>ERZ761607.419-NODE-419-length-76610-cov-8.034877_pt1 | contig 76610 bp, 69 predicted proteins | sample MGYA00511164_ERZ761607 | MGnify/ENA primary metagenome ERZ761607 (study PRJEB28899, sample SAMN02445080) | bioreactor sludge metagenome | biome: EBPR sludge | place: Australia: Brisbane, Thorneside Wastewater Treatment Plant | collected 2011-06-22 ...
CGGCTACCCCCTCCGCCCGGCTACCCCTGCGGCATCGGCATGGGCAGCTCGAGCGACATGCCCGAGCCCCCGATTCCGAGCGCATCCGGGAGGACCAGCGCCCCGACCTGTTCGGCGGCGCGCCGGAAGCGGGCCACGGACTCGGCCTCGATGCCATCCGCCGGATCGCCTGCCGAACGAATCGCCAGGCGCACGACCCCCTGGTCCTCCTGGACCTCGAGGCTGCGCGCGCCAGCACCCTGCGTGCGCTCGCCGACCAGGGCCAGCGCCTCGCGAACCAGGGTGGCCAGGTCGGCGGCGTTCCCCCACCATGGACCCTGCGCAGCACCGGTGACGTAGATGGGCTGCTCCGGCACCGCAACCCGTGCCGCGACTTCATGGCACAAGGCGCCGACGTCGATCGGCTCGATTCCGGTGGCCGCGAGCGAGGTCTCGCGCTGCAGGTCGGCCTGCGCGACATCCGCCCAATCGAGCACCGCGACCAGATCGCGGACGGCGCCCTTGAGTTGCGCGCGCGACGCTTCGGCGATCGAGGTGTCGAGTTCTTGGATGCGATCGCGCAGTTCGCCGAGCAGGAGCTGCACGTTCTCGACTTGCATGGCGAAGCGCCGGCCGAGCTGCTGCGCCGACTCCGCCCCCCGCCGCCAGCCGAACTCGGCATCGCGCCGCGGAGCGACGACCAGCACTTCGCCGCCAGCGCGGGCCGGCGCCGGCAGCACATAGTCAGGGGCCGCGGGGGCGAGGACGGTCGTTGGCTTCTGGGACATGGGTCGATCCCACGCCGCGGCGATCGCCGTGGCATGGCCGTTTGGACATCGGCCAGGCGTGGACGTTGGCTTTAGCTCCGGCGATTCCGCCACCCCGCGCCGGCCCCGCGGCGGGTAGCGTTCGCCCATGGACCTCGCGGCAGCCGCCTCGCGGAGCGCGGCGGACTGACATGGGCCTCGCTCCCGACACGATCCGCGCGATCGCCCACGAAGTCGGCTTCGACCTCGTTCGCTTCGGCCCGGCGGGCCCGGGCGAACACGGCGCGCACTTCCTGCGGTGGCTCGATGCCGGCCGCCACGGCGAGATGCAGTACCTCGCCGACAACCGCGACCGCATCCTCGACCCCGATCGCTGGCGGCCCGGCGTGCGCTCCGCGATCACGCTCGCCGTCGACTACGGCGGACCACCTGGCGAGCTGCCGGGTGGCGGCCGCGTCGCTCGCTACGCCGTCGGCCGCGACTACCACCGCTGGCTGCGCGACCGCGTGTTCACGCTGCGCGAACGGCTCGAGGCGGCGGGACTGCCGTACGGTTCGATGAACGGGGGCGCCGACGCCGTTCCCGTGCTCGAGCGCGCGCTGGCCGTGCGGTCCGGCATCGGCTTCCTCGCCAAGAGTGCCATGGTCATCTCGCCGACCCACGGTCCGTGGCTGCAGCTCGCCGAACTGCTCACCGCCGAGGAACTGCCGCCCGACGCACCCGCCCCGGGCACCTGCGGCACCTGCACGGCGTGCTTGCAGGCGTGTCCGACCGGCGCGATCACCGCACCGTTCGAAGTCGATGCCCGCCGGTGCCTGAGCTACACGACCATCGAGCAGCGCGGGTTCATCGCGCCGGACCTGCGCAGCAAGCAGGGCGAGTGGCTGTTCGGCTGCGACGTCTGCGTCGAGGTCTGTCCGTTCACCAGCAAGAGCCCGCGCCTGCACGAGCTCGCCGGTAATCGGCCGCGGGACCTGCAGCCGCATCCCGCCGTCCGCACCTGGACGCTCGTCGACGTCCTGGCGATGGACGAGTCGCGCTGGGCGAACGAGTTCGTCGGCACGGCGATGCGCCGCGCGACGCGGACCGGCCTGCGCCGCAACGCCGCGATCGTGCTCGGCAACCGCGGCGACGATGCCGCACTGCCCGCGCTCGCACAGGCGCTTCACGACGCGGATCCGGTCGTGCGCGGCCACGCAGCGTGGGCCATCGGCCGCATCGCGCCGCGGCACTCGTCGCTGCACGCCGCGCGCGCGCAGGAGACCGACGAACGGGTGCGCGGCGAGATCGACGATGCGCTGGCCGGCGCCGCCACGCAGCCGTAGCGGTCAACACCGCCCCGACGAACAGTCGTCGCTGGACCGCCGCTGGCTCGCGCGTGGAGCGCGCGCGGCCACAGCCTCATCGCGGCAGCAGCGCTCGCAGTTGCTCGAGCACGGGGCCGACGGCCTTCTGCACGTCGGCATTGTTCGACAGCGCGCTGACCTGCGCCTGCAGTGCCTTCACCGCGTCCTTGCCGAGCGACGCCGCGAGCTTGTCGGCGCCGCCGAGTTGCTGCGCTTGCGCCTGCAGATCGGCGACCAGCTTCGTCAGCGCGGCCTTCGCCTGCTGCGCCGTCGCGCCGTCGGCGATGCCGTTCAGCGACTTCCCGATGTCGGACCAGGCCTGCTGCAGCATCGGCATCGCCGCCGCCATCTGCTGCTGCGCCTGCTGCATCCCGCGCTGCACCTCGCCCATCGCCTGGTTCATCGCCTTCTGCATCGAGGCGTCGGCGCTGTCGCCGCAGCCAACCAGGAACGCACAAGCCGACACCAGTACGAGCGTGGAGATCTTCATCACGGAGGACTCTACCCACGTCGTCCGAAGCCCGCGACGGTCGCACCGACGCGACGCCCTGCTCGGCGTGGCCATGCCATCGCCGCGACCCGACCCACCACCGGGCAGCCCACATGCGCACCGTCCAGCGAACTCCACCGTGCCGTTGCCACGACGCCGCGCGCCGCACAGGCCACGGCGGCGATGGCACGGCCGCGTTGGCGAAAAGCCGGGACTTGGCAGCCGTGTTGCTCCTCTGCCGGCGTGAAGAAGACCACCCGCACCACGACGCCCGCCCGCGCTGCCAACACCGAGTTCTACACCGAGACCAAGTGGTGCGAGGCCTGCCGCCGCTACGTGGGCTTCCTGATGAGCGTCGACCACAGCTACTGCATCGACTGCGGCGGCCGCGTGCGTCTGTTCAGTGGCAACGACCGCGCGCGCTTCGGCGAGACCGTGCAGCGCCACCGCTGGCAGGCGTCGTGAACGCGACGCCCGACCGCGACACCAACCGCATTCTCCGTCCCTGATCCCCGCAAGCGATCCGCCGGTCACCTCCCGGCTGGTCGCTTGCGTTCTTTTCGGCGCGTCCGCATCCTGGCGGCTTTCCCGCCTCGCGAGGAGCGCCGTGCAGCTGCCCGAATTCCGCAACGAACCGTTCACCGACTTCACCCGCCCCGAAAACCAGCAGGCCTTCGAGCAGGCCCTGTCGAAGGTGAAGAAGGACGTGCTCGGCCGCACGTGGTCGTGCTGGATCGGCGGCGAGGAGGTGCGCGGCACGGCGACGTTCGAGGTGGTCGATCCGGGCGAGGTGACGCGGGTGATCGGTCGCTTCCCGAAGCTGACGGCGGCCGAAGCCAACCTGGCGGTCGAGAAGGCGCACGCGGCGTTTCCCGCCTGGAGCGAGACGCCGGCGTCCGAACGCTTCGCGATCTTCATGAAGGCGGCGCAGCGGATGCGCGAACGCAAGCACGAGTTCTCGGCGCTGCTCTGCTTCGAAGTGGGCAAGTCGTGGGCCGAGGCCGACGCCGACACCGCCGAGGCGATCGACTTCCTCGAGTACTACGCGGGCCAGATGCTGCGCCTCGCCCAGCCGCAGCCGGTGACGCCGGTGGCCGGCGAGCGGAACCAGATGATCTACATCCCGCTCGGCGTCGGCGTGATCATCCCGCCGTGGAACTTCCCGCTCGCGATCATGGCGGGCATGGCGTCCGCGGCGCTGCTCGCCGGCAACACCGTCGTCGTCAAGCCGGCGAGCCAGTCGCCGGCGATCGCGGCGATGTTCGTGCAGTTGATGCACGAGGTCGGGCTTCCCAAGCACGTGCTCAACTTCATCACGGGTCCGGGCAGCGAAGTCGGCGGCGCCTGCGTGCAGCACAAGCTCACGCGCTTCATCTCGTTCACGGGCAGCCGCGACGTGGGACTCTGGATCTTCGAGAAGTCGAGCAAGACCCAGCCTGGCCAGATCTGGATGAAGCGGCTCGTCGCCGAGATGGGCGGCAAGGACAGCATCCTGGTCGACCGGGACTGCGACCTCGAGAAGGCAGTCGATGCCGTCGTCGCCTCCGCGTTCGGCTACCAGGGCCAGAAGTGCTCGGCGTGCAGCCGGGCGATCGTGCACGCGGCCGTCTACGACGAGTTCGTGCGCCGCATCGTGCCGAAGGTCGAGGCGATCCGGATCGGCCACCCGAGCGAGCGCACGGTCGCCTTCGGGCCGATGGTCGACGGCGCCGCCAAGCGCAAGACCCTCGAGTACATCGAGACCGGCCGCAAGGAAGGCCGCCTGCTGATCGGCGGCAAGGAAGGGCCGAAGAGCGGACACTTCGTGATGCCCACGGTGTTCGCCGACGTGTCGCCGACGGCGACGATTGCGCAGGAGGAGATCTTCGGCCCGGTGCTGGCGATCATCCGCGTGCGCGACTTCGAGGAGGGGCTCGCCGTCGCCAACAACACCGAGTACGGCCTGACCGGCTCCGTGTTCACGAACGTCGACAAGCACAAGGATCTCGCCCGCCGCCGCTTCCACGTCGGCAACTTCTACATCAACCGCAAGTGCACGGGCGCGCTCGTCGGCGCGCACCCGTTCGGCGGCTTCAACATGTCGGGCACCGACAGCAAGGCCGGTGGCCCCGACTATCTGCTGCAGTTCCTGCAGGCGAAGACGATCAGCGAGAAGCTGGGCTGAAGGACGGCCCGCAGCCGTCGGACCGACCGTGGACCGTCGCCACTTCGCTGCCGAACACCTGCGGCTGCTGCAGCTCGAACGCGCGGCGGAGATCGCCGAGGCGGAACGGCTGCTGCGCGCCCGCAGCGACGCCGAACTGCAGGCGCGCGGCACCACGCTGCTGCGGCTGGAAGTCGTCGACCTCGAGCCCGGCTTCGGCGGTCGGCTGCACGCGGTGCTGCGCCCGAGCCGCCAGCCGCAGCTCCCAGCCCATCGGTTCGGCCCGGGCGACGTCGTCGCCGTGCGTGCGGCCGGCGACGGCGCTCCCGTGGGCACAGCCGTGTTCGTGCGCGCGCGCGACGACCAGGTCACGATCGCCCTCGACGACGAGGACGTCGAACTGCCGCCGCTGGTCCGCCTCGACCAGATCGTCACCGACGTCACGTTCCGGCGGCTCGAGGGCGCGCTGCGCGAACTGCAGCGCGACAAGAAGGGCGACGAGGCGCGGTTCCTCGACGTGCTGTTCGGCGAGCGCGACCCGGAGTTCGCGAGCAAGCCGGCGGACGCGGCGATCCGCTGGTTCGACGACACTCTCGACGACTCGCAGCGCCTGGCGATCGCCAACGCCCTGCGCGCCGAGCACGTGGCGCTGATCCACGGCCCGCCCGGCACCGGCAAGACCACCGCGGTCGTCGAGCTGATCCGCCACGCCGTCGCCGCGGGCGAACGCGTGCTCGCGTGCGCACCCTCGAACGTCGCCGTCGACAACCTCGCCGAACGGCTGCTGCGCGCCGGCTTGCGCATCGTGCGCATCGGCCACCCGGCACGCGTGCACGCCGCGGTGCGCGACGTGTCGCTCGCGGCCCTCGTCGCCGACGCGCCGGAGCAGAAGCTGCTGCGCGACATCAAGCGCGAGGTCGACCAGGGCCTGCGGCGCATGCACCGGGCCAAGTCGCGGCAGGATCGCTTCGCGGCGCGCAACGAGGTGAAAGCACTGCGCGCAGAACTTCGGCAGCTCGAGTCGGCGGTGACGAAAGGCCTCGTCGACGGCGCCGAAGTCGTGCTCGCGACCACCACCGGAGCGGCCAGCGAACACTTGTTCGAGCGGCCGTTCGATCGCGTCGTCGTCGACGAAGCAGCCCAAGCGCTCGAGGCGGCGTGCTGGCTGCCGCTGTTCCGCGGCAAGCGCGCGGTGCTCGCCGGCGACCACCGCCAGCTGCCGCCGACGATCCAATCCGAGGAGGCGGCCCGCGGCGGCCTCGCCCGGACCTTGTTCGAACGGCTCATGGAGTCCCCGCACGGCGCCACGATCGGCCGCATGCTGACGGTCCAGTACCGCATGCACGAACGCATCATGGGCTGGCCGTCGGCACGCCTGTACGGCGGCAAGCTCGTCGCGGCAGCGGCCGTTCGTTCGCACCTGCTGACCGACCTGCCCGGCGTCGCCACGAACGAGTGGACCGAGCACCCGCTGTGCTTCGTCGACACCGCCGGCTGCGGGCACGACGAGAGCGTCGGTGACGACGACGGCAGCAAGAGCAACGCCGGCGAGGCCGGTGTTGTCGTGCGCGTGGTGCAGTCGCTGCGCGAGGCGGGCGTCGCGGCCGCGCACATCGCCGTCGTCACGCCGTACAACGCGCAGGTGCAGATGCTGCGCGAACGGCTGGGCGGCGAAGTGGATCTCGAGATCGGCAGCATCGACGGCCTGCAGGGTCGCGAGAAGGAAGCGGTCGTCGTGTCGCTCGTGCGCAGCAACGAGAAGGGCGACGTCGGCTTCCTGGCCGAACTGCGCCGGCTCAACGTCGCGCTCACGCGCGCGCGTCGGCACCTGACCGTGGTCGGCGACAGCGCCACGCTCGCGCACGATCCCGAGCTGCGCGGGCTGGTCGAGCACCTGCAGCAGCACGCGCACTACCGCAGCGCGTTCGAGCTCGCCTGACTCACTTCGCGGCGCCGGCCGCCGGCTCGCCGAACAACGCGACCCCGCATTGGTCGTGCTCGAACATCCGCTCGTGGTCGTGGGCGACGCCGACGGCCTCGACGAGGCGCCAGTTGCATGGCCAGCCACGCTGCGCCGCGAGCGCCTTCGCCGCCCACCACAACGCCAGCCCGCGCTGGTGCCGGCCGCTGCCCTGGGCCATCGCCTCCTTGCTGCTATCGAAGTTCTCGTCGGCGTGGTCGTCGCCGGTGCCGAGATACAACGTGAGCGGCGCGGCAAGGTAGGCGCGCAGCCGCTCGTCGTCCGCGAGCTCCGCCGGCAGGCCACCGAAGCCATAGCCGAACGGCACGTCGCGCGTCGGCAGCAGCACGCTGCCAGGGTTCGCAGCGACGATGCGCTCGGCGCCGATCGCGGCGAACGCCGCGCAGCGCACCAGGAACTGCCCGCCGGCCGAGTGGCCGATGACGTAGAGCTTCGCGTCGGGCTTGCCGGTCTTGGCCCGCACCGCCGCCGCGAGTTCGGGCAGCCGTGAGTAGGTCCATTCTTCGCGCGGCGCCACGCCGCCGTCTTCGCGCAACAGACCGCCGCGCTGGTAGGCGCGGCTCGGGAACCGTTCGGCGTCGAACTTCGGCGCCACGATCAGCGCATCGAAGCGATCGCCCATGCCGATCGCGTGGTCGCGGTACTCGTCGGCGTTGCGCAGCACACCGTGCATGACGAACAGCAGCCGTTCGCCCGACCACTTCGCAGGCCGGTAGGTGAACACCTGCAGGGCGACCGGTCCGACCTGCACCTGCAGCTCGGCCTTGCCGACCGGGACGTCGGCTGGCGCCGCCGCGGCTTGCGCAACGAGCGGCAACGCCGCCGAGACCAGGATCGCGAGGATGCGCATGTCAGCGAGCCTCGTACTTCCAGTTGCGGCGCTTGCCCTCGGCGATCCACGCCACCGCCTGCTCGATGCGGCGCTCGCGCGTGTCGTCCTTCTTGGCGTCGGCGATCCACTCGAGGTACTCGCGCTGCGCACTGGGCGAGAAGGCCGCGAACTGCGCCGCCGCCCGCTTGCTCGCCGCGAGCGCGCGGCTGAAGCCCGGGTGGATCGCGATCGTCGGCTTCGGCGCCGACTTCGCACGCGGCACCTTGACGCCCTTCGCGTTGAGCGACGCACCACGCCGCAGCGCCTGCACGAAACGGCTCTTGCTCGGCAGGTCCTCGACCGACGTCATGCGCGCGCAGGCATCGAGCACGGTGACCACCGCCTTGTCCGCGCGCAGCACCTTCTCCTTCCAGAACATGAACGCGCAGTAGTTCTTGAACGCCGCCATGCCGCCGAGCAACCCGTCCTGCTCGAACGACGGCAGACGCCACTTCAGCGTCTCGGTCACGGCGGGGCACGTCGCGTGCACCCGTTCGCGCAGTTCGCGCAGGATCGGCTGCGCCCAAGCGGGAGCGTTCGCGATGTAGGCGTCGATGCGCGGGTCGCGGGTGGCCATCGCGGCACGATACCCCCCGCGACGCACGCTCAGAACAGTCGCACTTCGCCGCCGCGGCTGCTGGCGATGCCGCCCGGACCCAGCACGTCCCACACGAACCACTGCGCGAAGACCGAGAGGCCCGCGATCGCCGGCACGTTCGGCACCACGATCTGCCACGAGCCGTATCCAGCGCCCGCGACGCCCGGCGCCCCGGCGAGCGGAACCTGGAAGAGCAGTTCGCCGCCGTTGAAGGCGACGTTGACGTTGATGCCATTGATCACGGCTGCTGCGGGAGCGGTCGACAGCACGAGCGTCGACGCCGCACCACCGCGCGCGTTGCCGATGCCGAGCTTGAAGTCGATGTTGCCGAGGTTGGCCGGCACTTCGGCCAGGATGTTCGGCACGCGCCCACCGGTGCCGGCCGTGCCGGCTCCGTAGACCAGCCCGCCCTCCGGCAGGATCTGGCTGCGCAGCGTCGGCCGGGTGAACGGCGGCAGGCCCTGCGCGACGCGCGGATCGGTCAGACCGTTCTGCAGGAAGTTGATCAGGTCGTTGGCGGCCTGCGGCGGCACGCCGTTCGGTGGCGGACCGTTCAGCGGCAGCAGCAGCGGGTCCTTGTTCTGCAGGTTCGGGCCGCCGCCATTGAGGTAGAAGCCGAAGACCTGGTTCAACGTGGTGAACTGGCCGTTGTGCATGAAGGTCGTGCGCAGGCCGACGTTGCGCAGGCTCGGCACCTTGAACTTGCCGCCGTCGGTCACGAGTCCGGTCACCGCCTGCCGCCCGATGTCCTGCGCGATCGGGCGCAGCCCGAGGTTGCGGAACTGGCGGTCGCTGAACAGGCCCGGCGTGTGGCACAGGTTGCAGCGGCCGGGCCCGTTGAACACGTTGAGCCCGTTGACCTGCTGCGGGGTCAACGCCTGCTGGTTGCCGGCGATGAACGCGTCGTACGGGGTCTGGTTCGGAACGAGCGTGCGCTGGTAGGTCGCGAGCGCGAACGCGATGCGAGATGCGGTGATGGTGCTGGTGCCGAACGCATCCTGGAACAGATCGGGGTAGGTCTTGCCGCCCGCGATCGCCGCTGCCATGTCCGCCGGCAGGTTCGTGGCCAGCGCCATCGGCCGCGCGCCAGCGAGCTTCGCCGTCGCCTGCGCGAACGTGCGCGCGTCGTGCGCCATCTCGTCGCCGGCGAGGAGCGGAGCGAGCGCCTGGTTCTCGAGCGCGCCGTTCTGCGGGATCAACACCACGTTGGTGTCGGGATCGACGAACGTGGTGCGGGCACGCCCATCCCAGAACAAGTCCGGGAACCAGGCGCCGAGCAGGTTGGTCGGCGAGGCGCGCGGGGTGACTTGCGACGCGAGTCCGAACGGAACGTCGGGCAGGTAGCGGTTGTTGGCGTCGCTGCGGATGAGGCCGGGCGAACCGAAGGTGTCGTCGGGCGACGGCACCACGCCGTCGGCGCCAGGGTGCACGACGCGCCGCAGGTCGCCGCCGCCGGCCGCGAAGGTGTGGCAGCTACCGCAGGCGACCCGGTTGTTGCTCGACATCTGCTCCTCCCAGAACAGCAGCTTGCCGAGGATCGTCTTGGCCGGCGTGATCGGGTTCTGCGGCGGCACCGGCTGCGGCGGCAGCCCCTGGGCGGCCAGCGACGCGACGACGAAGCAGGAGAGACCGACGGGTGCGAGGATGCGCATGACGGGAGACGCCTGCGCCGGCCAAGGCGGCCGGTGTGTCAGGCATGTCGCGGCAACGTCACGATGCCGTCAATGCCCACGGGAAGCTGCAACCTCCCGCCGCGGTAGGATCCGCTCCCATGGGACGCATGGTGGCCGTGCCGGTCGTCGCCCTGGTGGCACTCCTCGTTCTGACCGTGGTGCTGACCTTCCAGCAGCCCGACCCGACGGTGGGATCGGTCGCGCCCGTGCCAACTCCGCAGGCAGGGGAACTCGCCCACGCCGCCCCACCGCCGGTGTCCGCCGCAGCGCGTGACAGCGGACTCGACGGCGCCTTCTGGACGAACAGCCTGTTCGCAGCCCCGCCCGACCTCGCGCCCGACGACGAACGCGACCCACGCGCGGGCGTGTTGCGCGGACGCCTGACCGTGCGGCAGCAACCGTGGATCCACCCGGCGGGCGTCGAGGTGCGCCTGACCCGCAGTTGGCTCGACAGCGTGATCCCGGTCGAGAGCGATCCGGACACGCGCGCACCGCGACGCGACGAACTGCGCACGACGACCGACCAGCACGGCGCGTTCGCGTTGCGGTTCGTGCCGCCGGACGACGAGTTGTTCTTTCTGATCGGGCACGGCACCGAGTGGTCCGACTACCAGCCGGTGCCGAAGCTGCCACGCGCCGGCGAGGACATCGACCTCGGCGACGTCTTCGTCGAGCAGCGCGGCGAGATCCGCGGCCAGGTCGTCCATGGCGGTGGGCCCGTCGCCGGAGCGACGGTGCGCGTCGTCGACGATCCGCTGCTCGACGACGCCAGCGGCTTCGAAGGCCTGCGGCAGGCGCGGCAACTCGGACTCGACGATTGGCACGTCCCGGGCAGCACGGCCATGGGCCCGCTGCCGGACTGGGTGGTGCGCCGCGACCGCTTCCTGCCGTTCCCGACGGCGACCACTGACCGCGATGGCCGCTTCCGCGTGCGCGGCGTGCGGCCCGGCAACCACGACGTGCACGTGCGCGGCGACAACCCCTGGTCTCCCGCGCGGGCCAGGCTCGCGGGCATCCTGGTCGCCCCCGGGCGCACCACCGACGTCGGCACGCTGCTCGTGACGTTCGACCAGCGCGGGCTCGAGGTCTGGTTCGAAGACGAACAAGGCCGCCCATGGGTCGGGGCGGAGGTCGCTGCACTCGCGGCGGCGACGGGACTCGGCGACGAGGTCGTGCGCACCGACGCGAACGGACGCGCGCGGCTTGCTCGCCCCCGCGCTCCGACGATCCTGGCGTTCGGCCTGCCAGGCGGCGGGCCATGGCTGCGCGTGGCCTCCCTCGACGGGGACACCGCCGATGACGAGGACATGCCACGTCGGCGGCACGACTACGAAGAGCGTCCCTTCGTGGTGCCGCGCCCGCGTGAGATCCCCGTGGCGTTGACCGACGAGGGCAACCGAGCCGTCACCGGCGGGACCGTGCGCAGCTACGTGCAGGCCGTGCAGTTCCGCCCCGTCGACCGCAGATTGCCGACGTGGCTGCAGCCGCGCGATCGCGGCCAAGGCCGCTTCACGGCCTCGCTGCCCTGCGCGCTGCTGCTCGTGGCCCATGCGCCGGGTTTCGCCCCGGCCGTCGCCACCATCGCCGCCGACGCGCGCGCCGCCACGATCGTGATGCAGCCTCTGCGGTCGATCACGGTCCGCGTTCACGATCTGCACGGCTCGGCGATCGCGAATGCCCTGGTGCGCGCGCAGGTGCACGGCGATCGGGAGTCGACCATCCCCGGCACGCACTGGGCCGCGCTCGCGAACACTCGCATCGCCGTCGGCACGACCGACGAACGCGGCGAACTCGAAGTGCCCGTGTGGGCGACGTGGTTCTCGTTCGAGGCGAGCCACCGCGACTATGCGCGCACCGCCAACCGCAAGCTCGTGCCGCAACCGGGCGAACGGCTCGACCTGTTGCTGCGCGGCGGCGCTGCCGTGCACGGCGACCTGCGCATCGCCGGCAGGCCCGCCGCCGCCGGCCTGCGTGTGCGGGCCAGGCAACGCCCGCCGGACGGCCACGAACTCACGGACAGCGGCTTCCTCGACGAGCGCCTCGCGGTCGTCGGCGCCGGCGGCGCCTTCGCGTTCCGCCGGCTCGCCGCCGGCATCTGGGAGCTGCGGCCGGAACTCCCCGCAGTGCCCGGGACCGGCGGCTTCCGGTCGATGCAGACCGACTGGCGCATGCAGCGTGTGCAACTCGACGAAGGCCAGGAACTGCACACCGTGCTCGAGCTGCAGCAGGACCGACTCGCCGCGGCGAGCATCACCGGCGTCGTCACCCAGAACCGCGCGACCGTGGCGGGTGCCCTCGTGCGCGCGCGCCCGCTCGACGAACCTCCGGCGCGCCCGGTCCGACCGAGTGGTCGCCGGCCCCGCGCGAGCCGAGACGCGCCTGCGGCGCCGGACGCTGGTGCGCCGTGGTTGCGATGCACGACCGACGCGTTCGGCGACTTCGGCTTCCACGATCTGCCCGAAGGCCGGGAGTACGAACTGCGCGTCGACCTCGTGCAGGGCGGCCGACTCCAGTTCGTCGGTCGCACCGTCGTGCGCGCCGGGACCCTGCTGCAGCCGACGCGCGCCGACTTCGCGTTCTCGACCGGCGACTTGCGGCTGAGCTGCCTCCAGAGCGGCCAACCGCACGGCAATCGCATGGTGCGCCTTCGCCAGGTCCTCGACGGCGGAGCCGAAGGCGCCCGCTTCGAGACGCTGCTCGACTCGCTGGGGCAGGTGTGGCTCGACGGGCTGCCCGCCGGTTCGTGGACGGTCGAGCCGATGCACGGCGGCGGCCGCTACGACCCGGCGACGCTGGAGATCGGCGCGGGCCAATCGACCGCGACGATCGTCAGCCTGCTCGCCCGTTGAACGCGCCGGTCCGCAGTCGCAGCAGGTCCGCGTAGGAACGGCCGATGTCGACTGCCGCCGCGCGCCGCCAGCAACGCTTCGCGCGCGCCGGCCGACCGGTTCGCTGCCAAGCGTCGCCGAGAGCGATCCACGCGGCGACGTCCCACGGGTCGGCGCCGACGAGGCGCGTGAACGTCGCCCGCGCAGCACCGTGGTCGCCGCGCAGGGCGGCAGCGACGCCGGCGCGGAAATGGTCGGTGCGCGCCTTCGCGACTGCAGACCACCGGCGCCGCCACAGGGCGAAGGCGAGCCCGAGTGCCGTCACCGCGGCCACTGCCTGCAGCACGATCGCCGGTGCGCGCAGATCACCGACGCCGTCGGCGAACACGAAGCGCTGCACCAGCCACCAGTCGAGCGCCAGCCACAGCAGCACGGTCGCGCCGACACCGAGCACCGCGCGTCCGGTGCGCAGGTAGTACCACGCGGCGGCCTGACCGAGCAGGAAGACCGACAGGTTGGCCAGGAGGGACGCTGCGAACACGGCCCAGAGCCTACGGCGCAACTTCGACGCACTCCACGAGCGCGCCACGGCTGCTGCACGGTAGGCTGCGTGCCCCGCGCATGCCGGTCCCCGAGCGCTTGTGCCTGCTGTTCACGCCGTCGCTCTGCCGCGCGACGCCGTGGGAGACTCTGACCGCCGCGATCGACGGCGGCGTCGACCTCGTGCAGTGGCGCAGCAAGGAACCCGATCCCGAGGGGTTCGCGCGTTGTCGTGAGGCGTGCCGGCGGGCCGGCGTGCGCCTGATCGTCAACGACGACGTGATGCTGGCGGTGCGCAGCCGTGCCGACGGCGCGCACGTCGGCCAAGACGACCTGCCCGCCGAGGCCGCGCGCAAGCTGCTCGTCGGCCAGTTGCTGGGCGTCAGCACCCACAGCCCGGCACAGATCGAAGCCGCCGCCGCTGCCGGCGCGGACTATGTGGGGTTCGGTCCCTGCCACCCGACCCCGACCAAGGGCTACGAGGTCGGCAAGACGGCAGCCGAGGTCGAGGCCGCCCTGCAGACCGCGGCGGCGTTGCAGCTGCCGGTGTTCGCGATCGGCGGCATCACCGCCGAGAACCTGCTGCCGCTGCGCGTGCTCGGCGTCGACCGCATCGCGGTCAGCAGCACGATCCTCGCCAGCCCCGACCCACGCGCGGCGGCGAAGGCACTGCGGCGACTGCTGTGACCGCGGTCGCTGCTCAGGTGAGCAGCATCGCGTCGCCGAACGAATAGAAGCGATAGCCGCGGGCAACGGCATCGCGGTAGACGGCGAGGATCTCGGCGGTGCCGGCGAACGCCGCAACCAGCATCAACAACGTTGACTTCGGCAGGTGGAAGTTCGTCAGCAGCGCGTCGACGACGCGGAACGGCCGACCCGGGTAGAGAAACAGCTCCGAGCTGCCGCTGCCCGCAACGACGCGACCGTCGGGCCCCACGCAACTCTCGAGCGTGCGGCAGCTCGTGGTGCCGACCGCAACGACACGCCCGCCGCGCGCCTTCGTCGTCGCGATCGCCGCCGCGGTTGCGGGCGGCAGTTCGTAGGGCTCGGGATGCATGCGGTGCGCTTCGACCACGTCGCTGCGCAGCGGCGCGAAGGTGCCCTCGCCGACGTGCAACGTCACCCACGCGATCTGCACGCCGAGGCGTTGCAGCGCCGCCAGCAGTTCGGGCGTGAAGTGCAGGCCCGCGGTCGGCGCGGCGATCGCACCCGGCACGCGCGCGAACACGGTCTGGTAACGCTCGCGATCGCGGGCGGCGTCCTCCTGACCGTCGCGCGGGATGTACGGCGGCAGCGGCGCCCGGCCGCAGCGATCGAGCGCAGCCTGGATGTCGCCGGCGCGCGCGACGAGCCGCACCTGCCAGCGTCCCTGGCCGAGTGCGGCGAGCAGTTCGAGTTCGATCTCGCCGGCCTCCATCGGCACGCGATCGCCGACGCGCAGCTTCTTGCTCGGCTTGACGAACGCCTCGCCGCGATCACCGTCGAGCCGCACCAGCAGGCACTCGACGCCGCCACCCGTCGCACGACGGCCGCGCAGACGCCACGGCAGCACGCGGGTGTCGTTCAGCACCAGCAGGTCGCCGGCCCGCAGGAAGTCCGGCAGGTCGAACACGTGCCCGTGCCGTTGGCTGCGGGTCGCACGGTCGTACACGAGCAGGCGCGCATGGTCGCGGGGGTCGGCGGGCGCCGTGGCGATGCGCTCGGGCGGCAGCACGAAGTCGAACTCGGAGACCAGCACGCCGCGCGTCATACCCTGGCCACCGCGGGTTGCCACGCGTCCACCACGCGGCCACCATGCGCGCCGATGCGCCCACGCCTGCTCGCCCTTCCGCTGCTGGTCGGTGCCGCTGCGTGCGGCGGCGGCGGCAGCCGCAGTTCGCCGGTCGCCGAGGACGTCGTGCCGCGCCTGCTCGCCTGCCGCGCGCGCGTCGACGAACCGTTCCGCTTCGCCGAGATCGCCCTGCGCGACGAGCGCAACCTCGGCATCCGCCGCGTCGCCGACCGCACCGGCCCCGAACTCTCCGCACGCGCGCACCCGAACGGCAACACGGTCGTGTTCGCGCGCGAGCGCGACAACAACGACGCGACGAGCCGCGAGATCTTCGTGTCGTCGATCGACGGCACCGTCGCCGAGACGCGCCTGACGCAGAACACGGTGCGCGACGACGGTCCGTGCTGGTCGCCCGACGGCAGCCGCATCCTGTTCACGAGCGAGCGCAGCGGCGCTGCCGGCCTCTGGACGATGGCGGCGGACGGCAACGACGCCCAGCCGTTCGCGACGCCGCTGCCCGGTGGCGCCGACGGCGAACCCGACTGGCATGCCGGCAGCGATCGCGTGGTGTGGAGCCGCATCGGCGCGGACGGCCGCGGGGCCCTGTGGCTCGCGAACGGCACCGGCACCGGCGCGTTCCCGCTCACCGACGGTGGCGCCACGACGAGCGCAGGCACCGGCGACTTCGCGCCGGCATGGACTCCGGACGGCGGTGGCGTCGTGTTCGTGAGGCGCGCGAGCGGCACGCTGGCGGCGCTGTGCCGATGCGAAGTCGCCTCGGGGAACGTCACCGTGCTCGTCGCGCCGAACGGCACCGTGGCCACACCACGGGTCGCGCCGAACGGCGCGTCCGTGTTCTTCGGCCTCGCCGAGCCCGCCGCGGGCCGCACGGCGCTGCGCCTGGCCGTGGTGCCGACCACGGGCGGCGAACCGGTGCTGCTCTGGCCCGACGAACGCTGGCAGCTGAACGGCCTCGACCTGCTGCCGTCGTTGCCGCCAGCACCGGCGGCCTCAGCACCGCAGACGCTCGATGTCACGAAGGCGCAGGTGCAGATCGCCTCGGCGACGAGCACGTCGGGCAGCCGCGAGCAGCTGACCGCGGTCGACGGCGAAGAGCTCGTGATCACGACCGCGACCATCGACGGCCGCGAGGTCGCCGGCATCAACGTGCGCTTCGACCTGCCGGTCGCCGTTGCCGCCGATGTGCTCGACTTCCGCGTGCGACTGGTCGCGCGCACGACGCGCACGGACGCCGACTCGTGGTTGCGCTGCTCGCTCTACAACCCGGTCGACGAACGCTTCGACACCGTGGTCGAACTGCCGGCGGCAACAACGGCTACGACGCTCACGTTCCGGACCTCGAGCCTGCGCCACGTGACCGCCGAGAAACAGCTGCGCGTCACGGTGATCGGCGACCTGGCCGCTGGCGATCGTGCCGACCTGCGCGTCGACCTCGTCGAGGTGGTCGTGGTCGCGCGCGCGCCGTGACCTTCAGCGCCAGGGGCGATGCAGGTCGAACAGCAAGCCGACGCCGGCACCGATCCAGGCGCCGCGACTGCGGTGGCCGTGGTGCCGCCCGATCACCGAGCCGATGCCGGCACCGACCAGCGTGCCGACCGGGAAGTGCCCGTGGTGGCGGTAGCGACCGTGATGGCGCCACTGCGGTGCGGGGGCCCAGTCGTGTTCCACCGCCTCGTCGCGCTCGGGCCACGGTTCCGACGCCGCGGCCGGGACAGGCTCGGGGAGTACCGTCACCGTCCGCCAGGTGACGCTGGCGGATGCGACCACCGGGGCTTCCACGACCACCGGCCCAGGCGCGGAACGATCCGCCGCGGCGCGAGCGGCCGGCTCGATGGCGACGGGCGCCAGCGGCGGGCCGAGCGGCACCGGCGCGGTGCGCACCGGTCGCGACGTACCCGCACAGCCGGCGAGCAGCAGGAACGCGATGCCGAGCGGAGCGTTCATGGGGCCTCGTTCAGCGGTTCCAGGCCAGGCGCATGATCCAGTCCTGCGCGAGGTCGAACTTGCTCACGACGATCACCGGCAGCGTCGCGCCAGGGCCGATCAGCTTGACCTGCTGGTTGGTGTCGTCCCCGATCGGGCGCTTCTGTCCATCGAGGAAGCTGGTCTGCACCAGCACCTGGATCGGCTCGTCGTCGATGTTGCGAAGCGGCACGATCACCTTGAGCTGGTTGGTGCCCGGCACGCGCTCGACGCCGGTGCGCCCGACCAGCACGACATCGAGCAGCGATGCCTCGAGCACGCTCACGTTGGTCGTTTGCTCGACGTCGTCGTCGATCGTGCGCGCCGCGTAGGGCGGCCCGCTCGAACAGGCGGCGAGCGACAGGAGGAGCAGGAACGGGCGGAGCCCGGAGCGGATGTGGTTCATGGCAGTCACTTCCTCGCCGGACGGACCTCGGTCACGCCGGCTTCGATGCGGGACGGCTCGGCGACGTCGACGAGCCGGAACGTGCAGGCGGTCTCGGTGCCGCCGACGAACGCGACGCGACCGAGCGGCCGCCAGTCGGGGCTCGCGAGCGAGCCTTGGTTGCCGATGGCGAACGCGTCGTAGCCGTTCGCCACGCGCTTGCCGATCGCGACCTCGACGAACCACTCGCCGCCATCGCCCGCCCACTTGCGCACCACGGTCGGCGGCTGCAGGGCGAAGAAGATCGCCTCGGCGACGGCGGCCTTGGCCTGGTCGGCGAGCTGCACGGCCATCGCGTCGAGCCGTTCGACCGGCGTGCCCGGCGGCACCTCGAGCGACACGGTCAGCGGGCGATCGAGCACGTCGAGACCCTGCACGAGATCGGTGATCGCGATGGCGACGCGCACGCTGCCAGCGGTCAGGAACTGCGGCCGCGGGCCGGTCGTCGGGCGAGCGATGTTCGGCTTCTCGACCAGCGACGTGAACTGCATCGGCTGCCACTGCACGCGCACGCGGTGTGAGGCAACGAGCTGGTGCCCGCCCTTGCCCCGCTCACGCGGCGCCGCGCCGGCCGGCGCCGACACGCCGCCGTCCTTGGCGACGACGAGCACGCGGCCCGTCGCCCGCAGGTTGTCGCGGATCGACGGCGCCTCGTAGGTGCCGTCGACCTTCGCGAACGGCACCCCGGCCCCGCCTTCTTCGAAGCGCGCGAGCTGCCACTGGCGCAGGTCGGCGTCGTCGAGGTCGATCACGAACGGCCCCTGCTGCTGCCCGGTCGCGATCTTCGCCAGCACGGTGACCTCCCAGCCGTCGTCGACCTTGCCCTTCTTCGTCACTTCGTAGGTCTCGACGAAGCCGTCGAGCTGCGCCTGCACCCACTCGCGTTCGTATTCGGCTTCGCCGTCGAACCAGTTCGCCGGCACGCCCTGACTGCCGCGCGACACCACTTCGAGCCGGCTCCGCACTCCCCCGCCTCGCGCCACCGCGACGCCGCGCGCCTTGCCGACCGCGTCCTCGAGCGCCATCCCGAGCGCCTGCCGGTAGCTCACCGCGCGCCCGAAGCCCTCGGTCGTTCCGGCGGCGGCGCCGGGAGCGGGGGCGGGAACCGGCGGCGGCGCGGGCGGCGGGACCTGGCTGCGCAGGGCGAACGACGGCGAGCAGAGAACGAACGCGACGAGCGGCAGATGGACGTTCATGGCGGCGACGGAAAAAAGGCGCGCAGAGCGCGACCGCACCCGTGCGGTTGCAAACGCACGCAGCCAGCCGCTGTCATGGCATGTTCGCGGCAGCCGGCGGCGACGGCAACGATCGCAGCAGATGCCACGACTCGCCGGTGGTCGGCACCTCGATGTCGAGTTGGCGACGCATCGCCGGGATCACACGCCCCGCCGCATCGACGAAGTCGACCTCGAGGCGATGCGGGCCCGGCGGCAGGGTGGTCGTCAGCACCTGCACCGTCGACGGCAGGGTCGGCCAGTACCGGACATCGGCTGCCGTCGAGGTCAGCAGGCTGGCGACCAGGAGCGCCCCACCGGCGATCGCCTGGGCGTCGCGGCTGTGGCCACGATCGCGCGCCGCCTGATCCAGCAGCACGACACCTGCCACCGCCGCACCGGTCTTGAACACCGCCTTGCCCTTGCGGATGCCCTCCATCGCGGTGCCGCCGAGCGTGCGCGCCTGGTAGTCGACGTCGACGACGATCGCCGGCGCGCCGAGGTCGCGACCGCCGACCCGCACCCGCGCGCCAACCGCGTCCTGCTCGCGCGTGCGGAAGCGCGCCAGTTCGTCCTGCGCGCCGTCGGCGTACTTCTCGGGCCCGAGACCACATTCGACCAACAGCACGACGTTGCCTGCACCCGGATCGACGAGCCACGCCGGCCCCGGCTCGCCGCGCGCGCCGTGCTCGAGAGCGAAGGCGTGCGCAGTCGCCGCCTCCTTCCAGTAGTCGGCCGCGTCGCTCGACGCGAGCAGCTTGCTCATGCGGCCCGCAAGCCAGAACAACAGCGCGTTGTCGGCCTGGAACTTCTCGTCGGCGACTTCGGCGTCGGCCAGGATGCCCTTCTTGCACGCTGCGCGCGCGTTGTCGGGCTCGCCCTTCTGCAGCCAGCAGTAGGCCGCGTAGAACGCGTTCATCGCGCGTTCGTACGGATCGCCCTTCCAGGTCTTGCTGCTCTCGCTGCCGAGGATCGCGCTGGTCGCTTCGCCGCTGCCCGTCGACCAGTTGCCCATGATCTGCCCGGCCTGATCGAACGTGCGCCGCGCCGCGTCGACGTCGCCGAGCAGCAGTTCGCACTGGCCACGCACGTTGAGCACCAGCGCCAGGTTCTCGGCGGCGCCGTTCTCGACCTCCTTCTGCGCGAACGCCTGCACGGCGGCCGCATCGCCGGCGAGGAACGTGCCGACGGGGACCTTCGGCTGCGACACGGCGCAGCCGACGAGCGGCATCAGGCCGGCCACCAGCCAGCGACGGACGGCGTGCATGCGCGGCCGACTCGCGATCAGCGGTTGATGACCGACTTCTCCGACTCGGTCTTCATCTCGTAGTCGCCGGTCCAGTACAGCTCCTGGGTCACCAGGTCGGTCAGCTCGAACGTGACCAGGATGTACGACGACTTGAGCTTGCCGGCCTGACGATCGCGGCTCTTGATCGTGCCCTTCAGCACGAAGTCGCTGCCGGCCACCTTGCGATCGATGGTGCCCGACACCTGGCCACGGGCCTTCATGCGGGTCTCGGCCTCGGTGAGGTCGTTGGCCTGCGGCGAGCGGTCGAGGATCTTGACCTGCCGGCCGAACGCCTCGAACAGGTTCGTGCGCAGCTTGGTCAGGATGATCTCCTTGTCGATCGTGTCGGAGCTGTCGTTGCGCAGCTCGTAGATGAAGAACGAGGCGCGCTCGCCGTCGCGCGTCGGCGCGAGCGCGCCCGAGGCCTTGATCTTCGCGGCCATGTCGATGGCCATCGTGCGGATGTCCTGGCTCTGCAGCCCGGTGCCGGTCACCGTGTCCGGCGCGTCGGGGTTGACGCGAGTGTCACGCGTGCCGCCACAGGCGGCGACGCAGAGGCCGAGAAGGAACGGAACGAGCGTGCGGATCGACATGGCTGGATCGTGGACGAAGGAGCTGGCCACGGCAACATCGCCGTGGGCGGCGCCGAAAAAGCGCCGCGCAGCGCGTTCGGCCGCGCGCCGTCGCAAGCGCCCCGGCCCCCAGCGACCTTTTCGTTGGCGGGCCCGGGCAGACTGCCTACGCTCCGCGCCGAGTCACGGCGTGCGCAACACCACTGCTCTCATCATCCCTGCCTACCGCGAAGCCGGCCGCGTCGGTGACGTCGTGCGCGCGGTGCTCGGACAACGACTCGGCATCGACGTCGTGGTCGTCGACGACGGCAGCCCGGACGCCACCGAGGCCGAGGCGACGCGGGCTGGCGCCGTCGTCATCTCGCACCCCTACAACCTCGGTTACGGCAGCGCGCTGCACACCGGCTACTGCTACGCCTGGCGGCGGGGCTACCAGCGCGTGCTGCAGATGGACGCCGATGGCCAGCACGAAGCGGCGATGCTCCCCCGCCTGATCGCCGGCCTCGACGCCGGCGCCGATGTCGTGCTCGGCTCGCGCTACCTCGAAGGAAAACCACCGCACACGAGCCTGGCGCGCCGCCTCGGCACACGCCTGTTCGCAGCGATCGCGACGCGTTGGATCGGCACGCGCATCACCGACCCGACCAGCGGCTTCCAAGGGTTGTCGACGAAGGCGCTCGCGGCCGTCGTGCACGACGGCTTCCCCGAGGACTACCCCGACACCGACGTGCTGGTCGAACACCATCGCTGTGGGCTGCGCGTGGCCGAAGTGCCGGTGCGCATGCACGAACGCAAGGGCGGCGTCTCGATGCACCGCGGTGCTCGCATCGCCTACTACGGCTACAAGATGCTGCTGACCTTGGCGATGCTGCCGATCCGCCGCCGCACGCCGCTGCGCCAGCACGACACCGTCGCGAGGTGGTCGTGATCGTCGCCGACACGGGCCTGCTCGCCGACCTCGCGCCCCTGCTCGCGCGCCAACGCGTGGTCGCCATCGTCCTCGCGGTGGTCGCCGTGGTGGCGGTGTTCGAACTCGTGCGCCGTCGCAAGCTGCGCGAGGAGTACTCCTGGTTCTGGGTCGCGACCGCGTTGCTGGTGGCGCTGCTGGCGTGGAGCCAGGACCTGCTGCTGACCCTGAGCCGCTGGATCGGCTCGTCGAACTCGGCGTCGACGCTGTTCTTCGGCGCGCTGCTGCTGCTGTTCGCTCTGGTGCTGCAGTTCTCCGTGCGCCTGAGCCGCCTGACGCACCGCCATCGCACGCTCGGCCAGCGGCTGGCGTTGCTCGAAGCGGAAGTGCTGCGCCTGCGCGAGAAGTTGCCGGCTGAGCCCGCTGCGCCGGCACAGCCTGCCGAGAAGGCGCGCGACCACGTCGCATGACCGCGGGCTCTGGCGACGACGCCGCCCGCCTCGCCCGCATCGTCGCCGCCGAGTTCCGCCGGCGGCTGCTCGAAGAACAACTGCCCCGCCTGCGCCGCTGCGTCGACCTGCTCGGCGACCGGCGCGTGTGGGAGCGGCCCGCACCGCACTGCAATTCGGTCGGCAACCTGCTGCTGCACCTGTGCGGCAACACGACGCAGTGGATCCTCGCGACGTTCGGCGCCGTCGCCGACGCGCGCGATCGACCGGCCGAGTTCGCCGCGACGGAAGGCGCCACCGGCACGGAACTGATCGGCCGCCTCGAGGCCGTGTTCGTCGCCGCCTGCGCGTGCGTCGATCGGCTGGCCGTCGACGAACTGCTGCGCGAACGGACCGTGCAGCGCCGCTACCGGGAGACGGGATTGTCGGCGGTGCTGCACGTGCTCGAGCACTGCGCCGGCCACGCCTACCAGGTCTACGCCGAGACCAAGCGGGCGACCGGTCAGGACCTGAAGTTCTACGACCTCTGATCGGTCGGGCGCGCCGGCCGCGGGCGCCGCAGCACCGCGGCGAAGAAGCCGTCGCAGCCGTGCACATCGGGGCGCAGCGACAGGAACGTCCCGCTCGGGTCGGTGAATGCGCGCGAACCGGCACCGCCTAGGATCTCGGCGACGCGCACGAGTTCGAGTCCCGGCGCCGCGGCGAGCGCGCGCTCGACCTGCCGTTCGTTCTCGTCACGCAGCAGCGAGCACGTCGCGTAGACGAGCCGGGCGCCCGGACGCAGCGCCGCACACCCGCGCGCCAGCAGATCCGCCTGCGTGCGCGCGAGCGCGCGCAGATCGGCCTCGCCGACGCGCCAGCGGCCTTCCGGACGCCGCCGCCACGAACCCGTGCCGCTGCACGGCGCGTCGACCAGGATGCGATCGGCGTGCGTGGCGAACGCGGCGACCGCAGCAGGCCAGGCGCCATCACCGAGCGCGTGCACCTCGACGTTCTGCGCGCCGGCGCGACGGGCGCGTTCGCGCAGCGCCTGCAGCCGGCGTTCGTGCACGTCGACGGCCATCACCACGCCCCGATTCTGCAGCATCGCCGCCAGGGCCAGGGTCTTCCCGCCGTTGCCGGCGCACAGGTCGAGCACCTTGCCGCCGGGCGGCGGTGCGACGACCGCGGCGACGAGCTGGCTCGCTTCGTCCTGCTGCTCGAAAGCGCCGCGCCGGTACGCCGCGGTCGCGAACAGGTCGTGGTCGCCGAGAACGTGCAGCGCGGTCGCCGCGTGCACGGCCGGCGTCGTCGGAACGCCCTCGGTCGACAGCTCGGCCGCGAGCGCTTCGCGCGACGGCACCCGCAGCAGGTTGGCGCGGAGCGTGCGCGGCGGCGGGGCCGCGAGGGCTCGCGCCACACCATCGGCCGCCTCGCCGAACTGCGCGATCGCGGCGCGCGCGAACCAGTCCGGCACCGAGTGCCGCCGGCCGAACCGCACGACTGCGTCCGCGGTCGCGGCGATCGCCTCGTCGGCGCCGAGCAGCGGCGCGAAGTCGAGGTCGCCGCCGCAGCTCGCCGCGAACTGGCGTGCCGCCCCGTCGGCGAGCAGTTCGTCGCGTTCGACCGCGCTCGCGAGCACCAGCGCCAACGCCCTGGCTCGCGACGGCAGCGCCGCGAGGCCACGCGCGCCGACGAGCCCGAACTCGAGCCGTCGCATCGCGGCCAACGCCTGGCCAGCCCGCCGCGCCACCTCCGCGCGCTCGTTCGCCGCCGCCTCGCGCAGCCACGGCATCGCCGCGATCGCCTCGCGCGGCGCGCGCCCGGCGTCGAACCAGGCCGCGACCACGTCCGCGGCCCACTGCACGACCTGCGCGTTCATCGGCTCACTTGTGGTACGGATGCCCGGCCAGCAGGGAGGCCGCGCGGTAGAGCTGCTCGACGACGACGATGCGCACGAGTCCGTGCGGCAGCGTCATCGCCGACAACGCGACGCGATGCGCAGCAGCAGCACGCAGCGCCGGATCGAGTCCGTCGGCGCCGCCGACCAGCAGTGCGACGGTGCGACCTTCGCGTTGCCACGACCGCAGGCGCTCGGCGAGCGTCGCCGTGGACCACGCCTCGCCACGTTCGTCGAGCGCCACCAGCAAAGCACCCTTCGGCGCCGCCGCCCGCAGCCGTTCCGCTTCGTCGGCCTGCACGCGCTCGGTCGCGGCACTTCGGGTGCGGGCCGCCGGCTTGACCTCGACGAGTTCGAAGCCCCACTCACGCGGCAGGCGCCGTTCGTACTCGCGGCATCCCTCGAGCACCCACGACGGCTGCTTGTGCGACACCGTCAACAGCCGCAGTTTCATCGTCGACCTGCCCGCGCGCTCACCACAGCGGCTCCCAGCGTTTCCACTGGAACGGGTCGCGCCGGATCGCCGTCTCGACCTCACCCGCGAACCGCTCGACCGCGGCCCGCAGGTCGGCGTTCCGATCCGCGGTGCGCGCGACGCGGAACGGCTTCTTGGCGACGACGCAGTAGTGGCGCCGCCCCTGGCGGTAGACGAACGTCGGCACCACCGGCACGTCGGCGGCGCGCGCCAACGCGAACGGACCGACGGGCATCTGCACCGGATGCCCGAAGCACGACGCCGGCATCGCCACCATGCCCGCCTTGGCGCGGTCGCCGGCGAGGCAGACGACGTCGCCGCTTCGCAACGCCGAGAGCAACGACGCGCCGAGCGCCAGGTCGTCGTCGAGGAAGTGCGTGACGATGCGCGCGTGCGGATGGCTCGCCAGCAGCTCGGCGATCACGCGCTGCGTGCCTTCGTGCTCCTCGCGCTCGCGCACGACGTGCAGGCGGCGCGAACCCTCGGTCACCGGCATCAGCTGCCCGATCTCCCACATGCCGACGTGGCCGGTCACGATCACGAAGCCCTTCGGGTCGGCGAGCAGATCGGGCCATTCGTCGCCTTCGCGGTCGGCGCGCGGCGCGAAGTCGGGTTGGAACTGCTCGAAGCGCTCGACCAGGCACCACGCGTGCTCCTTGAAGAAGCGGAAGATGCGCAGTTGGCGCCGGAAGAACCCGGCGCGGCCGAGGATGTGGTCGAGGTGGCGCGTGACGATGCGCCGCGGCCGCACGAGGCAGCAGAAGAACACCGCGCTCCACAGCCACACCATCGTCACGCGCCGGAACTCGGAGCCGCGGGCGACCCACATGATCGCGCTCAGCCAGAACGTGCCGGTGATGTGGAAGCGGCCGAGCAGACGGCGCGACCAGGTGTCGCCGCGCGCCGCCTGCGAGTTCTCGCTCGCGCGCAGGGGCGCGTCGCCGGGAACGGTGGTGGCAGGCGTCGTGGTCACGGCGAGGGGGCGGCACGGTAGCGAGCCCGCCGGGGTTGCTGCAAATGCGGCTCGTCGGCGCCGCCGCGGCTACCGTCCTCGGCGTGGCTTCACCGGCCGATCCCTGGGACGACGTGCGCGCTCGCGCCGACTGGCAGCCGTACTTCTGCGAAGAGAACGTCGCGCGGCTGTTGGCGGGCGGCGCGCTGCCGGAACCTGGCGCTGCCGTGTTCGTGACCAACCACGCGCAGCAGGTCGCGATGTGGGGCCAGCGCGCGGCCACGGAGGATCCGATCCTCTGGGACTACCACGTCGTCGTGCTGCTGCCGCGCGCGCGCCTCGTGCTCGACCTCGACGACCGCGAACGGTTCGCCTGGCCGGTCGATGCCTGGCTCGCCCACGCCTTCCGCGCGACGGCGCAAGCACTGCGGCCGCACTTCCGCATCGTGCCGCAGGCGGCGTTCGCGGCGACGTTCTCGAGCGACCGTTCGCACATGCGCGACGAGCGCGGACGCCACCGCCAGCCATTCCCGCCGTGGCCCGCACCGTTCCGACCGCTGCTCGGCCACACCCTGCCGCGCTTCCTCGACCTCCACGACGGCATCGCCGGGATCGTCACCGACGCCGACGGCTTGCTCACGTTCGCCGTCTCGTGACGCGGTGCACAACGACCGCGAGCGCCGCCGACGCGAGCGCCACGAGCCCGAGCGTTCCGAACAGACCAGCGACGCCCCATGCCGCGTAGGCGCGAGCCATGGCACCACCGGCCAGCACGGCGCCGAACGAACCGGCACCGTCGACGATGCCGAGCCGCCGCGAACGGCCCAGCGCCGGGCCGCGCAGCGGCAACAGTCCGCTCGCGAGCGTCATCGGCATTGCCATCATGGCGCTGACGAAGGCCAATCCGACGACCAGCGTCGTGGCCGTCGGCGCCGCATCGCACGCCAACCCTCCGAGCGCCAGAGCACCCGCGAGCGCGGGGGCTGCGGTGACGGCGAGCAGCGCGCGCGGGTGCCGATCGGCGCACGCCCCGGCGACCAGCGCGCCAGCCCCGCTGACCAACGGCAGCAGCAGGCTCGCGCGCACGGCATCGGCGGCCGCGAACGCGCACGCCTCGACCAGCAATAGCGGCGTCCACAACGACAGCGTCTCGCGCACCATCGCCAGCCCGAAGTTCATCGGCGCCAACACGCCGAGTGGTGCCGCGCCCCCCACCGCAGACGCCACAGCCTCGGGCGGCAGCGCGCCGTCCGGACTGCTGCGAGCGCGCGTCACGAACAGCACCACGCCGACCACGGCGCTCGCGACCAAGAGACCCGTCGCCGCCGTGCCGAGCACGTGCGCATCACGGCCGCCGTTCGCGACGACCGCCGCATACAGAGCCCGCACCGCGGCGTCGCCGACGAGGTAGCTCTGCGACGCGAACGCCATCGCCGTGGCGAGCCGCGCGCGCGGCGAGACCGCGGCGACGACGCCACCGAGAGCCGGCCACGCGCAGCCGAGCACGGCCATGCCGGCGACGCGGCACGCGGCGAACGCGGCCGGCGTGGCCGCCTGCAGCGCGAGCAGTTCGGCGAGCCCCGCACCCGCGAGCGCGATCACGAACATCCGCCGCCCGCCGAACCGATCGGCGAGCAGGCCGCCCGCGAGCTTGCCGAAGGCGTAGACGAGCATGCCGAGCGAAGCGATGTCGGGCAGGGCCGCACGCATCGCCGCGCGCGCCGGGTCCGCCGCCCACAGCGGCGCGAGCGCCGCCAGGTCGGCGCGATGGAAGTAGCTGGCCGCGTAGCCGACGAACAACGCGCCGAGCACGAGCAGCGGCAGACGTTCGCGGGGGACGGACACGGACGCGCGATCATTGCCGCGGCAGGCGGCGATGGAAGGTCCGTGGCGACGCCGTAGGCTCAGCGCGTGCCCCACGAAGCGCTGACCTCGCTGCGCACGCCGTGCCTCGTGCTCGACGAACCGACGATGCGCGCGAACTGCGCCCGCATGCGCGCGCAGCTGGATCGCCTCGGCGTCGCCGCCCGCCCACACGTCAAGACCGGCAAGTCGGTGCCCGTCGCCGCGGCGATGTCGTCGACGCCGTTCGGGCCGATCACCGTGTCGACGCTCGCCGAGGCGGAGCACTTCGTCGCCGCCGGCCACCGCGACGTGCTCTACGCGGTCGGCATCGCACCCGGCAAGCTCGACCACGTCGCCGACCTGCGCGCCCGCGGCTGCGACCTCACCGTCGTCGTCGACGGCGTCGACGCAGCCCGGGCCGTGGCGACGCGTGGTGCTGGCATCCCGGCGCTGCTCGAGATCGACAGCGACGACCACCGCGCCGGCATCCGCCCGGACGACGACTCGCTGCTGGCCACCGCGGCGACGCTCGCGCGCGGCGGCGTCGTTCGCGGCGTGATGACGCACGCCGGCGCGTCGTACGCGTGCCGTTCCGCCGCCGCGATCACGGCGATGGCCGAACAGGAACGCGCCGCCGTCGTGCGCGCCGCGGAGCGCCTGCGCGCCGCCGGCCACGCCACGCCGGTCGTCAGCGTCGGCAGCACGCCGACGGCCCTGTTCGCCGAGCACCTGCGCGGCGTCACCGAGGCGCGCGCCGGCGTCTACGTGTTCATGGACCTGGTGATGGCGGGCCTCGGCGTGTGCACCCTCGCCGACATCGCCATCTCGACCCTGGTCGCCGTGATCGGCCACCAGCCGCGCAAGCACTGGCTGATCACCGACGGCGGCTGGATGGCGTTGTCGCGCGACCGCGGCACGCGTGAGCACGCGATCGACCAGGGCTACGGCGTGGTGTGCGACGTGCGCGGCCGGATCATCGACGGGATGGTCGTGATCGACACCAACCAGGAGCACGGCATCGTCGCGCGGCGCGACGGCGGCCCGATCGACCTGGCCGCCTTCCCACCGGGCACGTTGCTGCGCGTGTTGCCCAACCACGCGTGCGCCACCGCGGCCCAGCACGACCGCTACCACGTCGTCCACGGCAGTCCGGAGGTCACGGCGACGTGGCCGCGGTTGCGGGGCTGGTGAACGGCGCGCCGTTCGCTATCCTGCTCGCCTTCCAAAGACACCCCGCGCACCCGCCCTGGTCCCGAAGGACCTTCGGCGCACCCGGTGCACCGAAGGGGGAAACGACCAGCCTGTTCGATGTTCGCGGCGCCTACCGCAGGAGCGGTGATTCGCCGAGGCGTGGTCCCGATTGCCAATGACCGACTTTGCTTCGCTCGGCCTGTCCGAGCCCCTGTTGCGCGCGCTCGCCGCCCGCAACTACTCCACTCCCACCCCGATCCAGGCCCGTTCGATCCCGCACCTGCTGCAGGGCCGCGACCTGCTCGGCATCGCCCAGACCGGCACCGGCAAGACCGCCGCGTTCGCGTTGCCGATGCTGCAACTGCTGACCGCGAGCAACCTGCGCGCACGCCCGCGCATGCCGCGTTCGCTCGTGCTGGCGCCAACGCGTGAGCTCGCGACGCAGATCGCCGACTCGTTCGAGGCCTACGGTCGCAACCTGCACCAGCGGGTCGCGATCGTCTTCGGCGGCGTCGGCCAGCAACCGCAAGTGCAGGCGCTGAAGAACGGCGTCGACGTGCTGGTCGCCACGCCCGGCCGGCTGCTCGACCTGATCCAGCAGCGCCACTGCGATCTCGCCGACGTCGAGATCCTCGTGCTCGACGAAGCCGACCGCATGCTCGACATGGGGTTCCTGCCCGACGTCAAGCGCATCCTGGCGACGCTGCCGACCGAGCGACAGTCGCTGCTGTTCTCGGCCACGATGCCGAACGACATCACCTCGCTGGCGCAGCGGTACCTGCGCGATCCGCTGCGCGTCGAAGTGACGCCGCCGGCCGCGACCGCGGACCGCATCGAGCAGAGCGTGCACTTCGTTCCAAAGGCGAAGAAGCGCGACCTGCTGGTGTCGCTGCTGCAGAGTCCGGACTTCGTGCGCACGCTGGTGTTCACGCGCACCAAGCACGGCGCCGACCGCGTCGCGCGCGGTCTCGTGCAGGCCGGCTTCGACGCGCATGCGATCCACGGCAACAAGTCGCAGAACGCGCGCGAACGCGCGCTCGACGCGTTCCGCGACGGCAAGGCGCACGTGCTGGTCGCGACCGACATCGCCGCGCGCGGCATCGACGTGCCGGACATCACGCACGTCGTGAACTTCGACCTGCCGAACGTGCCCGAGAGCTACGTGCACCGCATCGGCCGCACCGCGCGCGCCGGGCGCGACGGCATCGCGATCTCGTTCTGCGACGAGACCGAACGCGAGTACCTGCGCGACATCGAGAAGCTGATCCGGAAGAAGGTGCCGGTCGCCGGCGGCACGCCGCCGCAGCCGCCGCGGCGCAGCGCCCCGCCGCCGCAGCCGGTCCTCGTGCGCCCGCCGCACCACGCCGACAACCCGTGGACGCCACAGGAAGCCGAAGCCGCGCCCGAGACCGTCGCTGATGACCCCGCGCCGCGACCGCCGCAACGCCAGCGTCCGCAGCCTCGGCAGCAGCCGGGGCCGTACGCGCCGAACCCTCACGCCGGTCGCCCGCGTGGTCCATCGGGGCCGCGCCACGAACGCCGCCACCGACATGGCTCGGGGCGGCCGGCGATGCCGAACGCCGTCGATCCCGAACAACGGCGCGACTCCGGCCGGCGGCCCGAGCAACCCGAGCGCCAGGCGCCGGGACATCGCCCGCATGGCCACGGCGGGCCGCGCCACGGGCGCCCGCAGCGCGGCCGCCGCGGCTGAACGTCAGCCGCCGGCGAGCTTGACGCGGTGGCCGGCGCGCTCGAGCCAGGCCACGACGCGATCGCGGTGATCACCCTGGATCTCGACCGCGCGGTCCTTGCAGGTGCCGCCGCTGCCGCAGGCCGCTTTCAACTTCGCGGCCAGAGCCTCGATCGCGTCTTCGCGCAGCGGCAGGTCGAACACGACGGTCACCGTCTTGCCGTTGCGCACCTCGCGCCGCACGCGCACGAACCCGTCGCCGGTCGGCGTCGCGGCGGCGGCGAGGTCGCGCGCGCAGCGGCACTTCGCGAGCTGCTTGCGGCAGCGCGGGCAGCTGCCGCCAGTCGCACTGTCGTAGACGAGGCCCATGCGCACGCAGTCTCGGTGGCCGGCGCGCCGCGCACAACCCGGACGGTTGCCGCGTCGCCGACCCGTCGCTGCAATGGCGCGATGCCCAAACGACGAGCGAAGGACAAGGTCGTGGTCCAGGATCTGGCGTCGCCGGCCAACGCCGCGCTGGTCGCGGAGGGCGCGCGCCGTTGTCCGATCTGCCAGGCACCGATGCAGACCGAGCGGCGCAACGACGAGACGATCGACGTCTGCAACGAGCACGGCATCTGGCTCGACCGCTACGAACTCGAGCGCATGTTCCTGGCCCGCATGCGGCGCACCGGCGCGCGCATCAGCCGGGCCCGCGCCGAGGCCCACACACGCGGCGCCCTGAGCGGCATGTTCTGGGGCGCGCTCCTGGCGTAGCCGCCGGCAGCCGACCATTGCGCGGCCCGTCGCCGAGGCCTCCGATCCCCGCACGATGCGCACGACCCGCGCCGCCGTGTTCCCAGCCCCCGGACAGCCGGTCGAACTGCGCGACTACCCGCTGCCCGAACTGCGCGCCGGCGAAGCGCTGCTGCGCGTCGACTGCAGTGAAGTCTGCGGCACCGACGTGCACCTGCACCGCGGCCTGCTCGCCGGCGTGCCGTACCCGCTGATCCCCGGCCACGTCAGCGCCGGCACGCTGGAAGCAGTGCGCGGCGAGTTGCGCGACGTCGCCGGCGTGCCGCTGCGCGAAGGCGACGTGGTGACCTTCCTCGACGTGCACCGGACGTGCCACCGCTGCTGGCACTGCCTCGTGGCGAAGGCGAGCACGCGCTGCCCCGAGCGCAAGGTCTACGGCATCACCTACGGCGCTGCCGACGGCCTGTGCGGCGGCTGGGCCGAGCACGTGCACCTGTTCGCCGGCACGCGCGTGCTGCGGCTCGGCGCCACCACCCCGCGCGCGTTCCTGCACGGCGGCTGCGCCTTGCCGACGGCGCTGCATGGCCTCGAACGTGCGCAGGTGCAGATCGGCGACTGCGTGCTGGTCCTCGGCATCGGGCCGGTCGGTCTGTCGTGCCTGGCACTCGCGCGCGCCGCCGGTGCCGCGACCGTGCTCGCGATCGGCGGTCCGAGCCACCGGCTCGCCACGGCCCGCGCCATGGGCGCCGACGCCGTGCTCGACCTCGCCACCGAGCCCGCCGCGCGCGAGGCCTGGGTCCGGGAACGCACCGACGGCCGCGGCGCCGACGTCGTGATCGAGGCCGCGGGCGCGCCGGCCGCGGTCGTGCAGGCGATGCGCTGCGCGCGCGACGCGGGCCGCGTGGTCGTGCTCGGCCAGTACACCGACCACGGCGAAGTGCCGTTCTCGCCGCACCACGACCTCAACAAGAAGCACCTCGACGTGCGCGGCTGTTGGGGCAGCGACTACTCGCACTTCCATCGCGCGGTGCAGGTCGCCGGCCACCGCACGCTCGGCGCACCGTGGCGCGAGCTGCCGGTCCGTGAGTTCGCGCTCGAACGCGCCGGCGACGCCCTGGCCGCGGTCGCCGCCGGTGAAGTGGTCAAGGCGCTCGTGCGGCCCGGCCCTCCCACGCACTAGGCTCCCACCCGCCACCATGGGCCTGCTCCGCGTCCTGCTCGCGCTCGCCGTCGTCGCCGCGCACGCCGGCCCGGCGTTCGGCGCCTCGTGGCTGCAACTCACCGGCGGGCCGTGCGCGGTGCAGTGCTTCTACGTGATCAGCGGGTTCTACATGGCCCTGATCCTGAACGAGAAGTACGTCGGCGAGGGCGCCTACGGCCGCTTCATGAAGGCGCGCGTGCTGCGCCTCGTGCCGATGTTCGCGGTCGTGCTCGTCGCGACGATCGGGATCGGGCTGGTGCTGTTCGCGGCGACCGGCAAGGCGATCGATCCGCTGGCGCGGTGGCAGGAACACGGCGCCGCAATGCCGTGGGGTTCGGTGCTGTGCCTGTGGCTCACCAACCTCGGCTTGCTGGGCCAGGACGCGGTGACGTTCTTCGCGGTCGACCCGCAGAGCCACGGCGTGTTCTTCACCCCGGACTTCCACCGCGAGACGTTGCCCGCCTGGCAGTTCCTGTGGGTGCCGCAGGCCTGGTCGATCAGCCTCGAGCTGATGTTCTACGCGCTCGCCCCGCTGGTCGTGCGCCGCACGCCGTGGCTGCTGCTCGCGGGCATCCTCGCCAGCCTGGCACTGCGCGTGTTCGTGCTGCGCACCTACGGCGTCGCCAACGACCCGTGGACCTACCGGTTCTTCCCGCACGAACTGGCGCTGTTCCTGGCCGGCTCGCTGGCGTGGCACGTGCATCGCGCCCTGCGTTCGCGCGGCCTGCTGAGGGCCTGGGCCTGCCGGCTCGCGACCGCGCTGCTGCTGCTGCTGGTGCTCGCGTTCCCGTTGCTGCCCGCCTGGCTGCAGGGCGCTCCGTACGGCGTGCCGCGGCTCGCGGCGATCACCGCGGTGCTGTTGCCGTTCGCCTTCGAAGCCACGAAGAGCCACCGCCTCGACCGCGCGCTCGGCGAGCTGTCGTACCCGGTCTACCTCGTGCACTACCTGCTCGTGTTCGTCGTCGGCGCGCTCGCACTGCCGTGGCTCACGGAGACTCGCGGCATCGTGGTGCTCGTTCTGAGCCTGTTGCTCGCGGCGCTGCTGTGGCGCTTCGTCGGCCAGCCCTTCGAAACGCGCCGGCAGCTGCGGCCGGGTGGCGCGGCATGAAGGGCGCGACGCCGATCCTCGCCGCATTGGCCGCCGTGCGGCTCATGGCACAGGAGCCGACCGCCGTCGCCGATGCCAACGCCCTGCGCCAAGCACTCGCGAACGCCAGCCCGGGCGCCGTGATCACGCTGGCGCCCGGCGACTACGAAGCCGTGCACGGCAGCGGCATCCGCGGCGCCGCCGGTCGACCGATCACGGTGCGCGCCGCGCACGCCGACCGACCGCCGCGCTTCGTCGCCGGCCTGCAGCTCAGCGACGTCGAACACCTCGTGCTCGACGGCCTCGTGATCGAGGGAACCCCTGGCAACGGGCTCAACATCGACGACGGCGGCACCTTCGACACGCCGTCGCGGCACGTCGAACTGCGCGCGCTGACCGTTCGTGACGTCGGTGGTGCTGGCAACCACGACGGCATCAAGCTGTCGGGCGTGGTCGACTTCCGCGTCGTCGGCTGCACGATCGAACGCTGGGGGCGCGGCGGCTCGGCGATCGACATGGTCGGCTGCCAACGCGGCCGCATCGAGACCTGCACGATCCGCGACCGCGCCGACGGCGCTGCCGCGAACGGCGTGCAGATGAAGGGCGGCACGCGCGACGTCGTGGTCCATCGCTGCCGCTTCGTGCACGCCGGGCAACGCGCGGTGCAGCTCGGCGGCTCGACCGGGCGCGCCTACTTCCGCCCAGCACCCGCCGGGTTCGAGGCGAAGGACCTCGTCGTCGAAGGCTGCACGTTCGAGGGGTCGATGGCGCCGATCGCGTTCGTCGGCTGCGATGGCGCGACCGTTCGGCACAACACCTTCGTGCAACCCGCGAAGTGGATCGTGCGCATCCTGCAGGAGACGCGCGACGCCGACTTCGTGCCGTGCCGCGGCGGCGTCTTCGCCGACAACCTGATCGTCTGGAGCGGCGCGCCGCTGACCGCCAACGTCGGCCCGGGCACGGCGCCGGAGACCTTCACCTTCGCGCGCAACTGGTGGTTCCGCAGCGACGACGCGGCACGCAGCACTCCCGGGCTGCCCATCGCCGAACGCGACGCGGTGCACGGCCGCGATCCCCGGCTCGACGGCGAACTCGGGCCGCGCGAGCCGGCGGCGCGCCGCTACGGCGCGCAGGCTCCGCCGGGGCCGCGCTGAGGCCTGCGCCCGACGCACGGTGTCGCCGGCTACGGCACGACGATCGAGATCAGAGCGCCCGTGGCGGAGTAGCCCGAGGCGCAGGCACCGTCGATCCACGCAAACTGCGACACCAATGCGACACCGAGAAACCCGGTCGACGCGGGGATCGCGAACGGCACGTCGCAGGTGCCCAGGGTGTTGGCGTTCGCGCCGACGACCACGCCCGTGCCGAGGTCGACGAACACATCGATGCCGAACACCGTGACCGGCACCGGCAACGCCGCCGTCGTCACTGCCAACACGCCCGGCGCCGACGCCGGCGCGCGCGTGCCGACGAAGCCGAAACCCTGGTTGCCGAGGTTCGCGAGCGCCGGCGCCGCGACGAGTCCGTTGCCACTGCAGCCGCTCGCGTAGCCGAGCGGCAGCAGGCCAGGGAACGGCACGCTCTGCAGCACGAGCGAGTTCGGCGCGAACACCGCCGTGCCCACAGCGGCGCCGTGGTTGCCGCCCGACGAGTCGAGTGCGTCGCCGTCGAGGTTCCACGTCGTTACCTCGCCGGGAATCGTGGCGAGGCGCATGTTCCTCGTCGAAGCGATCGCCGCGGCACTGCGCGCGAACGGCCACACGCGCACTTCGTCGAGTTCGCCGTTCCACGTCTCGCCGCCGCTGATCGACACGTCGCCGCCGCCGATGCGGACGATGCCGCCGAGATCGACGATCCTGCCGGTGCCGAAGCCCTGCGCGACCTGCACGCCATTGGCGAAGATGCGCAGCGCCGCGCCGTCGTAGGTCGCGGCAACGTGCGTCCAGTTGGCGAGCGTGCCCGCCGCGTAGAACCAGCTGAGCGTGTAGTTGCCGTTCGGGGTGGTGACCCACCAGAGCAGCCGGTTCGCCTGCGTATTGCCCGCTTCGACGCGCAGGAACCACGCCGACTGGTTGGGGCTCGGGTCGTTGCGCGCGATGGTCGGAAAACGCCAGCCAGGGCCGAGCACCGAGTCGTACTTCACCCACGCCTCGACGGTGATGCCGCCGGACGGCGCGAGCGTCGGTGCGTGCGGAACGTCGACGTGGCCCGTGGTGCCGTTCGTGAGCACGAGGCCCTGGTTCTGGCCGACCACGGCCAAGGAGACGAGGGACGAGAACGCGGCGAACGCGAGGCGATGCATGCGAGACTCCGGGAATCCGGGGGGGGGTGAGCGGGTCGCCAGTCTAGTCGCGGCAGCAGCTCGCGCCGCCCCCTCCCGCACTGGGCCGCGTCTTGCGGCGACCGAGCGCCGCGCGGACTCCTGCCCGACCCACGATCACCACGGCTTGAACACGAACGCGGCGCCGATCGCGACGAAGCCGAACCCCACCAGATGATTCCAGCGCAGCGGCTCGCCGAGGAAGGTCGCCGCGAACACGACGAACACCACCAGCGTGATCACTTCCTGGATGGTCTTGAGTTCGGCTGTCGCGAGCCCTGCCTGCGCGCCCAGCCGATTGGCCGGGACCTGGAAGCAGTATTCGAAGAACGCGATCCCCCAGCTCGCCAGCACCACGATCCACAACGGCGCCGACTGGTGCTGCTTGAGGTGGCCGTACCACGCGAACGTCATGAAGACGTTGGACACGACGAGCAGGGCGATGGTCATCCAGGTCATGGGCGGAACTCGGAATAGGGAACGGGTCGGCGGGAGGACGGCAGCCTGCAGCGGACGAGCCTTGGGCGCCAGTTGGTCGCCAACCGCCGATGCGGGCGACGGCGCAGTGGCTTCCCCGTCGTCTCGGCGCCGCGCCAGGACCGGCTGCCGGCAGCTGATGTGCGCCCGCCCGCCGCGGCGCGTAGGCGTCGCGCGGCGGTCGGGTGCGCCGACAGCTACTGCACGCGGACCTTCATGCTGGTGGTCACTTCGACCACGCCGTTGTCCGTGACGAGCCGGCCGCGGAACGTGATCCGCGTCACGCCGGTGCTGTTGGCGATCCAGTTCCCCGTTGGCGTGACCGAGAGCACGCTGGGGTGCGACGACGACCACCCCTCGCCCTGGCTGGCGCCGAGCCAGTTACCGGCCGGTGCCGCCAAGATGCCGACGTTGGGCAGGCCGCCGACCAGCAGGTCCACCGGCGACGCCATCGGGATCGCCAACGCCGCGCCAGGGATGTCCTGCGAGTTCTCAGGGGCGCCGCAATTCTTCCACACGCGCTTCAGGTTCGGGTTCACCGGCAAGCAGACGGTCACCATCGGCGTGAAGAGCTTGCCGACCAGGCAGCCTGGCGTGAGGTCTTCCTCGGTGATCACCGCACCGGTGCCCTTCAGGACCACCTTGACCATCTGTACGCCGTACGGCGCATCCTTGCGCTGCCAGCCGTACACCGTGTACCTGCGCTCGCCGTTGGGACACGGCACGAAGTTCTGCGCCTCCGGATCCCACTCGATGTCAAGGCCACCCACCGGTAGCCCAAGGCCGTTGCTGACGTAGCTCCTCACGGCGTTGCTGGTCACCAGACCGGCCGGGTTGGCGAGAGTCGAGTCCACCTGCGCAACACCCTGCACGTAGAGCTCCGAGCCCAGCGGTGCCAGCGGCGGAATCGCGAAGCTCCACGTGTCGCTCGACAGGTTGTTGGGCAGGAACACGACGTCGACCAGGCCACCCAACGTCAGGTGCGCGAGGCACGGGCTGTTGAAAGCGCCGACCGACGCGGTGTTCAGGTCGGTGCCGGGGATGTCCCCGGCGAAACCGAGCGCGAGCGCGCTCGCGTAGACGGGCACCGACACCCACTGCGGGATGTTGCTCGCCGTGTAGGTGACCGTCGTGCCGCGAATCGGGGCGGGGTTCGCGCTGACGTCGTAGGCAGGCGTGCAGCTCACGCCGTACGGGTAGTGACGCGCCATGCCCCAGGGCGCGACGACGACGTTGTCGATGAAGCAGTCGTTGCCGAAGCCGGACGTGCCGAGGAATCGGATCCGGTTGGTGCCGGGCGTCAGCGCGAAGCTGAGGTTCTTCCACTGGCTGGCCGTCGGGTTGAACTGGCCGGTGTAGGGCGCGGTGTAGAGCAGGCCAGTTGCCTGGTTGTCCATCGTGACAACGGTCGTCCACGTGGCGCCACCGTCGTTGGACTCTTGCAGCGCGACGGTGTCCCACCACGCGAGGTTCGGCGGATAGTTCGTGCCGGCCACGTCGAAGAACGCGCGGTCACCGGCGACGGTCGCCGGGAGAACCGGGCTGGTCACGTGTGCGGTGCTCGCCGCTGCCCACGCCCAGTAGTTGAACCGCACGGCCTGCGCGCCGACGCCGAAAGCGCTCACCGGCCGGAGGTCCGGGTTCACGATGCCGCCGGTGTTCGACCAGCAGCCGCTGAAGCCGGCCTCGAAATCCTCCGGGTTCGTCGCTGCACGCATGTCGAGCTGCAGGGTGGTGGTCGATCCCGTCATGCCGCTGACGGTGCAGGTGACGCCGCAGCGGTAGTACGTCGTCGCCGATTGGCTGACGACCTGCGTGAGAGCCGTGCCGAGCGCGGTCCACGTGGCGTTGTCCGGGCTGCTGTACCATTGGTAGGTGACGCCGAGGCCCGGCGTCGCGTTCTGCAGCCCGAGCGTGTAGCTCACGCCGTCGCAGGCGAAGGACGGAGAACCAGTCACGTCGCCCGGGGCCGGGGTGCCCGTGCACGGGGGCGGCTCGAAGATGTTGACGTTGTCGAAGACCCACCAGTTGTCACCGCCGCCCCACGCGCAGTTCCAACGCACGTACATCGCACCGGCCGGCGCGAGGAACGTGTGCGAGCGGGTCTGGCAGACGTTGTCGAGCTGCGTCTCGTTGGCGACCGTCGCGATCGTGGTCCACGGGCCAGTCGCGGTCGAGCCGATCTGGACGTCGAAGGTGCCCCAAGGCGTGGGCGCGGCGGTGGTGTTCGCCGACCAGACGTTCACCTTGTAGGTGTACTGGATCGTCGTGAACGCACCGAGCGACGTGCCCGTCAGGGGGGAGATCAGGGCGCCCGTGGTGACGCCGCTGTACATGTTGCGGCGCATCGACCCGCCGGAGAGGCCGCACTGCGTGTTCGCGGTCGTGTAGCGTGTGAAGTTGCCGGTCCAGCCGATGCTGTTGGCGTTGAAATCGAACGAGTAGCTGATCTGGGCCGAAGCGGCCGCGGCGAGCAGCGACATGGCTGCCGTCGCAAGGACGAGCTTGTTCATGGTGTGGGCCTCACGAAAGGGCGACTGGCCGAGACATCGCGGCGGTGGAATCGAGTCGCGTGGACTGGCGACGCGCCTGGGAACGGGGATGCCGCGCTCGCGGCCAACGCCCCCTGGGCCGCCGTCGCGCCCGCCGCGTGACGAGAATCCACGGTTTCCTGCGCCATCTGCGGCTTCGGGCCAGCTCCCCATGACGCAAAGACGGCCCTTGTCGATGGAGACAGCCAGCCACGCATGCTCCGGAGTGGCGCCGATCGCCACGGCAACCGCCTGGAACCGGATCCGCGCGTGCGGCAGGATGCGACGGCAACGGCCCGTCGCGACCCTCGGAGCGGGCGACGCCGCCATCGCCTCGTGCCGAACGACTCCCAGCCATGACGCGCGCGCCGTCGACCCTTCGCACGTGGAGGCGCCGCCTCGCGCTCCTGGCCTGCGCCACGGCGGCATCGTTGGTCGTCGCCGAAATCGCGGCGCGCCTGGTCGTCGCCTACATGACGTCGCGCGTGCCGACGGCACCGCGGACCGGCAGCGAGGTGCCGCTCTCCTACATGGTGCGGCCCGCGGCGCACCCCGACATCGTCTACGAACTGCAACCGCAGCTCGACTGCGTGTTCCAGGGCGTGTCCGTGCGCACCAACGAACACGGCTGGCGCGGACCGGCCTATCCCGTCACCCGGCCCGCCAACGGCCTGCGCGTCCTCGCCCTCGGGGACTCGGTGCTGTTCGGGTGGGGCGTGGACTGGGAGCACACCGGCGTCGCGCGGCTGCAAGCGCGGCTGCAGCAGGCGCTGCCCGACCGTGTCGTCGAGGTCATCGGCACCGGCGTTCCCGGCTACAACACTGCCATGCAGGCGGCGGTGCTGCAGCACCACGGCCTGACCTTCGCGCCGGACATCGTCCTCGTCGACTTCGTCGGGAACGATCTCCAACTGCCGAACTTCCTGCTCGCGCCGCCCGATTGCTGGCGCCTCGACCGCAGCTTCGTGCTCGACCTCGCGCGCCGTCTGCGGCGCTCGCATTGGATGAACCCGTGGCTGCCGTTCGAAGCGGCCCCGCTGCTCGGCGGCGGGCAGTACGAGAGCGATCCCGAGCGCGTGCCGCCGGCCTATCGCCACCTGGTCGGCATCGATGCCTACCGGCGGGCACTGGGGACGATCCTCGAGCTCGGCCGGGAACGGGGGTTCCGTGTGCTGGTCGCGACGCACTACGGCCTTTCGACTCCGGTGCGCGCGGTCTGCGACGAGCTTGCGGTGCCCGTCGTCGACTGCGCGGCGCGCATCGACGACTGGTTGCGCGAACGCGGCGTCGCCTACCTGGACTCCGAGCTGGTCCTGCGCGCCGACGACCCGCATCCCTCGCCGCTGCTGCACGACTGGTGGGCGGAAGCCGTGTGCACACGGTTGGCAGGACTGCGGTGGTTGCCGGAGTGATCGCGTCGGCGCCGTAGCCGGCGCGCACGTTTGCGCTGGCGTTCACGGCGGACCTGGGGAGACTGCGTTTCGGATCGACGGCGATGCTCATTTCCCTTCTCGGCGGACTGGGACTGTTCCTGCTGGGCATGTGGGTGATGACCGAAGGCCTGCGGGGCCTGGCGGGTTCGACGCTGCGGACGCTGCTGCGCAGCGCCGCGGCCACACCCGCACGCGCCACGTTGTGGGGCGCGATCGTGACGCTCGTCGTCCAGTCCTCGAGCGCCGTGACGATGACGACGATCGGTCTGGTGAGCGCGGGGCTCCTGACCTTCCCGCAAGCGCTCGGTGTGGTCTTCGGGGCCAACATCGGCACGACCGGCACCGGATGGCTCGTCGCACTGCTCGGGGTGAAGGTGTCGCTGACGGAGGCAGCGATGCCGATGCTGTTCGCCGGCGCCCTGCTTCGTCTGATCGGGCGCGGTCGCTGGGGCGGTGCGGGAGGTGCGATCGCCGGGTTCTCGCTGTTGCTGCTGGGCCTGACGATCCTGCAGGAGGGCATGGCGGGGCTCGCGGAACGGCTGCAGCCCGCGGACCTGCCGGCCGTGAGCGGCGTCGGCTGGTGGAGCGGAACGGCGGGCGTTCTGCAGTTGGTGGTCGTCGGGACCCTCATGACGACGGTGATGCAGTCCTCGAGTGCCGCCGTGGCGGCGACCGTGTCCGCGCTGCACGCCGGAGCGATTGGACTCGACCAGGCCGCGGCGCTGGTCATCGGGCAGAACATCGGCAGCGCCGTCAGTTCGGCCCTGGCCATGGTGGGCACGACGACCGCAGCGAAACGGACCGCCCTCGCGCACGTGCTGTTCAACGTCGCGACCGGCGCAGTCGTCCTGGCGATGTTCCCGCTGTTGGTCGCCCTGCTCGACGAGGGCGTCGCGGTCGCCGATCCGTCGCTGCTGCTCGCGGGCTTCCACACCGCGTTCAACCTGCTGGGCGTCGCCCTGCTCTTGCCCATGGTCCACCGGTTCGCGCGGTTGGTGGAGCGTCTGCTGCCGCAGCGCGAGCCGGACCTGGCGTCGTGCCTCGACCGCGCGTCGCTGGACGTACCCGACGCCGCCGTCGAAGCAGCCCGGCGGACCGTCGCGGGCGCCCTGGCCGCAATGTGCGGCACGCTGGACAAGTCCCTGCGGAACGCCGCCCTGGGCCACGCCATCGTCCAGACGTCGGCTGCGGCATCCGACGTGCTCGAGCGAACGCGGCTGTTCCTGTCCGAGATGCGCGAACCCCCCGGCTCGCAGCGCGAGCGGGCGAAGGTCGCCGATGTGCTGCACGCGCTGGACCATGCTGCCCGCCTCGCGGAGCGAGCCGAGGACTGGGCGAGCGAGTACCGTTCCGACGTCCTGCGACGGGACGCGCAGGCGGCGCGCGCCGCAGCTCTCGCGGCGCTGGCTTGGGAACGGATCGCCTCCCTCGCGAGTGCCATGGCCGCGGCTCGACGCGCGGTCACCGCAGCGCCGGGCGCCCCGCAACCGGAAGACGCCACGGCCGGCGCGGAACGCAGCACCGCGGCAGACGTCGGCGAGTTGTCGCGGGCCCTCGCCGACCTTCGCCGCGCCCATCGCGCCCACATCATGGTGGCCGCGGCGCACGGCGCAGACGGGGTCACGGCAGTGGAGGCGATCAACCGGGCCGAGGCGGTGCGGCTGCTGGACAAGCTCGTCTACCACGCGTGGCGCTGTGCCCTGCATCTCGTCGGAACGGACGACGCATCCAGTCCCGGGCCTGCCTCCACCGGGAGATCGGACGCTGGCGATCCTGCGCGACCGTGACCCGCCAGAGTTCGGATTCCGACGAGCCCTGCTACCCCGATACTCTCGTGCCAGAGGCATCGGCTCTTGCAATCTTCGGCAGGCCCGTCGAAAGGCACGACCCATGACCCCGAATTCCCGGCTCGGCGCCCTCGTGGTCGCCCTCTTCCTCGGCGCCGCCTGCACCAGCAACAGCCAGTTGGGCATGGTGCTGCGACCGGAAACGACGGCGACGCTGCAGGTCCTGGGCGACAACCCGTTCGTGCGGGTCGACAACGACGGCCCGGGCCCGATCGACGTGTCGTTCACTCCGAGCGTCGGCAGCCCCGACCGGGTCCGCGTGCTGCGAGGCAGCACCGCGCGCTCGATGCGTGGCGGCGGCATGCTGCAGTTCGTGTTGGTGGAAGGCGACGAGGCCCACCTGACGGTGGATGTGCGCGGCAGCACCGGCTTCGAACTGTCTTGCGTCGGCACGACGCCCTGACGCCGATCGGCCGGTGATGGCAGCGCGCGCGGACCGCGCGCGGCCGGGACTCACCCGCGGCGCATGAGCGCTTCGCCGCGAGCCAGCGCGGTCGCCGCGTCGCCAGCACCGGCATCGGCGCCGAGCACCTGGTGGAGGTCGGGGACCACGGCGAACGGCGCCCCGCCGATCAGGATCGGCGGACAACGATCTCCCGACGACGCACGGAATCGCTCGATCGTCGCGCGGGCACTGCCCAGGTGCAGCACCATCGACGCACCACACGCGACGAGATCGACCTGGCGATCCTGCAGCATCCACTCGAGGTCGCTGGCCGGCATGTCGGCGCCGAGATGCCACACTTCGTGGCCGCGCATGACGAACCGCTCGGCGACGAACCGGATCGGCAGCCCGTGCTGGTCGCCCCCCACGGCGAACGACAGCACCTTCCGCCCGGTAGGCGGCACGGGCTTCGAATCTGCCGCCAGGCGTTCGATGCAAGCCTCGACCACGCGCGAGGCGAAGTGCTCGTCGGCGATCGGAATCTCGGCCATCAGCCACATCCGGCCGATTTCGCGCATCGCCAGCATCAGCACATGCTCGTGCAGGTCGACCGCGGGCACTCCGTCGGCATGCAGCCGCAACACCAGGGCGATCGCATCGGCACCACGGTTCTCGAGCAACGCCAGCACGAATCGACGGGCCTCGCCACGCAGGGTGCCGACTCCGGCCAACCAACTCGGCAGCTCGCCAGGTGCTGCGCGCAACGTCGCTTCGGCCGCGGCCAGGTGCCGCTGCACCAACGGCACGCATTCGGGCGGCAGCGCCATCGCCAGCGCTGCGCCCAACGCGCGCAAGTTCGCCGGCAGATAGCCGTCGTCGACACCGCGGTACGCCAGCGCAGTGCGGTACCACGCCACCTGGTGGGTGAACAACGCCGTGCGATCCACGTCGATCGCTTCGGCCAGGGTGAGGATCCGCACCCGCGTGTCCTCGACCGGATCGGCGAACGTCTCCGGCACGCCGCGCGCGAGCAGCTCGGCGGCATCACGCCGCATGACCTCGACGGTGTCGCGGGCGCAGGCGAGGGCGCCCTGACGCATCAGGCTCGCGGCGAAACGGTCGACGGCTGGCATCGCCGCACTGTGCCACGGCCGCAGGCAACGACAAGACCGATCGTGGTGCATCCAGATTCTCGCATGCGACGAACAGCGCGTCGGACCTGCCATCAACCCCGAAAACCTCATGACCATTCGACTGATTCCGACCCTGACCTTCGCCATCGCCCTTCCCCTCTGCGCCCAGGCGCCCGCCGACGCGGCGCACGGCAGGACGGACAAGGACCTCGTGGCCACCGCCGTGGCCGCCGGCAACTTCAAGACGCTGGTCGCTGCCGTGAAGGCCGCCGATCTCGTCGGCACGCTGCAGGGCAAGGGCCCGTTCACGGTGTTCGCCCCCACCGACGAGGCGTTTGCCAAGCTCGGCACGGCGACGATCACGGATCTGCTGAAGCCCGAGAACAAGGCCAAGCTGACCGCGATCCTGACGTACCACGTCGTCGCTGCGGACCTCCCCGCTGCGAAGGTCGTGGCGATGAAGGAACTGAACACGGTGCAGGGCTCGGGCCTCGCCGTGAACGCCGGCAAGGACGGCGTCACCATCGGCAACGCCAAGGTCGTCGCCACCGACGTCACCGCGAGCAACGGCACGATCCACGTCATCGACTCCGTCCTGCTGCCGCCGGACAACCTCGTCGCGACCGCGGCGAAGGCGGGCAAGTTCCAGACGCTGCTGACCGCGGCCACGGCCGCTGGCCTCGCCGACACGCTTGCCAACGGCGGCCCGTTCACGATCTTCGCGCCCACCGACGACGCCTTCGCGAAGCTCGGCAAGGACACGATCGCTGATCTGCTGAAGCCGGAGAACAAGGAGAAGCTCGCCGGGATCCTCAAGTTCCACGTCGTCGCCGGCCGCGTGAAGGCTGCGGACGTCGTGACCCTGAAGAGCGCGAAGACCCTGCAGGGCAGCGAAGTGCCGATCGAAGTCCGCGACGGCAAGGTCATGGTCCAGGGCGCAAACGTGGTCGCCACCGACGTGATTGCCGGCAACGGTGTCATCCACGTCATCGACAGCGTGATCCTGCCCCGCTGAACCCCCTGGTTCGGTGACCACGAGCGAACACGGCACGAGCACATGGCCTCGACTGCGAGTAGAACGCGCAGTCGAGGCGCCCGTCTTCATGCAGCCAGCCCTCCTGCCCCGCATCGCTCGTGGTGACATGCCCGCGGTCAGTGAGTTTCTGCGCCGCCACACGGGCATGGTGCACGGACTGGCTCGGCGCGTGTTGCGCAACGCGGAAGACGCCGAGGACGCAGTGCAGGACATCTTCCTCGACGTCTGGCGCAGTGCGCACCGCTACGACGCGACGCTCGGCAGCGAGACGACGTTCGTCACGACGATCGCTCGCCGACGCCTGGTCGACCGCGTCCGCCGCGCCACGGTGCGTCCGGCCGCACAGTCGCTCGAGGATCCCGCCATGCTGGCGTCCGAGGAGGACACTTCCGTCGAGCTGCGCGAAGCGGCGGCGATCGCGCAGAACGCGCTCGACCAGCTCAAGCCCGAGCAGCGCGAGGTCCTCCAGTTGTCCTTGGGGCAGGGCCGGACGCACGAGGAGATCGCGAGCTCCATCGGCATCCCGCTGGGCACCGTCAAGAGCCACGCGCGGCGCGGGCTGTTGCGGCTTCGGGAGATGCTCGGCGTCAAAGCGGACGACCCGGGGGGCGCTCGATGAACCAGTCCGTCTTGTCGCGGCGTGACCAGCTGCTGGTCGACGGAGCCCTCGGCGCGCTCGAGGGACCGGACCAGGCTGCCTTCGAGGCCCTGCTGCGCGATCCGACCGCGGCGGCGGAGTTCGCCGCGCTGGAACGCTCGGCTGCGTTGGTCGCCATGGCGGAGTTCGCCAACGGCCCCACGCCGGCGCCGACCCCGAGCCCACTCGCCACCCGCCTGCGCGACGATGCGCTCGCCTTCTTCGCCGCCCAAACGAACAGCCCGCAGTCGGCGATCTCCGAGCGACCGCGCAAGGTCGTCCAGTTCCTGGCGCCGTGGCTCTTGGCCGCCCTGGTCACGGTGGTGCTCGCGCTGTGGCGGACGCCGCGGGCGGCGCAGCCGCCGGAACTGGCGCGCGCGGAACTGCTCGCCACCCCGTCAGGCTTGGTGCGATGCGAATGGACGCCCGGCCCGAGCCCGCGCCGTGGCGACGTGCACGGCGACGTCGTCTGGAGTCCTTCCACGCAGGCAGGCTTCCTGCGACTCAACGGCCTGCCTCCGCTCGATGCCGGCCATTGCTACCAGCTGTGGATCGTGGACGCCGCCCGAACGGGTCCGCCGGTCGATGGTGGTCGGCTCGAACCCGGCCCCGCGGGCAGGGAGTTCGTGGTGCCCATCGGCGCCAAGCTGCCCGTGCAGCAGCCAGCCGCCTTCGTGCTGACCATCGAAGCCGCGGATGGCGTCGTGGTTTCGGCCCAGGAGCACGTGGTCGCCGTCGCACGGCCCTGACCATCGCAGTGCATCCGTAGCCGGGCACGCTGCGAATGCGCGCGCATGATGCGCCTCGCGTTCGCCGTCTGCCTGCTGACCGCCGCGGCCCCCGCCCAGCTTCGCCTGTTCGAAGCGGCGGATCTGCCGGCACGCAACACGGCCGCCGCCATGCTCGACTTCGGGCTCCAGGCGTTCGCGGCGGACCACGGTCACGGTGGTGTCGCTCGGCTGCGCGCCGCCGTGGCGACCGCTGCGGAGTGCCTGCCGTTCGGTTCCGCCGCGCGTGCCGTTGCCGACGAACTGCGACGTTCGCACAGCCGCCCTGCCAGCCTCGCGGCGGCCGTCGCAGATCTGCGAAGCGACCTTCGGTTCGAGCCGGTCGTCGAAGCCGAGTTGCCGGCCGGCGTGCCCGGGTTCTCGGTGCTCGAGGAAGTCGAGCTGCGGAGCTACCCGACCTACCGCATGGTGCGCACGGGCATGAAGGGCGGTTCGTTCGGTGCCTTCATGCCGCTGTTCCGGCACATCGAGAGCAACGAGATCGCGATGACCACTCCGGTGCAGATCGACTACCGGAACGACGGCGATCGCCTGCGGCAGAACTCGATGGCGTTCCTCTACGGCTCGACGGACATCGGCAAGCCGGGCAAGGACGGGTCGGTCGAAGTCGTCGACGTCCCAGCCGTCACGGTGTTGACGATCGGCGCGCGCGGCTACGACCAGCCGGGCCGCATCGCCGAGTTGCAGCAGCGACTCGAATCCTGGCTGGCCGCGAATCCGGAATGGCAGGCGACGGGCGCGCTTCGCGTGATGGGCTACAACAGTCCCACGGTGGGCGCGGCGAAACGCTGCTACGAGGTGCAGATCCCGGTCCAACGCACCGCCAAGGCACGCCTGCGGGAGTCGGTATGACGCCGTCGGCGCTCGGCAGCCGTACTCGCGTACGCACGCTGCGCTCGTCGATCTGGGTGGCGGCGGGGCCGGCGGAAGTCTGGCCGTTCTTCGCCAACGCGCACAACCTGCCGAGGCTGGTGCCGCCCTTCGTGCGGTTCCAGATCCTGACGCCGCCGCCGATCGCCATGCGCGTCGGCACGCGCATCGACTACCGGTTGTCGGTGCGAGGGTTGCCCATGCGCTGGCGCACGCGCATCGCCCGCTGGGATCCACCGCACGCCTTCGCCGACGAACAGGAACGTGGCCCGTACAAACGCTGGTACCACGTGCACACGTTCGAACCGCTGGACGGCGGCACGGTGCTCAGCGACCACGTCGAGTTCGAGGTCGGCGGCGGGCCGCTGTCGCCGCTGCTGACCCGCTGGTTCGTGCTCCCCGACGTACTGCGCATCTTCCGCTACCGGATGCAGCGCATCGCCGAGCTGTATGGCGGCGATGCCGGCAGTGGCCAGATCCTGGTGTCGGACGCAGCGGCAACGTAGGAACGGCGCCGCCGCGCCGCGCGCACGACCGGTCGCCGTCCCGAAGTGACGCGCGGACTCGACCGACGGCGCGACGGCAGCGGCCCTTCGGAGCGGATCGTCGCCGCGCCGCGCCGCCCTTCCCCGAGTGGGATTCGATCCGCATGATCCGCGCGCCGTGCAGTCCCCTCTCGCCAGCCAGCCTGACGCCACGGCGCCATGGCTTCGCCGCGGCATCGTGGTCGCCTTCGCCGTCGTCGCCGCGATCGGCGCAGCACAGCTCGCGTTCCTGTGCGACGACGCGTTCATCCACTTCCGTTACGTGGCGAACGCGCATGCCGGGCACGGCCTGGTGTGGAACCCGGAGCCGTTCCGACCGGTCGAGGGCGGCGGTTTCCTGTGGGTGCTGGTGCTGTGGGCGCTGTGGAGCTGGTTCGGCCAGCCCCCGGATCTCGCGGCCAATCCGTTCCTGATCGCCTGCGGCGTCGTTCAGGTCCTGATCGTCGCGGCGGCGGCGATGCGCATGTGCCGGCGCGACGGTGCGCGCGTACCGATGGTGGTCGTGGTCGGCGCACTGGTCGTGATCGTCGGCAACCGCACGTTCTTGCAGTGGATGTCGAGCGGGCTCGACACGGCGTTGTCGAACGTGTTCCTGCTCGGCTGGGTGCTGCATGCGTTCCGGGCGCCGGAACGCCGCGGCCCAGGCTGGCTCGCGATCTGGTCGGCGCTGGCGGCGTTCGCGGCGCTGACGCGGCCCGATGGCCTACCACTGGTCGCCGCGACCGCGTTCGCCGCACTCTGCTCGCTCCTGCGCGCCGGGCAGTTGCGAACCCGCACGCTCGCGTCCCTGTCGCCGCTGCTGCTGGTCGTGGCCCACCTGCTGTGGCGACGCGCCTACTACGGCGAGTGGCTGCCCAACACCTACTTCGCGAAGGTCAACGAAGCGTGGCCGGAGGCCGGGCTGCGTTACTTCGCGTGCTTCGCGCTCGAGAACGGCGCCTGGGCGTGGCCACCGATCCTCGGCCTCTGCCTGTTGGCGCAGCTGCGTCGTTTGCGCGCCTGCGCGCGCACGATCGCCGACCACCTGCCGGCCGTGGTCGCAGCAGGAACCGCGGCGTTCAACGCCGGCTACTACACGCTGGCCGCCGGCGGCGACCATTTCGAGTACCGCGTGCTCGCCTTCCTCGTGCCGCTGGCGACGCTCGCCTGCGTCGCGGCGGTCGCTCGAGTCGCCAACGGACCGAGGTTGCCGCTGGCGACCGCGGTGCTGCTGGCCGCGGCGGGTTCGGCGGGCTGGATGCACCTCGCCTGGCAGCGTCACGCCACGACGCCGGGACTCGCGGCGGTGGCACCGCACGCGCCGGCGTTCGCGCAGCCACTGACGCGATGGTTCGACCGCCAGCAGGCCTGGTTGTTCTCGCGCTACATCGGGCTGCGCGTCGCCCACCATCGCTGGATGTTCTCGGTCTACTCCGAGGTCTTCCCGCACACGCTCACCGTGCCCGAGTCGGCGAAGCCGTTCCCGATGTTCGCCACGGGCGCCGTCGGCCTGCCAGCGTACCGCGTGCCCGACTGCGTGATCCTCGACCACTTCGGCCTCAACGACTGGGTCGTCGCGCGAACGCCGCCGCAGTTCCGCCCGGAATTGACGGAGGAGAAGCTGCAGGCGGCTGCGACGGCCGCCGACGGCAACCGTGACGGCGCGCTCGATCTGCGCGAACTGCGCGAGGCCCTCGCGACGGCCGTCGACGCCGGGCCTTCCGCTTCCGGTGCCGCTCTGCTTGCGCACTACATGATGGACCTGCTGCAAACCGAGCCGGGCCGCGTGCCGATCGCCGTTCTCGTCGAGATGCGCGACCTGCTGCCGTCGGGCCGGCTGATGGCCCACGAACACGCGCCGCCGCCGGGGTACTTCGAAGCGTTCGAACCCAACATCGAGAACTTCGTCGGCGGCGTGGCGACGGTGCGACCTCGCAAGACACCGATGACCGCCGAACGCATCCGCGCGATCGAAGCCGAGTGGTGGGCGCGGATCCGGCAGCAACGATCCGGGCGCTGACCGGTCCGATGGCCAAGACGTTCGAAGAACTCGACTGCTGCTCGACCGAACTCGGCGAGCTGATCCTGCGGCGGCGCCGCCCCGTCTCCCGACCCGACGAGTGGATCTACGAGGTCAAGCTCGCCGGACGCTTCCTGATGTCGAGCCTGAACACGACCAGCGAACGGGAACTGGCGACGCGCGCGCTGGCGCGGGTGGCCGGCAGCGGCCTGCACGTGCTGGTCGGCGGACTGGGGCTCGGCTACACGGCCGCCGCCGCACTCGCCGATTCTCGCGTCGCAGCGGTCGACGTCGTCGAACGCCTGCCCGAAGTGATCGGCTGGCACCGGCGCGGGCTCGTGCCGCTCGGCACCACCCTCTGCCACGAGCCTCGCTGCAGGTTCATCGAAGGCGATTGCCTGCACCTGCTGCAGGCCGGCGGCGGCCACCGCTACGACGCGATCCTGATCGACATCGACGACTCGCCGATCCACCTGCTCGACGAAGGCCACGCGTCGTTCTACTCGGTCGCCGGACTGGCGTCGGCGGCCCGCAGCCTGCGGCCGGGCGGCGTCTTCGCCCTCTGGACCAGCCTGCCGGCGGAAGCGGAGGTCACGGCGCGCCTGCAGAAGGCGTTCTCGGTCGCCAGCGTCGAGGAGGTGCGCTTCGACAACCCGCTGCTCGACGCGCCCGAAGTGAACGCGATCTACTTCGCCGGCGCGTAGGAACCAGGCGCACGTTGGCGAACGGGCACTAGGATGGCGCCATGCCCACCACCCTGAAGGCTCGCAGGCCGGCAGCCAAAGCCGCCTCGAAGGTTCCCGCCAAGAAGACCACGAAGTCGCCGCGACCCGCAGCGGCACCGAAGCGCGCGGGTGAGACGATGTCGCTCGCCGACGTGATGCGCGCGCTCGAGCAGGCTGGCTCCGCGCAGACCCGCAAGACCTACACGCGCCACGGCGCCACGGGGCCGATGTTCGGCGTCAGCTTCGCGACGCTCAGCACGCTGCAGAAGCGCATCCGCGTCGACCATCCCCTCGCCCTGCAACTCTGGGACACCGGCAACGTCGACGCGCGCAACCTGGCGATGAAGATCGCCGATCCGGCCGTGATCACGTCGGCCGACCTCGACCGTTGGGCGCGCGAGAACCCTATGGGGATGTGCGGGCTCTACATCGCCAGCCTGGCGCAGGAATCGGCGCACGGCGCGGCGAAGGCCAAGCAATGGCCGGCTTCGCCGAACCCCAAGCTGCAAGCGACGGGCTGGACGCTGATCGCGGTGCTCGCGAGCCGCGACGAACATTCGCCCGACGAGACGTACGGCAAGCACCTGACGACGATCGAGCGGTCGATCCACGCCGCCCAGAACGAGGTCAAGTACGCGATGAACAACGCGCTGATCGCGATCGGCGGCCGGAGTGCTGGCCTGCGCAAGGCCGCGATCGCCGCGGCCAACCGGATCGGTCGCGTGGACGTCGATCACGGCGACACGTCGTGCAAGACTCCCGATGCGGTCGAGTACATCGGCAAGATGTGGGAGCGTTCGGGGACGAAGTTCCCGTCGCCGGCGGCCGCGGAACGCGCCCGCGACTCCATGCGTACGCGCTGCTGAAACGGCAGGAGCAAAGCCGCTGCGAGCGCCCCACTTCGAGGGGAAGCTCCTCCCGCCGCCGACGAGGCGGCAGAATGGCGCGATGCCCTCGATCCCCGCTCGTACGGCGCACTTCCCGCGCGTCGTCTCGCGTCGCGCGCTCGCCTGCTGGCTGATGCTCGGCGCGGTCGCCGCCCAGCACACGCCCACCGAGACGCATGGTCGTTCGCGCCACGGGGCGGCCTTCGACGAAGGCCCACGCCAGGCGGCCTACCTGATGCAGGGCATGTCGGCGCAGGTGCACCTGCCGGTCGCCGGCTTGGACTCGCAGGCGCAGGCCTTCTTCGACCAGGGCATGTGCCAGCTGCACGCCTTCTGGTTCTTCGAGGCCGAACGCAGCTTCCGCATGGTCGCGAAGCTCCACCCCGACTGCGCGATGGCGTACTGGGGCATGGCGATGGCCAACGTCGAGAACGTCCCGCGCGCGGCCGCCTTCATCGCCGAAGCCGTGCGGCGCAGTGCCAGCGTGCCGCGCTACGAACAGCTCTGGATCGACGCCTACGCGAAGTACTACCGGATCGACGAGGCGGCGCGCACCGAGCTGCGCTCGGGCGACGACGAACGCGTGAAGAAGGCCATCGATGGCCGCAAGACCGCCAACGAGAAGCGCGACGACCGCCGCGCACTGCACAAGACCCTGCTCGAAGACCTCGGCACGATCGTCCACGAGTTCCCGCGCGACGCCGAGGCGCGCGCGCTGCTGGCACTCGAGATCTGGGACCTGACGGACTGGGGCAGCCAGGTTCGTTCCCACATGGCCGTCGACGTGCTGCTCGACTCGGTCTTCGCGCTCGCACCCGACCACCCCGCGCACCACTACCGCGTGCACCTGTGGGACACCAACGCCGCCGAACGCGGACTGCGTTCGGCGGCCGCCATCGGTGCCAGCGCGCCGGGCATCGCGCACCAGTGGCACATGGCGGGACACATCTACGCCAAGTTGCATCGCGACGCCGAAGCCGGCTGGCAGCAGGAGGCGAGCGGGTGCGTCGACCATGCGCACATGCATCGCGATCGCGTGATGCCGTTCGCGATCCACAACTACGGCCACAACCAGGAGTGGCTCGCGCGCAGCCTGTCGCGGCAGGGCCGCATCCACGAAGCCCTGGCCGTGGCGAAGAACCTCGCCGAGCTGCCCAGGCATCCCGAGCGCAACCGGATCGCGACGGGCGACGAGATCGCCGGCTACGCGCGAGCGCGGCTGGTCTCGATCTGCGAGGAGCACGGCCTGTGGACGACGGCCCTCGAACTCGCGCGCGACGGCTACCTGGAGCCCGGCGAAGAGGTCCAGGCGGAGTTGCCGCGGCTCGCGCTGCTCGCGCGCGCGCACTTCCGGCTCGGCTCGGTTGCCGAAGGCGACGCGATGGTCACCGCGGTCAAGGCGCTGTTGCCCAAGGCCCGGGCCGAACGCGCTCGCGCGATCGACGAAGCCGAAGACAAGGCGATCGCGAACGGCCGAGAACGCAAACGCCACGTCGAGGCCGTCGAGGCCGCCGCTCGCGACAGCGTCGACGTGGTCACCGAGCTCCTCGATCTGCAGGACGCGCTCGCCGCGGAGCGACTGCTGGCGAACGGCGATGCGGCCGGTGCTGCAGCAGCCATGGCGAAGGTCGCCCGCGTTCCCAAGCACCTGCTGGCCGACGTGCAGTTGGCCGCTGGCGACGGCAAGGCCGCGATCGAGACCCTGCGCGACGAGGTCAAGGAACACCCGAACCGCCTGCCGACGCTCGGCCGGCTCGTGCTCGCGTACCGCGCGGCCGCCGACGCCGCGAACGCCGACGCGCTGCAGCAGCGCGAAGCCGAGCTGGCCCGGTTCCCCGGCGCGTGCGGCCCGCTCGCCGAGCGACTCGGACTGCCGCCCGCGCGCGAAGTCACGGTCGCCGACTTCGGCTCCGACTTCGGGCCGCGGCCCGACCTCGCGACGCTCGGCCCCGCGCGGTGGCAGCCACAGCCAGCGCCCGCCCTGGCGTTGCCGCGCGCCGGCGGCGGAACGTTCGACCTCGCGGGCCAGCGCGGCAAGCCGACGCTCGTCGTCTTCTACCTCGGCTTCGGTTGCCTGCACTGCGTCGAGCAGTTGCGCGCCCTCGGCCCGAAGGCGGCTGCGTTCGCCGAGCTCGGCATCGACGTGGTCGCGGTGGGCTCGGATGCAGCCGATCAGGCCGCGGCATCGCTGGCGGCAATGAGCGAAGCCGAGCGCTTCCCGTTCCCGCTGCTCGCCGATCCGCAGCTCGCGGCGTTCCGTGCCTGGCGCTGCTACGACGACTTCGAGGAGATGCCGCTGCACGGCACGTTCCTGGTCGACGGCCTCGGCCGTGTGCGTTGGCAGGACGTCTCCTTCGAGCCGTTCACGAAACTCGACTGGCTGCTCGGCGAGTGCAAGCGACTGCTGGTCCTGCCGGCGACGGGCAGCGGCAGTTCGAAGTAGCGGATCGCGCGGCAGCGCCCGCGGACGTCGTGACGGCGCCGGCCTGCGGCTACCATCCAGCAGCGCCCAGTCGAGGGCGACACGGCTGGCATGGAAGCAATCGTCCTTCTCGTCATCCTGTTCCTCGGCTTCCTGTTCCTGGGCGCCCTGGCCGGGATGATCGCGAGCGCGCGCACGCGCGATCTGCAGCGGCGCCTCGACGACCTCGAACAGCACCTGCGGCGATCGCGGGGTGACGAGCCGCCGAAGGCAGCCGCGCCGCCACCACCGGTCGAACCCGACGCCGCGCCGCTTCGCGGGCCGACGCGCACCGACGCGAACGACGCGAACGACGCGATCATCGCCACGCCACCTGTCGGGGCCACGGTCGTCGAGCGCGTCGTGCAGCCACCGCCGCTGCCGACGACGCCGGTCGCTGTGCCGCCGGTCGCGCTCCCTGCCGCAGCCGCCAGTCCCCCACCGCCCGTGGCGCCGCCGGTAGTCGAGGTTCCGCTGCAGTCCGGGCCGCCGAGCCGCGAAGAACCGCTGCCGACGCCGTCGGGGCCCTTCGAAGGGGTCGAAAAGACCTTCGGCCTGCGGTGGCTCACGTGGATCGGCATCGGCCTGCTGTTCCTCGGCATCGCCTTCTTCCTGAAGTACGCCTACGACCGCGACTGGCTCGGCCGCCTGTTCGGACCGCGCATGCGCATCGCCACGGCGGCGGGGATCTCGCTGGCGATGGTCGTCGCTGGCTGGCGCAGCGTGCGCACCGGCATGACCACCTTGGGCCAGAGCCTGCTCGGCGGTGGTCAAGCACTCGCCTACCTGACCGTCTATGCGGCGCTGCAGCCGGCAGTGATGGTGGTGCCGGAGCCGCTGCTCGCGGCGCCGACGGCATTCGGGCTGATGGTGTTGGTGACTGCACTCGGCCTGGTCACGGCGGTGCGCCTCGACGCGATCGTGATGGCGGTGCTCGCGGTGCTGGGCGGCTTCGCGACGCCGGTGCTGGTCAGCAGCGGCACCGACGCCCGCGATGCGTTGTGCGGGTACCTGCTGCTGCTCGATGTCGGCGTGCTCGCGGCGGCGTTCCATCGCCGCTGGCGCGCGCTCGACCTGCTGGCGTTCGCAGGCACCGTCCTCCTGTTCGGCGGTTGGTATCTGCGCTGGCACCAGGATCATCCACAGCCGGACGCCACGCTGGTGTGGCTCGCGCTGTTTCACCTGGTGTTTCTGCTGCTGCCGTTCGCGCACCACTACCGGCACCGCACCGCGGTCACCGGCGAACGGTTCATGCTGGCGATCGCCAACGTGGCCTGGGCCTACGGCTACGCCGGCTGGATGCTGCGCGAAGCAGCGCCGCGGTTGCTGGCCGCGAGCTGTGCGGTCGGCGCCGCGCTCTACCTCGTCCTCGGAGTGTTGGTGACGCGGCGGGTCGGCGACGACCGCCGCACGCGCGATGGGTTCCTGGTGCTCGCCGCGGCCCTGACGACGCTCAGCCTGTTCCATCTGCTGCCCGTCGACACCATCAGCACCGGCTGGTTCGTCGAAGCGGTGGCGCTGCTGTGGCTCGGGTATCGCCACCAGAACCCGACGATTCGCTGGGTCGCGCTGCTGGTGTCGTCGGCGGCCGCGCTGCGCACGCTGCTCGTGCATCTGCCCGCGGCCGACCCAACGCAGGCCCTGGTGTGGAACCGGTGGTTCGCGCAACTGCTCGTGCAGAGCCTCGGGGTCGGCGCGTTCGCGTTCGTGCATCACCGCCTCGCCACCGCGCGCGGCGAACGTCTACTCGGGGGCACTGCCGGGATCGCGGCCGGTTGGTGGACGCTGCTCGCCGCCGGTCTCGAGGTGCATCGCCATTCCAGCGGGCATCCCGAAGCATGGACGCCGGCCACGACGCCGCTGGTCGTCGCCTGGCTGCAGTTGACGGGCGTGGCCGCGTTCGCCGCCGTGACGCTGCGGACGCGCTCGTACGCGAGCTTCGTCGGTGCGTCCCTGCCGTGCCTGGCCGCCGGCATCCTGGTCGGCTTCGCCTACGCCCGCTACCCCGCCAACGCGACCCTGGTCGTCAACGGTTGCTGCCTGACCGGCCTCGCCGTGGTCGCCGCGTTGTGGTGGCTCGCGCGGATTGCGTCGCGGTTGCCGCGCGGCACGCTCGACGCACCGGTGCTCGCCGGCTGTGCGCAGCTGGCGCTGTCGGCGCTGGCGACGGTCGAAGCGGCGGCGTGGCTGCAACGCCCCGGGAGCATGCCGGCACCGGGCACCCTGACCCAGGTGCTGGGCTGGGTCTGGTTGTCGCTCGCGGTCGCTGGCGGACTGGCGGCGCTGCGGTCGGCGAGCGCTCGCGTGCTGGGCATCGCGATGCTGCCGCTGCTGCTGGCGCTGTTCGCGGCGGGACTGAACTACGAGGTGCCGTTGGCACCACACCGGTTGCTCGTCAACGAGCGCTTCCTGTTCGCAATCGTCTGCACCGTCGTCACCGCCGCGACCGCCGTCGCGTTGCGGCAGCACCTGCCGAAGCCCGCCGCCGATCGGGCCCCGGCGTTGGCCCTCGTGCTGGCGATGGGCTTTGGCGCCATCGAAGCCGTGGCGTGGAGTCGCGCCGCGTGGGCTTCCAGCGAAGCTGCCCCGTGGGCGATGTGGCTGATCGGCGCAACCGCGGTGGCCGGCTCAGCCGGCGGCCTGGCCCGCGCGCGAGCCACGGCCAACACCAGCCTGCGCGTGGTCGCCTTGCTGGCGTTGGCGCCAGCACTGTGCGTGCCGCTCGCCACCTACCTGGTGCACTGGCCGGCCGAGTGGATGTTCGTCAACCTGCGCGCGCTGCTGGTGGCCGCCTCGGTCGCGTTGGCGGTGTGGTGGGCCCGCGAAGCAGAACGGCTGCGCATGCTGCGTTGGGTCGCGTTCACGGTGGCCTTGCTCGGGCTCAGCGTCGAGCCACCGGTGTGGATCCTCGACCACGCTGGCAGTGGGCCGGGCGCGCAGGCCGAGGCGAACCGGCGCGCGCTGTTCGCGGTGACCGTGACCTGGGTCGTCCTCGCCGTGGCGCTGCTGGTCCACGGTTTCCGGCGCGGCCGCCGAACGGTGCGCGTCGTGGCGCTGACGTTGTTCGGCGCGACGGCCGCCAAGCTGCTGGTGCTCGACATGTCTGGCGCGCAGCAGCTCTACCGGATCCTCGCGTTCGTGCTGGTCGGGCTGGTGTTCGTCGGCGCGTCGTGGCTCTACCACCGCGCCGCCCGTCGCGCCGGCTAGAACACCCCGCCCACCGGCTCGCTTGGCGGGGGTCGCCTGGTGGCGCTGCGCACGCCGAAACCTGGCGTGCTCCCGAGCCGACGTCCGCCGCGCGGACGCCGGCTCCCGACCGAAACAGCGGCGGAGCCGCGATCGATCAGTAGGTGCCGAGGATGAACCAGGCGGCGTTCGAGGCGACCGCGCCGTACGGGTTGATGCCCGGTTCCAGCATGGCCGACTGGCTGTACACCTGGGCGCCCGCGAGCGAAATCGACGTCGGCAGTGGCCAGACGATCGACATGCTGAACCCGGTCACGTTCGAGATCAGGTTGGCGACCATGGTGTTGATGTCGATCCAGCCGGTGCAGCCCGTCATGCCGAGCAGCGGGCCCAGGTCGAGTCCTGGTGCAGGCTGCGCACCGAGCGACAGGAAGTTGGCGCCGAAATCGACGGTGAACGCGTTGGTCGTGTCGAGGCTGATCGTCTGACCCAACTGCGGCGTGCCCGAGATCTCCAGGGTCAGCGGCCAACGCTCCGCGTGCGGCAGGTTGACTCCGGCGACCGTGGTGACGTTGATCGGCGTCGTCGGCGGCGAGATGCCGCCCGGCGAGTAGCCGACCAGCGTGTCCTCACCCTGGAAGAAGCCGCTGCCGCCGGTCGCATCCCAGGTCTGGAACACGTAGTGCACTTCCTGGGTGGCGGTGTCGAACTGGAACTGGAAGGTGCTCGGGTTCGCGACCGCCTGCGGTTCGTGCTCGACGGCGAGCCAGGTGATCACGATCTTCGTGCCAACCTCCTCCCAGAGGATCTGGCCACCGAACGCGACGTTGAAGTCACGCCAGGCCCACCAGGCGCTGTTCGCGGCGTTGAGCATCGGCAGCGGGTTGGGGATGAAGTTCGGCGCCCCACCCGGCAGGGCGTTCTGCGGGCCGACCGAGACGTACCCGTTCGAGTGCACATAGAGCGACGTGGCGACGCCACCCGGATGCACGAACGGCTGCGTGGGGTTGATCGCGGCCTCACCGTCGTCGATGCCCGCGAGGATCGAAGTGGCCGTTCCCGATGGCGGGATCCACGCCGCAGTGCCCTGCACCAGCAGGTAGCCAGCCCCGCTCGGCGCAAGCGTCAGGACGCGGCCGTTGAGCGCAGCCGCCGCGGCAGGAGCGGGCGCGCCGCCCGTGAAGTGCTGGTAGAAGGACCCCGGGATCGAGTAGCAGCCCGATCCATAGGTGCCCTTCGTCGCGCACGCGTGGGGCTGGGCGCCGATCGCGTAGTTGAAGAGACCGCGCCACTGCCAGGCCGTGTAGTTCACGCCGTTGAAGAGGCCGACCGGCGCGGCCAGGCCGCCGGTGAAGCCGGCGTACTGGTGGTCGCCGCCGCTGACCGAGAGCTCGGAGTTCGCGAACGTCTGCAGCGCCGTGGTTGCGACCAGCAGCGGATTGCAGTTGGTGTAGCGGATGGCGACGCCGCGCGAGCCCGGGTTCAACACGAGTCCACCGCTACCGACTTGCTGCTGGCACGAGAGTGGCGACAGCGACGCCAGGGTTCCCGTGGTGCCGTTGCCGACGATCTGGCCCTCGGCGACCTTGGTCCAGTTGGCGGGCGTCTGGTGGTTCCCGACGTAGGTCGTGATGCCCGGATTGGTCATCCACACCTCGAGCGTTCCGATCTGGCCGGCTGGCGTCAGCAGCGGGGTCGTGATCGCCTGCAGCGTCACGGTCTGGAGGACGTTCAGGTCGAAGTAGTAGTGGAGGTTCGGCGACGCCGCCTGGTAGCCCCAGTACGAAACCTGGGACGGAGCGCCGGGCCAGCACTGCAGCGAGCCGGTCTGCGCCGCAGCGACGGAGCAGAGCCCGGCCACGACGATCGAAGTGAGGGTCTTCATGTGTGCGTGTCTCGAGGAAGCAGGGAACGAGTCCGCGCCAACGTTGCGCGGAACAGCGCCAACCTAGCTGGCGTTCCGCCGATGGTCCAGGCGTCCCCCCGCGGTGAAGCGCCGTGGATCGCGGCGACACCACCTTGGTACGCGCGCACCGCGCCCCGTGGCCGACCCGACCCGGTCCGCGGGTTCCTTCGTACCGCGTCGGGCACGCGCGAGCATTTCGGTTTGGCGGACACGCCGCTGGGTCAGCGCCGCCGCAGCCGGACCGCCGGGAACGGCGGTGCCACCACCGGTTCGAGCACGTAGTGCCGCGGCAGGTGCTCGTCGACCAACGCGCGCATGCGCGGATCCGACTCCCGCAGGCTGGCCATCGCCCCGTCCAAGATCAGCAACGACCGGCCATCCGCACGCAGCTTCTCGAATCGCTCGTCGAACCAGGCGGCGACGGCCTCGGCCGTCACCACCGTTCCCGCTTCTTCGAGGCTGCTGATGAGGCGCGGCAGCGTCGAAGCGATCACCAGCTCCGCCCGGCCCGCGTCCTTCATCACCCAGCCGCCTTCGCGGCGCTTGCCATCGGACCACAGTTCGACGGGCTCGACCGCCACGGCACGCAGTCCCGCCGTGAACCCGGGCGGCACCGGCGCCCAATCGTCGTGACGAACGAGCAGGATCGCGACCACGGCCGCAGTCGCGGTCGCCAGCCACGCGAGCCGCGGCCGCAGCGCCGCATGGGCCTGCAGCACCATGGGCAGGCAGATGCCGACCAGGAAGGCGCCGTTCTCGCGCAGCTCTGGCTCCTGCAGTTCGAACCAGCCCATCACGGCGTTGGTGAACACGACGTACCCAACCAGCACGACCGCGAACGCAGCCGTCAGCCATCGGGTCGTTGGCCGGACGAAACCGAGCAGCCACAGCAGCGAGAACGGCGCGTACGGCAGCAGCCACTCGAAGAGCATCGTCGCCGGCAGCCGCGCGGGTTGCAGCGAGAGCAGCAACCCGTTCCCTGCCATCACGGCCTGGTGGCTGTTCCCGCACACCATGCTGGCGGCGGTGAAGGCGGCAGCGTGCGCGCCGAAGGCGAGCGCGAGCAGGACGCCGTGCCGTCGCAGCGGCTGCCACGCGCGCTGGCACCGCATGCGCTGCACGGCGCGGGCGCCGGACAACGTGCACCCGGCCGCGAACAGCAGGTGCCCGCCGCCGTGCAGGCAGGCGACCAACGCGGTGGCGAGACCCGCCGCCAGTGCGTCCCGGGCCCGCTGGCGTCGAGCGAGGCGAATCCACAGCAGCCAGGCGCCGCCGGCCGCGCCGAGCAGCAGCCCGTCGACCTCGACCGTGCTCGCGAAGTAGAACGCCGTGGGCACGAGGCCGAACGCGATCGCGGCCGCGGCAGGACGTTCGAGCCGCAGGGCGACGGCGCAGCGGTGCGCGAAGAACACGCCGATGGCGACGCCGAGCGCCGACAACACGCGCAGCGCCTCGAAGGCTCCCGGCACGAACGGCGACAGCAGGGCCCACGCGAGCTTCGCGAGCGGGATGTAGAACAGGTGCCCCGATTCCATGACCGGGCTGCCCTGCGCCGCCCGCACGGCCGCGTAGGCGTCGTAGCCGTGCAGCGCCTGCCGCGCGAACAGCAGGTAGAGGCCGAAGAACGCGAGCGCGAGCAGCGTCGCGCCACCGATGCGCTGTCGCCGCGCCCCCATCAGCGATCGGCCTGTCCGCCGCGGGGGCGTGCTCGCAGCATCACCGAGGCGCCACGACCGAGCAGCGCCTCGAAGACGCTCAGCGGAACGCTGGCCAACGTGACGCCGAGGTACGCCACATCCGCGAGCGCGCCGAGCGGGCCGTTGCGACCGCCGGCACGCGACAGGCGACCCGGCGGATAGAGCCGCGGCACCAGGCTGTTCGCGAGCGTGGTCGGATTGTCGCGCAGGCAGTGGTGGTTCTCGGCCACCACCTCGAAACCACAACGATCGAGCACGCCGCGAAGCGTGCGCGCCGTGTAGTTCACCAGATGCCGGGGCACGTCGTAGCCGGCCCAGAACCGGCCGAGCAGGCGAGCTTGGAGGCAGTCGGCGTTCGGGACCTGCACGACCAGTTCGCCGCCGGGCGCGAGCAGCCGCCGCATCCCGGCCAGCACCGGCTCGATCGGATTCACGTGCTCGAGGAAGTGGAACGCCGTCACGAGCGAGAAACTCGCCGGGCGCAGCGGGCAGTGTTCGAGCGTGCCGCACACGGCCGCGAACCCGCGCGCCCGCACGGCGCGCAGCGCGGTCGGCGACAGGTCCATGCCGACGCTGCCTTGGACCCCGAGTGCCTCGAGGAACGAGCCATCGCCGCAACCGACGTCGAGCACCGAGACCCTGGTACCGGCGGCGCGCTGGTCGGCGACGACGCGCCCGACGAAGCGCACGTGATCGCGCAGGACGAAACGCCGGTAGGTCTCGAGCAATCCGCCTGGCACGCCAGCACCGGGCTGCCGATCGGTCGGGCCGATCCAGTAGTTGGCGGGATACCACGACGCGATCTCCGCCGCGGGCGGCACCGGATGCAGGAACGTGGTGCGGCAGTCGCGACAGCCCCAGAGGTCGAATCGCGCAGCCGTGGCGCGAAACAACCGATCGGACCGGCGTGACCAGCGCATGGCCGTATCGAGACTCCGACACACGGGACACGCGGGAGCCGCTGACGACGCAGGAATGGACATCGCAACAGGGACGGACGAGCGCGATCGAACCGCGAACTATACTTCGACGCAGCCCGGCCCCCGAATGAAGAACCCCGTCCGTGTCAGCGCCGTCGTCGTCAACTGGAACGGCGGCGCGATGCTCGACGAGTGCCTGCGCTCGCTGTTCGCGCAGACCTGGCCGTCGCTCGAGGTCATCGTCGTCGACAACCACAGCACCGACGGCAGCATCGAGGCAGCACAACAGGTGTGGGGCGATCGCCTGCGCGTCGTGCGCAACGACCGCAACGAGGGTTTCGCGCGCGGCAACAACCAGGCGTTCGCCATCGCCACCGGCGAGTGGATCTTCCTGCTCAACAACGACGCTGTCGCCGCTCCCGACGCGATCGCCAACCTGATGCGGTTCGCCGACGAGCGGCCGGAGGTCGGCCATCTCGCCTGTCGGATCATGCGCTACGAGCAGCCGAACGTGTTCGACTCCGTCGGCCTGCTGATCTACCCGGACGGCGTCTGCCGGCCGCGCGGCTGGCAGGAGAAAGACCTCGGCCAGTACGACCGCCCCGTGGAAGTGCTCGCGGCGCACGGCTGCGCGTGCGCCTACCGGCGAACGATGCTGCAGGACGTCGGCGGCTTCGACGAGGCCTACTTCTGCTACCTCGAGGACCTCGATCTCGGGATGCGCGCGCAACTGCAGGGCTGGAAGTGCTGGTACGTTCCGGACGCGGCCATCCGCCACCACAAGTCGGCGAGCGCTGGCAACTACTCGAAGTTCAAGGCCTACCACGTCGAACGCAACCGCATCTGGAACGCCGTGAAGCTGCTGCCGCGGTTCGTCCTGCTGACGAGCCCCCTGTTCACGATCAACCGCTACCTGATGCAGGGCTATGCGGCGGCGACGCACACGGGCATCAGCAGCGACTTCGTGAAGGAGTACTCCTGGCTGCGACTGCTGTGGATCCTCCTGTGCGCCTACTCAGCGGCAGCGCTGCGGCTGCCGCGGCAGTTGCGTGAACGCCATCGCCTGTCGCGACGCCGGAAGATCAGCACCCGCGAGTGGTACGACCTGATCAGTCACCACAAGCTGGATGCGATCGAGTTGGCCCTGAAGCACTGACTGGTTTGCACCGCCCCGACGCGGGACCCGAGGCCGCTTCCAGCGCGCCCCCGAGGGCGAGCGATCTTCCCGATGTGCGCCGCCGCACCGTCGAGCGGATCAACTGCGGATTCCGGAGAGCGGCAGACCAAGCTCCGCGGCGGCGTGATTCTGCGCGGCGTCGAGACTCAGGAAGGAGCTGAGTGGCTGCTGCTCGTGGAACCACAGCGCCGTGCGCAGGTGCAGCAGATCGAGGGTTCGCGGCGTCGAGACCGTCGGCATCACCCTGTTCGTGCACAGGTCGATCCCGATCGGCGCCAGCGCGAAGGTCTCCATGTCCGCGTCGACGCTGCGCAGCAGGGTCACGTAGTCGCTCGTCTTCAGCTTGCCTTCGCGCGACAACCGCACGAGCGTGCGCTCGGTTTCGACCAGCAGCAGCACGCTCGACATCACGGCCGCATGCTCGAGTTCGCGACGCACCGCGGTCGCGCGCACGTCGTTGGTCAGCGACGCGAGGTAGGCCGACGAGTCCAGGTAGACGCGCGCTTTCACCGGTCGAGCCCGGAGTCCGAACGATCGCCTCGATCCTCGTCGAGAACGCGGAGTGCATCGGCGCCGAGTCTGGCCGTGATCACCTGACCGAGGCGGGTCTTGCCGAACCGGGCGCCGACGACCACGGCAGTCGCGTCCGCAGCCACGATGCGCACCAGAGGCTTGCCATGCCGCGTCACGATGACGGGTTCGCCGGATTCGGCCCGCGCGAGCCAAGCCGACAGGTTCTGCTTCAGCTCGTGGACCGGGACGGTGGTCATGGAAGTGTGCTTCGTAGGTCCTGAATCGGAAGAATTCGGGTCAATAATAAGGCCAGATCTCGAGGCCTGTCCACCCACGATGGGAGTAGCCAGGCGCCTTGCGCCCGAGACCGCCATGGCATCTGCCAGGCACCCCCCGCAACCGGCTCCGGCGATCGCCGGCCGGCCTGCGCGCCTCGACGCGGTGCCGTTCTTCCTGGCCGCCGTCAAACCGCCGCCAACTCCCACACCTCCACCTTCTCGCGCGTCCGTCGCCGCAGCGGCTTGACCCGGCGCGTCAGCTTCTCGACGAGCCGGAACCGCCCGCGATCGAGCTCGGTCTGGATGGGATGCGGCACGTCGGGCTGCGAGAGCTCGATGATGTTCGAGAACACGAGCACGACGCGGCCGCCGGGCGCCAGGCGTTGCAGGGCCTGGTCGAAGAAGCGTTCGAAGAAGCCGTCCTGGAAGTACATCGCCAGATCCAGCGTCCGCCCCACTTCGCCCTTCATCCACGGCGGGTTGGACACGATGAGGTCGATCGGACCACGATCCGTGCCGAGCAGGTCGCCGTGTTGGAGCTCGATCGCGGGCATGACCGGGAGCCGACGCAGCTGCCGCGCCACGCTCTCGATCGCGTTCGGGTTGATGTCGGTGGCGAGAACCTGCTGGAAGCCCGCCCTCGACATCTGCAGCGCCAGCACGCCGGAGCCGGTGCCAACGTCGATCGCCCGGTTGCGCGCACCCTTGTACTTCGCGAGCCACGTGCCGAAGAGCTCGAGGTGCTCCATGCGGGCCGGGATGTACGCGCCGTAGAACGGGTGCACGCGATAACCCAGCACGGCGAAGTGCACGCCCTGTTCGTACCAGTCCCACGCGCTGCTCAGGACCCTCGCGTCCTCGACGGGCAGCGCGAAGTCGGCGTGGTCCGGATACAGCTCGGCGAGGAAGCCCGCACGCGGCGCGTCGGGGAGCGCCACCTTGCGGCCGACGACGGGCACGAGCAGACGCTTCGACGCGGCCTGGAACGCGTCGCGGAACGCGCGCTTCTTGACGTAGCCCCCGTCCTCGCCCGGATCCTCCAGCTGCACGCGCAGTGCATCGAGGATGCCGAGCCCGGTCCCGAAGCGATCGGTCACGATCAGCGAGCGCCCCTCGCGCAGCCACGCCGCGGCCTGTGCTGGCGGGACGTTCCGGTCGACGGGTTCGGCGCGGTGGCGAAGGACGGGCTCGGGGCGGTGCAAGGCGGCGGGCATTCGGGCGGATCCTGGCGGCCGGGGAAGACGCGGTGCCATGGCGTCGGGGTGATACCTCGTGCGGCCGCTGGCTACACGCACGCATCCGGTTGCCGCTCGAACTCGCGACGTGGAGACGCGCGTCGATCCGGCAGCGACAGCATCCACAGCTGCGCCGCCCATCTGGTCGGACGCGGGAACTGCCCTGTGCAGGAATCAGGCGTGTGGGCTTCCCTCCGGACATTCTCCGGCGGACCGCCGATCATGAGTACTCCATGAACCCGGTCCTCCCGACGCCACGACTTGCGCGCGGCCTCGGCCTCACGAAACAACTTCGGGTCCGAAGCTGGTCTGACGACGATCGCCGCCCATGACGATCGCACGTCGTGCTAGCTGGCGCGCAACGGCGCGGTGATCGAAAGCACCTCACCGCAGGCGAGAGTCGCGCCCAACCCGATCAACCGATCCGGAACGCAACGACGTTGGTCGTGCAGCTGTTCAGCGTCGGCGAAATCCCAAGGGTCAGACCCTGGCCATAGAAGAAGACGTCCGACGGGAGCGACGGCGGCACGATGCCCACCCGAGCCACGCCGGCCGCACCGGTCATGCCAAGCGGGTAGGGGACCCATGGATCCGCCATCCCGAAGTTGATCGTGCCGAACGGACCGAGCTGCGCCGACGAGCTGCCGGCAGCTTGTCCCAGGATCAAGAACGCGAATTGATCGGCTTGTGCACCGGTGATCGCGAACGTCAGGCTGCTGTTGGTGGAGATCACTTCCAAGACGGCGCACTGCGCGCTGACGGTGGTGCCGCAGAGGGCGGCGAAAACGAAGGCGAGGTTCTTTGTCATGGTTAGGTGTCGCGGCAGGCGACCGCTAGTCACTTGGGCGAGCGATCCACGCTACCCGAAACCCGCCCTGGTCTGGCCAGTCCACGCCGACCAGCGAAGATCGTGCCATGCCAACCCTGGGTTTCCGCGGGCAGGAGGATGCGGTTTGGTGCGAGCCGGCGGCTCGGGGCCCAAGCCATCGCCGAGCAGACAAGGCGGCGCGCATGCCAGAACAAGCGCCGCGCGGCGTGCGAACACGGGACTCATGGTGACCTCGCAGGGCGCCGCGTCGGCGAGGTTCGCGACGCGCCTTGAATCGTCGCGGCGTCAGAGAGGGCGCGGGAGCAGGTCTTCCCCGCGCAACGAGAAGAAGCTGCGGCCCGGACCACCCGGAACCAGCCCCCGCACGATCCCCGTCTCCCGTCACCGCGACAACGCCCCTGCCTGACCTCACCGCCACGCGGCGTTCTGCCCGAGATTCCGCTCTCGGCACACACCGGTAGCGCGCAGCGACGTCTTCGCCGACTCCCCGCGCCCGCGATCCGACTTACCCCGGCAGCCCGGCCCCTCCCGGCGGCGATCGCGCGGCCGCCATCTCGGGTGCTACCGCCGACACCCCATCGCCGCCAGCACCCGCGCAATCGCGTCCGGGTCGTGGATCGCCGCCAACAGCCGGCGCGTTCCCCCGCAGTTCGCGCACACGAACACCTCGACAGCGAACGGGCGCAGCACGGCGCTGAGTCCTCTGCCGACCAGGCCTCCGCAGGAGGCCGCTGGATGACTGTCTTGGCAACACCCGCCGCAACAGCTCGGCCCACGTGTACCGCCGCCGACCTCGACGCCGCTTCCCAGGCGCATGCGGAACCCGCCGCTGCAGCAGCACGCGCTCCGCCTCGGCTCCTTCACCGGGCTCGCCGCCGATCCCGGCGTCGACTCTCTCCTCACCGCCGCGACCGTGCCGGCACGTTCGGTCGCTCTCCTCCACCACCGCCGGAACCACCTGCGGACGGATCCCGGCCGCCGGCCCCAGCACTCCGTGGTACGTCACCAGATGCCGCCGCGGCCGCGGCACCAGCGCAAGCTCACTGTTGGCCTGCGCCAGCTCCTTGTTGGCGACCGTCTGCAGCTGCCACAGGACCAGTGGGAACTGCAGCGCCACGAGCAGCAGCGCCGCGATCGCGATGGTCCAGCTCGGATGCCGCTGCGCCCAGCGCACGGCCCGCAGCCCGAGCCCCGGCGGGCGGGCGTGGATCGGGCGGCGTGCGCTGACGGCTTCGAGGTCCGCGGCGAACTCTGCCATCGAGCGGTAGCGGCGCGCGCGATCGCGGTCCATCGCGACCGCGCAGACGATCGCGAGATCGCGTGGTACCGAGCGGTTCCGGTGCTCGACCCTACGGGCATCGCCGGCCAGGATCGCACTCTGCAGCGCTTCGATCGTTGCGCCCACGAACGGCAACTGCGTGGTCAGCAGCTCGTACAGCGTGACGCCCAACCCGTAGATGTCGACGCGTTCGTCGACCGCTTCGCCGCGCAACTGCTCCGGCGACGAGTAGGCCGGGTCCGGCGATTCGCTCGATGTCCGACCCCATGTCTTATGGCCGAGGCGTTCGGGACAGGATCTCACCCTGCACTTTGGCCTCTAGTGTAGCGAACTTGTCAGTACGAACGGCAATTTCGATGAATTCGTACACACTGTTGGGATCGTCGGGATCGCCACCAACGATCTTCATATTGTCGCTATGCACAAGGGTGGCTGGCAGCCTCAAGGTGGCGAGCAACTTCCGGATCGGTTGTCCCGGGACTTCGAAGATGTGGTATTCCGACGAAAGGCCGAGCAACTCGTGAAGGGAACAGATGTCGTAAATGCTCTCCACTGGCTCGAGCAGATTGATCGCTCTGAGGAGCGGAGTTCCGACGGATGTTCCGGCTAGGACGGAACGAAGTACCCGACGGCACGGTGATCGGCTACGACGTGGAAGCGGACCGGAAGCGCTTCACCGTCTCGTCGACCGGCATCACGGTCGTCGCGCGCGGCCACCAGTGGAAGTGAACGCCAGGCTCTGACGCGGCGCCGCGGGCGCCGCATCCGGATGCTGGTGCGCTGGCGGCCTAGCCGTCGTGTTGCGGGTCGTACACGACGCGGAAGCCGATGTTGCCGTGGCGCAGGCTGGGTTGCTCGTGGTAGCGACGCGCCGAACGCGCTCCGCGCGGGCCGTTGTCCCAACTGGCGCCGCGCAACACCCGACGGACACCCTCGGACAACGGCGCGTGCGGATCCCGGTCGGCCAGATCGTAGGCCCGCTCGAGATAGGCATCGGCGCACCATTCCCAGACATTGCCGCCGACGTCGAACAGGCCGAACGCATTCGCTGGAAAGGCGCCTACCGGACTGGTGAACACGTAGCCGTCGTCGTGCGCGAACGCCGGCAAATCGAGCAGCCTGCCTTGCACGCGCCAATGATCGAAGCGTCGGCGCAACGAACGATCCGACCAGTTGCCGCGGCCTGCAGCGCCGGCCGGATCGTCACCCCACGGATACCGGGTGGCAACGCCGGCGCGCAGCACGCATTCGAACTCGGGCTCCGTCGGCAACCGCATTCCGTGCCGCGCACAGAAGTCCTGCGCATCGTGCCAGCTCACCTGCGTGACCGGGTGGTCGTCTCCGGGCGGCGCGCCGAGGTACGGCAGGGGATCCGCGAACGTGGCCCGCACGTCGTGCCGCCACTCGACGGCGCCGTCGACCAGGAACCCGGTGCAACCTGGACCGACCGGCGGCCGACTCGCCGCGAACGAACGCCACTGGCGTACGGTCACCGGTCCCTGGCCGAACCACAACGGACGACGCAGGGCCAGTTGTCGCTGCGGCCGCTCGTCGGTCTCGCCCTCGTCCGGCGGCGAACCGAGCGTGAAGGAGCACGGCGGGACCAGCACCAACGCGAGCCCTGATTGACGATGGCGAACACGGCACGGCAGCTCCTGCGAGCCAACCCGCACCGTCGATGTTCCCGGCTCTGCTTCGAGTGCGTCCAGCATCGTGATCCGTTCGCGTGGGTGGCTTGTGCCGGGCCGGTGATTTCGTAGCCTGGAGCAAGGGCGGGAAAAAGCAACACCCTCGCATCCACGTGCTGATCGACTTCCAACGCAACCTGATCCTGCTCACCCCGCCCAAGTGTGGCACGGTGACCTTGCACCAGGAGTTGCCTCGCTTCGGAGCGACGCCGACGTTTGGCCAGCAGTTCGACGGCGGCAACGGGGAACACACCATCCATCTTCCCGGTGACGCCTGGGCGGCGATCGAGCGCTTCCGGATCGCAGTCGTGGTGCGCAATCCGTACACCCGGGCGACCTCGTTGTACGGCCACTACCGTCGTTACTGGCAGGCGCCGTATCTGCCCTTCCCCGAGTTCCTCGCCCGGATCGTCGCGGCGCCGCGACACCTCTTCTTCAATGCGACGATCAGTTCGATGTTGTCGCCCCTCGAACATCCGCTCGACGGCCGCCGGCCGTTGCCAGTGACCCACCATGTGCGTCTCGAGTGCCTGGCGGACGACCTGAAACGCCTCGGGTATCCCATCGCCACGGCGCTGCCGCGCGCGCATGCCCTGCCGCACGAGAGTCTGGCCGCCTACACGCCGCAGGCCCGCGATCTCGTTGCGCTCTGGGGGCTCCACGACTTCGAGCGCTTCGGCTATCGGCTCGACCTCGCCGCCGCCGAGGAACCAGGCCGCGACGGCATCGGTGGCACGGCAGCATCGCGAGGCTGAGCGATGGATGCCGCCAGACGATCTGCATACGACGCGGCCCGCCAGTTGCCGCCGGCCAACGTACGCACCGCGTGCCAGGCCCCGTTCGTTTCCATGTTCTTCACTCCCACGGGGGACGTCGTCGCGTGTTGCGAGACCCAGTCGTTGCGACTCGGCAACGTGAACGAGGCTGACCTGGCCTCGATCTGGAACAGCGCCGCCTATGCCCGGTTGCGGGCCCAGTCGATCGCCTACGAAATGCCGCCGGCGTGCGCCTTCTGCACCAACCAGATCGCGATCGGGAACTGGCAGGGCACCACCGCCCGGCATTTCGACCACTACCCGCTGACCTCGACGACACCCCAGTGGCCGCGGGTGATGGAGTTCTCCTTCGGCAACCTGTGCAACCTGGCGTGCATCATGTGCAACGGCGACACCTCCTCGCGCATCCGCGCGAACGAAGGTCACAGCCCGCTGCCGATGGCCTACGGCGACGCGTTCTTCGCGCAGTTGCGCCCTTTCCTGCCGCATCTGCAGACCGTCAAGCTGCTCGGCGGCGAACCGTTCCTGATGCCCGAGGTGTATCGCCTGTTCGAGATGCTGCAAGCGGATGGGCTGCGACCGACGATCGTCGTGACGACGAACGGCACGCGCTTCGACGCCCGCATCGAACAGGCGCTCGCGCAACTGCCGATCTCGGTCATGCTGTCGATGGACGGGGCGACCAAGGCCACCTTCGAACGCATCCGGGTCGGCGCCGACTTCGCTACCGTTCGCACCAATGCCATGCGATTCCTGTCGGACACGCGCAAGCACGGCAATCGGTTCGGCTTCATCTTCACCCTGCAGCGCGACAACTGGCACGAGCTTGGCGACTTCCTGCTGTTCGCCGAAGCACTCGACGTCAAGGTGGAGATCAGCCTGGCGACCGCGCCGACGCCACAGGCGCTCGAACTGATGCCACCGGCCGAAGTGGCCGAGCTGCAGCGCGAACTGCAACGGCAACAGGACCGCGTGCTGCCGCAGCTACAACGCAATGCACCGACCTGGCGCAGCGCCCTCGCCGCCGCGATGGCTTTGGACCTGCAGCCGACGACGACCGCATCCACACCGCCGACGACGCCCCGCCCGACCCAGCCCCCCGCCGGCTACCGGAAGGCCATCGAAGCCGGCAAGTCGGCGCTGCAGCGAGACGACCTGGAAGGCGCGCAACGGTGCTTCGATGACGCCGTGGCACTGGCACCGGACCGTCCCGAGGCCCTGCTCGAGCGCGGCTGGCTGCATCGCCGTCGCCGCCGTGACGACGTCGCCGAAACCGATGCGCAGCGTGCGCTGGCGGGCGCCACGACCCATGCCGTGCCCGGGATCGAAGCGCCCACGCTAGCCTTGCTCGCCCTGTTGGCAGCGGCGAGCGGCCGTGCCGCCGCGGCCGAAAACGCACTCGACCGCTTGTTCGCCATCGAACCGGGCAGCCCGCGAGCCCTGGTGTGGCGCGGCTGGGCCCGGCTCGCCGCCGGCCAGCCGCAGATGGCCCTCGCCGACGCCGACCGCGCGCTGGCAACTTCCCCTACCCACGACGAGGCCCAGCGGTTGCAGCAAGCCGCCAGGTCGGCCTTGCGGCACTGAGAGGCTGGAGAGAATCATGATACAGCCTCTCAGCGTGCTCCTGGTGGCCGCCTGCGCGGCCACGCAGAGAGTTCGAAACCGATTGTTTCTCACTCTCTGAGCCGATCGCCAACAGCCTACCGAGTCCGATGGACCCACTGCTCCCGCGCGCACGCCGCTGCTTGCCCCAGAATTGGCCGTTCGGCAGCGTGCATGCAGTCGCGCACGATCACGGCGACTACCCGCACCATGTCGAAAGCGTCGACGGGGCGTGGTTCACGACGGTCGACGGCCATCGCTACGTCGACTGGTTCGGCGGCGGCGGCGTCACCACGCTCGGCCACCGGCATCCGCTCGTCCAGGCCGCGATGCACGCACAGATCGAGCGCGGCGTGCACCTGTCGTTGCATTCGGCACTCGAAGTCGAAGTGGCCGAAGCCCTCTGCGCGTTGTTCGCCGGCGCCGAGCAGGTTGCCTTCGGCAAGAACGGCAGCGACGTCACCACGGCCGCAATCCGTCTCGCCCGAACGGTGACGCAACGGCAACACGTCCTGACCTGCGGCTACCACGGCTGGCTCGATTGGGCGAAGGCACCCAGCGACGAGGTGACCGGCATTCCCGACCCGGTGCGCGCCCTGACGCACGAGTTCGGCTTCGGCGACGCCGGCAGCGCCGCCCGACTGCTCACCGGATTGCGCGGCCAGGTGGCAGCCCTCGTCGTCGAACCGATCCGCCACGACCTGCCGCCGCCGAACTTCCTGCCCGACTTGCGTCGCCTCGCCGACGAACATGGGTGCGTGTTGGTGTTCGACGAGGTCGTCACCGGACTGCGCGTCCATCGTGGCGGGGCGCAGACCTTGTTCGGCGTGCGACCGGACTTGACCTGCCTGGCCAAGTCGCTCGCCAACGGCTTGCCGCTGTCAGCGCTGCTGGGGCCACGCCGGCTGATGCAGCACCTGCCACCGGCCTTCTTCGCCTTGACCTACGCACGCGAAGCGCTGTCCCTGGCGGCAGCGAAAGCGGCGCTCGCAGTGCACCGCGACGTGAACGTAGCCGGCCACATCGCCGCCATCGGGGAACGTGTCCGCACCGAGTTCGCCGCCGCCGCCCGCCGTCACGAGTTGCCGTGGACGCTGCGCGGCCACCCGGGCCTGATGCACATGGACATCCGCGGCGTCGGCCGACTGCTTCCCCGCGGTGCCTTGACCTTGTTCACCGAGTGCATGCAGCGCGAAGGGGTCTACTTGGCGCCGTTCCGCGTCCTGCCTTCGCTCGCCCACGGCGAGCCGGAGATCGCGCGGACCGCACATGCCTTCGAGGTCGCGATGCGCACCGTGCGCGCCGCGGCATCGACCGGACTCACTTCCCACCTCGACAGCCCGGTTTGGGGCGACTTCGAATCGCCAGGGAACGACCCGCCACCAGCTCCGCCGACCAGCACCTCGCTGAAGCCACTCGGTTGGTGGTCGGTGCCAGCCAACATGGTCGCCCAAGGGTGCCAGGCGACCTTGCGAGGCGACGCGCGGCTGGATGCCGACGCGAGGCCCCGATTCGTGCTCGGACCACAACCGCGAGGTGGTCGCAGCGAGGCCTCGATCGACATCGTGGCGCCGCTCGACGGCGACGGCATCGCCATCGTCGAGTTCCACGTCGAACCTCTCGTCCGCAGCAATGCCAGGCTGACGCTCGCCTTCGCCGGCCATGGCGTGGGGACCGACGAGTGGAACGAAGTGCAGTTCCACCTTGCCTTCGGCCATTCGCCGCAGGCCGCCGCGTGGTTCGGGAAGCGCTACACGGCCACTCCGACCGTCACCGATGGGCCGCTCATCCGGCTCGAATTGCGTCGGCGCCAGGGTCGGCTTGCCGCCCACCAGGAAGGCACCGGGCCACCGATCGCGGAGGTACCGGTGTCGCCCGTGCCGCTGCGGCTCCGACTCGCGTGCCGGTTGGTCGGAGCCACTCCGATGCCCGTCGCGGTGGTCGTGCAAAGCCTCTGCGTATTGCCTTGAACCGTCCGGAACGGGCCCGACGCAGCTGCACGGCAACCGCGCTGGCAACCCTAGCGATCCTTGGGTGCAGCACTCGGGTGGGCCGCAGTCGTGGCCAAGGTGCGGAGCACGCTCGCGTAGATCTGTCGCGACTTCTGCGGCCAGTTCGGATCCACCGCGGCAACGAGTCGATCGTGCACGACTCGCAACGCCGCCGGCGGCAACGACAGCAGGCTCCGCTGGATCGGATGGGTGACCACGGTAACCCACACCGGGGCCGGCAGTGCGGCGGCCAAGGACAGGAAGCCTGGCAACTCCATCCACGTCGCCCGCATCACGCAGAAATTGAGTCGCACGGTGCCCCGGGCAGTCGCCATCCGCTCGACGAAGCGGTCGAGGTTGCGGCGCACCACGTCCCACCGCGCACCTTCGCGAACGCGCTCGAACGTCCGGGCACTGGCCGCATCGAGCGAAATGGCCAGGTTGACCGGGAAATTCGACAACAATCGCTCGATCCGCGCATCGAACACGGTGCCGTTCGTGGTCACGAACACTCCCGGCTTCAGGCCGAGCGCGATCAACCGATCGCAAACGCGATGCACTTCCTTTTGCAGCAGCGGCTCCCCACCGAGGAAGGACACCGAGCGCAGGTGCGGCAGGATCGGTTCCAGTTCGGCGAAGAACGCGTCGTCGTAGACCCGTGGCAACTTGGGCAAGCCGGCGCGCGCCCGCAGCACCGACGACAGCCGCGGCGAGCAGTGGATGCAGGCGAGGTTGCAGAGGTCGGAGAAAGCGAACTCCAGGCGTTCCGGCCAGTCAGGATCCCGTGCGCCCACCAGCTCCTCGAAGTCGCGCGACGGATGCGTCGCCACGTTCTCGCGCTCCAGGTGCCCCGCGCACGACGCGCACGACGCCGGAAAACGCCAGTTGGCCAAGCTGTCGCGCATGGCAGCCAGCTGCGGGCCGCGCCAGATGTCGAGGATCCGGTCCTTGCCAACCATGCCCACGGCGTGCGGGTTCTTGCTGCACACGGTGACGCTGCCGTCCGGATCGAAATGCAGCTGGGCGAACGGTGCCTGGCACAGATGTTCCGTCGCGATCCCAGCGTGGTTCCTGACTCCCCGCAATTCGGCAAATGCGTCGCCCATGTCAACGGGCGGATCCTACTGACAATCGCAGTACTTGGGAATCCGTGCGCGCAGCGACGCAGCGGCAGCCGCTGGTGCTTCCAACTCCCGGGGCACGGCCGGCGTCGCCGGAACACGCGCCGGCGATCACTCAGACCGAAGCATTCTTGGCGGGCAGCAGTTCGCCGAGGAACTGCGGCAACATCTTGCGCCACGTCACCCAGTCGTGCCGCCACGTCTTGTCCCACGCGTCGACGCGGTTGGGGATGCCCTTCGGACCGAGCACGCGTTCGACGTTCCAGCTCTGCTCGGGGTCCTCGAAGTCGCCGGTGCCGTGCGCCAGCAGGATGAAGCGCTGCTTCAGCAGTTCGAGGTGCTTGCCAGACAGACCGGGCACGAAATCGAGCGGCGAGCTGTCGTGGTAGTCGCGGGTGATCTTGCCCTGCAGGAAGCGGTTCATGTTGTAGGTGCCGCTCAAGCAGATCGCCTGCGCGTAGGAGAACCAAGCTGCGGCCCGGACCACTCGGGACCAGCCCCCGCACGATCCCCGTCTCCCGTCACCGCGACAACGCCCCTGCCTGACCTCACCGCCACGCGGCGTTCTGCCCGAGATTCCGCTCTCGGCACACACCGGTAGCGCGCAGCGACGTCTTCGCCGACTCCCCGCGCCCGCGATCCGACTTACCCCGGCAGCCCGGCCCCTCCCGGCGGCGATCGCGCGGCCGCCATCTCGGGTGCTACCGCCGACACCCCATCGCCGCCAGCACCCGCGCAATCGCGTCCGGGTCGTGGATCGCCGCCAACAGCCGGCGCGTTCCCCCGCAGTTCGCGCACACGAACACCTCGACAGCGAACGGGCGCAGCACGGCGCTGAGTCCTCTGCCGACCAGGCCTCCGCAGGAGGCCGCTGGATGACTGTCTTGGCAACACCCGCCGCAACAGCTCGGCCCACGTGTACCGCCGCCGACCTCGACGCCGCTTCCCAGGCGCATGCGGAACCCGCCGCTGCAGCAGCACGCGCTCCGCCTCGGCTCCTTCACCGGGCTCGCCGCCGATCCCGGCGTCGACTCTCTCCTCACCGCCGCGACCGTGCCGGCACGTTCGGTCGCTCTCCTCCACCACCGCCGGAACCAGCCATGGCGACGACACTATCGGTCGGACGCTCAGAAGGCGGGCCTGATCCCGCAGGCGAGCCTCACGTCGAAGCGCGTCGACTTCCATTGCCTGCGCAAGAGCTGCGCGGACATCCTGATCGAGATCGGCGTGCACCCGAAGACCTTGCAGCAGGTGCTGCGACACTCCGACATCCGGTTGACGATGGACCTCTACGGCGAGCTCGGCGAGGACGACCTGTTCCGCGACATGGCGAACAAGTTCCCGGTGCCCTATTTTGCCAGCTTCGTGTAGCGATAATTGGCTTGGAGTGTCAACGTCAGCATAGCGGTGCTGTAGACGCGGCCGCCGTCCTCGCTCCACACGTCGATCGGATCCCAAGACCCGTACTGGTTGGGCTTGCCCTTGTCTCGGTGCTGGTTCCTGACCACCGCGGCCTCGATCTTGTCCCTCCAGTAGTTCCAATGCGGACCGCCCATCTGGAACAGCGCGTGAGTTGCGTAGTACCAGTAGCAGTAATCGATGCTGCCATCACCCGGGTCCCACTTGGGCGGCCTGGTCAGTAGCAGATCGGTAGCCGCCTTCATCACCGGCTGCTTCCCCGGATTCTGGCCCATGAAGAAGCGGCAGAACAGGCCTACCGCGGTCATCGCATGTCCCTTCTGCGCTGGGAATCGTGTTTGGTGGTCGCCCCGCTTGCGCGAACTTGGCTCGCCTTGCTTGCTGTATCCGTGCAGGCCCGATGGATCACTCACCTGGTCAAGCCATATTGAGCTAAATGCCAGAGCCTCCTTGTCGACATCGAGTCCGAAGTGATTTCCTGCGACGCACGCCGTAACGCACCAGCCCGTGACCGAAGTGTCGTTATCGTTGTCCCGCGGTTGGTAACGCCAGACGGAGTACGGGTTGCGGTGCGACTCAAGGTAGTTGATGCCCTTCTGCGCAACCGTCTTGAGGAACGGGTCATCTGACAGTCCAAACGCCTCGCACATCGCGTGGGTCGCGATCGCGTGGCCATAGATGAAGTCGTGGGCGTTGTTGGTTCCAAAGAGACCGTTCTCTTGCTGGTTGTCCTTCAACCACGCAATTCCCTTCATGACGGGCTCCCGAAAGCGGCCACTGCGAATCGTGTTGCCGTCGCCCTGGAACGCCAGAAGAGCAAGCCCGGTAACGGCCACGTCGTTGGTTTCGTTGCCATCGCCGTTGCAGACCGCACTATCCGGGTTGTCGTGCTTCATGAACCCATCGCAATCCCACTTCCCGTCGTCGTCCTGGTGAGCTTCCAGCCACTTCAGCGCCGCATCTATCGAGGCTCGCGCCTCCGGCCAGCCAGTCTCACGCTCGCTGCTGAATCGGGATGCATACTGCGGAAAGCGGTTCTGGTCGAACCCAAGGAGAGACTGCGCGATCAGGGCCGCGAGCAACGCAAGTGCGAGCGCAACCCCTACCGCTACGCCAATCGCCTTGGGCGTCCACGTACTCGTCGTGGGGACTGCAGGAGGAGGCGGGGGACGCGAGGGACGCGCTGACGGCAGCGTCGCCAGCAGTTGGCGCAGAGCTGTCGCGAGAGCCTCGATGTGCGCCTCCATGCGGCCGCTGAAGGCGTCAAGCCAGTGTCGGGACGCGATGAAGAGCTCTAGTGCAGGATCAATCGGAACTACTTCGATTCGAAACGGAACGATCGGGAGGCCGCGATGCACCGCCCGCTCAACCTCAAGCAAGACTTGCTGGCTCGCGTTCGATTGTGCGGAAAACACGAGCACCATCGATCTGCAGCTCTCGATGCCTCGGATGATCGAAGCCGACCACTTCGATCCTGGAACGATGTCACGTGGAGCTACCCAACAGCGCAGTCCGTTGCGCTCCAAGACGTGCACGAGCGCGTTGGCAACGTCTTTGTTCTCATGAGCATGGCAGACGAAGACGTCGAGACTGCCACTTGTCGGTTCGTCGACTTCCGACAGAAGGCCATCGAGCAGTTTGATGCCGCGCATGGCAGTTGCGGGTCGCCATTCGCCTCCCTCAGCCTTGCGAACCCAATCCGTGGCGGCGATTTCCCCGCGCGCGGCTTTCGCACGGACCTCAGCCGAGGTCAGGGGACCGACTTCGATCCCACCGATCGAGAGGATCCATCGTTGAGGTGGCTTCCCTGCCATGGTGTCAAGCCGACGATCCTCGCGAGCGGACCGTGAGATGCAAGGTACGCCCGCCTCCTTGAAGGGGGATAGATAGGGGTGCAACCGGGAACATGGGTAACACTTTTGACCGGGCACATGGGTGACACTCGCGAGGGGCAGACGGGGCCATCCGCGTGGTTCGCGTGGAGCTGCGATCCGCGCGTAGGAGAACCAAGCTGCGGCC
>ERZ761607.421-NODE-421-length-76419-cov-55.067597_pt1 | contig 76419 bp, 91 predicted proteins | sample MGYA00511164_ERZ761607 | MGnify/ENA primary metagenome ERZ761607 (study PRJEB28899, sample SAMN02445080) | bioreactor sludge metagenome | biome: EBPR sludge | place: Australia: Brisbane, Thorneside Wastewater Treatment Plant | collected 2011-06-22 ...
TTCATGTCGGAAAACCACGTCGCGTCAGCCTCGTGGAGTTAAGCAGAGGTTTCAACTTGATAGTAACGATGAATGGCTCGTTGTGCATGAAGCGAACGTATCCAGGATGCGGTGAACTGCATGACCACGCGAACACCTTTAGCTTTGTGATATCGAGAAGAACGTGCAAACAAATATGCAGCCACTGGCCAATTTGATTGGTGGGAATGGCGTTGAGTAGCTCAGTTGCATCTTTAGGCCAGAATGCATCATCGAAATGTGCAACAAGTTTGTTCCTGTAAGTACTTAAATCAGCGCCCCATTGAAACGGAACGAACGCGGCAAAATCATTTTGCATTTCCTGCACCTCTTTCAAATCATCAGAGCCTAGATCCTTTCTGATTTGGCTGTCTCCGATGATCGACGAGAGAAGTCCGTTTATCGCTTTTGCCAAAGTATGAGTTTGGCCGGCAATAAGTTTCGCCTTGCGCTTTCTCTTACCAGAATTCTTCGCGGCCATGCCATCTTCTAGTAGATCATTTATATCAGTCAGCACTTCTGTACATGCCCAGAGGCGACGGGCAGGAGCATTGGATGGATACCAGAAGCCATCTTTGTCTAAATCATCACCAGCCGCGACCAACCGCCTTGCGGTCGGGTCGAGGTAAATGGGCATTCCTTTTTGCTCGGACTCATTCATTCAGTTTTCTCTAGGAATATAACGTTTGAATTCAGCGGACCGACAAAAGCTCGCTTTTGCCGTCCGCTGGACAGACCGTCAAATCGATTCCACCAAATGCGCGATTGCACTTGTTTTCCAGACAAGGCCAAGGTCAGATTGATCATTGATGCGACCACTGTAGATCCCTCGGAACTTGGTTACTGGCCCTGTGAAGATTGCAGTGCTACCGTCTTCCATTGAAACGGCACCTCCATTTCTGTGTGATATCACAGCGCTGCCCGACTGTCCCGGCCGGGTACGACAATCAACGAGAAACAATGGTAGGTCATTGAAATCGATTTGAGGTTCTGATGCAACGAAACCCGTAGCCCAAACGGCGAGTGATCCTCCAGCCTGCAATCCGAATGGAAAGCCGACTACGCTAATAGGTTCAGCGGGCTGAATCGCGATGGTGGGCCCGCCAAGCAAGTCGTAGGGGTATAGCTCCACATCAACAAGATCGGTAAGAGGCAGGGCCACGAAATCTGCATTGTCGCCGAGAGTCGGGTGTTCGATCCAAAGTGGGCAGCCGTTCGAATAAAGCGCCTCTGTCTTGAGCAGCCAATGTCCAAGTTGTCCAGCGCGGTTGTGAACGATGCGAATGCTGTCAGGGATCGCCGCGGTTGCGGACAAGGGCTTCTTCGTTTGTGGATGTCGGCCTGACACGTTGTGCCAGTTGGTCAACAAGACTGGTCCTTTGCTCGATAGGCATACAAAGGAGGTGCCGGTAGACAGTACCTGCGCACCGAAACACATCTCAATGAGGAGCGACTGGACCGAAGGCTGGGCGATGGTTGTCATGGTGGCTTATCTTTGTGATTGTGTTCAGTCTTTTCAGTGTTACGTTATGAAAAAGGAGACCGGCGGCTGACGGATTATGCACCTGTCAATGAAGCCAATCTATTGGCGATAAATGTGGGGTGGAGTTTGGAATAGGCTGCTCTCGCCGCATGAACGGACGTTCATAGAACAAGCCTCGAAGGTCTCTTCAGGGTCGTTTGCGGTCGGCCCGTTTTCAACATTGCGGCCTCAAACAACAAGCAGGGGTGTACTTCTTAATACAGGCGGTGCCGGAACAGCCAACTGGCGAGAATCAGCGACACGCCACCGATCACGGCCATGGGCCAGAACTGGCCCATCAGCACGTCGAAGCCGGCGCCCTCCAGGAACACCTTGCGCAGGATCACCAGGAAGTAACGCAGCGGATCGATCAGGGTGATCGTCTGCACGAACGCCGGCATGTTGGCGATGGGCGTCGCGAAGCCGGACAGAATCACCGCCGGCACCATGAACAGGAAGGCGCCCAGTAGACCCTGCTGCTGGGTCACCGCCAGCGAGGAAATGAGCAGGCCGGCCCCCACCCCCGAGAGCAGGAACAGCGCCAGTCCGGCGTAGAGCGCGGACAGGCTGCCCAGCAGCGGGACCTTGAACCACAGCGTGGCGATGAGCAGGATCGCCGTGCCCTGCACCATGCCGATGAGGAACCCCGGCAGCGCCTTGCCCAGCAGGATCTCGCCGGGCCGCAGCGGCGTCACCAGCAATTGGTCGAAGGTGCCCTGCTCCCGCTCGCGTGCGACGGTCAGCGCCGTCACCAGCATGGTGGTCACCAGGGTGAGCATGCCGATGATGCCGGGAATGAAGAACCAGCGGCTTTCCAGGTTGGGGTTGAACCAGGCCCGCGTTTCCAGGCGGGCCGGCGGGGCTGGCAGGCCGTGCGCGGTGATCCATGCCCGGTTGAAGCCGTCCACGATGGCGCGTACGTAGTTCAGTGCGATCATGGCGGTATTGGAGTTGCGGCCGTCGACGATGACCTGTACCGGTGCGCTGCCACGCGATTGCAGATCGGCGCTGAAGCGCGGGCCGATGCGGAGCACCACCAGCACAGCCCGCTTGTCCACCAGCGGCGCGATCTCGCCTTCGGCATGGAGGGTGGCCACACGGTGGAAAGCGGGTGCGCCGTCGAATGCCGCCACCAGCTCGCGCGAAGCCGTGCCGCGGTCCTCGTTGTAGAGGGCGTAGGAAATGTCCTTGAGGTCGAAGGTGGCAGCGTAGCCGAACACCAGCAGCTGGATCATCGGTGGCACGATGAGCACCATGCGGCTCCTGGGATCCTTGAGCAGGGCCAGGAATTCCTTGTGGATCAGCGCCAGCAGGCGGATCAACATGTCGCGTGCCCTGTCATTCGAGTCGCTTTCGGGACTTGCGCCAGGTGATGCCGAGGAAGATCGCTGCCATGAGCAGCAGGGCTAGGGCATTGGGCAGCACCACCGACCACACGTCGCCGGCAAGGAACAGGGTCTGCACGATGGACACGAAATAGCGCGCGACGATGACGTGGGTGATGCCCTGGACCACGGTCGGCATGCTGTCGATGTCGAAAATGAAACCGGACAGCAGGAAGGCGGGCAGGAAGGTACCGATGATGGCGACCTGCCCCGCCACGAACTGGTTGCGTGCTACCGCGGAAATGGCCAGGCCCATGCCCAGCGCCGCCAGCAGGAACAGCGAGGCGCACGCCCACAGCAGCCAGAACGCGCCGCGCAGCGGCACGTCGAACAGTCCGACCGCAAGGCCCACGGTCAGCAGCATGCCGCCGGTGCCCAGCACGAAGTAGGCGATGATCTTGCCCAGCAGGATTTCGGTCATGCTGGCCGGCGTCACCAGCAACGCTTCCAGCGTGCCGCGTTCCCATTCGCGCGCCATGACGAGGGCGGTGAGCAGAGTGCCGATCAGGGTCATGATGATGGCCACCAGACCCGGCACCAGATAGTTGCGGCTGCGCAGTTCGCTGTTGAACCACACCCGCTGCTCCAGCTGCACCGGTGTGGCCAGTTCCTGTCCCTGGCTCGCGGTACGGCGCGCCAGCCAGTTGCCCCAGGCGCCCTCGATATAGCCCTGGGTGAGCCGCGCGGTGTTGGCGTCGACGCCGTTGACGATGACCTGAATGGGGGCGCCGTCGGACCATCGTAGCTGCTCGGCGAAGTTGGCGCGCAGATGTACTATGGCGTTCACCCGGCCTTCGCGTAGCGCCTGCTCCGCCGCGGCAAGCGTGCGGGCATGCAACGGCGCGAAATAATGGCTGCTCTCCAGGCTGGCGAAGAAATCCGCCGTATCCGGCGAAGGAGCCTCCGCCACCAGGGCCACCGGGACGTGGTCGGCGTCGAGCGACACCCCGTAACCGAACAGCACCAGCAGGAAAATCGGCATGACGAAGGCGATGGCGATGCTGCTCGGGTCGCGGACGATCTGCAGGAACTCCTTGCGCACCAGGCCTTTCAGCCGCATCAGGCCGCCGCCGCGCAAGGACGGCTTCTGCGCGGCGCTCATGCCGCTTCCTTCGCCGCGTCGGCGGCTTCCACCAGCCGGATGAAGGCGTCTTCCATGCTGGGCTCGGGCTGTTCGGGCGTGCGTGCGCCGGCCTTGATGGCGGCCGGTTCGTCCATCGCGAGGATGCGGCCGGCGGCCATGATGGCCAGGCGGTCGCAGTATTCTGCCTCCTCCATGAAATGGGTGGTCACCAGCACCGTCACGCCGGCGCGGGCGAGCGCGTTGATGCGCAGCCAGAACTCGCGCCGGGCCAGTGGATCGACGCCCGAGGTCGGCTCGTCGAGGAACAGGATCTCCGGTTGGTGCATCAGCGCGCAGGCCATCGCCAGACGCTGCTTGTAGCCGAGCGAAAGGTCGGCGGAAAGCCGGTCGGCATAGGGTGACAGCTCGAATTCCGTCAACGCCCAGTCCCGTCGTGTCTCGCGCCTCGTGCCTGTCAGGCCGTAGGCACTGGCGAAGAAATCGAGGTTCTGCGCCACGCTCAGGTTGCCGTAGAGGGAGAACTTCTGTGACATGTAGCCGATGCGGCCGCGTGCCGTGGAGGCGGCGTGGCGCAGGTCCAGTCCCGCCACGCGCAGGCTGCCGGCGCTGGCGGGCAGGAGGCCGCAGAGCATGCGGAAGGTGGTGGATTTGCCGGCGCCGTTGGCGCCCAGCAGGCCAAAAATCTCGCCGCGCCGCACGTCGAAGCTGATCCCGTCCACTGCCCAGAAGCTGCCGAAGCGGCGGCGCAGGCCGTCCACCTGGATGACCGGTGCATCGTCCACGTCGGCGCGTTGCGGCAACGCGTCGACGCGGGGTACGCCATGCGGGGCGGCCACCGGGTCGTTGCGGGTATGCAGCAGATCGATGAAGCCATCCTCGAAACGCGGCGGCACAGCGTCGATGTGGGCGTCCTGCAGGCCGGGCAACCGGGTCAGCTGCGCCGGATCGTCTGCCGTCTGCGTTACCAGGCGCACGTGATCGCCCTGGACCAGGGCATCCACCACGCCCGGATGGCCCGTCAGCCCGGCCTGCAGGTCGCGCGGACGTTTCCCGGCGACACTGGCGGCCCAGGTCCGGCCCGTCATGCGCGCGCTGATCGTCGCCGGCGGGCCCTGGTCGAGGATCTTCCCCCGGTCGAGCAGGATCACGGCCTGGCAGCGTTCCGCCTCGTCCAGATAGGCGGTGGACAGCAGCACGCTCATCCCTTCGTTTTTCACCAGACGGTCGACGATGCTCCACAGTTCGCGGCGCGATACCGGGTCCACGCCCACGGTAGGTTCGTCGAGCAGCAGCAGGCGTGGCGCCCGCACCAGGGTGCAGGCCAGGCCGAGTTTCTGCTTCATGCCGCCGGACAGCCGGCCGGCCAGCCGGCGCGTGAAGGGGCCGAGGCCGGTCATGTGCATCAATTCGGCGTAGCGTTCGGCGCGTGCCGTATGGGGTACGCCCTGCAGGTCGGCGTAGAGGTCGAGGTTTTCCTGCACGCTGAGATCCTCGTACAGGCCGAAGCGCTGCGGCATGTAGCCGAGCGCAGCCTGCACCGCGAGGGACTCGCGGGTGGAATCCATGCCGAGCGCGCGGATGCTGCCGGCGTCGGGCACCAGCAGCCCGGCCGCCAGACGCATCAGGGTGGTCTTGCCTGCCCCGTCCGGGCCGATCAGCCCGGTCACCACGCCGGGGCGGATGGCGAAGCTCACGCCATCCAGCGCCTGCGTGCGTTGGTGGCCGGAAGCGAAGGACCGGGCCAGGTCAACCGCCTCCAGGATCGGCGCATCGTCCATGACGGCGTTGCCTATTTGCCGTCCGTGCAAGGGGCCGCGCCCTGCGCTGGCGGTGCCTGGTCGAGCGGAATGGTCACCGTGGCAGGCATGCCCAGGCGCAGCTCGCCTTGTCCTTCGCAGACGAACACGCGGACCTGGTAGACCAGGCTGGAACGGATTTCAGCGGTTTCCACCGATTTGGGGGTGAACTCGGCGCTCGGCGAGACATAACCGACCCAGGCGCGGTAGCGTTTGTCCGGGTGGCTGTCGGTCTGTACCCAGGCGCGGGCGCCCACCGGCACGCGGCCGAGCTGCGGCTCGGCCAGCCAGGCGCGCACCCAGACCGGATCGGTCAGCGCCAGGGTGAACACCGGCTTCTGCGGCGAAGCCATGTCGCCCGGCTCCAGGATGCGGTTCTGGATCACGCCGTCGGACGGCGCATGCAGTTCGCCTTCGTCAAGGTCGCGCTGGAGCACGGCCACGGTTGCCTCGTCGGCAGCCAAGGTCGCCTTCGCCGCCGCGATGTCCTCCTTGCGCGGACCGAGCTCGGCCAGGCGCAGTGTTTCCTCGGCCGCCTTCAACTGGTCGCGTGCCTTGTCGAGCGCGAAACGGGCGCTGTCCGCCTGCTGCTGCGAGATGAAGTTGCGGGCCACCAGGTCCGCCTGGCGCCGGTAATAGGCCTCGGCGTCCACCACCGCCACTTTGGCCGCATCGCGCTGGGCGCGGGTCTGGCGGATCTCCTCCGGGCGGGAGCCGGCCACGTAGCGCGCCACCACCTGGCGCTGGACCGCCACCTGGGCCTCGGCCTGCTGGCGCGACAGGCGCAGCCGCTCGGTATCCAGGCTGGCCAGCAATTGCCCGGCTTTCACACGCGTCCCTTCCTGCGCCATGACCTGCGCGATGCGGCCGCTGGCGTTGAAAGCCAGTTCGACCTGACGGATGTCCACGTTGCCGTGCAGGGTCAGTTCGTTCTGCGGTGGTGGCCCCTCGTTGCAGAACCAGCCGACGCCGACAAGCACGGCGACGACCGCGGCGATGATCAGGATGATTTTAATTTTCATGTCACGTCCTTCGAGCGGGTCGACCGGTCTGCCTGGTTCGCCAAGCATGATAGGGCAGATCGCGTCGACCTGTCTGTGCGTGGCCGGACAGGCGTTCGGGAACTTCGTGGCCATGCCGCGCTTCTCTATCAGGCAATTCAACAATACGCCTGATCGGAAGGATGCCGTGGACGCCGCAACTGCTTCAGTCACTCGCCCCGCGCTCGCCGCGCTCAACGGCCTGCGCACCTATCTCAACGACCAGATCCTCGGCCAGGAAAGCCTGGTCGAGCGCCTGCTGGTGGCCCTGCTGGCGGATGGCCACCTGCTCGTCGAAGGTCCGCCTGGCCTCGCCAAGACCCGCGCCATCAAGGCGTTGGCGCACGGCCTGGAAGGCGACTTCCAGCGCCTGCAGTTCACGCCCGACATGCTGCCGGCCGACCTCACCGGCTCCGACATCTACCGGCCCGAGGAAGGCGGCTTCCATTTCCAGCGCGGCCCGCTGTTCCACAACCTGATCCTCGCGGACGAGATCAACCGCGCACCCGCCAAGGTGCAGTCCGCGCTGCTCGAGGCGATGGCCGAGCGACAGATCAGCGTCGGTGCCGCCACCTACCCCCTGCCGCGCCTGTTCCTGGTGATGGCGACCCAGAACCCGATCGAGCACGAAGGCACCTATCCGCTGCCCGAGGCGCAGCTCGACCGTTTCATGCTGCACACCCGGGTCGACTACCCGGACCGCGCCACCACCCTGCGCATCATGGAGCTGGCGCGGCGCGAGGCCCGGGAGGCACGCGAGCTGCCGCCGCCGCCCAGCCGTCTGAGCCAGGAAACGATCCTCGCTGCGCGCCGTGAAGTGCTTGAGTTGGCGTTGGCCGATTCGGTGGCGGAGTACATCGCCGCCCTGGTCGAGGCCACGCGCAGCCCGGAAAAATACAGTGCCGGCCTCGCCGAATGGTTGCGCTGGGGCGCCAGTCCGCGCGCGGCGATCGCCATCGAGCGCGGCGCCCGCGCGCTGGCCTGGCTGGATGGACGCGACTACGTCAGCCCCGACGATGTCCAGGCCATCGCCCCGGACGCGTTGCGCCACCGGCTGCTGCTCGATTACACCGCGCAGGCACGCGGCGTCACCGCCCAGCAATGTGTCGCCGAACTGTTGCAGCAGGTGCCCGCCCCGTGAGCCTGCCCGATCTGGCGGAACTGGTCGCGCTACGCGGCCCCGCTCGCGGTCTCAGTCTGCACGCGCACCGTCCCGCACTGGCGTTGCTGCAGGGTTCGCACCGTAGCGCGCAGCGTGGCCGCGGCCTGGAATTCGAGGAGGTGCGGCCCTATGCGCCCGGCGACGACGCCCGCACCATCGACTGGCGCGTCACCGCCCGACGCGGCCGCCCTCATACCAAGCTGTTCCGCGAGGAACGCGAGCGGCCGGTCTGGCTGCTCGCGGACCTGCATCCCGGCCTCTATTTCGGTAGCCGCCGCCAGCTCAAGTCCGCCCTGCTGCTGCGTGCGGCGGCCCTGCTGGCCTGGGTTGCGGTGCTGGGCGGCGACCGCCTCGGCGCGCTGATCGCCGGTGGTGCGGACCTGCCGCGCATCTTCCCGCCGCGAGGCCGCGAGGCCGGCGTGCTGCCCGTGCTCGAAGCGCTGGTCGAGGCGCAGCCGCAGGCGCCCGGCGTGCCCGATGCCGACAGCCTGAATGCCCTGCTGGCCGGGTTGCGGCCGTTGCTGCAGCCCGGCAGTCTGGTGCTGGTGCTGAGCGACTTCAGCGCGCTGGACGCGCGCACCGAATCCGCGCTGGCTGCGCTGAGCGCGCACAGCGACTGCCGGCTGCTGGCGCTGACTGATCCACTGGAGCGCAACGGCCTGCCCGCCGGCCTGTATCGCGCCGGCCTGCCCGGCCGGCTCTGGTGGCTCGATGGCGCGCGCAGCCGGGACGCCTGGCAGGAAAAATGGGCGGCGCGGCAGCAGCGGCTGGATGCCCTGGCCCGCCGGCTCGCCTTGCCGCTGACCCACCTGGATACCGCGAATGCCGTGGCCGAGTCGCTGCCGCCGCTACTCAGGGAAACGGCATGGGCGGCATGAATGCCGACTGGCTGTCCCAACTGGCGCCGGCCCATGCGCCGCCCCCGCCGGGCTGGTGGCCACTGGCGCCGGGCTGGTGGGGATTGGCACTGCTGCTCGGGCTGATCGCTGCCGGCCTGGTCTACAGGGTTCGCCGCCCGCCCGTCCGCCTGCGCCGTAGAGCCCTGCGCGAACTCAAACGCCTGGAAGTGAGCACGAATGACGATGCCCGCCTGGCCGGCGAACTGGAACACTTGATGCGCCGTTATGCCGTGGCCGCCTACGGCCGCGAAACCGTGGCACATCTGAGCGGATCGGCCTGGCTGGACTTCGTCGTCGCGCACGGCGGCAAGGATCTGGCGGGCGACGCGGGCCAGGCGCTGCTGCGCGCGGCTTACGGCAGCCCGGCCCCAGCCGATCGCACCCGCTGGCTGAAAGGGGTTCGCGGTTTCCTGGGGACGCGTCGATGATCCACGTCGCCTGGCCCTGGATGCTGTTGTGTCTGCCGTTGCCCTGGCTGCTGGCGCGCTGGCTGCCGCCCGCCCAGCCGCAGGGCGTAGCGCTGTTCCTGCCCTTCGCGGCCACGGTCGCGGACGCAGCGCTGCCGGTTGGGCGCCCGGTGCCGCGGCCGCGCAAATTGCTGTTCGCCCTGGTCTGGCTGCTGCTGGTCCTCGCCGCCATCCGGCCGCAGTGGCTGGGCGATCCCGAAGCGGTCGCCGCCACCGGGCGGCGCCTGCTGCTGGCGGTCGACGTGTCGGGGTCCATGGCCAATCAGGACATGGCGGGCGGCGCAACTCGCCTGCAGGTGGTGCAGAAAGTGGCCGGCGATTTCATCCGCCGCCGTCACGGCGACCAGGTCGGCCTCATCCTGTTCGGTACCCGGCCCTATCTGCAGGCGCCGCTCACCCCCGATCTCAACACGGTGGACCAATTTCTCGACGAGGCCATGATCGGTGTGGCGGGCACGCAGACGGCGATCGGCGACGCCATCGGCCTTGCCATCAAGCGGCTGAAAGCGGACCCGGCCAGGGCGGGCCACAAGGGCGATACCGTACTCATCCTGCTGACCGACGGCAGCAGCAACGCCGGCGCCATGCCGCCGCTCGAAGCGGCCAGAATGGCCGCACAAGCCGGGCTGCGCATCTACACCATCGGCGTCGGTGCCGCCGCGCAGGATGGCTTCTTCGGTATCAGCGGCAATAGTGACCTCGACGAGGACACGCTGAAAAGCATCGCCAAGACAACCGGCGGCGAATATTTCCGCGCCACCGATGCCGCCGCCCTCGAACAGGTCTACGACCGCATCGACCGGCTGGAGCCGAGCGCTGCGCGCCAGCAATGGTATCGCCCGCGCGACGAATGGTTCGCGTGGCCATTGGGGTTGGCGCTGCTGCTGAGCCTGCCGGCCGTGCTGTGGAGCGGACGCGCATGGCGCTGATGCAGCAGTTTCACTTCCTGCGGCCGTTCTGGCTGCTGGCCTTGCCCGTGCTCTGGGGGCTCAGCGTCTGGCTCGCCCGGCGTCGCGGCCGCGATGGCGACTGGGCTCGGCTCATCGACCCCGACCTGCTGCCGGCGCTGCGTCTCGACGGTGGCGGCAAGCCCGGACGCTCGCCGTGGCCGTGGCTGGCGCTGGTCTGGACGCTGGCGGCGCTGGCCCTGGCCGGGCCGAGCTGGCAACGCGCGCCTTCCCCCGCCTATCGCGGCAATGCAGCCTGGGTGCTGGTGCTCGACCTGTCGCCGTCGATGGCCGCGGCCGACCTGCCGCCGAACCGGGTCACCCGCGCCCGCTATGCGCTCGACGACCTGCTGGATGCAGCACACGATGCCCGCGTCGGCCTGGTGGTGTTCAGCGACGAGGCCTATACCGTCACGCCCTTGACCGACGATGTCGCCACCGTACGTGCCCTGCTGCCGCCTCTCGCCCCGGGCATCATGCCGACGCGCGGCGACGACCTGGCGCCGGCGCTCGAACAGGCCGGCAAACTGCTGGCGCATGGCGGGAGCCAGTCGGGCCAGGTCGTGGTGGTGACCGACGGTTTCGCCGACCCGGCCGCTGCCTTCGACGCTGCCGGGAAACTGCGGTCGCGCGGCATCGCCGTCAACGTCGTGGGGATTGGCGCCCGGGGGGGCGGTGTCGTCCGTACGGGCCAGTCGAATGCCAGGCCGCTCGACGTCGATCGGCTGCGGCAATTGGCCGCCTCGGGGGACGGACACTATGTCGACGCGGCCGGCCTGACCGCTTTGGTCGGCGACCTCCAGGCCCGCGCCAGTCGTGCCGGCATGACGCGGGCCGCGCAGGACATCCGCGTGGCGCATTGGCTGGACGGCGGGGTCTGGCTGTTGCCGTTCCTGCTGTTGTTTGCCGGCCTGCTGGCACGACGGGGGTGGCTGTGATGCGCGGCCTGTGGTTGACCGGGCTGCTGCTGTGGGCGGCCGCGGCGCAAGCGAGTCCGACCTGGGACAACCTGTGGCGTACGCCCGACCAGCGCGCCCAGCAACTGCTGCACCAAGGCAAGCCGGCCGAAGCGTCCCGGCTGTTCCGGGACCCGCGCCGCAAGGCCTATGCTGAATTGCAGGCCGGCAACTTTCCACAGGCGGCGCAGGATTTCAGTGCGTTCAATGACACGGACGGCCAGTACAACCGGGGCAATGCGCTGGCGCGTGCCGGTCGCCTGCAGGAGGCGATCCAGGCCTACGATGCGGCGCTGGCGCGCGACCCGAACAATCGCGACGCGCGGCATAACCGTGAACTGGTGGCCAAGGCCCTGCAGAAACAGCCGTCCAAGCCGCCATCCACCTCGAGCCAGGGTCAGCAGGGAAACACGAGCCAGAACAGTCCGAAACAGGGCGACCAGGGCCAGCAGAAACAGAACTCCGGCTCGCAGAACGGCGAGACGTCGAAGCCGTCATCAAACAATACGGCGCAAGCGGGCAAGCCGGGGCAGACCCCGGCCGGCGGCAGCCAGACCCAGCCGGCCGGACAAGGTCAGCCGCAGCAAGGACAGTCCCAGCCTGGCCAGCAGCAAGCCGGCCCAGCCAGCCCGACGCCCGATCGCCGCAACGCGGATGCGAACGGTTCACAACAGGAACAGGCAGCGAACGCCGCTGCCCAGGCCCGCAGCGATGCTGAAGCCGGACTGGCCAAGCCGCAAGCGGCTCAAGCGTCACAGGCCATGACCAACCTGCCCAGCGAACGCCAGCTCGCCGAGGAACAATGGCTGCGCCGCATTCCGGACGATCCGGGCGGCCTGTTGCGACGTAAATTCATGATCGAACACCTCATCCGACAGCAAGGGACGCAACCATGAATACCCCATGCCGCCTCTTCGTTTTTGCCACACTCTGCAGCGTCAGCCTGGCCGCATCCGCGGCGGTGAGCGCCTGGCTCGACCCGACCCAGGTCGGATCGGGCGAAGCGGTGCAGCTCATCCTCAAGCACGACGGCCAGACCGGCAACCAGCCCGACCTCGGCCCGCTCAAGCAGGACTTCGACGTACTCGGCCGCAGTACGGGTTCCAGTATCCAGATCGTCAACGGCAAGATGTCGGCGCAGACCGAAATCAACCTGACGCTGATGCCGAAGCATGGCGGCACGCTGCAGGTGCCGCCGCTGAAGTGGGATGGCGAGACGTCGCCCGCCCTCACCTTGACCGTAGGTGGAAACGCGGCCGCCTCCCAGCCCGGCAACGCCCCGGCGCCCGCCAGCGGCTCGGCGCACGTCTTCCTCACTGCGACGCTCGACCAGAAGCAGCCCTATGTCCAGGCCGCTGACACCCTGACGGTACGCCTCTATACCGACCAGCCGCTCTTTCAGGCCAGCCTCGAACTGCAGCCGAGCAACGACGTGCTGGTGCAGCAGCTGGGGCAGGACAGCCAGACCAGCGCCACGCGCGACGGCCGCAGCTATCGGGTGATCGAGCGCAAATATCTGCTGTTTCCGCAGCGCAGCGGCAAGCTCCACCTTGATGGCCCGGTGCTGAACGCCGAGGTGCAGGACGACCGCGGCGGCAACGATCCATTCGGTACGAACGCCTTCTTCGGCAACGTATTCGGCCGCAACCCGTTCGCGGGCATGATGAATGCCACCCGGCCGTTGCGGGTCCGGGCCGACCCGCTGGTCCTCGACGTGCGCCCGCGTCCCGCGAGCGGCACCGGCCACGACTGGCTGCCCGCGCAAAAAGTGACGCTGGCGGAGACCTGGCAGCCCGACAACGGGCCGCTCCATGTCGGCGACCCCATCACGCGCCACGTGCATCTCAGCGCGCTCGGCCTCACTGCTTCGCAGCTGCCCGACCTGAGCGTGCTGATGCCGCTGCCGGACGGCCTGCGGGCCTATCCCGACCAGGCCAAGCTGGATACCGGCGTGCAGGGCGACGGCGTCGTCGGCACCCGCGACCAGGACATTGCGCTGGTCGCCAGCCGTTCGGGTCGTTATCAGATCCCCGCGTTGCATCTGTACTGGTGGGATACCACCCGCAACCAGCAGCGCGAAGTCGAGCTGCCGGCGCGTACCTTGTTTGTCCTGCCCGGTTCCGGCGGCGTTGCTGCCACGGCCACGTCCGCAGGCCCGACAGCCGGCACGCCGCTGCTGCCGGCCAGTCCGTCCAAGTCGGTCGCCGAACAGCTTCAGGCACCGGCAAACACCCACGGGTACTGGCTCAGCCTGGTTCTGGGCGCGCTCTGGCTGGGGACGTTGGCAGCGTGGGGGATCAGCCGCCGGCGCCGTCCGCTGGCGAGCCCGGATGCGAGCAGCCCGACACCGACGGTTGTCGTCGCAGATCCGCGCAAGGCCTTCCGGCAAGCCTGCCACGACAACGATCCGCACGCGGCGCGACGGGCGCTGCTCGACTGGGCGCGTGCCACTTGGCCGCTCGATCCGCCGCTGGGTCTCCAGGCCTTGTCGGACCGACTTGGCGATGCCGCATCGAAAAACTTGCTGAAGCAACTCGACCGGGTCTGTTATGCCGGCGGGACGTGGACGGGAAAGCCGTTGGCGGAAACGCTCACGCGCCTGGACGGGAACACAAAAGGAAGAATTGCGGCCACGCCGGAATTGGCCGGACTCTACCCCTAGCATTGCTTGCGAATACCGCCTATTGTCCGTTCTTCAGGAATGGTGTGGTTTGAACCTGACCCTTTGTGTGGCTGACAAGGGGGAAGTTGTTTGCAGATAAGCCAAGGAAGCCTGAATGCTTGTAGTATTTAGTTCTCTCAACCAACGAAGGGATATTTATGAACAAATCCGAATTAATCGAAGTCGCCGCAACCGAGGCAGACATCAGCAAGGCCGCCGCTGGCAGAGCGCTCGACGCAATCCTTGATGCGGTCGTCAAGGCCGTGGCGAAAGGGGACACCGTGACTCTCGTCGGCTTCGGCACCTTCAAGTCGTCCAAGCGCGCTGCGCGTACTGGCCGCAACCCGCAAACCGGCGCCGAGATCAAGATCGCCGCGTCGACGGTGCCGCGCTTCACCGCAGGCGCCGGCTTCAAGACCGCCGTCGCAGGCAAGAAAGCCGCGAAAAAGAAGTGATGTAACACAAGCGGGGAGGGTACCGCCCATCGTGGTGCCATCCCCGCTATCAATACGGGCCGGCGTCTCTCGCCTTCCCGCCCGTGTCATGTGCCCGTCCTTGCCATGACGTCAGCAAGAGCAAACCTTTGCCGTACTCAGTGCGCTCCGGGCCACGCAAATCGATTTGCCCCGTACCGATTCTCAGCAAATGTACATCCCGGGTGATGCCCGGTGTGTCCGAGGGAGGGCATGGGATGACTTGGAATGAAAACGGCCCGCGAAAAGCGCGAGTCGTTGGAAGTGGTGGCCAGTCTCGGAATCGAGTCGTCGATGCGCGAGTTTTCCCATTTGCGAAAATGCGCATGCCGGCGCATGATCTTTCGAGTTATTCAGCCAAGACAGTTCGCGAGTAGCGATGGTCGCGCCATAAAAAGGCCGACCGGCTAGTCACGCCTCTCCATGTGTCCATTTGGAGCTGACTGCTACAAAGAGCCGTCCAATGAAAGGTTGCGCAGCAACCCAAGAATGGAAAGCCACAGTCCATGCCATTGAGCACCATCAGCACTGAAGAGTTGCCGGCGATACTGTCACAGCTTGATCAAGCTATCTATAACCATCAACAATGGTACGACGCGATCAGTCGAACCCTGGTCTGCCAGCTCCCGGCTAACGAGCTCGATTTGGGCAATGATGCACACCGCAAGTGTCTCTTGGGCCAGTGGTACTACAACAACTCCCCTACTAAAATCCGCGCTCACCCTGGTTTCATTGCCCTAGGTGAGGCACACGAGCACATGCACAAGCAGGCAGCGCACATCTTGGGTATGGCGCGAGCCGGCATGGCGATCACGACTACCGATTACGACAACTTCGCCAATTCTCTCCAACGTGTACGCCTGCAAATTCTTACGCTCTCACGGGAGCTGGAGGATATACAGCGAAATGCCGATCCACTGACCCGCGCTTCCAACCGGATCCACATGTTGCCTAAGCTGCGCGAGCAGCAGGAGCTGGTTAAGCGCGGTGTCCATCGTTGCTGTATCGCGATGATGGATCTGGATCACTTCAAGCTCGTCAATGATACTCGTGGGCATATAGCGGGAGATCAGGTTCTTGCCGCTACCGCCCATTACATCATTGATCACTTGCGTCCCTATGACCGGATATTCCGCTTCGGCGGGGAGGAGTTTTTGATTTGCATGCTGCACACTGATATGAAAGATGGTCAAGAACTGGCGGAACGTCTTCGGCAAGGGATTGCGGAGATGGCTATTGATGTTGGCAGCGGTGAGCCGGTCCATGTCACGGCGTCTTTCGGATTGACCCTGCTCGAATCAAGTATCTCAGTCGAGCAATCTATCGACCGTGCAGATAAAGCGATGTATGCCGCGAAATCCGAGGGCCGCAACAGAGTGTGTGCCTGGGAACCGTCAATGGAATAAGGCTCGCCGATCGGTGTTCTCCGGGCCCACAACTGTTCACTGAAACATCATCGATCTTGCAGGGGCTTTCGAGATTGATGCCTGGTGGCAAGTGCGCGTATCGGCGCACCATCTTATGCGTTTTCCAACCCCCATTTCCTGCACTGAATAGAGCGGGCGCCCTGCTGCACAAGCCAACTCGCCCAGGTATGGCGCAGGTCGTGCCAGCGGAAATTTTCAATTCCAGCCCGTTTCATTGCCTTGTACCAGGCTCTCGTATTGAATCGCTTGACAAGGCGGTTTCGGTAGGTAAAAACGTAGGCGCTGTGTTGTCCGTGCCTGCGTTTGAGGACATCGAGGGCAGTGTCGTTCAGGCTCACATGTAGTTCTTCCCCCTGGCCGGCAAATAGCCAGGCCGTGCGCCTGGTCATGTCGACCTGTGCCCACTTGAGGCCGCCGACGATGACTGCAACGCGGTACTCAGAGGAGGGGGGGTCGATTGCCGCCAAGTCATCTTCGAGCTTTGAGAGTTCTTCAATCAACTGCTTGGCAGAACTCAGCGATGCCCGCGTTTTCTTGATTTCGGCATCGAGCCGAGCACACTTATCGATCAGCCATTTGAGGGAGGATGGAATCTTCGGAGCCATACCCAATATTCCACTCTCCCGCCCATATAATATTCAAGGGCAACAAGTAGCAAATGGCGAACAGAGACGAAAAGCCCCACTGGATCCAGTGGGGCTTTTTTATGCGCTTGTGAGTTTTCAACAGGATGACGTGAATTCTTCTCCAATCGGCGCGACAGTCGAAAGAATGCCCCACCTGGCGTAATCCCTTTGAGCTGAAACAGCATCTTCCAGCTGTTGGTAATACTCATGCTCCTCAAAACGCTCCTCGATTGCGTTGTAGAGATACACAGCCCAAGACATTATATGCATTCAAATCTCCGCCGATTAGAAGTCTTATTCAACTACTGAGGCAGTTTTAGCACAGTCTGATGAGATATCAAGCTCTGAAATTTCGTAAAAGCAAAAAAGACACGCCTTATGGATAAAGGCTTTCAGGAGATAGGGCATCAAGGGAACTTGGCTGAAGTTTTAATTTATTTATTAGCCGGCGACCTGGTCTTTACACACGATAAATTGCGATTGGCAGTTAAAAACGGTAAGAAAAAATTCATTAACTCCAAAAAACAATAAAAACCTGCACAGATGCCCCCGGGACATGAACGCTCAGGCCAGTGCTGCGCCGGATATCTCACGCTGGACGACCGAGTGCCTCTTGCGGGGCTTCGGGGCGCATCCGGCTTAATTCCGTCATCGAAACCCCGGGCTAGGCCGCCCGACGATGACTGCAATGCAGTAGACAAAGGTTGAGGTCGGCTTTTAGAAAAGCGTGCGTTTTGGGAAGAAAAAGCGAAAACGGCCCGCGAAAAGCGCGAGCCGTTGGAAGTGGTGGCCAGTCTCGGAATCGAACCAAGGACACGCGGATTTTCAATGATCGTCTTTGAAGTCCCCGAGAACGTCATCGATCTTGCAGGCATTGACGAGATTGACGCTTGGCGACAAGTGCGCGTACCGGCGCACCATCTTATGCGTTTTCCAACCCCCCATTTCCTGCACTGAATAGAGCGGGACGCCTTGCTGCACTAGCCAACTCGCCCAGGTGTGACGAAGGTCATGCCAGCGGAAATTTTCAATTCCAGCCCGTTTCATCGCCTTGTACCAAGCTCTCGTGTTAAACCGCTTAATAGGCTTGCTCCGGTAAGTAAAAACGTAGTCCTTGTGTTTTCCCCGTCTGCGCTTGAGGACATCGAGCGCGGTGTCATTCAGGCTCACGTGCAGTTCTTCCCCATTCTTCACCTGGTCGGCAAATAGCCAGGCGGTGCGCCTGGTCATGTCGATCTGTTCCCACTTGAGGCCGGCGACGTTGGCGTGGCGCAAGCCGGTTGCGAGGGCGAAGAGCACGGCGTCCCGCTGGTGCGGGAGTAGTTCGTCCAGCAGCGTGCGCACCTGGTCGGCCGTGAGCCAGCGTATCCGCCGGCTTGGTTCTTTGTAGAGGTGGATCCTGGGCGGTTTGGTGAGCCACTCCCATTCGAAGACGGCGCGCCGCAGAATGGCGCGAATCAGGGCAAGGTAGCGGTTGGCAGTCGCGGGTGAGGCCTGTTCTGCCTTGAGTTTGCCGATGTCGGCAATCACGAAGCGATCGATTTCCACCAGGCGTTTCTGGCCGAGCAGCGGCTGCAGCCATTCAAGCTTTCTGCGATCGTGATCGATGGTGCGTTTGTGGTTCATCTCAGTGAGCCACAGGGATGCTGCGTCATTCCATGTGTGCATGGACGGATGGTAAAGTCACCGCATGGTATATGCGAAATTACTTATTTTTTCGGGGCTGGTTTTGCTGGTGATCGGGCTGCTTCGCGGGCGTGAATCTGACCCGCAAAGTCAGCGGCCGCAGCGGTGGAAGTTGCTGAGGGATAAGCCGGCGGATCTGAAAGACGTGATGTATCACCCGAAGGAGTGGCGTCGGCCACAAAAATAAAAAAACCTCCGGACCGGAGGTGTTTTCATCAAGCAGAACCGGGTCGATTACATTCAAGATGAATAAACCGAACTCCTGTTCAGGATTCTAAATTCATACTTATACGTTTTTTTGTCGAGTTTTAAATCAAGCCTGTAATCGCCATACGAAGGAATCATGAAAGGCGAAAATTTAAGTATGAGATTCATATTTTTCAGTCCAACGCTCTCTCCATCATGCGCCGTAACCCCTCCTTCAATCTTCCGTCCCTCGAAAATAACAGCCCCATCTGGCCCGTAGAGACTCGTCTCAGCATCAAATCGGCCCGCGCAATCGATAAGAGACACAAGGACTGTGATGCTTTGCAATGCAATTGGCTTTTCCGGTTTTGGCTCAAGCGGATTATTAACTAAGACTTGATCGTCAACGAATAGCCCTATGATCAGAGGCTTCGATTGATCATCTGTACGAATTTCGTCAGCAAGAAAAAAACGGACGCGCTTAGGTTGATGTTTCTTCCTACTCATAATTGAGAAATGGCTCGCGGATAATTTAAAGACCGTGCTCCAGTAGGGCAGGCTGTCGTAGCAGGTCAGGAATACTAATGGTTGTTTCGGCCGTAATGCCGGACATGGAGCTACCGCCCACAAATGTCATCTGAGCCTGCGGAGACTGAATAGAAAAAGTAAAAGACGTTGGACCATTTCGAGACAGCGACACAAGTCCATCAGTTACGATTTTTCGTACTTCGGAGCGAACCGTCTCCGAAAGCTTTGAAAGCGCATGCCCTGCGCTCACGTATCCTGAGATCGCAGTGACCAACACTTGGTTAATACTGCTATCTTCCAACTCGGCCAATTCAGCCAATTGCTTATGCAGGCCACGCGGAATCCGAAGTGCGATTTTTCCGCTATACCCATGGAACGAAACCGGCTCACGCACGGGATATCCCGTCGCCATAGCCGATTCAATCCATGCGACCGCCGCTTCGTCCAGATTATGGAGCGCTTCGTCAGGCGTTTCTCCCTCAGCGAAACATCCGGGGAACTCATGAATAGATGCGACAAAACCTCCCTCCTCATCAGGAACAAGGCGACGAGCGTAAGGCTTTTTCAAAATTTCTTTTGCTTTATTATCCATCGCTATTTCCTTTCTTTGTCCGCGTACTGAGACAGGTAAATCTCCCAGTCATCTACATCGCTCAGCAAGGCTTCAATAATGCTAAGAGCCGTGCGGGGCTTTAAATCCCCTGGATGCTGTGGGATTGAAAGTGGGGGGCTCAGAGCTGGATCACGTTTCCGGGTGTAGTTAACTTCCTTCCCTCGTTTCTCTTTCTGCCTACCAAGTTGAAGCGCAAGCGACACTAAATCCTTGTAGTTCCGGTTTTGGGGGGATCTTGACATCTCCTCCAACTGGCGTTTCAGTTTCTTCAGTTTTCCTGGGGTCATGATACTACATGCGATATCGGATACGCTTTTGCCAACTGTAGTTCCCCCTATCAAAAAAATGGAGAGCGAAATTGCCATAAGAAAAACTAATGCAAATCCGGTGCCCCCCAGGAATGATGACATAGCCTTAGCTTCCATGTCTTCCTCTGGGAGGGGGACAGCGGCCGGCCGTGATTGTCGCAGGCCGGGACGACCGGCCTAAACGCTCCTACATCACGCCGGGCACCGTCATCGAAACCCCGGGCTAGGCCGCCGCGCGGCCGCAGATCCACAGAAAAGCCTGAGCAGATCCGCTCGGGCTTTTTTTTCGCCAAGAGAAAGTGCACTTTCGCCCCCCGTGAAACCGCTTACCGATTTGCCGACACTGAGCCCATCCTAGTAACCCCGAGGGGCTGACGATGAAGTTCAAAAATTGTTGTGCGTATCTGTTACTTGCCATGGGTTTGCTCACTCCAGGAAATAGCCCGAGTGCTCAGGCCGGTGCTGCGCCGGATACCCTCACGCCGGACGGCGGCGTGACCCCTGCGGGGCTTCGGGGCACATCCGGCTTGGTTCCGTCATCGAAACCCCGGGCTAGGCCGCCCGGCGATGACTGCGTCGAGGTTTGCAGGGGCTGGGTTGGGCTTACAGGTGGAGGGTTGCGGTAGGGGTCGAAGTAGAGGCCCGCGGCACGCTGCCGGCATTGTTCGTCCGGTACCCATAGCGGGGTCTGCTGTTGGGTGAAGCAGGTGCACTTTTTGGTGTTGGCGATGCAGCCTTGAATCTCGGGAGCGACGACAGGCGGGGCCACGGGCGCGTATAGCGGGGCGCTGAGGGGGTTTTGCGGATCGACCGGGGTTACGGCCTCGATCAAGGGCATTTTCCTGGCCACGGCCAATTCCGAGAGCTTCGCCGGCGAGGGCGCCCGAGCCACCGCGCCGGAGCGCGGCGGCAGGTCGCCCTCTTGCACGGCGGTATGGGTTTTGTCGGGGTTGGTGTACTTGTCGAAGATGCCGAAGACCTTGGTGCTTTGGTAGACGAGCAGGGCGATGGCGAGGCCGGCGTAGATGAAGAGCTGGTTGATGCGGAATTTGTTCTTGGTGTGGGCCTCGGCGGATTTGTATTTGGTGAAGGCTTCCTTGGGTGGGGAGAACTTGCGCTTGGCGGCGTCGGCTCTGTCCAGGCGCGATTCGCCGTCGGCGATGTGCGGCCACTCGTAGAGGAAGCGGCCGAGCAGGCCGTCGCGGATGTGGATGTGTCTTCCCACCAGCTCGCGGACGTTGGTGTCGATCAGCTTGGGCTTTTGCGTCAGCAGGATGATGTCGAGGCCGGTATGGCGATGCGTTTCAAGTGCGGCGACGTAGGGCGGGACTTTGGAGGCGGAGGCGCGCGGCCGGTAGACGCGCTGGCATTCGTCGACGATCAGGATCGAGTTCTTGGGGAAGGTGAAGTAGGCCAGTTCCAAGGTCGGGTCTTCGGGCGAGGGGCGCATTTCGGTCCACTCGGTGACCGGCGGGGCGACGATGTGCTCGATCTGGAGCGAGGGGACGCCCATGACGAACAAAGGCCGTTCGGCCTTTTTCTCGTACTCCATGAGCATGGACACCAGGAGAGCGGTCTTGCCCCTGCCGGGAATGCCGGTGATGAGTGTGATCATGATTTCAACCAGGTGGTGAGCTGGGTCATGGCGAGTTTGGTGGCGATGGCGGCGAGGATGATGCCGACGAGTTCCTGGAAGCCGAACAGGGCGGCCAGTTGCGCGGCGGCAGCGGAGAGGCCGCCTATGGAGGTGATGACGTAACCGGTGATCTGATCGAGGATCAGCTGCAGGCCGGTGTAGGTGACAACGGAGAGGCCGAGGGCAATGAAGACGCGACGGGCGAGTGGCAGGGCGACAGCAAGCAGGAAGGCGGCAAAGTTCATGACTGGGCAGACCTCGGGACACCGAAGATGATGAAGAGGGCGGTGAGGTAGCCAATGGCGATGACGATGGGTCTCAGGCCACTGGCATAGGTGCAGGCAGACGAGTAGTCGATGGTGAGGGTTTGGCCGAAGCCGTTGACGGTGATGGGGGCCGGGCAGGTGGCATTGGCCGAGATCGGCACCGGGGTGAAGGTGATCGGTTGTTCGGTGTGGGGCATGTCTTCACCGAGGGGCGGAGTGCCGAGATCGGTACAGCCGACCGAGGTGGGATATTTGTCGCAGTCGGTGGGCTGCGGTTCGGGGGTGTCCTGCGGTTGCGGGTCGTTGACCGGGTTGCCTTGCGGATCGGTCAGGGGCATTTCGTAGACATCGACGGTGACCTGGCCGTTTGAAGCCGGGCTGATCTGGGCCATCGGCTGGGCGGTCGAGCCGTCGGGCTTGGTGTAGGGATCGCCGACCGGCACGGTAGACGGTTCGTAGACCGGGGCATCGACGGGGACGCCGACTTGGGGGGCGAGTTCGGCCAGTGCTTGGGGAGGCGGGGCGGGGAGCGCGTTGAAATCGTCCTGGGTAGCTGGACGATTCGCCACAACAGGATCACAGGAAGTCGTGCCGGGTGCCATCGAATAACCACTAGGACAAGACCCATACGGCGTCTCACCAGCAGGAACAGCGCCGGTTATTGGCGTGCCGTAATAGTCTTGCTTGTAGCCGGCATAAACACCTAATTTCTCATTCGAACGGAAGGCATAGCAATAACGATCAGAGACACCAAGTGGCGCATAATTCACCGCGCAGGCCTGCATTGACGGATCACATGTACAGTTACCCGATGCGCAACGGCAGCCGACTATTGTTGCATCGACAGGGAAACCAGCTTGTACAGAAGGGCCAGTACCACCATTGGGATCGGTGTACATCCAGCCCCCAACTTCATCGGAGTGAAGGCCGGCATCCCCTGCCCATGCAAGGAGACTGAGACCAAGCAACCATGGATTGGCGAAGAGGGAAGTTTTAGCGGCCTGTGCAGCGGTCGAGGCGGGCGGGATATAGCCAGGGATGTTGATCCATTTGCCGTTGACGAGCACTTTGCCGGTGGCGGCAAAGTTGTTGCCTGCGAGTGAGGGGATGGCGAGCGGTTTGAAGGTGCCACCGCCGAGGCCTTCGACTGAGGGGGTCAGGGTGATGGCGGCATTGGCTGAGTACGGCAGGAGCATCAAGCCGGCGAGCGCGACTCCGACGAGGAAGAAGGCGAGGCGTTTCATCGGGTGGCGATGGCAACGGGCAGGACGATGAGCAGGAAGCCTGCCCAGGCATAGAGGTCGAGCGGGATCATCGGTATGGCCTCCGAATGACGTAAACAATAACCATGGCGGCAGCGACAGCCCAGCCGAGTTGCATGCCATCGAAGAAGGTTTGGGTGGTGTCGCAGTCGGTGAACTGCGGGACGGGCGCGGCGACGCTGCTGATGAGGGTGCCGTTCTCGTAGGTGTCTTGTGTCCACCCGGATGCGGTCTTGGTGAAAAGGCTGATGTAGGCGGGATTGCCCGCAGTCTGATCCGGGTGGGTGTTGCTGTAGTAGGCGTCGATGGACGCGGCCACATCGACACACTGACCCGCGACGATGTGACCGGCAGCCATGCTTAGCCGGCCTTGCGTTTGATGTACAGGACGATGCCGACGGCAACTGCGAAGATCAGCAGGCCGCCCGCGATTTCCTTGCCGTCGGCGGTGCCGTCGGTGATCGCCGTGGTGATGGCGGGGTCAACGGCAGCCATAACGTTGGCGGAGAACGCGGTTACAGCCGCGCCGAGAGTTGCAACAAGTTTCTTCATGGTATTGCTCCTAAAAAAGTGCTGGCTAAGCGAAGGTTGAGACCTTCCGGGAGCCATCCGGGAGGCTTTTTTTCCCCGAGGGGAAAAGCGAAATCTGGCGCGATTCGAAGATGCGTTTGGCGATCTTGGCGGCACGCATGATGCGGGCTTGTTCGAGCTGGGCAGGGGTGGGTTTCGGCTTCATGGCCTTGGCCCATTTCTTCACGGCAAGGGGGTGGCCGTACATCAGGCGGCCACCCAGAGAAGGTGTGAGAACAAGGCCAAGTAGAAAATGAGAACCGTGAGGAAAGCGGCGTAGAGGTAACGCGATTCCATCATGCGGCCCTGGCTTCGAGGTCGTACCAATCCGGCACTGAGAGCGGTTCGAGTTCGATGAAGCGAACCTTGACCGGGAAGCGCTCGATGTTGCGCGGTGCCAGGATGTCGATGCCACATTCGCGCAGCACCTTGGCATGGCGGTACAAGGTGCGCTCGGAAGCCATCTGCTTCATGTCCTGGCCAGCTAACCATGCCGCCGCATAGACGCGGCTTTTCTTCGGCACGGCGTCAAGGATGTCCTCATCGCAGGAGCGATCCGCGCGTTTGAATGGCTCGATCTGCTGTTCGTACAGCTCTTCGAGTTTCGCGTCGGTGATGTTGGCCAGGTCATTCAAGCCAAGCTCTGAAAGCAAGCGTTTTTTGAGTTCGATTTCCACGCGTACCACTCCTTGATCCTTGAGCCACGACACCAGCTCGTCGTTTGAATCAGCACCGTGCTTAATCATTTCCAGGTGCTTGATGTAGGCTTTCAGCATGTGGCGCGTGTTGGCCCACCACACCGATTCGTCGCCTGACTGTCCGCGTTTCATGCGTGCGATGCTTCGAGCACCAAGCCATCGGATGAAAGCGCGGGCTGAACTTTCCGAGCCTGTTTTGTAATTCCGGGTGATGTCCAAACGCGATATGACGCAACCCCGCCGGGAGTGTGGAAGCGCGAAGGGGCCAGGCGTTGACCGGTCAGAAGTTGCAGCTGTGAATGGTGGGAGGCCAAGCTCCACCAGTATTCGGTTACAAGCCTCGATCGTCCCTTGTAGTCCGAAGTTAAAAACGTTGTCTTTGCGAGAAAACCGCCCCGCGTTGCCACTGAGGGAAACACGGAAACCATCACATCCAACACGAACGCTTGTGTCATGGCTTCCGTTAAAGCGCGTGGACTGGTTGCGTTCAAAAATTGGCGCACCGTCGGCGGAATAGTGGACGGTGACACCCCCTGTGAGGATGGGTAAGCCCCCGTCCGGATGATGTTGAGAAGCGGTGATCCAATCAATGAAGAGCGAGCCATTCGACACCCCTGTTCTCCCTTGTCACTGACAAATTGGCAGTGAACGGACTAGTGTTACTAGCCGTTCCACCCCTCAAGCCGACTTGGCAACCGACAGGGCCGGGACGACACCCATCACGTAACTTTCGAATTTGCCCATGCGCGCACGCTGGCCGATTTCGAGATCGACGATGGCGGGAAACTGGATCTTGTTGAATTGCTCGATGCAGGCAGAGTCGAGGGGCATTTCGGTGACTTCGTAGCCGTAGCCAGCTGCGGTCACTTTCTCGTTCTGGAAGGATTCGATCTTGGTTTGAATGAGGGCTGCGGACATGTCCCAGGGGTTGCCATCCTTGATGCCCTTGAGAACCTTTACGCCGAGAACTTGCATTTTCATGGTGAGCTTCCTTGTCGGTTAAGCTATCAGGCGATAGCGAGACGAAGCCTATGGCTATCGGCTGACAGTTGTCAAGTGGTAGCGATCACCTGATCATGCTTAAAACCCGAAGGAGAACGGCCATGAACACCTTGGAATACCTCGATGCCCTCAAACAGAAGCAAGGTCTGACCTCGGACTACCAACTGGCTAAATTGCTAAATTTGGAAACGTCGAACATGACGATGTACAGGAAACATCGTCGCGTGATGGATGACTACATCGCCGCACGGGTAGCGGATTTGCTGCAGATCGACAAACTGGAATTGATCGCTCAGGCGAACGCCGAGCGAGAGAAAGATGTAGAAAAACGGACGTATTGGGAAGCTGAAGCGAAAACGGCCCGCGAAAAGCGCGAGCCGTTGGAAGTGGTGGCCAGTCTCGGAATCGAACCAAGGACACGCGGATTTTCAATCCGCTGCTCTACCAACTGAGCTAACTGGCCAGTCCGCGGTCATGCGACCACGTTGAGATCAAATGCATGGCTGCACAGCCTGAGCATTTGTTTTGCGATGCCCATGCAAACGCTGAAATAGGCTCCAGCCGCTTACACGCGGGGCGCAGTATAAGCGACCCACCCGCTTTTGTGAAGCCGAGGCCGTTGCCGCCTAATCCATGTCGTCCCCGGCCTGGCGTCGGTGCCTGACCTTCTTCTCCAGCTTACGCGCGACATAGGCGGCGAATTCGTCGACGTTGTCGTAGGCCTGCGCGCAGGCAAAATCGGCCAGCGCATCGATCAGTTCGCGGGTGCGGGTGATCTCCGCGAAGCTGCGTCCGCAGGTCAGGCAGGTTTCGCCGTCGTCGCGGCAAGCGGTCTTGCCCTTGCAGGGGACGAAGGGGCGCATCAGATCTGCCTCACCTTGATCTTCAGGATCTGGATGCGATAGGCGATCTGCCGCGGCGTCATGTCGAGGAGGCGCGCGGCCTTGGCCTGCACCCAGCCGGCCTGCTCCAGCGCGGCGATCACGCGTTCGCGCTCGTCGAGGTTGGGATCGTCGAGGTCGACCGCCTGGATCGCGCCGCGTCCCATCGAGACCTTTTCGTCGATGCCGGTGAGCAGGATGGCGTCGCGGTCGATGACGTCGCCCTCGGTCAGCACGGCCGCGCGCTCCAGGCAGTTTTCCAGTTCGCGCACGTTGCCGGGCCAGTCGTGGTGCATCAGCACGCGCAGCGCAGCTTCGGTGAGACCGAGTTCGCGCCCCTGCTGGCGGCCGATCTTGTCGACCAGGAAGCGGGCGATGTCGGGGATGTCCTCCATGCGTTCGCGCAGCGCAGGCAGGTAGATCGGCATCACGTTCAGGCGATAGTAGAGGTCCTCGCGAAAGCGCCCGGCCTCGACCTCGGCTTCGAGGTCGCGGTGGGTGGCGGCGATGACGCGGACGTCGACCTTGATGGTGCGGGTGCCGCCGACTCGTTCGAGCTCGCCTTCCTGCAGCACGCGCAGCAGCTTGGACTGGAAGGCGGCGGAGACTTCGCCCACCTCGTCGAGGAACAGGGTGCCGCCGTCGGCCTGTTCGAAGCGGCCCTTGCGCTGCGCGACGGCACCAGTGAAGGCGCCCTTCTCGTGGCCGAACAGTTCGGACTCCAGCAGGTTCTCCGGGAGCGCGGCGCAGTTGAGCTTGACGATGGGGCTGCGCGCGCGCGGCGAGTTGTAGTGGATGGCGTTGGCGATCAGCTCCTTGCCGGTGCCGGTCTCGCCGCGGATCAGCACGGTGGTGTTCCATTTCGCCACCAGCCGCGCCTGCTCGAACACACGGCGCATCACCTGGGTGTGACCGATGATGTTGTCGAAGCCATACTGCCCGCGCACGGCGCGGCGCAGGCTGTCGCGCTCCTCGGTCAGCGAGTGGCGTTCAGATTCGATGTCGCGGCTGAGCCGCACGCTCTGGCCGATGAGATTGGCCACCATTTCCAGGAAGTGGGTGTATTCCTCCAGCAGGATCTCCGCGCCGGGCGCCGGTTGCGCCGCCAGCACGCCGGTCACCTTGCGGCCGATGCGGATCGGCACGCCGACGAACGCGCCCTTCGGATCGTAGATGCCGAGGCGACCGAGGAAGCGCGGTTCGTCGGCGATGCGTTCGACGACGATGGGCTCGCCGCCTTCCAGGATCATGCCCACCACGCCCTCGCCGGATCGGTAGCGGATTTCGCCGATGTAGGTTTCGTCGAGGCCGTGCGCCACGGTCACCAGCAGCGCGCCGCTGTCGGGCTCGATCAGGCTGACCATGCCGCGCTCCAGGCCGACGCCCTCGTGCAGCGCGCGCAACACCGCGCTCAGTGTTTCCTTGAGGTCGAGCGAACGCGACAGCACCTGGCTGACGTGGTACAGCGTCTCGAGTTCGGTCTCCAGCAGCTCGTGCTGGAGTTTGGCCCAGTCGTCGCGTTGCGGCGCCATCATGACGGTTCTCCCCGCGGGCAAGGCAGTTGCACGCGCATGCGGCAACCCGGCTGATACGACGCGTCGATGTCGAGCGTGCCGCCATGGCGCGCGACGATTTCCTGTGCGATGGCCAGGCCCATGCCGAGGTGGTGCTGGTCCGCCCCCTTGGTGGTGAAGAAGGGCTCGAACACCTTGTAGCGCCATTCCTCGGGCACGCCGGGTCCGCTGTCCTCGATGACGGCTTCGACATGGTCGCCGCAGTCCAGCGTGCTCACGCGCATGTCGCGCTGGCCGCTGCGCGATTCGTAGAGCGCTTCCACCGCGTTGTCGAGGAGTTGCTTGAACAGGGTGGACAACTGCGTGGCGCGGCCCTGGATCGCCGGCAGCCGGGCGGCGGGCTGCCAGTCCACCACCACGCCGGCCGCCAGCAGGGCCGGGGTGGAGAGCTTGAGCAGATCGTGCAGGACGGTGTTGAGATCGACCGGCTGCACGTGCTCGCCGGCGTCGTAGGGAATGCTGGCGCGCAGGGTTTCCAGCGTTTCGCGGCCATTGCGCACGGCGTCGTCCAGCACCGTGGCGAGGGGGTCGTCGCTGGGCGGTTCCTTGCGGCGCTCCAGCATCTTGACCGCCGCCTCCAGCATGTTGAGCGGTCCTTCCAGCTGATACACGGCGCCGGCCAGGGCCTCGCGCAGGCCCTGGATGCGCTCCTGCTCGGCGAGCAGGGCGTGCAGCGCGTTGATGCGGATGGCCTCCTGCTGCCGCTTGAGCTCGCTGATGTCCTGGATGGTCAGCAACAGGTAATGCCGCCGGGCTGGTTCGTAGAAGGCGTCGGCGCTGACGTCCTGTTCCTCGAACCACGAGATGGAACAGGAGAACCAGCGCGGCGGCCGATGGGGCTGCTCGATCAGCACCTCGCGGTTGGACAGGCCGCGCCGGCTGGCGCGCGCATTGTCGAAGCCGGGTCCGATCTGCGTGCGCAGGGCGGCCATCAGGGTGGCGGCGGGTTCCTTGCCGAGGTCGCCGATCAGCTTCTTGTATTCCTGGTTGTCCAGCAGAACATGCTCGTTCTCGTCCAGCAGGACGATGGCGACCTGGGCGGCGTCCACCACCGATTCGATCAGCGCCTTGTGGTTCTGCACCTGGCGTTCGAGGCGATGCATCTCGGTGACGTCGCGGTGCATGCCGAGGTAGTGCGTGGTCTGCCCGTCCGCATCCAAAACGGGCGTGATGGTCAGGTCGGCCAGATAGCGGCTGCCGTCCTTGCGCCGGTTGACCAGCAGGCCGTTCCACGGACGCTGGCGTTTCAGCTGGGCCCACAGGGTTTCATAGACGATCTTGGGCGTGACCCGGTACGACAGGATCGACTCGTTGTGCCCGATCACTTCAGCCCGCGAATAGCCGGTCACGCGCTCGAAGGTCGGGTTGGCATAGAGGATGTTGGCGTGGGCGTCGGTAATCGAGATCGCCAAGGCCGCCTGCTCCACCACCAGGCGAAAGACCTGGGGCGGGACGACAGCGGCCGGGTCGGCGATGCCGGGTGCGGGCAGATTGGCGTCGTCAGGGACGGTAGGCTTGTTCATTGAGATTTGAATATCCTTTTGTAACAGTTGGGGTCATGCAAATGGCGTGCCTGCTACAAATCTCGTGGGCGGCCGACCCGCAGCCCGCGTGTTTTGTCGTCTTTGCGACAGAGCCCTTGCGCAGGGCTTGTCCGCGACAAGAATTTGCTGCACCCAATTGGTGCCGGCTTGCGCCAGTGCCTTGATTTTTCATGCACCGCCCATGCACTTCGATTTGGCACGGCGCTTGCGAAGTGACAGACAGGAGAGCGAAGCAAATGAGCGAATACCTGCTGTTGCTGCTGGGTGCGGCGCTGGTCAACAACGTCGTACTGGTGAAATTCCTGGGCCTGTGCCCGTTCATGGGCGTGTCGAAGAAGATGGATGGCGCGCTCGGGATGGGTATGGCCACGACCTTCGTGCTGACCCTGACGACCGCCGCCACCTGGCTGCTGGAACACTGGCTGCTGGCGCCGCTGGGCATCCAGTACCTGCGCATCCTCGCCTTCATCCTGGTGATCGCGGCGGTGGTGCAGTTCACCGAGATGGTCATCCGCAAATCCAGCCCCGCCCTGTACCAGGTGCTGGGCATCTACCTGCCGCTGATCACCACCAACTGCGCCGTGCTCGGCCTCGCGATCCTCAACGTGCAGGAAAAGCACGCTTTCGTGGAAAGCCTGCTGTACGGCTTCGGTTCCGCGCTCGGCTTCACCCTGGTGCTGCTGCTGTTCACCGGCCTGCGCGAGCGCCTCGCACTGGCGCAGATGTCGGACATGCTGGCCGGCGCGCCCATCGGTTTCATCACGGCGGGTCTGCTGTCGCTGGCCTTCATGGGGTTTGCCGGACTGGCCTGAGGAGTGGCGTCATGATCGTTCCCATTCTGAGTCTCACCGTTCTCGGCGTCGTGCTCGGCCTGATCCTCGGCCTCGCCGCACGCTATTTCAAGGTGGAAGGCAATCCGCTGGTGGACGAACTCGAGGCGCTGCTGCCCGGTTCGCAATGCGGGCAGTGCGGCTACCCGGGCTGCACCGGCGCGGCGCAGGCGCTGGCCGACGGCACCGCCCCGCTGACGCTGTGTCCGCCCGGCGGGCGCGCCGTGGTGGCGGCGCTGGCCGCCAAGCTGGGGGTGGAGGTGGATCTGTCCGGCGTGCAGGACGCCGTACCCAGCATCGCCGACGTGCGCGAGGAGCTGTGCATCGGCTGCACCCGCTGCTACAAGGTCTGCCCCACCGACGCCATCCTCGGCGCGGCCAAGCACATCCATGCCGTGTTCAAGGAAGCCTGTACCGCCTGCGGCAGCTGCGTGGACGTGTGCCCGACCGAAGCCATCCTGCTGCGCCAGGTCCCGCCGACGCTGCAGTCCTGGAGCTGGGTCAAGCCCGGCTCGCAGCCGCTGGCGGCCAACGAAGGAGCGCTCGCGGCATGAAGCTTTTCAAATTGCGGGGCGGCATTCATCCCGAGGGGCGCAAGGCGTCCTCGGCCGACCGCGCCATTCGTGCCCTGCCGTTGCCGCCGCGCCTGTATGTACCGCTGCAACAGCACGTGGGCGCGCCGGCCAAGCCGGTGGTCCAGGTCGGCGACACCGTGCTGGCCGGCCAGCTCATCGGCGCCGGCCAGGGCAATATTTCCGCGCCGGTGCATGCGCCCACCTCCGGGCGGGTGGTGGCCATCGGCGACCACCCGGCGCCGCATCCGTCCGGCCTGTCCGCCGCCACGGTGACGATCGCACCCGACGGCGAGGCGCGCTGGTTCGAGCATGACGTGCCGGCCGACCCCTTCGCGCTGACGCCGGACGACATCGCCGCGCGCGTGGGCGCGGCCGGCATCGTGGGACTGGGCGGCGCCACCTTCCCGTCGGCGGTGAAACTCAAGTTGTCGCGCAAGAGCGGGGTGGACACCCTGATCATCAACGGCGGCGAGTGCGAGCCCTATCTCACCTGCGACGACCGCATCATGCGCGAGCGCGCGGCGGAAATCGTCGCCGGCATCCGCCTGATCCAGATCGCCGTGGGCGCCAGGCACGCCCTGGTCGGCATCGAGGACAACAAGCCCGAGGCGCTGGCCGCCATGCGGGCGGCCGCGGCCGGTACCGGGGTGGAGATCCGGATGGTGCCCGCGATGTATCCCATGGGCTGGGACAAGCAGATGATCCAGGCGCTGCTCGGCCGCGAGGTGCCGGCCGAGGGCCGCAGCGCCGACATCGGCGTGCTGGTGCACAACGTCGCCACCGCCTGGGCGGTGCAGCAGACGATCTGCCTGGGCCACCCGCTGGTGTCGCGCATCGTCACCGTCAGCGGCGGCGCCGTCGCGCAGCCCTGCAATCTGGAAGTGCCGATCGGCACGCCGGTGCAGGCACTGTTCGATGCGTGCGGCGGCTTCGCCTCGACGCCCGCACGCCTGGTGCTGGGCGGCCCGATGATGGGCCACCAGCTGACCCATACCAGCGTGCCTGTGGTGAAAGGCAGCAGCGGCGTGCTGGCGCTGACGCAGGCCGAGATCGGGCTCACCCGGCCCGCGCCCTGCATCCGCTGCGCCACCTGCGTGCGCGCCTGCCCGGTGGGGCTGCTGCCGCTGGAAATGGCCGCCCGCATCCGCACCGATGACCTGTCCGGCGCGGTGGCGCTGGGCCTCAAGGACTGCATCGGTTGCGGCTCCTGCTCCTATGTGTGCCCGTCCAGCATTCCGCTGGTGCACTATTTCAACTACGCCAAGGGCGAGCTGATGGCGCAGGCGCGCAGCAAGCTCAAGCAGGAGGCCACCAAGAAACTGGCCGAGGAGCGCAACGCCCGCATGGAACGCATCGCACGCGAACACGAGGAAGCCGCCGCGGCGCGCAAGGCGGCCAAGGCCGCACGTGAAGCGGCCGCCAAAGCCGCGGCCGCGACGGAGGCTACGGCATGACCCCGCTCGCCCATTCCCCGCACGCCCACGCTGTCACCAGCGTATCGCGCATCATGGCCACGGTGATGGCCGCGCTCGTGCCCGCCACCCTGTTCGGCTTCTGGCTGTATGGCTGGCCGGCGGTGTATCTGTGGACGGTGTCGCTGCTCGCCGCCGTGGCGGGCGAGGCGGCCGTGCTCGCGTTCCAGCAGCGCGCAGTGAAGCCTGCGCTGCTGGACGGTTCCGGGCTGCTGACCGCCTGGCTGCTGGCGCTGTCGCTGCCGCCGTGGGCGCCGTGGTGGATTGCCGTGGTGGGGTCGCTGTTCGCGGTGGTGATCGGCAAGCAGGTATTCGGCGGCCTGGGGCAGAACGTGTTCAACCCGGCGATGGCGGCGCGGGTCATGCTGCTGATTTCCTTCCCGCTCGAAATGACGACCTGGATGCCGCCGATGGGCCATCTGCCCGGCGTGCTCGACAGTCTCGCCGTGACCTTTGGCGGCCAGCATCTGGATGCCGTCAGCAGCGCCTCGCTGCTGGGCCACGTCAAGACCGAATTCAGCCGTGGCCTCGATCTGCAGCAGGCGCTGGCCGGGCACTACGCGCCGCTCTCGGCGCTGTGGGGCTGGCGCAGCGGCAGCCTCGGCGAATCCGCCGCGCCGCTGATCCTCGCCGGCGGCGTGTTCCTGATCGCGCGCCGCATCATCACCTGGCATGCGCCGGTCGCCATGCTCGCCGGGGTGGCGCTGCCCGCATTGCTGATGAGCCTGATCGCCCCCGGGCATTACGCCGGTCCGGTCTACCATCTGCTGTCCGGCGGCGTGATGCTGGGCGCCTTCTTCATCGCCACCGATCCGGTCACCTCGCCGAACACCGCAGCCGGGCAGCTGGTGTTCGGGCTGGGCTGCGGCATCCTGACCTACGTCATCCGCACCTGGGGCGCGTATCCGGAAGGCGTCGCCTTCGCGGTGATGCTGATGAACGCCGCCACCCCTCTCATCGACCGTTATATCAAGCCGCGCATCTACGGCCGCACGCGCACGGGCGAGACCCTGGTGGTCGAGGCCGCGAAGAAGGACGCCGCATGAATCTGGCTGCGCTGCGCGCCAAGCTCTCCTACCAGACCCTGCTGCTCGGCAGCGTGGTGCTGCTGACCAGCGGCGCGCTGGCGCTGGCCTCGCGCACCACCGGCGACGACATCCAGGCAGCCGCGGCGCGCGACCTCAAGCAGTCGCTGTCCCAGGTGCTGCCTGGGCAGTACGACAACGACCTGCTGCACGACACGATCCAGATCGCCTCGCCCGACGGCGACGTGACGGTCTACCGCGCGCGCCGTGCCGGCCGCGTCGAGGCCGTGGTGTTCCAGACCGTGGGCCACGGCTACGGCGGCGCCATCGTCTGCGTCATGGGCGTGACGCGCGACGGCACGCTGCTTGGCGTCCGCATCCTCAGCCACAAGGAAACGCCCGGCCTCGGCGACAAGATCGAGCCCGCCAAGAGCCGCTGGATCTACGCCTTCGACGGCAAGTCGCTGGGTGACCCGTCGCCCGACAAGTGGGCAGTGAAGAAGGATGGCGGTGTGTTCGACCAGTTTTCCGGCGCCACCATCACCCCGCGCGGCGTGGTGCGCGCGGTCAAGCGCGGGCTCGAATTCTTCGCCCGCGACAAGGCCCGCATGCTCGGTGAAATGAAGGAGGACCAGACATGAGTTACGCACGCATTGCCAAGGACGGCCTGTGGGACAACAACGTGGTGTTCTCGCAGATGCTGGCGCTGTGCCCCACGCTGGCGGTGACCGGCAGCGCCACCAACGGACTCGGCATGGGGCTGGCCACCACGGCGGTGCTGGTGGCCTCCAACATGCTGATCTCCGCGGTACGTCACCTGGTCAGCGACGAGGTGCGCATCCCGGTCTACATCGTGCTCATCGCCACCCTGGTCACGCTGGTGGACATGAGCCTGAACGCCTGGGCGCATGAGCTGTACAAGGTGCTGGGATTGTTCATCGCCCTGATCGTGGTGAACTGCGCCATTCTCGGGCGCGCCGAATCGTTCGCCTCCAAGTCGACGGTCGCGGAATCCGCGGTGGACGGCGTGATGATGGGGCTGGGTTTCACCGCCGCACTGGTGGCCATCGGCGGCGTGCGCGAGATCATCGGTTCCGGCACGCTGTTCGCCAACGCGCATCTGCTGCTGGGCGCGCACTTCGCCTTCCTGGAGCTGACCCTGATCCCCGGCTACCGCGGCTACCTGCTGATGATCCTGCCGCCCGGCGGTTTCCTCGTGGTGGGCTTCCTGCTGGCCGCCAAGCGCATGCTCGACCGGCGCCGGGCGGCGCGTGCCGAGCTCGATATGGCCGTTCCGCAACCGGCGGCAGGCTGAGAGGCCATACCATGCAGATCGCCGTCGCCTATTCCGAACCCGCCCAACAGGTCTGGCTGCGCATCGAAGTACCGGACGAATGCACGGTGCAGGACGCCATCGAGCGCTCCGGCATCCTGCGCCAGTTTCCCGAGATCGACCTGGCGACGAACAAGGTCGGCGTGTTCGGCAAGCTCGCCAAGCTCGACGCCGGTCTCAAGCCCGGCGACCGCGTGGAAATCTATCGTGCCATCATCGCCGATCCGGCCACCGTGCCGCGTCGTCGGATGGAGGACGACGACGATGACGACTAGCGGCTGAGCGTTCCGCCGTTGCGCGGCCTTCCTTTGCCGCGCGCCGTTTTCCCGTCCGTCAGCCAGGCGGGCAGGCGTTTGCGCGACGTGGCGAGTTGCGCCAGCGTGTAGCCGCCGAACTGCCCCATCAATTCCTTCTTGATCGGCTTCCAGTGGCTATGCATCACGCAGGCCGTCTTGTCGTCGCAGTCCTTGAATCCCAGCAGGCATTCGCGGCTGATGCGCTCGCCGCCGGTGAGCATGAAGACTTCCAGCAAGGTGCGGTTCTCGGTGCCCGGAACGAGAACAAAGCCGCCCCCGCGCCCGCGTGTCGACGACATCCATCCGGCACGACAGGGCTGCTGCAGCAGCTTGGCCAGATAATGCGGCGGCAGCTGCAGTTCTTCGGCGAGTTCGCGCGCGAGCACCGGCCGCCCGGGCGGGTGGGCGACCAGGTGCATCAGGACTTGCAGGGTGTACTGGGTGCTGCGGTTGATGATCATGCTGGATCCTCACGTGAGGTCGGCCGGCGCGGGTGGCTTGCCCGCGCGTCACTACATAGATAAGCAGATACGATACTCTGAATTATGTGCGGTATGTGACTCAACTCATCCTTCCTTTGTTCGTGGCGGCCGGCGTGTGAAGTCGGCTAGGCGCGGTTCAGCAGCTGCTTCACCCAGGCGCCCTGGCACACGCGCTTGCGGCGCTGCTCCAGCAGCGTGCGGATCGGGCTGCGTGCTTCCTGCAGCGTCAGCACGGCGGCGGCCGTGATGCCCTCGCAGCGCAGCAGGTGCAGGCCCATGGGCGACTCCAGGATCCCGCTGATCTCGCCTGCCTTCATCTCGAACAGCGCGGCGTCGAGTTCGGGGTAGAGCTGGCCGCGCGGCACCTCGCCGAGCAGGCCGCCCTGCAGCGCAGTGGGACATTCGGAATGCTTCATCGCCTGCTCCTCGAAGCGCGTGGGATCGCGCGCGAGACGTTCGGCGATGGCTTCGATGCGGCCTTGCGCGACCGGGCGCGTGTTGTCCGGCAGGTCGTCGTTGACGGTGACCAGGATGTGCCGCACGCGCCGCGTCTCCGGCCGCCGGAACTGGTCGGGGTGGTACTGGTAATACAGTTCCACGTCGATGTCGGACACCTGCGCCGCGCGCGTGCCGACCTTCTCCAGGATCGCCTCCACCAGGAGCTCGCGCTCCAGCGCGTCCATGAAACCGGCCTCGTCCAGCCCGTTGTGCTGCAGGTCGGCATGGAAGTCGGCCTCGTCCGGGTAGCGCTTGCGGATTTCCTCCATCGCCGCGTCCAGGCTGGCGCGCGGCACCATCGCGTCGCGCGCTTCCGGCGCGGCCAGCACCCGCGCTTCCAGGCTGAACTGCTTCGCGGCCATCTTGCGCACATGCTCGCGCTCGCCGGCTTCGAGCGCAGTCGGCGCCTTGCCGAACAGGTTCTGCGCGGCCTTGAGCTCGAGATAGGCGACGGCCTGCTCAGACATCGACGCCTCGTCGAGGCAGCGAATCCAGGCTGGACTCCGGCACTTGCAGCGTGTGCCCGAGAAACCGCACGTGATACTCCACGCCATCGGCCAGGTCGCGCAGCACCTTGAACACCTCGCCTTCGGTGCCGGCGGCGGCGAGCACCTTGCCGTTCACCGCCAGGGTGTGACGGGCCACGACTTTTTCGCGCGTCTCGAAGCGGCTCTCCACCCAGGTCTCGTCGGCCGGCTGCAGTTCCTCCTCGCGGCAGCCCACGACGCGGCCCTGGTCGAGGAAGTTCACCGTGTAGATGACCTGGTCCTGCAGGAAGGTGCCGACGTTCATCACGTAGCCCACGCTACCGCGCTTGATCAGCAGGTTGCCGACCTCCAGGCCGGGAAAGGTGCCGTCGTTGCGCACGTTGCGCGTCAGCCGCACCGCTTCGCCGAAGTCGAAACGCTGTTCCATGATCCTAGAAACTGTAGTTGGACGTGCTCGATGGCGCGTCTGGAGGGGTGACTGCCGCGAAGCGACGCCGCTGCGGGCCGGTGCCCGCAAGACGGAGCGACAACGGCAGGCGCACGGCCAGGCGTGTCAGCGAGCGCGTAGCGAATGCCCCCTGATGGGAAATCAAATCGAAGGCAGAAAAAGCGGTATGCATGCGGATCTCCTTACGACAACAAGCGGTCAACTGCGGTTTTTAGGATCACAGCTATCCCATCGAACTGCTGCACGAACCGCCGCCGCTGCTGCCGCAGCCGCAGCCACCGGCGGCCGGTGCGGAGGCGACCGGCGCACCTGCCTTGTTCAGCGTGATCTCGGCCAGCGGCACGAACGTGGTCTGCGGCTCGTGCATGTGGAAGACCTTGAACACCTTCTCGGTGAGCGCGTCGGACTTCACGAAATCCTCGTAGGCCTGCTGCAGCAGGCGCGCATACACCGCGCGGCGCGGCGCCTCGTCCGCAGGCAGGTCGCCCGCCTGTCCGATGTAGTTGTGGAAGCGTTGCAGGATGTGCAGGCGGTTCACCTGCACCGTGCGCGCGTCGTATTCGATGCCGAAATACTCGAGAAACTCCTCGGCGGCCGAGAGGTCTTCCAGCGCTTCGTCCAGGGTCAGGTCGTCCATGATTCAGCCTTTCAATTGAGGATGGGGAGTAGAAGTCATGCCGCCGCTTCGTCGAGCAGGGCGTTCTGGTACACGTCGAGCAGGCTCTTGCCGCCCAGGCGGTCGTGGCTGTCCATCTCGATCAGCTTCTTCAGCATGGCCTCGCCCTGTGCCGTGCGGCCGAGGCGCAGGTTGATGTAGCCCGCGGCCTTCAGCACCATCAGGTAGAAGCGCAGCAGGCCGATGGAGCGCATGGCGGCATAGCCCAGGTGCTGCGGATGCAGCTGCTGCCACGCCTGCGGAAAATTCAGCCGGGCACCCGCGGCTTCCAGCGTGCGGTCGGCCACGATCAGCGCGTCGTCGAGGCGGTGCTGGTAGAAGTAGTAGCGATACAGCGCCACCAGCACCACGAGCTGGGTCGGCGCCAGGAAGTAGGCACGCAGCAGCAGGTTTTCGGTCTCGTCCGAGCCGTAGCCTGCGCCGGCCTGCGCGATCAGCCGTTCCACCTCTGGTGAAATCGGGTCGTCGAAGTACAGCGTCGCCTGGTCGAAATCCATCAAGTCCATGTTGGCCTCACACTTTCCTCATCGTGCGCGCCACCTCGGTGCCGCACAGGTCGTCCGCTTCGCATACGCTGCACTGGCCGTCGACCGCCTCGCCTTTTTCGCGCAGAGTCTTTTCCAGCACTTCGATGCGCTCCATCAGGCAGGCGATCGCCTTGCCCACCGGGTCGGGGATCAGGTGGTGGTCGAGGTTGATGCCGAGCGCGTTGGCCTCGCCCTCGTCCTGGCGCAGCACCACCTTGCCGGGGATGCCCACCACCGTGCGATGCGCGGGCACGTCCTTCACCACCACCGAGTTGGCGCCGACGCGCACGTGGTCGCCCAGCGCGATCGGGCCCAGTACCTTGGCGCCGGCGCCGATCACCACGTTGTTTCCCAACGTCGGATGGCGCTTGCCCTTGTTCCAGCTGGTGCCGCCCAGCGTCACGCCGTGATACAGCGTGACGTCGTCGCCGATCTCGGCCGTCTCGCCGATCACCACCCCGGCGCCGTGGTCGATGAAGAAGCGCCGCCCGATGGTCGCGCCGGGATGGATGTCGATGTTGGTCACGAGCCGCGCGAACCACGAGAGGAAGCGCGCCGGGTAGCACAGCCCCGCGCGCCACAGCCGATGCGCGATGCGCTGCATCAGGATGGCGTGCACGCCGGGATAGGTGGTGATCACCTCGAAGCGCGAACGCGCCGCCGGGTCGCGCTGGAACACGCAGGCCACGTCCTCGGCCAGCAGCGCGAACAGGCTCGGCGTCGCGGCGGAGAGGGGTTCGCGGGCGTGCATGGCCTCGTCCATTTGCGTTCGCCTCAGTGCAGCGCGCCCGGCACGTGGCGGCCGATCATGCGCTGGTACAGGAACAGCAGTTCGTGGTCGGCCGGCGAACGCTTGGCGCGCTCGGCGAACACGCGGATGTCGGGCAGCAGCTCGCGCGCCTCCGCCGGGCTCAGCGTCAGGCCCATGCGCGCGTAGGCGGCGATGACGCCGTGCGAGCCGGAATGCTTGCCGACCACCAGTGTGTGGGCGCGGCCCACTTCGCTTGGGTCGAAGCCCTGGTAGGTCGCCGGGTCCTTCAAGAGGCCGTCGACGTGGATGCCGGATTCGTGGGTGAACACGCCGCCGCCAACCACGCTCTTCTGCCAGGCCACCGGCCGCCCCGACGCATCGGCCACGGTGTCCGACAGCACCGGGAACAGGCTGAGGTCGACGCCGGTTTGATAGCCATAGAGCTTGGACAGCCCCAGCGCGACTTCCTCCAGCGGCGCATTGCCGGCGCGCTCGCCCAGGCCGTTGACCGTGGTGTTGACGTGCGTGGCGCCGGCGCGGCAGGCGGCCAGCGTGTTGGCGGTGGCGAGGCCGAGGTCGTCGTGCGCATGCATCTCGATTTCAAGGTCGACCGTGCTGCGCAGCGTGGCGATCGCATCAAACACGCCGAAGGGTTCCATCACGCCCAGCGTGTCGGCGAAGCGCAGGCGGCGTGCGCCGGCCTCCTGCGCGGCCTCGGCCACGCGCAGCAGGAATTCCTGGTCGGCGCGCGAGGCGTCCTCGCAGCCGACGATGACGTCGAGCCCGAGGTCGAGCGCGCGCGGCACCAGGTCGCGGATCGCCTGCAGCACCCAGGCGCGGTCCTTCTTCAGCTTGCGCGTGATGTGGACGTCGGACACCGCGACCGACACGTCGATCAGCTGCACCTTGAGATCGCGGCAGGCCTCGATGTCGGTCTCGCGCATGCGGCTCCACACCACCAGCTTCGACTTCAGCTCGAGGTCCGCCACCGCGCGGATGCTCTCGCGCTCTTCCGGTCCCATCGCGGGAATGCCCACTTCGAGTTCCGGCACGCCCATCGCGTCGAGCCGCCCGGCGATCGCCAGCTTCTCGTCCAGCGTGAAGGCCACGCCGGCGGTCTGCTCGCCGTCGCGCAGGGTGGTGTCGTCGATGATGATGGCGCGCGCGCTCATGGCTCAGTCCTTACGCGTACACCGGTGCAAAGTCTTTTTCCGGCTCAGCCGAGGGGCCGTTCTCGCCCCAGTAGGGCGACAGCTTGCGCAGCTGCGCGACGATCTCCGGCACCACCTGGATGACGCGGTCGATCTCTTCTTCGGTCGTGTAGCGCGACAGCGAGAAGCGCGTGGTGCCGTGTGCGGCAGTGTAGGGAATGCCCATCGCGCGCATCACGTGGCTGGGTTCGAGCGAGCCCGAGGTGCAGGCCGATCCCGAGCTGGCGGCGATGCCGAACTTGTTCAAGAGCAGCAGGATCGCCTCGCCCTCGATGTACTCGAACGCGATGTTGCTGGTGTTGGGCAACCGGTTCGTCACGTCGCCGGTAGCGAAGGCGTGCGGCACCTTGGCGAGGATGCCGGCTTCGAGCTTGTCGCGCAGGCGCTTCACCTCGGTGTTTTCGTGTTCCATCGCCGCCAGCGCCATCTCGCAGGCCTTGCCCAGGCCGATGATGGAGGCGGTGTTCTCGGTGCCGGCGCGGCGCCCGCGTTCCTGGTGGCCGCCGCGCAGCATGGGACGGAAGCGCACGCCGCGCTTGAGGTACAGCACGCCGATGCCCTTGGGCGCGTGCAGCTTGTGGCCCGACAGCGACAGCATGTCGATCTTGCTGTTCTTCAGGTCGATCGGCACCTTGCCCACGGCCTGCACCGCGTCGGTGTGGAACATCACGCCGGCGGCGTGCGCCAGCTCGGCCATTTCCAGCACCGGGAAGAAGCTGCCCGTTTCGTTGTTGGCCCACATCACCGACACCACCGCCACCTTGTCGGTCAGCAGGCGCTTGTACTCGTCCATGTCGACGCGGCCCTTGCCGTCCACTTTCAGGTAATGCGCGGTGTAGCCCTCCTTCTCCAGCTGGCTGTAGAGCGACAGGATCGCCGGGTGCTCCAGCACCGTGGTGATGATCTCGCGGCGCTCCGGGTTGGCCTTGAGCGCGGAGAGGATGGCGGTGGAATCCGACTCGGTGCCGCACGAGGTGAAGATGATCTCCGACTCGTGCTCAGCGCCCAGCAGTTCCTGCACCTGCATGCGCGCCTTCTTCACCGCCAGCCCCACCTTGTTGCCGAAGCTATGCAGCGACGACGGGTTGCCGAACTGCTCGGTGAAGTAGGGCAGCATGGCTTCCACCACCGCGGGGTCGACGCGGGTGGTGGCGTTGTTGTCGAGGTAGATGCCTTCCATGACGGACTCCTGATTCGTTCCTGGGGTGTTACGGCTGACTGGTGGCGCGTGCCAGCGAACCGGCGCGCGTGGGAACCAGGCGGATCATCTCGCCGAGGTCTTCCATCAGCTTCTGCTGCACGCCCTGCAGCGTCAGCGCTTCCATCTGGCAGCCGGCGCAGGCGCCGGTCATGCTGACGTAGACCGTCTTGCCGTCGACGTCGACCAGCTCGATGTCGCCGTGGTCGCGCTGCAGCTGCGGGCGCACCGATTCCAGCACCGCCTCGATGCGGCGGATGCGCTCCAGGTTGGTCAGCTTGCCGGGCTTGGGCGCCGCGTCCTTGTGGAGGTTCACCGGCACCGCCTTGAAGGTTTCGCCACGCTCTTCCAGCACCTTGGCGAGGATCTCCTCGATGCCTTCGTGGCACGAGGCGCAACCGCCGCCGGCCTTGGTGTAGTTGATGACGTCCTCGACCGTGGACAGGTTGTTGGCGCGCACCGTGTCCTCGATCATCACCGCATCGATCGCGAAGCACTTGCAGATCAGCGCGCCTTCCTCGTGATCGTCGCTCCATTCCTCGCCGCGGTAGTTGGCGATCGCCGCCTGCAGCGCCTCGCGTCCCATCACCGAGCAGTGCATCTTCTCCGGCGGCAGGCCGTCCAGATAATCGGCGATGTCCTGGTTGCTGACCTTCAGCGCGTCGTCGAGCTTCATGCCCTTGATGATTTCAGTCAGCGCCGACGACGACGCGATCGCCGAGCCGCAGCCGAAGGTCTGGAAATGCGCCTCCTGGATCGTCTCCGTCTCCGGGTCCACCTTCAGCATCAGGCGCAGCGCGTCGCCGCACGAAATCGAGCCGACATCGCCCACCGCGTTGGCCTCGGGCAGCGGCCCGGCATTGCGCGGCTGGAAGAAATGCTCTTTGACCTTGTCCGAGTAATCCCACATGGCTGTCTCCTGAACTTACGCAGAGAAGGAAGAACCGCACGCGCAGCTGGACGTGGCGTTGGGGTTCTCGAATTTGAAACCGGAGCCGTTCAGGCTGTCGACGAAATCCACCGTCACGCCATCGAGCATCGGTGCGGAGAAGGGATCGATCAGCAGCGTCACGGCGCCCACGTCGACCACCACGTCGTCTTCCGCCTTGGCTTCTTCCAGCCGCATGCCGTACTGGAAACCGGAGCAGCCGCCGCCGGAGATGGAGATGCGCAGCCCCGCCACCGGCGTGTCGGAACCTTTGATGAATTTCTCTACTGCAGAGAGCGCGCTGGGGGTAAGCGTAAGCATGGTTTGCCTCCTGGCAGGGTGAAGGGATACACACCCCGGATATCGCAAGCCGCATGCCAGCCGCGCGCAGCACAACAAGCCCTTGTTTTGTCTGGCGAATGTTTTGGCAGGGTGCCCAACCCCCGTGTGCGGAACCCCACCGGAAGAGGGCCTTGTCGGGTTTGCAACAACGTCCCTGTCGCAGGCCAGAAGAAAACCGCCAGGGAAAACAGCCGCTTGCCGCAAGCGACCGCAACACACGCTCCGGCGCGCCGTTTGCTAGGTATGACTCAGCCCCGCGCTACCCCTTGCCGTTTGCCCTGAGCCAGTCGAAGGGCTTGCCCGCGAACCGCAGTAATCGGCGCTCACCTCAATCCAGCGAACAAAGGACTCCTCCATGACCCGCATCGGCATATTTTTCGGCAGCAACACCGGCAACACCCGCAAGATCGCCAAGATGATCAAGAAGCGTTTTCCCGACGACGAGCGGATCGCCGACCCGCTCAACGTCAACAAGGCCACGCCTGAATTAATAGCCGGCTACGACCACCTCATCCTCGGCACCCCGACATTGGGCGAAGGCCTGCTGCCCGGCCTCGACGCCGACTGCCAGCAGGAGAGCTGGGCCGAGTTCCTGCCGCGCCTGGCCGACGTCGACTTCAGCGGCAAGACCGTCGCCCTCTACGGCCTGGGCGACCAGGAGAAATACCCCGACAACTTTGCCGACGCCTTGGGCGAGTTGTATGAGTTTGTGACCGCGCACGGCGCCAAGGTCGTCGGCCAATGGCCCACCGATGGCTACGACTTCATCGCATCGAAGGCGGAAATCGACGGCGAGTTCGTCGGCCTGGTGCAGGACCTGGACAACCAGAAGATGCTGCTGGAGGACAGGCTGGAGACGTGGCTGTTGCTGATTGCGGGGGAGTTTGGGTTGGTGTTTTGAGGGCTAATCACCACGTCCTGTCAGCGCCTAAGCGCCAACAGTTGGATAGCCAAGCCGGTTCAAAGGGGATGAGCCTACATTTACAACAGGCGAGGCGACTTTGATGAGTTTTTCTTGGGATTATGGACAGGCTTGCAGCAATTTTTTGTTAGTGGTCAGCAATTCGATGCCTCCCAGTGTCATGTCAGAGTCGTGCGTAAGTAATTTCCAGTTATTCAGGCGGCAGTTTTGGATCAGTAGTCCATCGTTGAAATCGATCGTGCCATTTTGCACGGCACTTAGCACGGCAGGTAAATCCAGATTTGCGAGCAGCGTGTTGTGCGGCGCAGTGGTTTTTAATATTTGGTTGATCTCAGCGATGGCGGACTGGAGGATTTTGATCCCGTCGGCAGATTTACGAAAGTCTTTAAACTTCGGGTAAGGGGCTCTCCAAGAAGCGTCATATTCAATGCGAACGTAGCGGTTGAGGTATTCGCTCAGAATGATGGCGTCGACCACCGGTTGAGCCTTCGCTAGCAACAGACGGGCAAAGACTCCGGAATAGGCGGCCGCCCACCATTGCGCTGGTTGAGCCGCCGGGGGTAGCAAATAAAGCCAGACATTGGCATCGATGAGAATGTGTTCGCCCGCTTGGAAGCTATAAGTCGCGGCGTCTTGCGCTTTATTATTCGTCTTCATCGACAACGTCCTCCCATGCTTGGTCATAGGATTGACGGTTGGAAAAATAGCGCTTGGCATTTTCTATGGCGCGCTCGAGCATGGCGCGGTCATCGTCCGTGATGTCCGAAAAAGTCAGATGATCCTTCAGGAAGTCTTCTTTGTACTCACCGCCGTATAGTTGACCAACAGCTGCATTTAAGAAGGCCGTGATCAGATTCTCTCTGTTTGCGAACGAGAGGTCGACGGAGCGGTTGGCCTTGAAAGCGGCCGTAATCTTATCGAAGACCTTTTGTCCATCGTCACTCGACACCCAAACCGGGCCGCCGACGATGTCGAATATTTTAAGTGTGATGCGATCAGCCATTTTGGCGTGTCCTGTTCAGATTTCCAGTTCGGAGCGCAGACGATAACTGCTGTGGTCTGCGGTGTTGATCTCAATGTTGATGACTGTGCCCGGAAACGGGGTGTCGATACGGGTCAAGGTTTCACCATGGGGACTGTACTCCCAGTAGCCGCGGTCCGACACAATCTGGATACGCCCCTTGTTCATAGCAATGAATTCTCTGATTAGCTTGAGCCCTAATCCGCCGGGCACGTTTCCTTTTCGAGTCGTGTTGCCCTCCTGAAGGGCCCATTCGATGGCCTTGTCGGAGTTCATCTTGAGTCCTAGCTCTTTGTAGATTTTTCGGCGAATGCCAAGACCCGCATCCGCGATACAAAAATCGAGGCGATGCTTTGACGGGAAAAACTGGCCGCAGGAAAAAATTCCTAGTTTACTTTCCGAATGCATCGCCGCATTGACGAATAATTCGAGGATGCTGTTTTTAAAGCGCTCGGACAAGGCCACTGACATGATGGGCAAATCCTTGCCGCGCAAATGTTTGTTTAGGTAGGCCGCAAAATAGCGGTCATCCGTGACTGTGAATCGGCGGTATGGAATGGTCGTGCCGTGTGTGTCTTCACGCTCGGGGAAACCGAATCCGTTTAGAAAACGGTTTTTCGAGAGGATGGTTTCTACGTTTGGGCGTAGTCCTTTTATTTTTACCGTATTGAGATTATCGACAGCATGCGCAAAGACAACGCCGAGTGGCGCGCTCATGTTGGCGTCGAACCAAGTACAGGCCGAGAAATCCACTTCGACGGTATCGAACAGGTAGGCATCCAGGTCTGCTGCAAGTGCAGCCAGTTTGGAAAACCCAGATTGGGTACTGCGGATTTCGCCCAGAGATACCGCGGATGGATGGCTACTCATAATGCCACCATCTTTCTATCACTTCCTTGCAGTGCATGTAATTTTCCGGTTAATAGCTGAATCATCGCAGTTTCTCTGCACTATTTGACACTGGTGACGAATCCGGCTTCCACCGAATGATTGGCGTAGATACTGTACCTTTTCGATTTCGGCGAACAGAGGGAGCAGGGAGCACCATCGGATTGCTTTCTTCCATTAGCGGATTACTCATGCGTCGTCCCACAGTTCGGAACCCGCCTGCTCGATCAGTTTCCAGATGAGGCGCTTGCGTTGTTCGTCTTCGTCGCGGGTGTCCATCGCCTGCGCCTCGAGCGCCATGCTGTGGCGCGTGGGCCCCAGTCGTTTTTCCGCGAGACGGGTCGCGCGCTCTTCGACCAGCGCGTCGAGCGGCTTGCGCGGCACCAGGGCATAGACCAGGCGGCAATCCAGCGCGTGCGCTGCGCGTTCGAGGCTGTCGAGGGTGATCGCGCCTTTGGCCTCGGCCTGCTCGATGCCGACCACGCGCGGCTGGCTGACGCCGAGGCGTTTTGCCAGCTGGGCGGTGGTCATGCCGAGCGCTTCGCGGATGGCCTTGACCCAGCCACGCGGGGGGCGCGCGAACGCGTCGGCGTTGAGCAGGCTCAGGCGCTTGTCGAGTTGGCGGCGGGCGGTTTCACGGTCTACGGAGCGCATCGTTGATAACGGTTGTGTTATCTGAACATGCACGAAAGATAATCTATGTATTATTCAAATGCAATGTAAAAATAATTTATAAATTATCTTGTTAATTATTTTGAATAATATATAAGTTATTTTATTGGGCTGGGCGCTTCGTCCAGAACCCGGATAGGCGGCCTGTTTATGTCGTTACTCCCCGCAAATACTTCAGCACCGCCAAGGTCGACGCGCTGTCCAGCGCGGTATAGCCGCCGGTGGTTTCCCTGGACAGATCCGCGCCGGCTTCCACCAGGCGTTTGAGCGCGTCGAGCTTGCCGGTGGAGGCGGTGTAGATGGCGCAGGTGGCGCCGTTGACGTTCTGGTTGTCGACGTTGGCGCCGTGGGCGATGAGCAGGGAGACGAGGCCGGGGTCGCCGTGGACGCAGGCGAACCACAGGGCATGGTGGTCGTCGTCGTTGACGTGGTTGGGGTCGGCGCCGAGGGCCAGCAGCTCATCCACCAGGGCGCGCTCGCCCTTGAGCGCGGCCAGCATCAGCGGCGACATGCCGTTGTCGATACGGGCGTGCAGGCGGTCGGCGGGGAAGTCATGCGCCAGCAGCCAGGCGACCAGGGCCGCAGACGGCGTGGCGGAGGGGGCCTCGGCCTGGCGGTGCTGCATCCAGCCCTGCCAGCCGCCCACGAGGTTGTAGACACGGGTGTAGCCGAAGCCGGCGATGAACTGGCAGATGCCCCGGCTGCTGTTGCCGTGATAGCAGTAGACCAGCACCGGGCGCTCGCGCTGGCGGCTTTTCATGAGCTGGCGGAAGACGGCGTCGGAGGCCGGTTCGGCGCCGTCCATGCAGCCCTGGGCGTAGTCGGCCGCGTCGCGGATGTCGAGGATGAGCAGGTCGGGTTCGGCGCGCAGCGCCTGGACGTCGGCGGGGTGGAGGTCGTGGTAGCGCATGGCGCGGACTCCTCTAGAAAAAACCGGGATGCATTTCCGTTCGGGCTGGGCGTGCCGAAGCATGGGCGAAGGCATCGACCTTCACTCGGCGTATGGCCCTTCGACAAGCCCTGGGCGAACGGTGGGGACGGTATGGTCCGCCGGTATCGGCAGCGACGCCCGCAGCCATTGCTTGAAGCCCTTCATCACCGGCTTCGGGATCCCGGTTTCGGCGCGTACGCGCCAGGCGTGGATGGCGTCGGCCACACTGTTCGCGCCCTGCCGGGCCTGCGCGATCAGGGTATGGACGTCGTCGTCCAGCCCATGGCCGGGTCGGTCGCGGACCACGTCGTAGACGGCGGTCAGCGCGTTCTTCTCCGCGCCGCTCATCTTGCATTTGCCGTCCAGGATCTTGAGCATGATGGCGGTAACGCAATCGAGATGGGCCGGTTCGAAGTGGGTGGCCTCCGCCCATTGCGCGGCCGGGTGCGCCAGGGTTTCGGTGCTCGGCTGCGTCGCATCCCACAGTGCCTTGAAACGGCTGTCGAGATCGGACAACAGCAGGTCGGTTTCATCCAGCAGCTTCAGACCGGTGCGCAGGGTGAGCGCGCCGCTCGTCATGGCCTGTTTCAGATCTTCGCGCTGGGCCCAGACCTGTGCGATGCGCACCTTGATCCGGCCGATTTCGCGCTGAGTGGCATAGTCAGCGGTCATGCTTTTCTCCATGGACTAGATTCCTGCCGCCAGCGACGCTACCACCGAGCTGCCGATGCCGTCGCTGGGGTCGAGTTGTTTCAACCGCGCCAGGATGGCGACCGAGGCGGGCGTGTTGCCGCGGCGCAGTTCGATGAAGGCCATGGCCTTGAGCGTGAGCAGGGCGAAGCTGGCGGCCTTGCCGTTCAGCATGTCGAGCGTCCAGTCGCGCCAGTCCGGCGGCAGCTGGCCGAGCCGGGCGGCTTCCTGCATGCCCAGCGCCGCCATATCGTAGGCGGCGTCGAACGCGCACTCGCGGTTGTAGAACTTGACCAGCGCACGGTAGAGCGGCAGCGAGGCAGGTGCCTGGCTGCGCGCGATGCCGAACAGCAGCTCTGCCCCGGCCGGGTCGGCGCGGTACAGCGCCATGCCGCGTTGCAACAGGGCCATGGCTTCCTCGGGCAGGGTGTCGATGTCGGCGTCATGCATACGCGGGCAGGGTCAGCAGCCGGGGATCGTCCACCGGCATGCCGACAGCGAAGTGGTAGAGCACCTGGAATCGGGTATCGGCGAGTCCCAGTACTTCGTGGTCGGCATCGTCGAAGAAGCAGCCGATGCCGGTGCCGCGCCAGCCGGCGGCTTCGGCTTCCAGCGTGACGACGTGGCCGAGCATGCCGGCCTCCCAGTGCAGGGCGCGGTAGGCGGCGGGGTTTTCTGCGATGGGCGCTGCGAATTCGGCGACGAACATCAGGGTGAAGGCGCTGTGCGAGGCGATGTCCTGGTGGCACGACAGCGTGCGCGCAGTCTTGGCGGCGCCGGCCAGCATCAGCTGGAACAGCGGCAGGTCGCGGTCGGCCGCCTGCCATGTGAATTCGCTACGCAAGGCCTCGCGCAACGCGGCTTCGGCGGCGTCGCTGCGCGGCAGTGCGTAGAGGCCGGGGGCGACGTCTTCCACCCGGTGTACCAGCAGCACCGGATGCACGCGTGGGGCATGCGGCCACAGATTCCACACTGGCGACGCGCCCGGCAGCAGACAGGACAGCAGGCGGCGGAACGTGGCGTGGGACAGGACCGATTTTCCGTCGAAGGCCTGGGCGCTGCGACGGGTGAGGATGACTTCGCCGGCTGGCCGGGTGGACGTCGACGGCAGCGGCGCGGCGCGGGGCGGGCGGGTCTCGGTTGGCACGAATGCGCCGCGCGTGGCCGCAGTTACCTCCTCAATCACCGGCCATGCATACAGCGGGCGTGGGTCGAGCAGGCTGGGTTGTCCCGCGAAGTGGGACCAGTCGGCAGGTAAGGGAGCGCTCGCTTCGAGGGCGACGATGATCTCGGGCTCCTCTGCCTCCACGCCCGAAAAATCCGCCGTGCGATCGAGCCCCAGGCAAGCGGCCACTGCGGGCGATTCCAGGTTCGGCAATTGCGCGCGCCAGCCCAGCAGGGCGGCGGCGTAGCTGACGGCGGCCAGCACGTGGCCGAGGTCGAGCTGGCAGTAGCGGAAGGCGCGTTCGCCGTATTTCCAGGCTTCGCGCCAGGGGATGGAACTGAAGCCGAGCCAGAGGCCGGGCGTGTCCGACGTGCCGCTCCAGGCCCGCCGTTCCAGTCTGTGCAAGCGACTGTGGTAGTGGTGCAGGCCATCGCTGACGCCTTGCACGCCGCTGGCGATGACCCAGGTTTCGGTGGGGTGCAGGTTGCCCGAGGAGGGATGCGCCCGCAGCGCCCAGCGCGAGCCGGCGTATTCCTTCCAGGCAGTGATCCCCACGCTCAGGCGCAGCAGCGTGCTCAGCGACTCGACCGTCAGCGGCGCGGCCGGACGCTTGTTGGGCAGGGCAGGCCAGGCGATGTCGAGCCGGGGCAGCTCGCGCGGCAGCGCCAGGGTCTCCGTGTCCGTCCAGTGGCGGAACGGGTCGGGCTGTGCGTCCCAGTCGAGCGTGCCGGGGCCGGCAGCGTAGCGGTCGAGGTGGTGCTTGGTGCGCTGGTGGTAGTCGCGCACCGTCTGGCCAAGGTCTGCCGAAGTATCCATACGCGCTTCGACCGCCAGCGACCCGGACAGTGCCGTGCCGGTCATGGCGCGACCGGGGTGTACGACAGTTCGCCGGGCAGGCAGCCGATGGGCTCGGCCAGGCTGCCGTTGGGGCCGGTCTCGAAGCGCACCAGATAGATCTCGTCCTCGGGCGCGGCTTCGGCGTGGCCGACGTTGACCACCATGCCGCGGATGCCGGCGGGCGCGAGCAGGTCGCCGGGCTGGAGGCCGGGAATGCCGCTCTCGCCGGTTTCCTCCAGCGGGTCGTTGAACAGGTCGAGTGCGGCGAACACGCGGTCGCCCGGTTGAAAATTGCTCATCACGCGATCTCCACGGTTTTGACGCTTGCGGGAGGTTCGGCGAAATGCACCCGTGCGGCCATGCCGGGCGTGAGCTGCACCCGCCCCGCTTCGTCGACGATCATGACGTCGCTCACGCCCAGCTTGCGCGCGACCTCGGGCCAGGCGGTGCTGCCGGCCACCACCAGGGCGGTGGCGGCGACGTCGGCGCGCGCGGCATCCGGGTGCAGCACGGTGGCGGAGACCACGTGCATGGCGGGCTGGCCGCTGCGCGGGTCGATGATGTGCGGGTAGCGCTTGTCGCCGTCCTGGCGGTAGCGCTCGTAGGTGCCGGAGGTGACCACGGCCATGCGGCCGCTGACCGCCAGCGAGGCAATGGCGCCTTCGCCCTGCGGATGGCGGATGCCGATATGCCAGGGGCGGTCGCCGTGCGAACCCGACACGGCGAGATTGCCGCCAAGGTTCACCAGCGCGTTGCCGTGGCCCAGCGCGGCGAGCCGGTCGAGCGCCTGGTTCAGCGCGACGCCCTTGGCATGACCGCCGAGGTCGATCTGCACGTGCGGGTTGCGGCTGCCAACGCGGCGGCCGCCGAACACCAGGTCGTCCATGCTCGGCGCGGCAGCCACCAGTTCGGCCACGGCCGCGGCATGCGGCGGCGCACCGACGGGCAGCGTGTCGTGGTGGAAGCCCCACAGCCCGACCAGCCGGCCGATGGCAGGGTTGAACAGGCCGCCGCTGGCGCGGGCCAGCTCGCGCGCCTGGTGCAGCAGTGGCAGCAGGTCCGGCGCGGCTTCGTGCGTGCGGCCGGCTGCCAGGGCGCGGTTGAGGTCGCCCAGCGCGCCTGGTTTCCAGGCGTGCCAGTCGCGGTTCTGCTGCGTAAAGCGATGCGAGACGTCGGCGATGGCCGCGCGCGCGGCGTCGGTGTTGCGGGACAGCACGTCCACCCCGACCAGCGTACCGAAGACGTACATCTCCTCGCTGACCACGGCTTCGGCCCGCGACACGCCGACGGCCGGCAGCAGGCAGGCGCCGAGGCCGAGCTTCATGAAATTACGACGGTTGAGCATGGTGTCTCTCCTTCAAAAAACGTCAGCCGAGCAGTACTTCGTAGGCGTGCCTTAACAAATCCATCTCCACCGGCATGCCGCCCATCGCCTCGGTGATGGCGATGAAGCTGCCGCCCAGCGCCGCGGCTTCGTCGAAGGGCGGGTCGATGGTGGTGAAGCTGGCGAGGTGCATCGCGACCGGACCGTCGGGCGTGTCCACCGTGGCCTGGAACTCGGGCTCGTGCGCCAGGCTGCCGGCGGGCAGGCCCAGCCGGTCCTCGGCCGCCTTGATGAAGACCGCCGGGTGGTGCACCACCTGCGGCGGCTCCGCATCCTCTATCAGGTCGGACAGCGGCGGCAGCGGCGTGAAAGCGACGGTGCCGTGCGGCAGGCGCAGGAAGCGCAGGCGGCCGCTGGTCTTCTGCTTATGGACCAGGATCAGGCGCAGGTCGGCGGGCAGGTCCATGGGCCGCTCCGCTCACACCGCCGCCAGCAGGCGCGGTTCCGCCTTCACCGTGCCGTCGCGTCCCCACACCGTGACCGCCTCGACGAACCAGCGCGGTTTCTCGGGGTGCAGGGTCAGCACGTCGTATTCGGCGTAGTAGCTGCCGTCGCTGTTGAGCGTGAGGCTGCCGCAGCGGATGCCCTGCGGATTGCGCCAGGTGCCCTCGTAGCTCGGCAGGTTGTTGGCCGGATCGGTGACTTCGACGAACGCCGCGTCCTGCAGGCGGATCGGCAGCGGCGCGACGTAGCGCGCGGTTTCGCTCGCCAGCACCAGGCAGAGCCGCTCGGCGGTGTCCAGCCAGGAGGTGGGCAGGGGCGGCTTCACCATATCTCGGCCGGCGCCTTGAGGCTTTCCACCGGCTGGCCGCCCAGCAGGTGCTGGTCGAAGATGGTGTTCACGTCGGCCACCTTCACGTTGCTGTAGAGAATCCCCTCCGGATAGACCAGCACGTTCGGCCCCATGCCGCACGGGCCGAGGCAGCCGGTGAGCGTGACGGCGATCTTGTCGAAGACCTGGCGCTGCTGGGTCTGGTAGAGGAATTCATCCTGCACTTCGCGGCAGCCACGTTCGGCGCAGGAGCCGCGCGGATGCCCAGCCGGTCGTGCCTGGGAGCAGATGAATACGTGTTTTTCCGGACGTGGCATGTTCAATCCTTGTTGATCAATACTGGGGCTGGGCAGGCGAGCGACTCGCGGCCGGTCGCATCCCCGAAGGGGCCCCTGCTCCCTGCTCGCACTCGCCCAGCTGCCGTGCCTGGCTGCAGATGAATACGTGTTTCTCGGGTTTCGGCATGATGCAACTCTCAGGCGTTCAGGGGCAGGGATTCGTGGGTGTGGCACTGCTTGGGGCAGACGCGCGCGCAGGAACCGCAGCCGATACAGTCGAGCGCGTTGGCGATCGACATGACCATGTTGTTGTCCTCGTCGTCGTCATACGCGTCGTCGTCGGCTTCGCGCTCGATCAGGTCGAACACGTCGCGCGGGCAGACCTTGCAGCAACGGCCGCAGCCGATGCAGGTCTTCTGGTCGAGCTTCACCAGGAAGGTGGGCGTCCAGCTCGCGCCGCCGCGAGTGAGTCCGGTGATGGGATCCATGTCAGGCTCCTTTTTGCGCCGCGGCGAGGCGGGCGTTGGCGTCGGCCCGGCCTTGCAGGCGTCGTAGGTGGATTGCGCGATCGGGTGGATGTCCTCGTAGCCGGCAGGCAGGCGATCCTCCACCAGGTCGTGCAGCTGCGATGCCCACTCGCTGGCGATGCGCTTGAGTTTCCTGACCTCCTTGTCGAGGTCCTTGAGTTCGTCTTCGCTCATTTCTTTGCTCCTTGGGGTGAGCGGTAAGCAGTGAGCGGTATGTCTGGCCGACAACTCCGCTCACCGCTTACTGCTCCCCGTTCACCATTTACAACTCAGCGACGTCCCGGTGCATGCCGATGATCTGCAGCGCGACGGAGAGCAGCTTGTCCGCCTCGTCCTTCATCTTCGACAGGCTCTCGTAGCCGTAGCGGTGCACGTCGCGCACGGTGCGGTCCATCACCACCAGCTTGCCCACCGTGATGAGTGCGCGGCCGAAGCCCTCGTGGGTGATGTTCATCATGGGCACGGCCATCAGTCCGCACTCCTTTTCGATCAGCGCGGCGATGCCGTTGTAGAACGCCTTCACGCGCGACAGGGTCTGCTCGTCAGGATCGCCGATGACCGGGATCTCGCGGCGCTGCTCCTTGGACAGGATGTAGGGCGCGAGGATGCGTTCCACCGGCCAGCCGTCGTAGGTGCCGTAGCTGTCGATGGCGCGCATCTGCTTCACCATCTCCTTGATGAAGTCGGTGTCGAGGATGGGATCGTGTTCGATCGTTGCGGCGTCAGTCATGCGGGGTCTCCTTGATTGGGATGATCGGAAAGTAGGCTGCCTGCAATGCGGGCGAGCGGGAAATCGCGATACGGGGCGCGCGTGAAAAGCCGCGGGCGATGGCGAGGCCGGCGACGAAGCCCGCGGCCATGGACGCCACCGCGGCGGCATCGCCAAGCTTGAACAGCGAGGCGGCGACCGCGCCCGCCACAGCCAGCACGGTGGGGAGCACGTAACCCAGCAGGCCCGCGCGCAGCAGGTCGGCCTCGGTCATGTTCAGCACCAGTTCCTCGCCCGGCCGCACCGGCAGATCGCAGGCCAGCGCCACCGGCGGCTTGTTGCGGCTGAAGTACTTGCCGAGGCCGGACACGCTGCAGCTGCTCTTCGAATGGCAGGCGGCGCAGCCTTGCTGCGAGGCGGCCTCGACCCAGACCTTGCCGCCGGAAACGGAGAGGACGCGCGCGTGGGTTTCGATCATTCTTCCCACCCTTCTTCGGCCATCGAGCCGAAGCGGTCGCCCGTGTTCTGGCGCTTGATCTGTTTCACCATCCAGGCCGGCGGGCTGGTCTGCAGGCTCTGGTTCAGTTCGCCCAGCAGGGTGTCGATCAGGGTGCCTTCCTCGACCTTGAGCGGCTGGATGCCGCGTGCCAGCAACTGCTTGATGGCGGAGGCGCCGACCGCATTGCAATAGACCGCGGCGCACTCTTGGAGAAGATCGATCTTGCCGGCGAGCTTGCCCTCGTGGCCGTCCATCGCGGTGTCGCTGTCGGTGAACTCGGCGACTTCGACCAGCCGCGCGTCGTCGTCGGACAGCTCGTAGATGGCGAACGATTCGGCTGCGCCGAAGTGCTGGTCGACCTGGCGGCGGTCGCTGCTGGCAAAAGCGATTTTCACGCTCATGTTCGACTCCTCAGTGGGTGTGACCAGGCGCAGGTGTCGCATGGCTGGCCTCCCCGGTGTGGTAGATGGAGTGGTAGGCGGGAATCTCGTGGTGGCCGTTGCTCACCAGGATGTTGGCGAGGTCGAACAGCGTCTGCCGGGTGCCGCGATAGCCGACCCACAGCTTCTGGTAGCCGCCGATCAGGTCGTATTGCGGGAAGCCCGCGCGCAGCAGCGGCACGCCCAGATGCTGCGCCGTCTCGGCCGCGTGGGAATTGCTGATGACGAGGTCGACGCCGTGTTCGCGCGCCGCCAGCTCGAGGTCTTCGAGGTCGCCCAGCTTGACCTGGGCGGCAGGCACGGCGTCCAGAACCGGCGCGCGCGACGGCGCCACCGCGGCGGTGACTTCGCAGCCCATGTCGGTGACCAGGCGGGCGTAGCCGTAGAGCAGGTCGGGATCGCCGGCGATGGCGATGCGGGCGAAGCCGAGCATGAAGTGGGTGTCGACCATCGCGTCCTGCAGCTGCGCGCGCTGGCGTTCGAGTTTTTCCGGCACCGGCTGGCCGGAGATGAGCGTCAGCGCGTGCACGAAGGCGTCGACCGCCTCCAGTCCCATCAGGGTGTCGAAACGGGTGTCGGGCACGCGGGTGCGTTCCTTCAGCAGGTCGGCCGCGGGGTCGAGCGAGCGGCCGATGACCAGCGTGGCCACCGACTCGCCCATGGTGACGATCTCCGACACCGGGGTGCCGCCGGTGGTGAGCGGGCTCGATTCGGCCTCGGTGAGATGGCCGTCGAGCGAGTCGGCGATGTCGGGCAGCACCACCGGGCGCAGGCCGAAGGCCTCGACCAGTTCCTTGACGTGCTCGATGTCGCCCGGCGTCAGCAGCGAACCGGCCAGCACGTTCACTTGCTTGTGGCGCTTGCCGACGTTGCTGCTCGGCGGCACCAGCACGTCGATCATCGACTTCACCGCCAGCGCGTAGCCGCTTTCGAGGCAGCCGCTGAAGTCCGGCGTGACCACGGGCACGACGGGGATGTCGGCGTACTCGGGATGGGTGACGTGGAACTGCTTGGCGAGGCGATGGATGTCCGCGCCCTGGGTTTCGGAGAGCCCGGTGGTCGGCAGGCCGATCAGCGCGGGATGGTTCTTTTCGGCGATGGCGCGCAGGCCTTCGATCACGTTGTCGTCCGCGCCCAGCACCGTCGACGTCTGGTCCATCGCGGTGGTCTGCAGCGGGATCGGCTCGCGGAAGTGGCGCACGAAGAACACCTTGCCGAAGGCGGTGCAGCCCTGCGAGCCGTGCATCATCGGGATGGCGCGGTTGATGCCGAGGAAGGCGAGCGAGGCGCCGACCGGCTGGCTGACTTTCAGCGGGCTGACGGCGAGCGCCTTGTTGCGTTTGATGATCTCGGCCATTTGTTAACCCCCCGTTGCTGTCATGACGACACCCGGCGCCGAGTCGGTCGCCCACGGCGCCGGCTTGCGCACCGAAGTCCACACCGGGCTCTCGATCGTCAGTGCCAGCTGGCGCGCCAGCTCGGCCATGCCCGTATAACCGGCGTAGCCGAATTCGCGTTCCTGGTTGATGTCGAGGAAGGGGATGCGCGCCTTCAGCGCGGTGTACATGTTGCGGCCGCCGGCGATGAGGATGTCGGCCTGGTATTCCTTGACGATGCCGATCAGCGCCTTGGGGCTGCCGTCGGTGATCATCTTGGTCTTCTCGCCCATCAGTTCGCGGATGCGCGCCTTGTCTTCCTCGGTCGACTTGCCGGTGCCGGTCGCCACCACCTCCATGCCGAGGTCCTGCAGCGCGGAGACGATGGACCACGACTTCACGCCGCCGGTGTAGAGCAGCACGCGCTTGCCCTTGAGGCGCTGCCGCCACGGTTCCAGCGCGGCGTCGACCTTGGCTTCCTCGCGGGCAATCATCGCCTCGACGCGCTCGGTGAGCGAGGCGTCGCCGATCAGGCGGGCGAATTCGCGGAAGGCGTGGCTGGTGTCGGTGACGCCGTAGAAGCTGCCCTCGAAGAAGGGCACGCCGTGCGTCGATTCCAGCTTGCGGGCGACATTGAGCAGCGCCTTGGCGCACACCACCATGCTGGTTTCGGCGCGGTGCATCGCCTGCACCTGGTGGAAGCGCGCATCGCCCGACAGTGTGCAGAGGATGCGCAGGCCGAGCTCGTCGAACAGCGGCAGCACGCGCCAGAACTCGCCGGCGATGTTGTACTCGCCGATCAGGTTGACGTCGTGCACGGTGATGCCGGGGCGCTGCGCGTCGGGCGGCACCGGATCGGGATCGCGGGTGCCGATCACGTACTTGAACATCGAGTCGCCGGCGATGCGGTTGCCGAGGTTCTTGGTGCCGTAGAAGCCGGCGCAGTCCACCGGCACCACCGGCACGCCGTAGCGCTGCGCCGCGTCCTTGCACACCGCGTCGACGTCGTCACCGACCAGCGCCGGCACGCAGGTGTTGTAGACGAACACCGCCGCGGGCTGGTAGCTGTCGATGGCCTGCTTGATGGAATGGAACAGCCGCTTCTCGCTGCGGCCCATGACCACGTCCTGCTCGGTGAGATCGGTGGTCATGCCGATCTTGTAGAGCGTAGGGCCGCTTGATCGCGTGCCGCGGTTGTCCCAGCTCGACCCGGCGCAGGCGATCGGCCCGTGCACGATGTGCGCGACGTCGGCGATCGGCAGCAGCGCGATCTGCGCGCCATCGAACGAGCAGCCGCCCGCCGTCGCCCCCGGCTTGGGCTTGGCACAGCCGGATTTCGACTTTTTGTTGTGCTCGCAGGCCGGTTCGTTCAGTAACTCGGCAATGTCCTTGGCTTGCATGGCGGCTCGCTCGGAAGATGTCCTGAGCTGACAGTCGCAAGCGGCGTGCCAGGGGTATGTGCTTGATTTAAGGGGGAATCATGGCGACGCCTTGTGTAGCAAACCCTACACAGGGGCGAGTGGGTGGGGGGTGGGCGACAAACGCCGGAAGCCGTGAATCCTTCCACGATGGCGATATGGGATGGGCAGACGCTCCATCAGATGGGTTCGATCGTCTGGATGCCGGCCTCTCTATTCGTAACGTAATTTACGTCGCAAGAACACACCGGCTCTATATTGATAAGTATTCGGAAGGAATTTCTTGAATAACGGTTAGAACTCTATGGGGAGTGTTGTGATGGAAAGTATGCAGCTCAACAAGGCATTCACTCTGATGGAACCGGGGCCTGTCGTTCTCGTGACAACGCGCGATGGCAAGAAGGACAACATAATGACTATCTCGTGGACTATGGTGGTGGACTTTACGCCGGTATTTGCCATGACCACAGGTCCCTGGAACCATTCCTACACGGCACTCAGGAAATCCAGGGAATGCGTGATTGCAATTCCCACAGTGGACTTGATCGATCAAGTCGTTGGTGTGGGAACGTGTTCCGGCGCCGACACCGACAAGTTTGAAAAATTCATGCTGACCCCGGTTAAGGGAAAGCATGTCAAAGCGCCCTTGATAAAAGAATGCCTGGCGAATATCGAGTGTAAGGTCATCGACGTCGTCGAGAAGCACAATATCGTCGTTCTCCAGGGCATTGGAGCATATGTTGATCATTCACGAAAAGAGAAGCGAACCCTGCACGCAGTTGGCGATGGCACTTTCGTGGTCGATGGACGCAAGCTGAATCGAAGAAAAATGATGCAGTCGAAGCTTCCGGATGGTGTGTGACGCTTCGGTGAGTTAGTACCGCTGTCGACCCCACGGAAGGCCATTTATTTTGCATCTCTAAGTTTACCTAGTAGTGGACGGCCTTGGCGGGCCGCCGCTGAGCTCAAACGTTAGACGCGCCATGAGTATCGAAAAGATCGCATCGATAGCGAAAGAAATGAGAGCGGCAATAGAGAGAACGGATCGAGGTTTCTTGCCAATTACGTTTAAGGACTTTCCGCGCGGCAGTTGTGGCGATGCTGCACTAATCCTCGGCAGGCATCTGAGGGAGAGCGGGTATGAGGGGTTCCAGTACGTCTTGGCGTCCCGCGGGGACCGGTGGGACAATTCCTGGTACTCCCATGCTTGGATAGAGCGCCAAGGCCTGATCGTCGATATTACGGCAGATCAGTTCCCAGACTTTCCACATAATGTATTTGTTGGTACCGAATCCCAGTTCCACGCAACCTTCGAGGTTGAGGAGAGAAGTGAAGCTGATTACGCAATCTACGATGTTGATACTGCATCAACCTTGGCGCGCGCGTATCGTGAAATTCTCAAACAGTACGGGCGCGCCTAACAACTTGCTGCAGGTGCGACGACCCAGACGGGACGCGGCCTGAGTTTAAACGTAGACGTCATGGGTACGCTATTGGTCCTTGCGAACTAGGGGGAACATCATGGACTGGATTGAGTCCTTCCAAAAGATTGCGCCTTGGGTGGGATCGCTGCCGCTAATACACAAGGTTGTATTGACGGCCATCGTCCTAAGCATCAGCTTGTTCTCGCTATTGCTCGCCTGGCTGCCGACGTCGTCACCCAAGGTCTCAGACAAAGGCACGGCCCTAAGCATCATCGTCGACTCTTCGGGCGCGGCGGCGAGCGTGGTAAAGAAACTTTCCTCAATGTTGGATAACTCGACAATGAGAGAGTCTCTGGAGCGAAGAGTTGAAAAGCGGGCGCTGAAGAAAGTTATCGCCGACTTGGTGCGAATCGAGGACTCGCAAGCGCCGCTGCCGAGGCTACTTAGAAGCTACGCTAAAAACGGGGATTTTCGTAACTGGGATCAGCTTAAAGAAATCATTTCAATGAATGCCCCCATCGTGTCCGAGCTCGTTGAAGTTCTACAGGCCTTCGATGGGGACTTGATCTATAAAGACATCGATACTTACAAACGGCTTCAGTTTATGGTGAGAACTCGAGCAGGACTATATGAAGAGTTATCTCAAATAAAGCCGCCAAAGTCTGCTGCTGAGAAGAGGCAACTGCTCCAAATTGCCGATAACTTCGACGCGTTAATTGTCTAGATGAAGGTGATTCAGATGAAACTCAGCACATATCTTCAAAGGGAGTGAATCCAGTGCCAGGCTTTCTGCGCAAACACCACCGCCTACCGCGATCGAGTGCTGAAACTCGATGACATTTGCTCTTGGTGGCACCCGCACTACGGTGGGATTCGTTCCCTTTCGCGCGCGAGTGAGTTCAGACGTTAGGCCCTGGAACTACAGAGAGGAGCGCACGATGAGCAATGAACAGATGGCACCCGAAACGAAAGGGGTGACGGTGAAGTTACTTTCAACGGTTGACCTGGGTCCGGAGATCGAGGGCATGGCCGGGCGCCAACTTCGAATGCGCATGGTGACCATCGAGCCTGGCGGCGTCTTCGGCCCGCTTCACGACCATAAGGACCGGCCTGGCACCGTCTACATCCTGCAAGGAACGATCACGGACCATCGGAATGGCGTCGCGACGGACTATGGGCCGGGCGTGGGCTGGCCCGAGGACAGGAACACCCTGCACTGGCTTGAGAACAGGGGAACGATCCCGGCGGTGGAGATCTCGGTCGATATCGTGAGACAAGAGTAAGCTCAGGCCCAACACCCGATACGGTCGGGCCTATCAAGTGTTATGACTATGACCCCATTATTTCCAGCCTGGCCGCCGTTTTCTGCCTTCTTGCTTGCGAGCCTAGTGCTCGCCGTAACGCCTGGCCCTGGCGTGCTTTACATCGTTACGCGCAGTCTCGTCCAAGGCCGCCGCTCGGGGTTGGTTTCAGTTGCGGGCGTCGCGCTTGGCAACCTTGGCAACGCACTCGCCGCATCAGTCGGCCTCGCGGCTTTGTTTGCGGTTTCCTCGGTGGCCTTTACGGTCATCAAGTACGCTGGCGCCCTCTATCTTATTTACCTTGGCGTGCAGATGTTGCGTGCCTCGCAGGCCGAGATACCAGCTGCCGTGCCTCAAACGACATCCCTTCGTCGTATCTTCCGCGATGGTTTCCTTGTTGCCCTGCTCAACCCCAAGACCACAATATTCTTTGCTGCGTTTCTACCGCAGTTCCTGAGCCCGGAGGCCCGGCCCGCGTTTCAAGGCATGGCGCTCGGCTCGCTCTTCGTTGCAATCGCAGCGGTCACCGACAGCGCCTACGCTTTGGCCGCGGGTGCAGCTGCGCCAGTGTTGCGCAGCCGCGTTGCTGGCCGCGTCGGTCGGCGTCTCGGCGGCGGAGTGTTCATCGGTCTTGGCGTCTTCACGGCGCTGGCGGGGTCGCGCGGTACCAAATAGGTTTGACCCATCATTCCTCCAGACCTGCGTGAAAAGCGCGCAGGCCAGTGAGTTCAAGCGTTGGTCGATAGGGAAAGAGGTAACAGGAAATCCATGAACCCGATGTTCGTCATCAGGTGGGAGACAGACGCTGACGTTGGAGCGATCAGGGATGTCACCCTCTCAGCATTCGAGACCCTGGCGATCAGCAACCATACGGAACAGTTCATCGTCGAGGCACTGCGCGCCGCCAGCGCACTCACGGTATCGCTCGTCGCGGAGGTGGATGGCCAGGTGGTCGGGCACATTGCCTTCTCGCCCGTGACCATGTCGGACGGCACCCGGAACTGGTATGGCCTCGGGCCGGTTTCGGTGTTGCCGGCGTACCAGCGGCAGGGCATTGGCAAGGCGCTGATACGGGAAGGGCTGTCGCAGCTGAAGGATATCAACGCCCAAGGATGCTGTCTCGTGGGACATCCGGATTACTACAGGCAATTCGGATTTATGAACGTGCCGGGGCTCGGGGTCGAGGGCGTGCCGCCGGAGGTCTTCTTCGCGCTGTCTTTCGATGGGCACATGCCGCAAGGCACCGTCGCTTTCCACGAAGCATTCAGAGCAGATGGTCGACAGGATGGAGCGGGCGACGCTTTGCAGCGTGCCTGACCTCCACACGTTCCAGATCCGCCAAGGGCTATGTTCGGCCCGTCATGGCAGTGAGCTTCACTGCCATCCGCTCGGCCATTGCAGGCATTCCGGGCCTCAGCCGCCCGCGCGTAGGATCGCCTCGGGCACCCAGCCCAATACGAAATACAGCACCCAGAAGCCCAGCACGTAGGCCGCCGCCACGTGCCAGCCTTCGCGGATCCAGCGGCCGGTGTCCTTGGCTTCCTCGAATTCGTTGGTGATGGCGACGCCGGCCGAGGAGCCGAACCAGATCATCGAGCCGCCGAAGCCGACCGCGAAGGCGAGCATGCCCCAGTCGTAGCCGCCCTGGTCGAGCGCCAGCTTGGTGAGCGGGATGTTGTCGAACACGGCCGAGACGAAGCCCAGGCCAAAGGCGGTATGCACCGAGGCGGCAGGTAGCTCGCTCACCGGCATCATGCTGGCGGCGGTGACGAGGAAGATCAGGAACAGGCTGCCCTTGAGCGCATGGCGCGCCTCGCGCCAGGGCGCCGGGCGGATCAAGGCACCGAGCAGGATGGCCGCCCAGACGCCGACTGCGGGAAGCCCGAGGATCACGTTGGCCGCGATGGCGCCGCCGATGATGAGCCCGACCACGCCCAGCCGCATCCAGTCGACCTGGTGGTCGCGCGGCCAGTCCTTGCGGATGGGCTGGTAGGCATGCTGCTTGTGGGCGGCGACGAAGGCCGAAAAGGCGACGGCGACGGTCGAGGCGATGAAGGCGTCGGCCACGTGCAGCGCCGGTACGCCGGCGATCCACATCATGGTGGTGGTGGTGTCGCCCACCACCGAGCCTGCACCGCCGGCGTTGGAGGCGGCGACGATGGCGGCGAGGTAGCCCACCATGACGCGGCCCTGGAAGACGCGGCGCGCGACCACGCCGCCGATCATGGCCGCGGCGATGTTGTCGAGGAAGCTGGAGATCACCGCCACCAGCACCAGCAGCAGGAAGCCGCCGCGCCAGTCGTCGGGCAGCCAGTGCGGCAGCAGGTCGGGGACGTGCGACTCCTCGAACACCTTGGCGAGGATGGCGAAGCCGAGCAGCAGGCCCAGCAGGTTGAGCAGCAGCGGCGCTTCGTGCCCGAGGTGGGGCAGCAGCGGGTAGCCCAGCTCCGTGACCTTGTAGAGCGCGATGACCACGAGCCCCGTCAGGGCGATCTCGAAGTTGCGCTGGTGCATGAGGGCCACGCCCAGCAGGGTCAGGGCGAAGAAGAAGAACTCGACGGGAAAAGGCAGCATGGCGGGATGGTCGTTTATTGGAAAGGCGGGGCACCAAGACTCCGCGCTGCGATTCTATGCGCTGTAGGGCGTGCGCACCCAGTCCGTCAGCAGTTTGATCTCCTGCTCCCGCAGATACTGGTAGCCCGCGTCGAGGTCGCCGACCAGCGTGGCGGCAAGATCGCGCGGGCTCAGGCCGCCCGCCACCAGATGGAAATACCAGGCGCCCACGTAGCCGGCGGCGCGGTCGAACGCCTGCAGCTGGTTGGACGCCTCCGGCCCCTGCAGCTGGACGTTCCAATGGAAGGGCTTGAGTGCCCGGGCATCCAGCGAGACCGGCGAGGCGGACAACACCGGGTTGCGATAGCGATCCTGGTGTTCGCGCAGGCCGATGATCCAGTGGTCGCAGAAAAGATCCTTGCCGGGGTTCTGGCTGGCTGCCCACTCGGCAAGGAAACGCGCCATCGGATGGATTTGCCCGACCGGTGCCGGCAGCCGCACGACGGCATGGCGCATGTCGGTCAGGCGGCGGAAACGGTAGTGCGGCGGCGCCACGGGGTGGGCTTCCAGCTTGGCGGGATGGAGCGGGTCGACCAGTTCCTGCAGGTCGGCGGGCGGATCGTCGTCGGGGAACAGTTTCCGATCCAGTACTTCATGCAGTTCCTCGATTTCCAGTTGCACGAAGTCCGCGGGCGCGAGGCCGTAGGGCGCGACGAAATAATGCGTGCGGCCGCTGTGGCGGGTGGCGAACAGGGTGTCGTCGCGATGCCGTTCGATGAGGCTCTCCATGTCGCCCTCGCAGTCGGCCAGCTCGGCTTCGGCCCAGGCTTCCAGGTTGTCCGTGACGCGTTCGCCATTGCCGCGTACGACGCCGCCCGGGCGGTACCAGCCGCCGCGGGTGAGTGCGAAGCGGAAAGACTGGCCGGACAGCGCGCGTCCGGCCTTGTCCAGCAGTCCGCTGTGGTGCGGGCGCGGCGGCGTGGCCTCGAGTTCGGTGACCAGCTGCTGCAGGGCGTGCTCGTCGAGGGGGCAACCGTTCATGTCGTGTCCTTGGTCCGTGTTTCGTCGAGACGCGCGCATACCTGTTCGCGCACGTCCTTGTCTTCGTCGTCGATGCAGGCGCGGATGGCGTCGAGGGAGGCCCGTTCGACCGCGCCCAGCCGCACGCGCCAGTCCGGATCCGCGAGCATGCGCGCCGCGTCCTCGGGCAGCATGCGCGCCGCCGCGATGGCGCGTACCTCGGGGTCTTCGTCGTGCGCCATCCGCGACAGGACGAACGACGGCAGGCGGCGCGCCACTTCCTTGCGCACTTCCCGGTCCTCGTCCTTTACCAGCCGCGACAGGCTGCCGTGCGGGATGCGCTGCGCCACATGCTGGCGCACCAGGTAGTCGGGGTCGTCGAGCATCACGTAGAGCCGGGTGGGCGGCAGGCGGCTGGCCACCGTGATGCGCACTTCGCGGTCATGGTCGCCGATGAAGGCCGCCAGCTCGTCCGGCGGCAGCCGGGTGACCACGGCGCGGCGCACCGCCTCGTCGGTGTCGTGGGCGAGCGTGCGCACGGCGTCGACCGGGGCGTAGCGCACGGCGATCGCGCGGCGCTCCCAGAACGCATCCTGCAGGCAGTCCACGGCGAACTCCGGATTCATGCGCAGGAAGCGCTCGATCTGCCGCCCGCTGTGGGCGATCAGGCAGCGGTCGCCCGGCTCGCAGCGCCCGGCTGCGTGCACGGTGTCGCGATGCGAACAGGCCGTGCAATCCGCGCGCGGCGTTTCGGTCTTGCTCAGGAAGGGAAAGCGGTTGGTTCCAGGCACCTTGGTTTCATCGTGTGCGCCCCGGGCGGGACATTCAGATGACATTTCGCAAGGGGCGTGCCAGATGCGGGAAATCCGCATGGCCTTGATTTGGCGGGCAAACTTCCGGGTCACCGTCCATCGCGGTGCCGATGACGACAAGCCCGGCCCGGCGCTTGTCGCAAATCCTACAAGCGCCGGGGGGCGGCTCGGTGATCAGGCCGCGCGTGCGAGATGCGCCGTCAGCGCCGCATCCATGGTCGCCATGTGGAGGTCGAACCACGGCGCCAGCCCCTCCTTCACGTAGGCACGCGCCAGCGCGACGCGTCCGTGCTTCTTGAGCGACAGGTTGAGCTGCACCAGTTCGCCCAGCACGCGGTGATGTTCGCCCTCATGCTCGGCGATGCCGGGATAGCGGCTGGCGCGCATCAGCCCGCCCTCCTCGGCGATATGCAGCCGCATCAGGGCCAGCAGCGCCGCAAAGCGCGAGGCAAACGCCGCGCTGTCGGCCTGAATCAGGCCTTCGATCAGCTCGGCCAGCGCCTGGTGCGTTGCGTCCACGTCGCCCGGCTCCGGCGAAGGCATGCGTGCTTGCGCGGGTTCGTCATACAGGACGGTCAGCATCATGCCGCCTCGGCGCGGCCGGTGCCGCCGCTCTGCCAGGTCTGGGCCACCGCCAGGAAATCGGCCACGTCGGCGTCGATCCATTCGAATCCGCGTTTGGCCAGAAAGCGCTTTTCCTTGTCGGTGGCGTTCGGGATGAGCGCCCAGCCGGTGGGCTGGCCGGCGCCGAAGGCGATATCGCTCATCACCATGCGTTCGGTGTCGCGCGTCAGGCGCAGCCCGAGCAGCAGGTACTGGCGGCCCTGGCGCATGCGCTTGACGAAGGAGGGAATCGCAAAGCCGCCCATCAGCTCGGTGACGTAGTCGACGAAGTCGGCGTCGGAGGCGATGTAGTCCGACTCCGGCAGCGGCGTGCCCAGCGGCTTGAACAGCACCGGCAGGCTGGTGTTGACGGCTTCCTGTTCGATCGGCGTGTAGGTCGTGCCGTCGTACTGGTAGAGGCGGAAGCGGTAGGCCGTGCCGGCGATGCGCGCCACGCCGACGATGAGAATGTGCGGCTTGTCGGCATACGCCTTCTGCAGCAGCGTGTCGCGGTTGCTGTCGACCACGTAGGGCAGGTTCTTGCCGGCCAGCCAGGTGTGCAGCGCGGAGGCGCTCCAGGCGGTGTCGCGGTAGGTAGCGTCCAGCAGCCGCGTCAATGCCGAGCGGCCGCGCTTCAGTTCCACGTTCATGGCCGCGCGCGAAAACTCGTACATCAGTTTGGGCGCCATCGGCCGGCCGTCGTTGATGGCCAGGATCAGGCTGTCGCTGTCGGCCGGAATGGCGCGTCCGGATTGCGGGTCGATCACGCCGGCCAGCGCGCCGGGACCGAGATAAGGCACCACCGTGCCTTCGGCCAGGCCCGTCAGGATGGATTCGAAGCGGGAATGCATGGACAACTCCTTGTTGGGGCAACACGGGTTGTTCTGCAAGAAGCGGGCCGCAGCACGAAGCACGCAACGGTGCGGGTTTGCGGTGTGCGGCGTGTGTCGGGTTTGCGCCAAGGCGCGAAAGCGTGTCGCAAACGGCCCGACCGGCTCAGCTCGTCGAATAGCCCACTGCGTACACGCCGCCCACCACGACGAACTCGTCCTCGCCCCTGAGCACGCCCGGCAGCAGCCGGTGATAGAAGATGACCTTCGGCAGCGGCACCTGCACCTCGAGGATGAAGTCGCCGAATTCGCCCGCGCGCTCGCGTTCGGGGGTGAAGGAGTTGAGGCTGTTGAGCAGCACCACGCGCCGGTTGCGTGACTGTTCCTGCAACACTTCGAAGTCGGCGACGCGGTTGACGCCACGGTAGAGCGTGAGGTGGGTCTGCCCCGGACGCTGGCGCGCCAGTTCGACCTGGCAGTAGGCATAGAGCAGGTCGAGCTGCGCTTCCAGCGCGTTGGAACCGTAGAGTCCGCGGCTGCGCGCCTCCAGGTAACGGCGATAGGTGTCGCCGGAAAAATCGCGGATGGGCCCGCCGTGATGGCGCGGCAGCAGGCCGAAGCGCGATTCCACCCAACCCTTGAACACCGCGCCCTCCTGGCCGTCCGGGTCGAACGCCCAGCCGCGCAGCAGCCGCAGGTAGGTGGCGCGCACGCGATCATGCGCGGTTTCGCTGTGGCCGGCCTCCTCGGGGTGTTCGAGGCTGAAGGCGGCCGCCATGTGGGCCATGAAAAGCCGTGCGCGTGCGGCGGGATCGGCCAGCGCATCGAGCGCGGCGAACAGGCTGCGGTGCAGCTCCTCGACGCCGTCCAGCCTGAGCGGCACCGGGTGGGCCTGATAGCTGAGGCTGCCCAGAATCGAGGCCGGCAGGTTGCAGCGGTTGATCGGCAGGCGCGCGTCGGGCGGCAGGCTGTCGGCCCTTGTCGTCACCCCTACAAAGGCCGGGCCATTGTTGTGTCCGGAACCTGTTTCCGCTGGGGAGGGTGCCCCGACATTTTCTTTCATATCAGAGGCTTAGCAGCTCCGTTCGCGGTTGGCATGACGCTTGCGATGACTGGGGTGCGAACGAAATTTTTCAATCGCGTTCCGTTTACACCTAGGAGAGTGACATGGCACGTCTTCGTCAATGTGCGATTTATGGCAAGGGGGGTATTGGCAAATCGACCACTACCCAGAATCTGGTGGCTGGCCTCGCCGAGGCCGGCAAGAAAGTGATGATTGTCGGCTGCGACCCCAAGGCGGATTCTACCCGCCTGATCCTGCACGCAAAAGCTCAGAACTCCATCATGCAGATGGCTGCTGATGCCGGTTCCGTGGAAGACCTAGAGCTGGAAGACGTGCTGAAGGTCGGCTACCGCGACATCAAGTGCGTGGAATCGGGCGGTCCCGAGCCTGGCGTCGGCTGTGCCGGCCGCGGCGTGATCACCGCGATCAACTTCCTTGAAGAGGAAGGCGCCTACGAGGAAGACCTCGACTTCGTGTTCTACGACGTGCTCGGCGACGTGGTGTGCGGCGGTTTCGCCATGCCCATCCGCGAGAACAAGGCGCAGGAAATCTACATCGTCTGCTCCGGCGAAATGATGGCCATGTACGCGGCCAACAACATCGCCAAGGGCATCGTGAAGTACGCCAACTCCGGTGGCGTGCGTCTGGCCGGCCTGATCTGCAACAGCCGCAACACCGCCCGCGAAGACGAACTGATCATGGAACTGGCCCGCCAGCTCGGCACCACCATGATCCACTTCGTTCCCCGCGACAACGTGGTGCAGCGCGCCGAGATCCGTCGCATGACCGTGATCGAGTACGAGCCGACTGCCAAGCAGGCTCAGGAGTACCGCGATCTGGCCAACAAGATCATCGAAAACAAGAATTTCGTGATCCCGACCCCGATCACCATGGACGAGCTCGAGCAGCTGCTCATGGACTTCGGCGTGATGGAAGAGGAAGACGAGTCCATCGTCGGCAAGACGGCTGCCGAAGAAGCGGCGGTTGTGGCTGCGTAAATCCCCGGGCGCCGTTCCGGTACGTCCGGAATGGCGCATTCGTAACCTGTCGCAGGCTGTCCACGGATTGGTGGCGCCTGCAAGGAGAACGGAATGTCTGCATTGACGCGTGAAGAAACCGAAGCCCTCATCAAGGAGGTGCTCGAGGTTTATCCCGAAAAGGCCCAGAAGGATCGGGCCAAGCATCTGGCGGTCAACGACCAGAGCATCGAACAATCCAAGAAGTGCATTACCTCCAACCGCAAGTCGCTGCCCGGCGTGATGACCATCCGCGGCTGCGCCTACGCCGGTTCCAAGGGCGTGGTGTGGGGTCCGATCAAGGACATGATCCACATCTCCCACGGTCCCGTCGGCTGCGGACAATATTCCCGCGCCGGGCGCCGCAACTACTACGTGGGCGTCACCGGCGTGAACACCTTCGGCACGATGAACTTCACCTCGGATTTCCAGGAAAAGGACATCGTGTTCGGCGGCGACAAGAAGCTGGCCAAGATCATCAACGAGATCGAAGGCCTGTTCCCGTTGCACAAGGGCATCAGCGTGCAGTCCGAGTGCCCGATCGGCCTGATCGGCGATGACATCGAGGCGGTTTCCAAGAAGGGCGCCGCCGAGATCGACAAGCCGGTGGTGCCGGTGCGCTGCGAAGGCTTCCGCGGCGTGTCGCAGTCGCTCGGCCACCACATCGCCAACGACTCCATCCGCGACTGGGTGTTCTCGCGCGACGGCAAGGACGTGAAGGGCGAGTTCGTGCCCGGCCCCTACGACGTCTCCATCATCGGCGACTACAACATCGGCGGCGACGCCTGGTCCTCGCGCATCCTGCTCGAGGAGATGGGTCTGCGCGTGGTGGCCCAGTGGTCCGGTGACGGCACGCTGTCGGAGATCGAACTGACCCCGAAGGTGAAGCTCAACCTCATCCACTGCTACCGCTCGATGAACTACATCGCACGCCACATGGAAGAGAAGTACAGCATCCCCTGGATCGAGTACAACTTCTTCGGCCCGACCAAGATCGCCGAGTCGCTGCGCGCCATCGCCGCGCACTTCGACGACACCATCAAGGAAGGTGCCGAGCGCGTCATCGCCAAGTACCAGCCCATGGTCGACGCCGTGATCGCCAAGTACCGCACGCGCCTCGAAGGCAAGCGCGTGATGCTGTACGTCGGCGGCCTGCGCCCGCGCCACGTCATCGGCTCGTACGAGGACCTCGGCATGGAAGTGGTCGGCACCGGATACGAGTTCGGACACAACGACGACTACGACCGCACCATCAAGGAGATGGGCAACGCGACGCTGCTCTACGACGACGTCACCGGCTTCGAGTTCGAGGAGTTCGTGAAGAAGGTCAAGCCCGACCTGATCGGCTCCGGCATCAAGGAAAAGTACATCTTCCAGAAGATGGGGGTGCCGTTCCGCCAGATGCACTCCTGGGACTACTCCGGCCCATACCACGGCTACGACGGTTTCGCCATTTTCGCCCGCGACATGGACATGACCATCAACAACCCGTGCTGGAAGATCCTCACCCCGCCCTGGCAGAAGAAGCCGGAAGCGGAAGAGGTCGCCAAGGCCGCGTAAGCAGTCCCCAGTGGGCGGCGCATGCCGCCGCCCGATGAATCAACCTACGCCCGTGTCCGCAGATTGGCGGTTCGGGCCAGGAGATGAACATGCAAGTCGTTGAAGACATCAAACCTTCGTATCCCCTGTTTCGCAATGACGAATACAAGGAGATGATCAAGAACAAGCAGGTCACGTTCGAAGAGCGCGCCGAACAGGGCAAGATCGACGAGACCTTCAAGTGGACCACCACCCTGGAATACCAGGAGCTGAACTTCAAGCGCGAAGCGCTGACCGTCAACCCGGCCAAGGCCTGCCAGCCGCTCGGCGCCGTGCTGTGCGCGCTGGGCTTCGAGAAGACCATGCCCTACGTGCACGGTTCGCAGGGCTGCGTGGCCTACTTCCGCACCTACTTCAACCGTCACTTCAAGGAGCCGATCGCCTGCGTGTCCGATTCGATGACCGAAGACGCGGCGGTGTTCGGCGGCCAGAAGAACATGTTCGACGGTCTGGAAAACGCCAAGGCGCTGTACAAGCCGGACATGATCGCGGTGTCCACCACCTGCATGGCGGAAGTGATCGGCGACGACCTCAACGCCTTCATCAACAACAGCAAGAAGGAAGGCCATATTCCGCAGGAATACCCGGTGCCCTTCGCCCACACGCCTTCCTTCGTCGGCAGCCACGTCACCGGCTGGGACAACATGTTCGAAGGCATCGCCCGCTACTTCACGCTCAACCACATGGAAGGCAAGGAAGTCGGCAAGAACGGCAAGATCAACATCGTGCCGGGCTTCGAGACCTACCTGGGCAACTTCCGCGTCATCCATCGCATGCTGAACGAGATGGGCGTCGAGCACACCATGCTGTCCGACCCGACCGAAGTGCTGGATACCCCGGCCGACGGCCAGTTCCGCATGTACTCCGGCGGCACCACGCAGGACGAGGTGAAGGATGCGCCGAACGCCATCAACACCTTCCTGCTGCAGCCGATGCAGCTCGAAAAGACCAAGAAGCTGGTCGAGAACACCTGGAACCATGACGTGCCCAAGCTCGACATCCCGATGGGCCTGGAGTGGACCGACGAGTGGCTGATGAAGGTAAGCGAGGTCACCGGCAAGCCGATCCCCGAGTCGCTGGTCAAGGAACGCGGCCGCCTGGTCGACATGATGACCGACAGTCACACCTGGCTGCACGGCAAGCGCTTCGCCCTCTACGGCGATCCCGACTTCGTCATGGGCATGGTCAAGTTCCTGCTGGAGCTGGGCGCCGAGCCGGTGCACATCGTCTGCAACAACGGTTCCAAGAAGTGGGACAAGGCGATGAAGAAGATTCTTGAAGCCTCGCCCTACGGCGTGAACTGCAAGACCTATCCCGGCGCCGACCTGTGGCACCTGCGTTCGCTGGTGTTCACCGACAAGCCCGACTTCATCATCGGCAACAGCTACGGCAAGTTCATCCAGCGCGACACCCTGCACAAGGGCAAGGAGTTCGAGGTGCCGCTGATCCGCATGGGCTTCCCGATCTTCGACCGCCACCATCTGCATCGCATGACCACCCTGGGATACGAGGGCGCCATGTACATGCTCACCACCCTGGTGAACGCGGTGCTGGAGCGTCTGGACGAAGAGACCCGCGGCATGGGGACGACGGACTACAACTACGACCTCATCCGCTGACGCGGGGGAGCGGTGAGCGGGGAGCGGTTAGCAGTCACTGCCCCTCCGCTCACTGCTCACCGCTTACTGCTCACTGGAAACCGACTATGGCCAACATCATGATTCGACGCGGTGCCGCAGGCGAGTATGTCTTCTATCTGCCCAAGCGCGACCTGGAGGACACCATCACCTCGATGGAGTTCGACCAGGCCGACAAGTGGGGCGGGGAGATCAAGCTCAACAACGGCGGCGCCTATTACGTCGACCCCATGCCCGCACCGCCCAAGCTGCCGATCTCGGTACGCGCACGGCGCATGGACGCGGCGGAATGAACTGAAAGGAAAGCATCATGGCACTCAAAATCGTTGCCGAACTCTGCACCGCCTGCGGTGACTGCGAACCGGACTGCCCCACGGCATCCATTCGCACCAAGAAGGGCGTGTACATCATCAACGCCGATACCTGCACCGAGTGCGACGGGGACTACGACTCGCCCAAGTGCGTCCAGCTCTGTCCGATCGACAACTGCATCGTCCCGCTGGTGGCTTGACCGGCATAACCGGGGCGGGGGTTTCCCCGCCCCGCTTGAACAAGGAGCACGCGACATGACCACCATCACCCAGGGCGCAGCACTGCGCATCGCGCTCGCCGCGCGCGTACTCGAAGGCGTGGATGTCCGTCAATTCACGCAGTGGGTCGTGAAGAAACTTGGCCTGCCGGTCAACGAGAACAAGCTGTCCGGCCTCACCGTCACCGACCTCAAGCAGGCGCTGTCGGCCGAGGAAACGGTGGAAACCTCGATCGAAACCGACGTCGACATGGAAGCCCTGAAGCTCGCCGTACGCTATCTGTGGGGCGAGGATGTCGACCAGGATGATAGCCTGCCGGCCGTCGAAGCCTACGCCGAGGGCGACATGCCCGGCAGCCTGCGCGTCGCCGTGGCATCGAACACCGACGAGAACCTGGACGGGCATTTCGGTTCCGCCCTGCGTTTCCTCATCTATCAGCTGAGCAAGGACGAGATCCGGCTGGTGGCGGTGCGCCCCACGCTGGAGGCCGACCTCGCCGAGGACAAGAACGCCGCCCGCGCCGCGCTGGTCGGCGACTGCCAGATCGTCTACGTGCAGTCGGTGGGCGGCCCAGCCGCCGCCAAGATCGTGCGGGCCGGCGTGCATCCGATGAAGTATCCGCAGACCGGCCCGGCGCGCGAGGTCATCGCCCGCCTGCAGTCCATCCTCGATGCGCCGCCGCCCTGGCTGGCGAAGATCCTCGGCGTCGAGGCGCAAAGCCTGGCCAGGTTCGCCGAGGAAGAAGAGGAGGCCGATGCATGATTCCGCGCGACACCTTGTCCCATATCGCCGACGCGGCGTCGGAATTCCAGTTCCTCGACGACACCACGCTGGATTTCCTGCGCGGCCGGTGGCCCGGCCTGCACTTCACGCTGTGCGGCGACGACGACATCCCGGCGCGCCTGTCGCCGGCGCTGGAGCGTCCCGGCTTCAACGTCTATCTGGTCAACGGCAGCGAACACTGCCTGACGCTGACCAACGATCCCGACGTGGCGATCGGCGTGGTGCTGGCGTGGATGGACGAGGAATGAGCGGCCCGTCAGGCCGCCTTTTTTTGGCTGCCGTTATGTAGTCAAAGGTAATAACGAATGGAGACCCCGATGAATGCACCTGCTGTCCCCGCGAACCTGCCGCGCTTCCCGACCGCGCGCGGACGCCGCTGGGACCACCTGGAACTACTGGAACGCATCGACGCGTCGGGCTCGATCTCGGCGGCCGCCAATGCCATGGGCATGAGCTACAAGGCTGCCTGGCAGGCGGTGGAGGCGATGAACAACCTGTCCGAGCAGCCCGTGGTGGCCCGTCAGACCGGCGGCAAGCACGGCGGCGGCACCACGCTTACCGAATACGGCCGCCGCGTGGTGGCCGCCTACCGTCGCTTGGAGAAGGAGCGGGAGCGCGTGCTCGCCCAGCTCAACCGCGTCATGGGCGACTTCGACCAGTACTACCAACTCATCAGGAGATTCGACATGCAGACCAGCGCCCGCAACCAGTTTCTCGGCAAGGTGACGACCGTGAAAAAAGACGCGGTCAACGCCGAGGTGATCCTCGACATCGGTGGCGGCGAGCAGCTGGCGGCCATCATCACCCACGACAGCGTCGATCACCTCGACCTCCAGCCCGGCGTCGAAGCCTATGCCCTGATCAAGGCGCCGTGGGTGATCCTGACCACCGACGACAGCCTCAGGACCAGCGCCCGCAATCGCCTGTGCGGCACCGTGGTGCGCTGCCAGGAGGGCGCGGTCAATGCCGAAGTCATCATCGAACTGGCAGGCGGCAAGACCGTCGCCAGCATCGTCACCAACGACAGCATCCATGCCCTCAGCCTCAAGGTCGGCGCGCGCGCCTGCGCCCTGATCAAGGCCTCCCACGTCATCCTGGCCGTCGCCGGCTGAATTCATTTTTCCTTTACTTAGGAGTCCACTATGAAAACGCGTCTTCCCCTCCTGTTCGCTGCCCTGTTCGCCATGGGTCTGTCCACGTCGCTCCACGCAGCGGAGGTCCAGGTTGCCGTCGCCGCCAACTTCACCGCGCCGATGCAGAAGATTGCGGCCGAATTCGAGAAGGACAGCGGCCACAAGGCGGCCCTGTCGTTCGGGTCCACCGGTAAGTTCTACGCCCAGATCAAGAACGGCGCGCCGTTCGATATCTTTCTCGCGGCGGACGACGAAACCCCGGCAAAACTGGAAAAGGAGGGGGTTGCTGTCGGCAGTAGCCGCTTCACCTACGCCATCGGCCAACTGGCGCTCTGGTCGGCCCGGCCCGGTTACGTAGACGACAATGGCGAGGTGCTGAAGAAAGGGACGTTCGCCCATCTCGCCATCGCCAATCCCAGGTTGGCGCCCTACGGTGCGGCGGCCGTCGAGGCCTTGACGAAGATGGGACTGCTCTCCAGTGTCGAAGGCAGGTTCGTGCAGGGCGAGAACATCGCCCAGGCCTACCAGTTCACCAGCACGGGCAACGCCGAGCTCGGTTTCGTTGCCCTCTCGCAGGTCTATGCGGACGGCAAGCTCAAGAACGGCTCGGCCTGGATCGTGCCGCCCAGCCTGCACAGCCCGATCCGCCAGGACGCCGTGGTGCTGGCGAAGGGCAAGGACAATCCGGCCGCCGCCGCGCTCGTCAGGTTCCTGAAGAGTGACCAGGCGCGCGCGGTGATCAAGTCCTACGGGTACGATCTGTAAAACAGACTGGGAGGCAGGGCATGCTGGGCGATACCGATCTTGCGGCGATTGCGCTGACGCTGAAGCTGGCGATCGTGACCACGGTGCTGCTGCTGTTCTTCGGCACGCCGATCGCCTGGTGGCTGGCGCGCACCCGCTCGGCGTGGAAAGGCGCGGTGGGTGCCGTGGTGGCCCTGCCCATCGTATTGCCGCCGACGGTGATCGGTTTCTATCTGCTGGTGATGCTGGGGCCGCAGGGACCGGTCGGCCAGCTGACCCAGGCGCTGGGACTGGGCGTGCTGCCCTTCACCTTCGCCGGCCTGGTCGTGGCCTCGGTGTTCTATTCGCTGCCCTTCGTGGTGCAGCCGATCCAGAATGCCTTCGAGGCCATCGGCGAGCGGCCGCTGGAAGCCGCGGCCACGCTGCGCGCTTCGCCGCTCGACACCTTTTTCAGCGTCGTGCTGCCGCTGGCGCGGCCCGGCTACCTCACCGCCAGCGTGCTCGGCTTCGCCCACACCGTCGGCGAGTTCGGCGTCGTGCTGATGATCGGCGGCAACATCCCGGACAGGACCCGCGTGGTCTCGGTGCAGATCTACGACCACGTCGAGGCGCTCGAATACGCCCAGGCGCACTGGCTCTCGGCGGGCATGGTGGCCTTCTCCTTCGTCGTGCTGCTGCTGCTCTACACCCTGAACCCGACGGGGCGACGCGTATGAAGACCGTTGCCCGCCCGGCCATCCACGCCCGTTTCAAGCTCGACTATCCCGGCTTCTCGCTCGATGTCGATCTCACCCTGCCCGGACAGGGCGTCACCGCCCTGTTCGGCCATTCGGGCTCCGGCAAGACCACATTGCTACGCGCCATCGCCGGGCTCGAACGCGTCGCCGGCGGCAGGCTCGCAGTCAACGGCGAGACCTGGCAGGACGACGCGGTGTTCCGGCCAACCCACCAGCGCCCGCTGGGCTACGTGTTCCAGGAAGCCAGCCTGTTCCCGCACCTCAGCGTGCAGGCCAACCTGGAATACGGCCAGAAGCGCGTGCCCGCGGCCGTGCGCCGCGTCTCGCTCGACCAGGCAGTGGCCATGCTCGACATCGGCCATCTGCTCGGCCGCAAGCCCGCGCGCCTGTCGGGCGGCGAACGCCAGCGCGTCGGCATCGCCCGTGCGCTCGCCACCAGTCCACGCCTGCTGCTGATGGACGAGCCGCTGGCCGCGCTCGATCACGCGCGCAAGCAGGAAATCCTGCCCTACCTGGAACGCCTGCACGACGAGCTCGACATTCCCGTCCTGTACGTCAGCCATGCGCCTGACGAAGTCGCGCGCCTGGCCGACCACATCGTCGTCATGGAAGGCGGCCGTGCGCTCGCCACCGGCCCGCTCACCGACACGCTGGCCCGTCTCGACCTGCCCATCAAGCTTGGCGAGGACGCCGGCGTCGTGCTCGACGCCGTGGTGGCGGAACGCGACGCCGAGTGGCATCTGGCGCACATGGAGTTCGCCGGCGGCCGCCTGTGGGTGCGCGACCACGGCCTGCCGGTCGGCCACGCTGCCCGCGTGCGCATCCTCGCCCGCGACGCCAGCCTGGCACGTACCCCGCACAGCGGCACCAGCATCCTCAACACGCTGCCTGCCGTCGTGGTGGACAGCATCGACGACACGCATCCCGCCCTCACCCTGGTCAAGCTGCGCGTCGGCGACTCACCGCTACTGGCACGGCTTACGCGGCGTTCCGCACACGCGCTCGAACTCGAGCCGGGTCAGCTGGTTTACGTGCAGATCAAGGCGGTGGCGCTGATCGGGTGATGGGGGGCAAGGGGCGCAGGCGCGCCTTGCTGTGACTGATCGAGGCATCTCGAAGTCCCCGGTGATGGGTTCATCTCTCGCCGGTCTCTTTTTGCCTGACGTAATATAGAGACCGGCCGCTGAAAAGATCGATAACGATCATCGAGATACGACACCATGACTGCCGTCTCTATATTAATAAATGTCCGGACCCATGGGTCTCTTGAATAACTGTTGGGCGACATGAACACAGATACTCCATCCCTAAACGAATCTGAGGAAATTGCGCGCCAAAACCTCGTCGCCCTCTGTCGGGCAATGCTTGCGGGTAAATTGTCTTTCTTTGAGGGCGCTATCGAAGTGTGCTCGCTTCGCTCCAGCATTCGGGTATCTGAAAATGATCTAGACATAATGGCCTTTGTTGCCATCGCGTCGGAGACAGACCACCTTCCTCCGCTCAAGGCACAACCGCTCTGGTCCTCAGACGCACTGCAACGGCTGCAGCCAGAGTTTGAGAAAACAGAAACATGGGCAAAATCATTTGCTAATGAGTCGTGCAAAAATCTCATCGAAAGGTTTGCCAAACAATGACGCCCAACCCTACGATCAACCGGACTGCCCAACAGCTGCGCTGTTGGGTTCCCTCCGCGCTGCGCGCTCCGGCGGCCTGTTACCTTCAACGTTGGGCGTCATGAAAAAACTATTCTCATTGAATCGCCCCGGGTTTTGAGGAGGCTCCTTTCCTTGAGAAGATGGAGCCATGA
>ERZ761607.423-NODE-423-length-76357-cov-11.735787_pt1 | contig 76357 bp, 54 predicted proteins | sample MGYA00511164_ERZ761607 | MGnify/ENA primary metagenome ERZ761607 (study PRJEB28899, sample SAMN02445080) | bioreactor sludge metagenome | biome: EBPR sludge | place: Australia: Brisbane, Thorneside Wastewater Treatment Plant | collected 2011-06-22 ...
ACGGCCTTGCAGACGTTGAATTTGTCGTGGTGCGAGCAGGTCAGCGACTTGAGCGTGGTGGCGGGACTGACGGCCTTGCAGACGTTGGATTTGTCAGGGTGCCCGCAGGTCAGCGACTTGAGCGCGCTGGTGGGGCTGACGGCCTTGCAGACGTTGAATTTGTCGTGGTGCGAGCAGGTCAGCGACTTGAGCGCGCTGGCGGGACTGACGGCCTTGCAGACGTTGAATTTGGTACGGTGCGAGCAGCTCAGTGACGTGAGCGCACTGGCGGGGCTGACGGCCTTGCAGACGTTGGATTTGGTGCGGTGCGAGCAGCTCAGTGACGTGAGCGCACTGGCGGGGCTGACGGCCTTGCAGACGTTGGATTTGTCAGGGTGCCCGCAGGTCAGCGACTTGAGCGCGCTGGCGGGACTGACGGTCTTGTGGGAGTTGGAATTGCGCTTTATGTCAGGTGGAGCTCCGCTGCGCCCACTGACACCACTCTTCGAGCGTTTGGTGGCACTGAGACTATTTGGCAGCGTGTTTTCCGACCTGCCCGCTGAGCTATGCGGAAAAGACGAATTGGAAAATGTGATTGCCCCCGTGCGGGCGCACTTCGCGGCGCAGGCGCAGCAGGGGGTGCGGGAGGATCAGGAATTGAAAGTGATCGTGCTGGGCAACGGGCGCGTGGGCAAGACCTCGCTGGTGAAGGCGCTGCAAGGGCTGCCGCATGATCCCCTGGAGAACAGCACGCACGGCATCCGGCTGTGGACGCTGGACCAGCCCTGGCAGCCGCTGGACGGGGAAGGGGCGGAGGCTGTGGCGCGGCTGAATGTGTGGGACTTCGCCGGGCAGGACCTCTACCACCAGACGCACCGTCTTTTCTTCCAGGCGCGGGCCATTTTCATCATTGTCCATGCGGAGAACGAGCCGCCGCTGCAAGCGGGTGAGGAGGATGTGCGCCGCCCGCTGCGCTACTGGCTGGAGCAGGTCGCTTCCCTGGAAACGGCGGGGCGGCTGCCGCCTGTGCTGGTGGTGCGCAACCGCTGTGACGAGGACCGCCCCGGCCGGCAGCCGCGCGACTGGCGCGGCGACGCGCCCTGGGAGTGCCGGGAGCTGCCGGAGCTGGCGTGCAGCGCGGCCACGGGGGCGGGCATCGAGGCGCTGCGGCAATGGCTGGGCGAAACCACCGCGCAGGTGCTGGGCTCCCAGGAGAAGCGCGGCATCGGCGCCGGGCGGGCGGCGGTGAAGCAGGAGCTGCGCGCTTTGCAGGCCGCCAACGAGGCGGCGCACCGGGAGAGCGAGCGGACGGGCCGCCGCCACGAGCCGCCGCACGCGCTGATGCCGCGCGCGGAATTCCACGCGCTCGTGCGGGAGAAATGCGCGGGCACGGATGACGCCGCTGATCCGGACCAGGTGCTGGACTGGCTGCACCGCCAGGGCGCGCTGTATTGGAACCGGGGGCTGATGCCGGAGCAGGTGATCCTGGACCAGCGCTGGGCCATTGAGGGCATCTACGCGCTGTTTCACCGGGAGAAGTGCGTGCGGCACCTGCGTCGCCGGCAGGGCCGGTTCACCGCGCCGGACCTGGCGCAGTGGCTGTGGGACGGGGAGGGTTACACGCCGGAGGAGCAGCGGGTGTTTGTGAATTTCATGCTGGCCTGCGGCATCGCCTTCACCCTGCTGGAGAAGGAGGAGGCGGCGGAGGGGGAGGCGGTGTATGTGGCTCCGGAGTGCCTGCCCCCCGCGGCCGTCACCGAGGCGGAACTCGTGGAGCGCCTGCGCGGCGCGGACCTGGAAGCGGCGCGGCCCGCGCGTGTGCTGGAGACGGCGCACCGGCACCTGAGCGCCGAGCCGGTGCTGCATTTCCTCTGCCGCGTGGGCCGGAAGTGGAAGCGCGCGGCGCTGATGTGGAGGCATGGAGCCTTTTTCCAATCCGGTGAAAGCCGGTCCTGGATTCGGGTGGACTGGCAGCGCGGGAACGAGGACGACTACGGCGGCAAACTGCGGCTGGAACTGCACGGAACAGACGCGGGCTTCCTCGAAGCGGTGGTGGAGGAGGTGCGCGGCAGCCCCGGTTTCCCCCATGAGGCCGCCGAGGACCTGCGCCGCCGGTGCGAAAACCTGCCCACGGAGACACTGAAACCGCCGGCTCCGCCGAAGCCGCCGGAGCCAGCGCCGCCGGAGACAGCGCCAGCCAAAGCGCCGCCGCTGGAAGCCTACGCGCCGCCGCCCGAGGCGCAGGTGAAGCCGCGCGTCGGCTTCTCCTTTGCCGGGGAGGACGCGGAGCATCCTGGCATCGAGAGCCGCCCGCGGGCGCTGGCCGCCGCGCTGCGCGCCTCGGGCGTGGAGGTGAAGGACTACAAAACAGACCAGGAGACACCGCACCTGGAGGTCTTCCTCAGGGAGCTGGTGGCGCAGGATTTCCTGGTGGTGTTCATCAGCCGCAAATACCTGCGCAGCGAATACTGCATGTGGGAGTTGATGAAGATCTTCGAGCGGGAGCCGGCGGGTGTTTTCGTGGACGACCAGTGCCGCCTGCTGTGGTTCAAGGACGCGCGGCTGAGCCACCGCCCGGACGGGACGGGGGCGCTGACGGCGGAGGACTGGCTGGGCTTCTGGAAAAAGAGGGCCGCGGAAACCGCCCGCTACTACGCCGCGGCCTCGGGCGAGGACGCCCTGCGCGCGAAGCAGGCCATCGAGCGCGACTTCATCAACGAGTGGCTGGCTTTCATCCACTCCTCCGACAAGGGCGACCTGCTGGTGAAGCACCTGCTCGACCACCGCCTGGGCGAGGTGCTGGACGCGGCGGCGCAGGACACGGAAATCCAGGCATGGTGCGCCGCGCTGTGCGAGAAGCTGAACGCCATGCTGACGCGTCCGGAGAGGCTGCCGGACTATGCCAAAAGCGCCTGGCAGCGCGGGGACCGGGAGCAGGCGCGGGGGCTGCTTTTGCGCCATGAGCGTGTGAAGCCGGGCAACCAGGCCAGGAGCCACCTGGAGCTGCTGAAGTCGGCGCGTTTTCCGCATGACCGGGAGCTGGAGGACATGCGCAAGATTTTGCTCGCCGAGGAGCTGGACCGGGAGTGAGGCCGCGCGCCATCACATGAATACCGGAGCCGGTGACAAGAGCGGGAGGAAAGCGGCGCGCCGGACGTTTGTTTCTGCCGCATGAAATCCAGCCTCCGCCTCCTGCCCCTCATTTGCGCCCTGACCGCCGCCTCCGCGCAGGAAAATGACGTGGCCGGCAATGAGCAGGTGCGCAAGATCATGGAGACCTACACCGGGCGCGGCACCCTGGCCGATGACACGCCGCCCACGGAGCCGCTGGAGGCGGCGAGGAAATTCAAGCTGCGCCCGGACCTCGCCATTGACCTGATGGCCGCCGAGCCCGCCGTGGAGCAGCCGCTTTACGCGAGCTGGGACTCGCAGGGGCGCATGTGGGTCACGCTTTACCGCCAGTATCAATTTCCCGCCGGGCTGAAGATCGTCAGCTATGACCAGCACCTGCGCGCCAAGTTTGACAAAGTGCCGCCGCCGCCGCCGCGCGGGCCGAAGGGCGCGGACAAAATCACCGTCTTCGAGGACACGGACGGCGACGGCTTTTTCGACAAGCACACCGATGTCATCACCGGGCTGAACATCGCCAGCGCCGCCCTGCACGGCATGGGCCGCATCTGGGTGCTGAACCCGCCCTACCTGCTCAGCTACCCTGACGCCGACTTCGATGCCATGCCCGATGGCGACCCCGAGGTGGAGCTGAGCGGCTTCGGCTTGGAGGACACGCACAGCGTTGCCACCAGCCTCATGTGGGGCATGGACGGCTGGCTTTACGGCGCCAACGGCAGCACCACCACGGGCAACGTCTCCAGCGCCAACACCAAGAATGTGAAATGGGAGGGCCAGTGCATCTGGCGCTACCACCCGCGCAAGAAGACCTTCGAAATCTACGCCGAGGGCGGCGGCAACACCTTCAGCCTCGACCTGGACAGCAAGGGCCGCGTCTTCTCCGGCACAAACAATGGCAAGACCCGCGGCATGCACTACGAGCAGGGCAGCTACGGCATCAAAGGCTGGGGCAAACACGGGCCGCTGACCAATCCGTATGCCTTAGGTTACTTCGAGCACATGAAGCACGAGGGTGATGAAAAGCGCTTCCCACAGGCCTTTGTCATCTATGAGGGCGGTCTGCTCGGCAGCGCTTATGAGGGGAAAATCATCGCGCCGAACTCCCTGCAAAACACCGTCTATGTCAGCGAGCGCATCCCGCACGGCTCCACCTTCCGCACCAAGGACGAGGAGCTTTTGATGAGCTCCCCCGACCGCTGGTTCCGCCCCGTGTGGGCCGGTGTGGGACCCGATGGCGGCTTCTACATGGCCGATTGGTACGACACCCGCCTCAGCCATGTGCGCCCCGTGGATGACTGGCACAAGACCAGCGGCCGCATCTACCGCGTCCGCCCCGTCAGCGGCGCGCCGAAGCTCAAGCCGTTTGATCTGAGCAAGGCCAGCGCGGAGGAACTGCTCGGGTATTTGAGTCACTCCAACCGCTGGTTCCGCAGGCAGTCGGTGCTGGAGATCGGCTGGCGCGGACTCAAAGACTTGGCTCCCAAGCTCTCTGAAATGTTGAACGGCCCTCATGCCTTGGAAGCAATCTGGGCGCTCAACTTACTCGTTGAAAACAATCCTGATGATCGAGCGATCGAATTGAATGCGGGTATCGCCATCACACAGGCTGTTCGAAGCTCCGACCCTTATTTGCGGCGTTGGGCGGTGAAAATGATTGGAGAGCAAGCGCCATCATGGGGATCTTTGGGCGCGCTCACGATGGTCGCAGAAGAGAAACATCCCGAAGTCCGCGCCCAGATCCTCGCCAGTGCCAAAAGACTTCCTGCGGGTGTGGCATTGCCACTCTTATGGAGCGGCGACGACGACTCCCGTAGGCGCGTTCGCCAGAACGCGGCATCCGCAGCCCCGTCTTCTGGCGAAGACGCCTACAGCGACCCCAGCGGCCATCTCCCCCTTCTAGCCTGGTGGGCCTTGGAATCCAAAGCTGAGAAAGAGAGCGAGGCCGTGTTCACTTTCCTCAAATCCGACACCGCCTTCCTCCAGACTGAGCTCTTCAAAAACCACCTCGCCGAAAAGCTCGCCAAGCGTTACGCACTGGCCGGTGGCGAGGCCAATCTGAACTCCTGCGCCGACCTGCTCGCGCTCACGGACGATGCCGCCCTGCGCGCCAAGTTCATCGCCGGCATCGCCTCCGCCTTCGAGGGCGCGGAGCTGCCGCCCCTGCCGGACGCGCTCGCGAAGGCGCTGAATGATTACATGGCGAAGCAAAGCGGCGGTGACCTCACGCTCGCCCTGCGCAGCGGCAGCGCGGATGCTTTGAAGAAAGGATTGGCGCTGCTTGGCAACAGCAAGGAACCCAACGCCGCGCGCATCGCCGTGGCCAGAACCCTGTCCGAGCTAGGCAAAGTGGAGGCCGTGGCGCCCATGGTGGCCATTTTGAAAAGCAGCAACCCCGCCAGCCTGAAGCGCGGCATTTTGCAGGCCGCATCCCGCTTTGACGACCGCCGCATCGCCGAAGCCATGCTGACCAGCTACGAATCGCAAATCGCCGGGGACCAGGCATTGCGCGAGGACGCCCTGCGCACCCTGGCCGGGCGCAAGGAATGGGCCGTCGAGCTTATCCACTTCATCAACGAATGGAAAGTGCCCGCGCGTCATGTGCCCGTGGATGTGGTGCGGCAGCTCAGCCTGCACAAGGACGCCGATATTGACGCCGCCATTGAGAAGCATTGGAAGGGCCTGCTCGCCACCGGCCCCACGGAGGCCAAGGAAAAAGAGATGGCCCGCATCAAGGCTGTGCTCCAGACCGGCCTCGGCGATCCTGAAAAAGGCAAGCTGCAATACACCGTGCGCTGCGGCATCTGCCACAAGCTCTTTGGCGAGGGCAATGCCATCGGTCCCGAACTCACCGGCTACGACCGCGCCAATGCCAGCTTCTGGCTGGAGAACATTTTCAATCCCAGCCTCGAAATCCGCGAAGGCTTTGGCAACTACATCGTCAAGCTCAAGAGCGGCCAGCTCCTCACCGGCATCATGGACGCGCAGGACGCCTCCGGCATTGTGCTCAAAGACATCGCCGGCAACAAAACCCCCGTGAAGCAGGCCGATATCGAGTCCCTCGAAGCCAGCCCCGTCTCCCTCATGCCCGAGGGCCTCACCACCGGCATGAGCGAGACGGATTTGAAGGACTTCTTCGCGTATTTGATGAAGCCGTGATCAGAAACTTGCGCTCACGCCGCGCGTTCTCCACCCCGGTCATGATCGCACGTTTCACACTTTCCCTGCTGGCTGCCGCCAGCCTCCATGCCACGCCGCCGAATGTGGTGCTCATCGTCAGTGACGACCAGGGCTGGCCGGATCTCGGCTGCATTGGCAGCAAGCCCGTCCAGACGCCGAATCTCGACAAGCTGGCTGAGCGCGGTGTGCGCGGCACCAGCTTTTACGTCACCTGGCCCGCTTGCACACCCTCGCGCGGCAGCCTGCTCACCGGCCGTTATCCCCAGCGCAACGGCCTCTATGACATGGTGCGCAATGACATGGTCAACTACGGCCACCGCTACAAACCCGAGGAATACGCCGTGTCGCCTGAGATGACACTGGGCCTCGATCCGAGGGAAATCACCATCGGCGACATGCTGCGCAAGGCCGGCTATGTGAACGGCGTCGTCGGCAAGTGGGACATGGGGCAGGCAAAACGTTACCTGCCCCTCCAGCGCGGCTTTGATTTCTTTTACGGCCACGGCAACAACGGCATAGACTACTACACGCACGAGCGGTATGGCACGCCCTCCCTCTTTCGGGGCAATCAGCGCACCGAGGAGGACAAGGGCAAATACGCCACCGAGGTCTTTCGCCGCGAGGCTCTTTATTTCGTCAACGAGCACGCGGGACGGAATCCTTTCTTCCTCTACCTGCCCTTCAACGCTCCGCACGGCGCCTCCACGCTAGCCGAGGACAACGGCGGCCAGAAGCCTGGCGTCCAGGCGCCCGAGGAATACAAGGCGCGCTTTCGCGACATCGTGAAGGATGAAAAACTCGCCGGTTACTATGGCGCGGTCACTTGCATGGATGACGCCATCGGCGCGGTCATGGACGCGGTGGAGAAAGCCGGGCAGACTCAGAACACGATCTGGATTTTCATGTCCGACAACGGCGGCAGCGGCAACGGCGGCAATGCGCCCCTCAAAGGCAGCAAGTCCACCATGTGGGAGGGCGGTTTGCGCGTGCCATTCATCTTCGTCTGGCCTGGCAGGGCGCCTGCCGGGAAGGTCACGGATGAATTTCTCACCGCCCTTGAGATCGTGCCCACCCTGCTTGCCGCCACGGGTGCTCCCGCGCCAGAGGGTGTTGTCATGGACGGCTTCGACATGCTGCCCGTCCTGCGCGGTGAGATGAAGTCTCCGCGCGGCGAGATGTTCTGGCAGCGCCGTGGAGATAAAGCCGCGCGCATCGGCCAGTGGAAATGGCTGGAAAGCGCCAAGGGGCGCGGCCTTTATGATCTGAGCACCGACCTGGGCGAGTCGGAGGACCTCTCGAAGGAAAAGCCCGAAGTGCTTGAAATGATGCGGGAGAAATTTGCCGCCTGGCGCAAAATCATGGACGAAGCCGAACCACGCGGTCCTTTCCGCGACTATTGACCGGGCATGCCACCACCTCTCATTCTCACCAACGCCACGGTCATCCTGCCGGGCGGGCTGCTGGAGAACGGCGCGGTCCTGTGTCGTGATGGGCGCATTGAGTGGATCGGACGCGTTCGAAAAAAATGGCCCGCAGGCGCGGAGATCGCGGACGCGCGCGGCGGGTTCGTTTCCCCCGGTTTTGTGGACATTCATGTGCATGGCGGAGCGGGCGCGGACTTCATGGACGGCACGCCGGAGGCGGTGCGCACGGTTTGCAAAGCGCACGCGCGCCACGGAACAACGACGATTTTCCCGACGACCACCACCGGCGCGCCGGAGCAGATTCAGGCCATGTTCGCCGCCTGCGCGTCGGTGAAAAAATCCTGGTCTCCCGCGGATGGCGCGCGCATCGCCGGAGTGCATCTCTACGGTCCCTACTTCGCCGAGGACAAGGTGGGCTGCCACAGTGTCGAGGGCCGCAGGTCTCCCAGTCCTGATGAATACGCGGCTTATTTCAAAGGCGGCCTGGTGCGCGTCGCCACCTGCGCGGCGGAGCTGCCGGGAGCGTCATCATTTTACAAAGCGGCCCGGCGCGCCCGCTGTCTCGTCACCTGCGGACACTCGAACGCCTCCTGGCCCGAGATGGCCGCCGCGTTCAAAGCGGGCATGAGGCATGCGGACCACTTTTGGTGCGCCATGAGCTCGGTGCCCTCGGTGCGCGCCCGTCTCGGAGTCCCCATGCGCGGCAGCATGGCGGAGTTTGTCCTCGCGGAGCGTGAGATGAGCACCGAGGTCATCGCTGACGGCTGCCATCTTGCCTCTGAGTTGCTTGAGTTCGCCTGGCGGATGAAAGGAGCCGGCCGCCTTTGTCTCGTCACCGATGCCAACCGCGCACTCGACATGCCGCCCGGAAGATACCGCTTCGGACCGGAGGGTGACGGCTCGTGGTTCGAGAGCGATGGCAGAGTGGGATGGGCGCCCAACGGCAGCCTGGCCAGCTCCATCATGGGCATGGACCACATGGTGCGGGTCATGCGGCGCGATACTACGGCACCGCTGCATGACATCATCCGCATGGCAGCGCTCACCCCCGCGGAGCGCGCGGGCATCGCGCGCGAGTGCGGCAGCGTCGAGCCGGGAAAACGCGCCGATTTGCTGGTTCTCAACCGCCGCCTGCAAGTGCGGCGCGTTTTCATCGGCGGAACCGAAGTGCCCTGAGGCATGCTTGCCAAATCCGACCCAACTTTGGCAGACATGACCGTCTTTTCCCGCTCGTTATCGCCCACTGCACACTCCAACCTTCCGGCCCATCATGCGTCTCATCCACCTTGTCTCACTGCTCCTTCTGCTCGCCTTCCCCTCCCCTGCCCTCCTTGCCCAGGCGGCCCCCAAGGGCAAAGGCAAGGGCGGTGTCAAAATGAAGGGCGACAAATCCGATCCGCGCAACTGGCCGGACTCCAGCAAGGGCAGCGCGGCACCGCACGCGCCGCAGGAGGAGCCGCCCGCCGCCACAGCCGCACGCCCGCAGTCCGCCACCGCGCCCGAATCCGGCGAACGCATCGTTTTCCTCGGCAACGGCTTGGCTGAGCGCGATGTCTATTTCTCCCGCCTCGAAACCGAGTTCCACCTTCGCTACCCGAACGAAAAACTGCTCATCCGCAACATGGGCCGCCCTGGCGACACTCCCGGCTTCCGCCCGCATCCGGCGCGCGCCTCGCAGTGGGCGTTCCCAGGCGCGGAGGTCTTCCATCCCGAACTCGACATGCATTTCGGCAAGGGATTCTTCCCCACTCCCGACCAGTGGTTGTTTCACCTCAAAGCAGACACCATCGTCGCCTTCTTCGGCTACAACGAGTCCTTCGATGGCCCCGCCAAAGTCAGCAACTTCGAGGCTGAGCTGACCGCCTTCGTCAAGCACACCCTCGGCAAGGCCTACAACGGCAAAGCCTCGCCTCGCCTCGTGCTCGTCTCGCCCATCGCTTTCGAAAACCTCTCCGCCAATCGCGACCTTCCCAACGGCGAAAAAGAGAACGCCAACCTAGCTCTTTACACCGCTGGCATTGAGCGCGTCGCCAAAGCGCATGGCCTCACCTTCATTGATCTCTTCACTCCAACAAAGGCATTGTATTCCAAAGACCGGTCTGCTTTCACCATCAACGGCTTTGCCCCAACGGAAGCCGGCTACCAAGAAATCGCCGTTCACCTCGCCAACGGACTCTACGGCCATCAGTCGCATCAATCCAAGGCCGATCCCGCCAAAGTCCACGCGGCGGTGAAGCAGAAGGACTGGCTTTGGAACAACGACTACAACCTCGTTAACGGCGTCCATAGCCACGGCCAGCGATACAACCCCTACGGTCCGCAAAACTACCCCGACGAAGTCCGCAAGACCCGCGAGATGATGGCCCTGCGCGACCATCTCATCCACGACCTCTCCTCCGGCCAAAAAACCGACCTCAGCGTGGACGATAGTACCACTCATCCGCTCGCCCCTGTGCCCACCAACTTCGATCCCAAGGATGGCAAGGGCAAGATGGGCAGCATCGAATACAAAAACGTCGAGCAGGCGCTCTCCAGCTTCACCATGGCAGAAGGCTACAAGGTGGACCTCTTCGCCTCCGAGTCCGAGTTCCCTGACCTGAAAAACCCGGTGCAGCTCAGCTTCGACAACAAGGGCCGCCTTTGGGTCGCCGTCATGCCCAGCTACCCGCATTGGAAACCCGGTGATCCCGCGCCGAACGACAAATTAATCATCCTCGAAGACACCGATGGCGACGGCCGTGCCGACAAACAAACCACTTTCGCCGACGGCCTGCATCTTCCCATCGGTTTCGAGATTGCCCCGGAAGGCGTCTATGTCTCCGAGGAGCCCAATTTAATCCTGCTGGTGGATGAAGACGGCGACGACAAAGCCGACCGCAAAGAGTTGCTGCTGCATGGCTTTGACACACACGACACCCACCACGCCATCTCCGCCTACTGCGCGGATGCCTCCGGCGCGTTCTACATGGGCGAGGGCCGCTTTTTGCATAGCCAAGTGGAGACCCCCTACGGTCCGCGCCGTTGCAACGACGGCGGTGTCTGGCGCTTCGATCCCAAGTCCTTCCGCCTGGAGCGCTACGCGCAAGTGGATGTCTCCAACCCCTGGGGCATCAGCTTCAATGACTGGGAGCAGTGCCACATCTCCGACGGCTCTCCCGGCGAGAGCTGGTGGGGGCTGCCTGTCTCCGCCAAGATGCCCTACGGCATCGAGAATCCAAAAGTCGGCCAGTTTGTGCCGAAGCGTTCCCGCCCCACCTCCGGCGCCGAGTTCGTCTCCTCCCGCCACTTTCCCGACGAGCATCAGGGCGCGTTCATGATCTGCAACAGCATCGGCTTCCTCGGCACCAGCATGGGCAGGGTGCGGGACAGCGGCTCCGGCTACGAGGGCGAGCTGATCGCCGATTTGCTCTCCTCCACCGATGGCAACTTCCGCCCTGTGGACATCGAGTTCGCACCCGACGGCTCGCTCTATGTCGTGGACTGGCACAACGCCCTCATCGGCCACATGCAGCACAACGCGCGCGATCCGAGCCGCGACCACGACCACGGCCGCATCTACCGCATCACCTATCCCTCACGCCCTCTTGTGCAGCCTGCCAAAGTCCACGACGCCAGCCTTCCCGAGCTGTTGGAAAACCTGAAGCTGCCCGAGTATCGCACCCGTTACCGCACCCGCCGCGAGCTGCGCGGTCGTCCCGCCAACGAAGTCATCCCTGCCGTCATAGCCTGGGCCGCCGCTCTCGACAAAGCCGACCCACGCTACGAGCACCACCTCTGCGAAGCGCTCTGGGCCACCTGGGCACAGAACCAACTCGACGCCGAGCTTTTGAAACAATGCCTCACCGCCCAGAAGCACGAAGCCCGCGCCTCCGCCGCCAGTGTGCTGCGTTTTAACCCTGAAAAAATCGCCAACGCTACCGACCTGCTTCTGATGGCCGCGCGCGACGCCCACGGCCGCGTGCGCCTCGAAGCCATCGTCGCCGCTTCCTGGCTCGACAACGCCGACGGTGCCCGCATCGCGCTCGAAGCGCTCAAGCTCCCGCTCGACAAATGGATGGGCCCCGTCACCAAGCACATCCTGGAGCACACCTTGAAGGACGACATCGCCGCCCTGCAAGCCGCCGGGCAGCTCGATCTCGCCGACAACCCCAACGCCGCCGGTTATCTCGCCGGCACATTCAAGATCGAAGACGCCGCCCCCAGCGCCGAAGACGCCGCCTACGGCCCCACCCGCAAGCTCAGCGACGCCGAACAAAAAACCTACGCCCTCGGCAAACAAGTCTTCACCCGCGACGCCCACTGCGCCACCTGCCATCAGCCCAACGGCCAGGGCATCCCCAACATCTATCCCACGCTCGCCAAGAGCGACTGGATCGAAAACGACGAGCGCCTCATCAAGATCGCCCTCAAAGGCCTGTGGGGTCCGATCGAAGTCAACGGCCAGCACTTCGACCCCAGCAAAGGCGTGCCTCCCATGATGGGCTTCGGCGGCCTGCTCAACGACGAGGAACTCGCCGCCGTGCTCAGCTACGTCCGCCAAAGCTTCGGCAACAACGGCCCCTTCATCACGCCCAACCAAGTGAAGCAAGTCCGCGCCGCCACCGCCGAGCGCGTGAACTTCTACATGACCGACGAGATTCTGAAAGAGCACCCGCTCAAGTAAACTGCTGGGAAGGCGCGAACGCAGAAGTCGAATTACGAAGTTCAGTCAGTTCGACATTCGCCGGTCACAGGCGATGCCGTGTTTCTCCAGCATCACGGCGATGGCGAGGGAGCGTTCTTCAGCTAAGCGGCCTTGTCGGCGTAAAGATATTTTTGGAAGCCCGCGAACACTTTTCCGATCTCCGCCGGCTGGCCAAGATCGGCCACGGCATCGGCGATGGCGTGATACTTGAGCCGCAGCAGGGGCGTGAGCTTCTCCTGGTCCAGTTCCTCGACACCGGCCGTGATGTAGTGCTGGAGGACAAAATCCAGGAACGCCTGCTGCTTGTCGCTGAATTGCGTGTTGATGTAAACACGGGCATGGGCGGCGCGCACCTCCCTGGTGAGCGGTGGGTGGGCATACGCCACATGGGCAAGCACGTCGAAGATGTCACTGGCTTCGGCGTCAATGATCTTCTGCATCTCAGCCAGTTGATCGTGTCCGAATCCCTTTTCCGCCAGCCCCAGCAGCAACTTCTTGCGCGTGTCCGGCGCGCTCCAGATTGCCCGCAGTTCCTCCTCGTTGTGGAAGAACTCCGGCAGCTTGCCGAAAAGCAGTTCCATGAACTGTTGGGCGCTCATGGGGGTGCCGTCAGGATGCCAAAAGCTCGTGCATGTCATGTGCTGGATGCGACGCTCCTTGCCGTCGGCCAGTTTCACCCTGGCCTTTTTCCGGCACAAGCACGGGCGCTGACCGCACTTGGCGCACGGCTCGGGCGGGCAGACGCACGGCGACTGGCCGCAGACTGAGCAGGGTTTGGCCGGCGTTTTTTCGCAGATGCACGGTGACTGACCGCAGGTCTTGCAGGTCTCTGGCTCAATCGGCTCGCCATCCCATTCCGGGTCGAGGAAATGTTCGTGCGCCTTCACGAAGTCGTAGATCGTGAAATAGTCCTTCCCTTCAAACAGCCGCGTGCCGCGTCCGCTGATCTGTTTGAATTCGATCATCGAATGGACCGGCCGCATCAATACGATGTTGCGTATGTTCCAAGCGTCCACGCCGGACGAAAGCTTCTGTGACGTGGTGAGGATGGTGGTAATGGTCTTCTCGTTGTCCTGGAAATCGCGCAGGTGTTGCTCCCCGAGTTCGCCATCGTTGGCGGTGACGCGCTGGCAATAGCCCGGGTCTTTGCTCTTCTTGATCTGGTTGAGAGGTCCCGCACCAGCAGCGCGTGGGATTGGGTGGCGCAGAACACCAGCGTCTTTTCGTTCTGGTCAATCTGCGACATGAAAATCTCCACCCGCTTGCGCTCGCGCTCCCGGATTTCGATGCTCCGGTTGAAGTCCGCCTCCTCGTAAAGCCTGCCCGCCTCGATTTCGCCTTCCACCACCTTGTCGTCAGGCGTGTAGTAGTAGGTGTCCAGCGTGGTCTGGATTTGCCTCACCTTGAACGGCGTCAGGAAGCCGTCGTTGATGCCATTTTTCAGCGAGTAGATGAACACCGGCTCGCCGAAGTAACGCTAGGTGTCAGCGTTCTCCTGTCGCTTGGGCGTGGCCGTGAGGCCGAGTTGCGCCGCAGGTTTGAAATACTCCAGGATACCGCGCCAGTTGCTCTCATCGTTGGCGCCGCCGCGATGGCATTCGTCAATGACAATGCAATCAAAGAAGTCCGGCGGATACTCGCCGAAATACGGCGATGGCGAACCATCCTCCTTGGGCGGGCCGCTCATGAACGTTTGGAAGGTGGTGAAGAACAGGTTGCCGTTTTTGGGCACCTTGCCTTTCTTGCGGATGTCTTCCGGCTTGATCCGCACCAGCGCATCCTCGGGGAAGGCGGAGAAGGCGTTGTAGGCTTGGTTCGCGAGGATGTTTCGATCCGCGAGAAAAAGGATGCGCGGCCTCCGACTCGGTTCGCCCGAGAGATTCCACCGCGCGTGGAAAAGCTTCCAGGCAATCTGAAATGCGATGAAGGTCTTGCCCGTGCCTGTGGCCAGGGTCAGCAGGATGCGATCCTGCTTCCGCGCGATCGCCTGCAGCACCCGTTCGATGGCGATGTCCTGGTAATACCGCCCCGGATGCGAACCGCCCTTGTCCTCGTAGGGCACGTTGGCGAACCGGTCTCGCCACGCATCCTGTTTGGCGAAGATGTAACTCCACAGCTCATCCGGTGACGGGTAGCACGGGATTTCGCCTTCAACGCCGGTCTCCATGTCAATGCGGTAAATGCCGTGGCCGTTTGTGGCGCAGGCGTAGCGCACCGCCAGCTTGCCCGCATAATCCTTGGCCTGCGCCACGCCTTCGTGAGGGCTTCACCCGCCGCCTTGGCCTCCACCACGGCCAGTTTCGTGTTTCGGTATTCGAGAATGTAATCCGCCTTCAGCACCTTCCCGCGCTTGTTTTTGCCTTCGATGCGGCCGGGGATGATGACGTATTCCCGCCGGATGCGGCTGCCCTCCACCACGCCCCAGCCCGCCGCCTTCAGAGCGGGGTCGATCAGCTCGGCGCGGGTTTCGGCTTCGTTCATGCGGGTGGGACTTCACTGACACCATTGACGCCGCTGACACGGTGGTCAATGCGGTCAAAGCACTCCTCACACCGGCCGCGTGCCTTTGCACTCCGGGTAGCTGCTGCAGCCCCAGAAATCCCCTTTCGCAGACTTTCGCTGCCGCATGGGCTTGCTGCACACCGGGCATTCCGGCCCGGTGTTCTTCTGGCTTTCGCGGGCTTCGAGGCGTTTGGTCATGAGGCGCTCGCTGAAGCCGCCGGTTTCTTCAAAGGCCTTTCCTTGGGCTTCGATCTGGCTTTTGAGCATGTTCAGGGCGCGGCCGATGATGAGGAGCATGGCGTTTGCCACCACCACGGGGTCTTCGGCGTCCAGCCAGCGGGCGTATTTCTTCCGCTGCTCCAGCGCGTGCTTGGCGGACTCGTGGACCATGTCATCGGTGAACGGGGCGGCATCCAGGGAGATGGCGTTCACGGTGCGGGCCTCGGCGGAATGCACGGACCACGGGAGCTGGCCGCGGTCGAGGATGAAGATCTCGTAGTCGCCGCGCAGCTCGCTGAGGCTGGCGCAGGCCACGTCGGTGAGCTTCATCTCGGTGTCCTTCGAGGTGGAGGAGCGCTCGGAGCCTTCGATGATGTTCTGGCGGCCGCTGCGGGCCGCCTGGGTCATCTGGTCGTATTGGCGGCCCTTGGGGTCGTAGAACTTCGTGTCCGTCTCCCGGTGGTCGAAGGTGAGGAAGCGGCGGCAGAAGTGCAGCGTCTCGAGCTGCACGATCGTCGCCAGCGTGAAGGTGTGCAGCCTTCGGAAGCCGCCGTGTTTGTCGAACAGCTCTGGCATGGGAGGAGGTGTGGAAGGTTGGTGAGGGCCGCCAGTCTGGTGAAAGCGGGCAAAACTGTCAATGCGGTCCTCCGGCGTCTCGGGGGACCGCATTGACCGGAATGACGCCATTGTCGTCCGGCGACGGCGTCGCCCGGCAATGAGGTCAGCCATGTCAGCGGCGTCAATCCGGTCATCACAGCTCCCCGGCAAAGGCCTGGTGCAGCAGCGACTTCTTCAACGCCTCCAGCGCCGCCCGCTTCCGCTCGTAGAGGCTCGCCAGGCGTTGGGTTTCGGCGGACAGGGTGTCGAGATCGTCTGCGATCTTTTTTGTTTTGCGACCGACGTTGGCACCATGACCAATTCATCATGCACGAAATTACGGTTGAGAGTGGGAACGCCAGATCCTGTGGCGAACATCTTCAAATCAAAGTGGTTCAACAAATGAAACACGAAACGAGGAACATAGCCGTGGAAGTCTTTGACATAGAGCACTGTGTTCAGCGGCCAGAAGTCATCCTCAATGAAAAAGACGTTTCCGATGCTGCCGCTTCGGCCCGTAACTACTCCAGGTCCGCGAACAGCGCTCTTGTGATGGGTGTCACTGATCCCACTCGAACTGACGAGAGGATATTCTCCACTGACACGGTCCTGTGTAAGCAGGTCGAAGCCCCTTTGTAGCGTAGCTACATCCCCCAACTTTTTCTCCTCCCACCCCGGACCACGCTGGGTGAAAACAGAATCACATGACAGCCCCCGAATGTTCTCCAGCACCTCCGCGCACTCGGCATCCAGCGCGGCGATCTCCTCGATGATCTCCTGCGGACTGCGGTGGGTCACGGTTTCACCGCCGTGGGGGTTCTTCACGGAGAGGTCGTAGGTGGCGGTGTCGATGGCCGACACGTCCACGCTCCAGCTCTTCGCCGTCGCCGCGAAGTCCTTCTGCCGGTCAATGAAGTCACTCAGGTCCGCATCATTCAGCGGATTCGTCTTCCCCAGGTTCCGCCCAGGCTCCAGTTGGTAATACCACACCTTCCGCGTGGGGCGGCCTTTCTCAAAGAAGAGCACCACCGTCTTCACGCCCGCGCCCTGGAAGGTGCCGCCGGGGCAGTCGAGCACGGTGTGCAGGTCACAGCTCTCCAGCAGGTGCCGCCGCAGGCTCACGGAGGCGTTGTCGGTGTTCGAGAGGAAGGTGTTCTTGATGACGATGACGTAGGCGAGGGACTTCTTTTCCAAAGAGCGTGCGCGTTTGCAGCGTGAGCAGGTCTTTCGTGGTCAGTGGTGTCATTGACGTCATTGACGTTGGTGACGTTGGTGACGGCCGCGTCCCGGCCAAAAGGTAGTCATACGCCTCGCAGAGGAACCCGGCGCTGCCGCAGGCCCCGTCGTAGATGGTCTGGCCGAGCTGCGGGGCCACCACGCGGATCATGGCGCGGATGAGCGGGCGCGGGGTGTAGTATTCGCCGCCGTTGCGCCCGGCATTGCCCATGCGCTTGATCTTCTCCTCGTAGAGCATGCTCAGCTCGTGCTTCTCCGTCTGGGAGCGGAAGCGCAGCTCGTCCACGTGGTCGATGATCTCGCGGAGGTTGTAGCCGCTGGTGATCTTGTTTTTCAGCTCGCCGAAGATCTCGCCGATCTTGTATTCGAGGGTGTTCGGGCCGGCGGCCTTCTGCTTGAAGCCGTGCAGGTAGGGAAAGAGCTTCCGGTCCACGAACTCCCGCAGGTCATCGCCGGTGAGCGCGGCATCGTGGTCGAGGCTGCCGTCCTTCTTCTTCGGCGCGGCCCACACGTCCCAGCGGTAGGGCTGGTCGAGCAGGTGGGTGTATTTTTTGCCCTCCAGGGCGGCCTCGGTGGCCTTGTCCTGCTACAGGCCGTCGAGGTATTTCAGGAAGAGCAGCCAGGAGGTCTGCTCGGTGTAGTCCAGCTCCGTGGTGCAACCGGCTTCTTTCCAGAGGATGTCGTCGATGTTGCGGAAGGCTTGGTCAAACATGGGGGCGGGATGTGGTTCGAGGCGGAAGGTGTCGGCGTGTTCCTTGCTAATGAAGCTGGATTTGATGCCCTCATCGCGCAAGACGGCGCTTGGCGCGTCAGGTCGTGGCAGGACTTGGGCGGCGGCATCAAAGGGTTTTCCGGGAAAATGGGTGGGAGTGGCAAGCTGGGATGACTGGGCGGGCGCGGGTGGGCGCTGAATCTCACGGCGCCAGCGGCACGCCGATGTCGCCGCCACGGATGACCGGGATGGGGGTGTGAAGAAACTCCAGGTCATCGAAGTGCCACCACTCACCCGGCAGTGGGGCGAAACCTGCGCCGCGCATGGCCTCGTGGAGGAGCGCCAGGTTTGCGCGCACGGCGGGGTCGGGGTGGCGTGTGTCACTGGCGGCGTGCTCCAGGTTTTCATCGAAGTGGGTGGGCATGGGCAGCTCGCGCCCGCGCGCGTCCACCAGCGTGGCATCCACCGAGACGCCGCCGCAGTGGCGGGACCATCCGCGGACCGGATCAATGAACATGCCTGTGCGCGCGCCGTGCTCGTGGAGGCGCTGGTGCGCCTCGGGCGGGCGCCATGCGTCCCAGATTTTCAGGCCGAGGCCCTGCTCCTGAAGCCGGGCCTGCGCGGCGGCCAGCTTCACTGCGGTGGAGCGGCGCAGCAGGCAGGGCATGTCCCTGGTGTAGAGCGGGCGCCCGGTGACATTGGCGGCGGTGGCGTAGCGCAGGTCCACCCTGACGCCCGGCACGGCACGGGTGACATCCACCAAACCGCGCGCTTCGGCCCTGGAGATGACCGTGCCGCTTTTCCGCCCCGGCGGACCGCTGGAGCAGGCGCACAGCAGCGCCAGCGCGGCGGCTGGCAGCAGGCGCGGCAGGCGGGTCCGGGCCATGCGCGTCAATGGTGGCAGCCGCAGCCCTCGCCGCAGCCGCCCTGGCCGAAGACTTCCTCCTGCGTGGGCACGCGGCCCTTTTCCAGCGTCTTGGTGACAAAGCCGTTCACCCGGTTTGCCACCTCCTGCAGCACATCCTGCGCGGCCACAAAAGCCTGGATGCCCTCGTGCGCGTCGGCCTGGTCCTGCAAGTCTTGAAAGCGGCTCACCTCCTGCGCGTCGAGCTTCTGCCCGCCACGATGGCGCTGCTCCAGGCTGCGGCCCAAGTTCATCACCTCCCGGTAGAGGCCCACGGCGTCCTCATCGGCGAGAAACGCCTCCGCCTGATCCCGCGCTTTTTGCACGTCCGGGTCCGCGGCGATGGCGGCGCAGAGTTCGTCAATCCGGGAGGCGATGGCGGGGGCGAGCAGTTGGGTCATGGGCGTTAGTAAATCGGGAAGGCGGATTGTCGAACGGGAAAAGCACCCTCCTTTTTCAGCCCTGTCCGCCAGGCGTCTCACGCGGGCGGATCAGCAAGACGATGAACAACGAAGCCACGCAAACCAGGGCAAACACCCCGAAGATCACATTCAACGGCACGCCACGGTCCGTCATCGCGCCAAAGCCCCAGTCCGCGACGCCGCCGCACATCATGCTGACGAAATTCATGATGCCGTAGCCTGTGGCGCGCAGCTCCGGACGCACGATCTGGCTCAGAATAGGCATGTTGTTGCAGTCAAAGAAACCCCAGCCGACGCCAAACAGGACCAGCGCGACGATGGCCAGCGCGAACGAGTTCAAAGCAGGCGCGTTGCCCACGCCAAACATGGCAGGAACAATCAGCATCATGCCGATCGCACTGACATGGATGCGCCCGCGGATGCTCTTGCGCATCCACCGGTCAGCCAGCCAGCCGCCAAAAATCGCGGAGAGCAGCGCCGCCGCCTGCCAGTAAAGCGTGGCCGACACACCCGCCTTGCCCTGGCTGATGTCGAAAGCCTTTTGCAGAATCGCCGGCATCCAGTCCCGCACCACCCATGCGGCGATGGCGGGCAGGGTGAAATAGGCCACGAGCAGGATGAAGTTGCGGTTCGTGAGCAGCTCCACAATCCCCGTGCCGGCACGGGTTTGGGCCGCCGGACCACCATTGACATCGGGACGGGGCTTGGAGGGAGCGTCACGCAGCAGGAACAACAGAGGAATGGCATAAAGGATGCCGGTCAGCCCGGTGACATCAAAAAGAGAGCGCCAGCCACCCTCCAGCCTGTCGGAATATCCGGCAAAGCCTCCCAGCATCTGCCCGCAATAAATGCCCATTTGATGCACACCCACGGCCCGCGAGCGCGTGCCCCCCGTGTGGTAATCAGCGATCAGCGCCAGCGCCGCCGGGATGTAAAACGCCTCGCTGATTCCCATCGCTGTGCGCGCCCAGTACAGCTCCTGAAAGCTGCTGACATGGCCCGTGAGCCAGGTGATCAGGGACCACACGAACAGACTGCCGCAAATCGTCAGCTTGCGGCTGAAACGATCCGCAATATAACCGCCAAGAGGACTGAAAACCGCGTACACCCACTTGAACGAGGCCAGCATGTGCCCCCAGTTCTCATCGCTGCCGATGTCCTGGATGTCCCCCATCACCGACACCTTCATGGCGGCGATCATCTGCCGGTCCAGATAGTTCAGCAGCGCCACGGGGAACAGCAGGGCCACCACCATCCAGGCGGTGCGCGAGAGGGAGCGGTCTTCATTCATGGTCGGGCGTGGAAAGGCGCAGATGTAATGCCGCGCGCCCGCCGGGCAAAGCCCAATCCATGCCCATGCTTGACCTGCGGATGACCGCGCGCCGCCCTGGCGCCTGCAAAAGCCTCAGACGTGACGATGCGGAAGGATTCTGCAGCGGGCGTCCGCCTCCTCGGGTCGCTCGCGCGGCGAATCTTGCGCGCCGGTCACGGCTCAGTTGGTCTTGAGGACTTCGATGAAGGCTTCCTGGGGGATGTTGACGCGGCCGATGGCTTTCATCTTCTTTTTGCCCTCCTTCTGCTTCTCCAGAAGCTTGCGCTTGCGGGTGATGTCGCCGCCATAACATTTGGCGGTCACGTCCTTGCGCAGGGCGCTGATGCTTTCGCGGGCGATGACTTTGCCGCCGATGGCGGCCTGGATGGCGACGACGAAGAGCTGCTGGGGGATGACCTCCTTGAGCTTCGCGGCGAGCTGGCGGCCGCGGCTTTCGGCCTTGCTGCGGTGGACGATGCAGGAGAAGGCGTCCACGGGCTCGCTGGCGATGAGCATGTCCATTTTCACAAGGTCGGCCGCCTGGTAGCCGGCGTGCTCGTAGTCCATGCTGCCGTAGCCGCGGGTGAGGGACTTGAGCTTGTCATTGAAGTCCACGAGGATCTCGTTGAGGGGCAGCACGGTGTGGAGCATGACGCGCTTGTCGTCGAGGGTCTCGGTGTTGTTGACCTGGCCGCGCTTGTCCATGACGAGCTGCATGATGTCGCCGATGTGCTCGTTCGGGATCATGATGTACACTTTGACGATGGGCTCGCGGATTTCCTCGATCTCGTTGGCGGCGGGCAGGAAGCTGGGGTTGTCCACGAGCAGCTCCGTGCCGTCGGTCTTCACCACCTCGTAAATGACCGAAGGATAGGTGGAGATGACGTCCATGTTGAACTCACGGCGCAGGCGCTCCTGCACGATCTCCATGTGCAGCAGGCCGAGGAAGCCGCAGCGGAAGCCGAAGCCGAGCGCGGCGGAGCTTTCGGCCATGAAGGTGAATGCGGCATCATTGATTTGCAGCTTGCCCACAGCCAGCTTGAGCGCTTCGAAGTCGTCGGTGCTCACGGGGTAGATGCCGCTGAAGACGAGGGGGTGGATTTCTTTGAAGCCGGGCAGCGGCTCTGGCGCGGGCCGCCGGCTCTCGGTGAGGGTGTCGCCGATCTTGACATCGGCGGTGGATTTGACGTTGGCAATGAGGTAGCCGACATCGCCCGCCTCAAGCTTTTCACAACTCGTCATCTTCGGACGGAAGATGCCCACGTCCTTGATCTCATAGTCGTTGCCGGTGGACATCATGCGCACCTTCTGCCCCCGCTGGATGGTGCCGGAGACGACGCGCACATAACTTACGACGCCGCGATAGGCGTCGAACACGGAGTCGAAGACGGAGGCGCGAAGGTAGCCGTCACCAGGCTCCTTGGGCGGAGGAATAAACGCCACGACGGCTTCCAGAATGTCCTCGATGCCGATGCCCATTTTGGCGGAGGCGGACACGGCCTCGTCGGCGGGAAGCTGGAGAATGTCCTCAAGCTGGCGTTTGACCTTGTCCACATCGGCGCTGGGCAGGTCAATCTTGTTGATGACCGGGATGACGTGGAGGTTTTGCTGGAGGGCGAGGTTCAAATTCGCCACTGTCTGCGCCTCGACGCCCTGGGAGGCGTCCACGAGCAGGAGGGCGCCCTCGCAGGCGGCCAGGGAGCGGCTGACCTCGTAGCTGAAGTCCACATGGCCGGGGGTGTCGAGCAGGTTGAGCTTGTAGAGATGGCCGTCTTTGGCCTTGTAGTTCATGCACACGGGATGCGCCTTGATGGTGATGCCGCGCTCGCGCTCCAGGTCCATGGAGTCCAGGAGCTGATCCTGCTGCTGACGCTCGGTAATGGTCTTGGTGAACTCAAGGAGCCGGTCTGAGAGCGTGGTCTTCCCGTGATCAATGTGGGCGATGATGGAGAAGTTGCGTGTGCGGGCGATGGACATCAGGGGGTGTCGGCTGGGGGGCGGAGTGCCTAACCCTGTTTGCGCGGCGGGTCAAGGAAGGGCGGCGCGCCGGACGGCGGCGCATTCTGACTGTCAGCGGGGCGGGCCAGGGAAGCGGTTCTGAAGAAAGAAGACGCATTCCGGTGGATTGAGGCTTGTGTCCTGGCACGGGGTTTTCTAATTTCGATTTTATGTCATCGAAAAAAGAAGCCTGGGGATCACGTCTCGGAGTCATCATGGCCGTGGCCGGCAGCGCGGTGGGACTGGGGAATTTCCTGCGCTTCCCGGGGCTGGCCGCGCAGTATGGCGGCGGGGCCTTCATGCTGGCCTATGCCATCAGCTTTCTGATCATCGGCCTGCCCATCGGCTGGGCGGAGTGGGCCATGGGCCGTCACGCGGGCGGGCGCGGCTACAATTCCTGCCCCGGCGCGTTCGCCGCCATCGTGCGCCGACCCTGGGCGAAGTATGCGGGCATCATCGGCGTCATCGTGCCGGTGGTCATCTACATGTATTATGTGGTCATCGAGTCCTGGTGCATCGGCTATGCCGTGAACTTTTGGAGCGGCGGCCTGCGGCTGGAAAACTCCGGTCAGACCGTGGCGCGCTTCGCCGAGTTCACCGGCGCGGCGGCGGACGGCTCGGCGATGAGTTTTGACTCCGGCAAGGTGCTGCCCTGGCTGCTGGGCGTGTTCATTCTCAATTTCTGGCTCATTTACAGGGGCATCTCCGGCGGCATCGAGAAAATGTGCAAGATCGCCATGCCCATGCTCATCCTCCTGGCGCTGATTTTGCTGGCGCGCGTGCTGACCCTCGGCGCGCCGGACGCTGCCCGTCCGAATGACAGCGTGGGCAACGGCCTGGGCTACCTGTGGAATCCAACCAAAGTGATGGTGGTCCACACCGCGCCGGACGCGAAGGACAAACCGCGCGAGGTGGTGGGCGCGGCGGCCATCGAGGCGGCAAAGACGGAGGTGGCCGCCAGCGGAGGCGCCCTGGCGCTGAGGGAGGCGGGCGTGCTGGATCAACTGCGCAATCCGCGCCTCTGGCTCGCGGCCGCCGGGCAGATTTTCTTCAGCCTGTCCGTCGGCTTCGGTGTCATCATCGTCTATGCCAGCTACATGAAAAAAAGCGATGACGTGGTGCTCAGCGGCCTCACCGCCAGCAGCGCCAATGAGTTTTGCGAGGTGGGCCTCGGCGGCCTGATCACTGTGCCGGCGGCGGTGGCTTTTCTTGGCGTGGCGGGTGTGGCGGGACAGGCAGGCGTGGGCCTCGGCTTCAAAGTGCTGCCGCTGGTGTTCGCGAAGATGCCGGCGGGGGATTTCTTCGGCGGCGCGTTTTTCTTCATGCTCTTTCTGGCCGCCATCACCAGCTCCATCTCGATGCTCCAGCCCGGCATCGCCTTTGTCGAGGAGGCGCTCGGAGTCGGGCGCAAGGTGTCCGTCACCCTGCTCGGACTGCTCACCTGCTTTGGCGCGGGTTTCGTCATCTACTTCACCGGCGACCTGAAGGCGCTGGACACTCTGGACTTCTGGGTGGGCACCTTCCTCATCTTCATGCTGGCAACCATCCAGATCATCGTCTTCGGCTGGGTGTGGGGCATTGACCGCGGCTTCGACGAGCTGCACCAGGGGGCGGCCATCCAGGTGCCGTGGATATTCCGGCCCGTCATCAAGTGGATCTGCCCGGCCTTCCTGCTCGGCATCTTTGCGCTCTGGTTCATGCAGGAGATCCTTGGCATGGATCTGAGTTCGGGCGCGGCGGGTGGCGTCTCGTATTACGTCACCGATCTCTTTGGCGAAAAGGCCAGCCTGCCCGCGCAGCTCAGCGTCGGCCTGGTCATCGTGATCGCCGTGTTCTTCTCCCTCATGACCTCGCGCGCGCGCGCTTTCCAGCGCGCCGAGCAGGGCCTCGACAAGGACGACGTTTGACTCCCCCGCCCCGGAACCCTCAATCCCCAGCCCTCATCATCCCATGACCACCGCCGGCCTCATCGTCATGCTCTGCTCCGTAGGAACTGTCGTCAGCCTCTTCGGCTGGTGCGTGTGGAAGGTGCTCGGCACTCCCGATGAGGCGGGAAAAATTCACAGCCTGGAATTCGAAACGCCAGATGCGAAGCGCCCGGAATGAGGTGTTTGAGACGGCCTCCGAGGCGGGGCTGAAACTTTTTTCATGAATCTGCGCAAGTTCGCGGGCGGGCGGGCATCTGCGGTGTGAAAGGCGGCCATCCCGGCCCCAAAAACACTCACACCACACACCGTCATGAAAACACTCGTCACCAAGTCCGCCACCCTCCTCTGCGCCGCCGCCCTCGCCGCCGGCGCGTCATTGATCACTCCGCGCACCGCCTCGGCCTTCGGCCAGATCGTCGAAAGCACACGGCCCAAGATCATCCTTGCGAGCCCGAACGCCTCGGCACCGCGCACGGTCATCACACTGCGGGGCGAGGCCTTAAACCGCGACAAGGACGGCAATCTCTGGAGAACCCGCGCGCCTTATCAAATCCAGTTCCCAAGCATCATCCCAGGCCAGTTCGTCAGCGCCGCCTTCACTTTTGTGGACTCAGGGAGTCTGCGGGTGACCATTCCCGCCACCGCCAGATCGGGAAAAATCCGGCTGGTTCAGGCCGACTATGTGACGAGCACCGTCCTTACCTTTACCGTCAACAGTCCGCTGCCCGCGCAGGAAAGCCGCCTGAACATCCAAAACAACACGCAGTACAATGTCATCAGCCTGCGCGTCAATGGTGTGGAGCAGTTCAGCCCCGGAAACGGCATCCCTCCAGGCCTGCTGCAATCAGGCATCCACACTCCCGGCAGCAAGACAGTCGTCGCTGAGGTCGGCATCAACCCTGGCGAGCCGCTTTTTCATTTCAATTTCAACGCAGTCCTGAGCGCGGGTCGAACCACGACGCTGACCCTCTCACGCATCTCCCTGCCCCAGCTCATGACCGACGGCAGCGCCAGCCGCGACTGGAATTCGGATGTCCTCTTTGGCAATGACGGCAACTTGTTCGTCCGCACGGTGCGCTTCTTCAGCGGCGGCACCTACCAGATATTGGAAACCGTGAGAGGACGCAGGCCGGTCGTGGTCGAGAACGGCCGCTACGCCGAGACCACCTGGAGGGACAACAGCATCCAGGTCAGCTTCAGTCTCGGCAACCGCCCTGTGGATCTCTTCCACCCCTTCTCCCAGTTCATCTCCAGTGTGGGCCGCGGCAACCAGCGGATCGTGGTGACCGCGCAGTGAGCCGGAGTTCCGCGCCCGCCCCCGGTGGCATTGCCGCCGGGGGTTTTGCCGTTTTTTATTGCGTGGCGAACTTGGTGAGCAGGCCGCGCTTGCGGGTCATGCGCAGGATGTGGAAGAACAGCGCCCCGGCGGCGGCGAGGTAGCCCGCGTTCAACAGCATGGCCTTGACCAGCAGACCCATGTCCATGACGCCGCCATCCATGACCTGCCTCATCCCCTCAAACACATAAGTGGCGGGGAAGCACCAGGCGAGGGGCTGCGACCAGGCGGGCATGTCCGCCACGGGATAGAAAACCGCCACGATGGGCTGGATGAAAAACGGCACCGCCCACGCCAGCGACTCCGCCGCCTGGCCCCAGCGCAGAATGAGCGCCGTGGAGATCATGCCCAGGGACCAGCCGAAGACCATGAGGTTCAGGAAAAAGGGCAGCAGCCACCAGTCCAGAATGAAAATGTCGAACCGGTAGCCCGCCCAGGCCACCAGTCCCAGCACCGCCACGGTCACAAAAATGCGCAGCATTCCCACGGCAAAGGTGGCCGCCAGATACTCGGTGGTGCGCACCGGAGCCACGAAGACATTGAGCAGGTTCCGCGTCCACACATCCTCCAGGAAGGAGATGGCCACGCCCTGCTGGGCGCGGAAGAGAATGTCCCACAAGATCATGGCCCCCAGCAGGAAGAGGATGAAGCCGCCGAACTCCGTGGTCGTGTTCCTTTGGAGAAAGAGGGTGAGGTTTCCCCAGACGAGCAGGTCCACCAACGGCCAGAAAATCATCTCCACCAGGCGGATGGGATTGCGTGTGTAAAGAAAGATGTAACGCAGCACAAGGGCCGAGATGACGCGGAGGTTCATGCGGGAAATGGAAGGCGGCTTCCATAAACGGCGGAGCACACCGGGCAAAGGCTCATTTTGCCGCGCGGTGGAAAGTCCGCGATCCCGCGCGCAATCCCAAGAAAAAAGCTGCCGTATGCAAGCGTCCATGCTAGTTCCCCCAGCTTGACCTTTCTCAACGCCATCCTTCTCGCGGGCGCATCGGCCTTCCTGATCCCGCTCATCATTCATCTGCTGAACAAGCGGCGCGTCATCACTGTGCGCTGGGGCGCCATGCACCTGCTGCACGAGGTGGTCCGCCAGCGGAAGCGGCGCATGAAAATCGAGCAATGGCTGCTGCTGGCCGTGCGCGTCTCCATTCCCATCGTGCTCGCGCTTTGCCTCGCGCGTCCTGTGCTGACCGCGCTGCGCTCCTTCGGCCTGGGCCAGACCTCGCTGGTTATGCTGCTGGATGATTCATTTTCCATGCGCGCGCCCTCATCAGGCGGCACGCCCGGGGAGCGCGCGCGTGAGGACATCGCGGGCATTCTGCAGGACCTGCCCGGCGGCTCGGACGCGCAGGTCGTACTGGCAGGGGGCAATGCGCGGACACTTTTCGAGGATCCCGTGACAGCACTGGAAGAACTGCCGGGGCAGCTCGCGGAGAGCAGCCGCCTCGCAGGGCCGGTGCGGGTGAACGACGCGCTGCAGGCTGCTGCCGCGGCGCTGGCGAAGTCCCAAAACGCCGCGCGCGAGCTGGCGGTCATCTCCGATTTTCAGGCCGCCGACTGGCAGGGTGCCGCGGATGGCGCCGCGCTGCCGGCGCTCGACGCGCTGCTCAAGCAGGAGCCGGCGCCACAGGTGACCTTTTACCGCATCCCCTCCGATCTGGCGGAGAACCTCAGCATCGCGAGCGCGGAACTCTCCGCTCTGGTGCTGGCGGAGGGCCAGCCTGCGGGGCTGCGCGCGCGCATTGTCAACCACGGCAAAAAGCCCTGGCAGGATGTTGCCGTGCATCTGGAGGCGGATGGCGCGCGCCTGCGCAGCACGCGCGTGTCGCTGCCGGCGGAGGGCGAGTCCATCGTCAACTTCACCCACGCTTTTGACACCACCGGCGAGCATTCGCTGGCCGTGCGCATCGAGGGCGACAGCTTCCCCGACGACAACGCCTTTTACTCCGTGGTGCAGGTGCGCGACCAGCTCAACGTGCTGCTTGTGGATGGTGATCCGAGCACGACTCCCCTGGGTGGCGCGGCGGATTTCCTGGAACTGGCGCTGGCGCCCTACCAATCCGCCAGCGCCTCGCTCAAGGACCTGATCCGCGCGACCAAGGTGGACGCGCGCCGCTTCCGTGAGGAGGACATGCGCGGCAAGGAAGCGGTCATCCTCGCAGATGTGGAAAGGCTGCAAGGAAACCGCATGGCCGATCTGGACAAGTTTGTGAGCGCGGGCGGCGGCCTCATCGTTTTCGCCGGGCCGCACTGCGATCTGGAGTGGTACAACCGCGATTTTTTCAAAAAAGGCGAGGGGCTTTTCCCCGCCGCCATCTCCGGGCTCAAGCGCGCGCAAGGGATGCCGGCGCGCATCCTTCAGCAACGCCTTACTCATCCGGCAGTGCTTTATTTCAACGACGCTCGCGGCGGAAGGCTGCAAGATGCCGAGTTCCAGTCTTGGTTCGAACTCGACGCCGGCACGGAGGCAAAGCCCCTGCTCCAACTGGATCAAGGCGTTCCACTCATCGTGGAAAAGCAGCACGGAAGCGGGCGCGTCATCGCCATGGCCACGACGGCGGACGCTGAGTGGTCAAACCTGCCCTTGCAGCCGTTTTATGTGCCGCTCATGCAAAGACTGGCCGCGCATCTCGCCACTCAGAGCACCAGCACAGCCTGGATTCCCGCCGGCACGCCGATGCGACTGACCGTGCCCAGGGAGCTTGCCAGCGCGGAGCACAGCCTGCGCGATCCTGCGGGACTGACGAGCACCCTCACACCCATAGTCGAGGGAGGGAACACGATGCTCAAGACTCCACCCCTGGAGACGCCGGGCATCTACCAACTCGTCGCGGGTGGACGAACCCGCCTCTTCGCGGTGAACCTGGACACGGCGGAGTCTGCCATCACCCCCATGCCCGCGGAAAACGTGCGCCGGATCGCCGAAAGACACGGCGCGGAATTCGTCGAGTCCCTCGACGCCTGGCGCAAACTGGACCGCACGCGGCGCTTCGGCAGCGAATTCTGGCAGCCGCTGCTGCTGGCGCTGCTGGGCCTGCTGTTCTTCGAGGTGCTGCTCCAGCAGCGCATCACGCGCGGGTGAGGCGCGGCTGTTCGCGGCATAGGTTTCACTGGCGGCGGTGCGCGGTCTCTCTATGAGCAGGCGCATGTCTTTCACACCCCCGCATGTCTTCGAGCAGCCCGCCCCGGCCTTTGATCTCTCCCAGGTGGAGACACCGGCCTTTGTCGTGGACCTGGGGCTTTTGCAAAAGAACCTGGAGAAGCTCGCGCGCGTGCAGGAGGCGTCGGGCGCGAGCATCCTGCTTGCCTTGAAGGGCTTCTCCATGTTCGCCGCCTTCCCGCTTGTCCGCCAGTTCCTGCGCGGCTGCTGCGCCAGCGGCATCCACGAGGCGCTGCTGGCGCATGAGGAGTTCGGACGCGAGGTGCATGTCTATGCGCCAGCGTTCAAGGAGGCTGAGATGCGGGAGATCATCCCCATTGCAGACCACATCAGCTTCAACTCGCCCGCGCAGTGGCGGAAATTCCGCCCCATGCTCGACGCCGCCCGCGCCGCAGGAAAACGCGCGCCCAGCCCCGGCATCCGCGTGAATCCGGAGCACAGCGAGGTGGAGGTCAGTCTTTATGATCCCTGCTCGCCCGGCTGCCGCCTCGGCACGCGCGCGGACGCGCTGGAAAACGAGAGCCTCGACGGCTTGGAGGGCCTGCATTTTCATGCCCTGTGCGAGCAGGATTCCGATGTCCTGGAGCGCACCCTTGCGGCGGTTGAGCGCCGGTTTCCCAGGCTGCTGGAAAAAGTGAAATGGGTGAACATGGGCGGCGGCCATCACATCACGCGCAACGACTACGATGTGGAGCGGCTCGTGCGCGTGGTGCGCTGCTTCAAGGAGCGGTGGGGCAAGGAAGTCTATCTGGAACCCGGCGAGGCCGTGGCCCTGAACACAGGCTGGCTCATCGCCACGGTGATGGACATCGTCCCCACGGACATTCCCACTGCCATCCTCGACACCTCCGCCACCGCGCACATGCCGGACACGCTGGAGATGCCCTACCGCCCGCACATCTTGGGCAGTGATGAGCCCGGCAAACTGGCGCACACCTTCCGCCTCGGCGGCCTGACCTGCCTGGCAGGCGATGTCATCGGCGAGTACAGCTTCCCGGCGCCGCTGGAGCCGGGGCAAAAACTCGTCTTCACCGACATGGCCCATTACACCATGGTGAAGACCACCACCTTCAACGGCGTGCCGCACCCGGACATCGTCCTGCACGATCCCGCCGCCGGCCTGCGCCTCGTGCGCCGCTTCGGCTACGAGGATTTCAAGCGGCGGCTGTCCTGAGGCGCGCGCCGCCGGGCGCGCCAAACAGAACTTCCGGCTTCCCATCACTGCCGGAATATCATTTATTTCAGGCTGTGAGTCCCCGCCTCACCCCATGCCATGAAGATGACACCCGAACTGCGCGATTTTGTCAGCACCCATAAATTCGAAAGGGTCCACATCGAAAAGCTGGCGGAGATGCTGCCGCAGGACGACGGCGAGCTCGACTCCCTGATCGCCGGGGTCGTGGACAAGAGCGATTGGAACGCCTTCACATTTCTCGTGACCGCCGCGCTCGGCGCGGGCCGGTTCGTGGACGGGAGGCATCTCCGTGAAGGCACCTGCCTCGCCCCGAATGGAACCTACCTGGGAACTTTTTTCTGGCACATGCGGGGAGACAGCAAATTCGACAGCCTGGTCCACGCCCTCTGCAAACACAAGCTGGCGACAGAAATCCAACTGCACGGACTTCTGGCGGCCGCGGGATGGTGCAAAACACATCTCGAAGGAAAGTGGCCCGATGACCTGCTGCGCTCCTGCCGCGAAATCATGCGCCGCAAAATGAGCAACGACAAACCCAGGCATCTCCTGCATGCCCTGGCGGCATACATTGACGATCCCGATCTCATCATGCTCGCGCATGAGCACCATGGGAAAATCCAACTCGACGACGAACTCCATCAATGCGCCGTCAAAGTGGCCGAAGCACACCTGGCCGTTTATCAGCTGCCTGTGATGGGAATGGTGCCTTCCACCATACGCTCTCTTGGCGCCGGCACTCACCTCCGCCGCTCCATCCCCAAAATCAGCCGCAACGCCCCCTGCCACTGCGGCAGCGGCCAGAAATACAAACGCTGCTGCCATGACAAGGATCAGGAACGCGCCCACTCCTTCTCCGAAGTCGAGGGCAAGACACCAGCGGAGCTGGAGGAATCCAGGGAGCCGCATCTCACGCCGGACAACATTCAAAAGCTCAGCCGGGCGCAGGTGCGAAAACTCGACCCGATGAAAATCTCCCATGACATCCTTCCGTGGTATTTTCTCATCATCGGCACGCACGGACTTTTTGATGAGGCCGCCTCAGCTTTTGAAAAGCTGGGCTGGCTGGATCATGTCACCAATTTTGACGCGGCGTGGGACAACGTCGTCACTTTCGCGACATGGGCGGGTCTGCCGGAGGTTGCCGAGCGACTGATCAGGGCGCGCTACCCGGACGGCGTCGTGCCCGAAGGCGTCCTGAAGCCAGGCACTGAACTGCTCAGGCTGCACTCATGTCCTGACCTCTACCTGGCGCAGCTTGAGAAAATGGCTCTCGAAGCCCTGACATGCAAAGAAAGCGACCGCCAGCAGTCGCTGGCCTACGGCCTGCTCTCGCCGCTGCACCCAGCCCTCTCCCTGCTCATGGTGCAGGGCATGCTGCCAGTGATCTCCAAGCAGAAGGCATTCAAACTCCTGGAGTTCATGCAAAAGCACCGGGACCAGCTCCTGCTTCCGGCGGAGGATCCCTTCACTGAAATCCTTGAGCGGCGCTTCATGGACGCGGCCCAGGCCAGCCATGGCAAAGACGCGCAAAAACTCCGCGAGGCCAACGACCGCCTGCAGGTCAAGTCCAGCCAGGTCAACGAGTTGCGCGGCCAGCTTGAAACCATGCGCCGGGAGCTCCGGCTCAAGGAAAAAGCCGCCAAGCGCGAGACGACGGCCGCCGCCGCGCCGACAAGCGCCGAGCTGGAGGCGCTGCGGGAATTGCGGGAAAAAGTGGAGCGTCTCAAATCCACCATCCAGGACCACTCCCAGGAGCGCGCGGCCCTGCGTCATGATCTGGCCTCCGCCTACACCGAGCTTCAGGAACTGCGCCGGCAAAAGAGCGCGCAAAACCCCGCAGAGACTTCCAACGACGCGGACGACGAGTCATTGACCCTGCCCGCCACGCTGGAGGACGCGCAGCCGGTCCGGCTCATCGAATATCCCAAAAAATTCCATGCCACGCTGAGCAGTCTGCCAAAGCATGTCAGCCGCTCCGCCCAGGTGCTGCTCGGCAGGCTCTCCGCCGGCGAGCCTTCCGCTTTTGTCGGCATCGTCGCCCTGCGAGCGCGTCCAGACACCCTGCGCCTGCGTGTGGGGGCCGACCACAGGCTGGTCTTCCGCCTGCATCCAGCCAGCCTGGAGGTGTTGGACCTCATCAACCGCCGGGATCTCGACCGCCTGGTGAAGTCGCTCTGAAAATGCGCGCGACCTTCACTCCCCCTTGCGCGCCAGGCGCGCGGCGAGCTCGTAGTTGCGGCGGAAAACGCCGCCCAGGTCGCGCGCCAGGCGTGTCTCGGCCACCTTGTCGCGGGAGCGGACCACGCTGTTGATCTCGCCCAGCGCCAGGTCGTAATGCACGGCGTCCAGGTTGTGGAAAACCTCGGTGGCGCGCTTCGGCAGGTCATTGCCAAAAATCTCCCTCCACGCGGCGCGCTGCTCGTGATGCGCATCCACGCAGATGACGCGGATCAAAAACCGCAGCGTGCTGAAGGCGGAGCCCGTCCACTCGGGATGGTAGGTGAAGGCTTTGGCTTTTTCATACGGCATCTCGTCCGCGTCGCTCATGTGACGGAGGTTTTCCGGCGTGTAAAAATCCTTCCGCGCCGCCAGCCTGCGCAAGGCGCTGCGCTGCGGTCCGCCCGGCGCGCCGACTTTGAAGGCCCACAGCCCCTGCCCCGCGTCACCAAGCACGAACTCCATGAACGCCGTGGCCAGTTCGGGATCAGGCGCGCCGCGAAACATGGCGATGGGGTCCACACTCACCGAGCTGCCGCCCACCGGCATGATGAAGCCCACGCGGGAGGTGCCGTCGGCGCGCCGCGTCTCCTCCTCCGTGGAGCGGCCGTAATAGTCAATGCACATGCCCGCGGCCGCGTCGCCGCGCGCCACATCGAGCGGGATCTTGCTGGAGCTGTCACTATAATAGCGCGCGTTGGCGCTGATGCGCTGGATGAGCGAAAGCCCCGCCAGCCAGCCCTGGCGCACGCCTTCTTTTTCGATTTCCTCGGCTGTGCTCAGACGACCGGGCTTTTCCGCGAGTCTGTTGACGGCTTCCTGCATCTCCTGCTGAATGAGCATTTCAAAGGCCTTCGTCACCGTGGCGCTGCGCCCGGGGTCCGCGAGCGCGAGCTGCCCATGCAAACGCGGGTCGGCCAGGTCACGCCACTGCCGCGGGTCTTTCTCGATGCCGAGGCGGCGGAGCACATCGCGATTGAAAACGATGCCGAAGCTCGAAAGGCAGCAGGCTGTCCACCGGTCCTTCGCATCGCGAAAAGGCTCGCCGCTGACCATTTCGGGAATGCCCTCATCACCGAACCATGCGGGGTGCTTTTCCTTCAAAGCGGCGATGCCCGTGGCATCACCGGACTGCGCCACCAGAGTGCCTGCCTCGGCCTGGATTTGAAAATCATAGGCGCCGCCTCCGAAGAAAATATCCACGCCAATGCCCGCATTCGACGCCAAAAAGGCCGCGCGAGCCGGGTCATCCGCAGGGGCTTTGCCGCTCATGAAATTCTGCGCCACCTGCGGGGTCCACTCGCGCCCCATCTCGCGCGTCCACAGGTTTTGAAAAGCAGCGCTGTATTCCGACTTCAACAGCACGGCGATTTCCGAGGTGCCGCCCGGTACGCGCCAGTCCATCGCCACCGTCTCGCCGGTTTTTTCCTTCCAATGCCGGGCAAATGCCTGCCCGAACTCCGCGCGCAGCCGCTCGGGGTGCGGGGTCAGGATCACCAGCCTGCGGTCGAAGTTCGTGGACGCGGTGGACTCGCGCGGCTTGAGCAAAAACGGCCCGGCCAGCGTCACCGCCAGCGCGCCTAGAATGAGCAGCTCCTTGCGCCAGCGGTGGGGGGATGAGGAATCAGCGGAGTCTGCCATCCCGGCGATTCAAGCGGAGGAACCCGCGCGCGGCAACAGGCATGTTGGAGTTCAAGCTTCAGCTTGTTCAATGAACTCCCGCAGCGGCGTCCTACCATGAGTCGCCTGACGGCTTCAATCCAATAGAGGTGCCCAGGCTTCAGCCGCTTTGAAAAACACACAGCCCAAACTCACCACTCGGAGGGCCAGACGGCACTCTCAAAACTCTCGAACTCCAAATGATTCAGAAAGACTTAATTCTTGCATTTCTGCATAAAAACCATAATTTCTGAATTCAATACACTGAAATTGCCCCTATAATCCTTCATCCATGATGCCCCTCATCCAGCAAATGCTCGGAGAAGCCGGTTGCGCAGACAGCCCGGCGGTGCGGCAGGCTGTGGATGAGGCGGGCTTCAATCAGGTGTCCTTCGTCGAACCGGTGCTCGACTGCCCGGAGGTGCGGGAGCGCGACTTCCTCCAAGTGCTCGCGCGCACGCTGGAGCTGCCCTGGTGGGAAGGCGGCGGCGAGACCCCGCCCGACTCATCTTTGCGCAGGCACCTGCCCGCCGAACTCGCCCTGCGGCACCGCATCCTGCCGGTGGGGTTCGCGCGCGAGGAGCATGAGGATCAGCCCGGCCATGAAGCGCGCGCCACCCTGCACCTGGCCACTTTTGATCCGCTGAACCTCGTCACCCACCAACGCGTGGCCGCCACAGTGACGCACCCCGTGGCCTGGCATGTGGGCCAGCGCACGCGCATCGTCGAGGGCATCCAGCGGCTCTATGGGCTGGGCGCGGACACCTTTGAAAAAATCCTGCGCGGACGTGCTGAGTGGGAGGGTGAGGAAGCAGGAGATGAAGTCACCGTGCTCGACGAACCCGAGGACGAGGAGGCCAGCGTGGTTCGCTTCGTGAATCAAATCCTCCGCCGCGGTCTGGAGCAGCGCGCCACCGACATTCATGTCGAGCCCCAGCAGGACAGACTGCGCATCCGCTGCCGAGTGGACGGTCGCCTGGAGGATCTGCCAGTGCCGGAAAACATCAAGTCCCTGCAGGCCAGCGTCATCGCGCGGCTGAAGATCATGGCGCGGCTCGACATCGCCGAAAAACGCCTGCCGCAGGATGGCCGCATCAACCTCGAACTCGACGGCCAGCCCATTGACGTGCGCGTGGCCACCATCCCCAGCGTCGAGGGCGAAAGCATCAGCCTGCGCCTGCTCTCCCAGCAGGTGATGACGCTCGACCGCCTCGGTCTCACCGGCGGCCTGCGTCCCGTCATCGAGGACCTGCTGCGCCTTCCCAATGGCATCATCCTCATCACCGGCCCCACCGGCAGCGGCAAGTCCACCACGCTCTACGCCTTCCTCAGCGCGATGAACCAGCCGCACCGGCGCATCGTCACCATTGAGGACCCCGTGGAGTACAAAATGCCCGGCATGGTGCAGATCGCCGTAAAGCCGGAGATCGGTCTCACCTTTGCCACCGGCCTGCGCAGCATCCTGCGCGGCGACCCGAACGTGGTCATGGTCGGCGAAATGCGCGACCTGGAGACCACCGAGATCGCCATCCGTGCCGCGCTCACCGGGCACCTGGTCTTTTCCACGCTGCACACGAATGACGCCATCGGCGGCATCACGCGCCTCGTGGACATGGGCGTGGAGCCCTTCCTCGTGTCCAGCGCCGTGCGCGCCTTCTTCGCTCAGCGTTTGGTGAGAAAACTCTGCCCGCTGTGCAAAGCGCCCGCCGAGGTCGAGCGCGAGTATCTTCAGAGCATCGGCTTTCCGCTCAGCGCCGCAGGCCGCATCCACCGCGCCACCGGCTGCGAGGCCTGCCGGGGCAGCGGCTACCAGGGGCGGCTCTCCATTTACGAGGTCGTCCAGCTCACACCCGCGCTCCAGCACCTCATCAACATCCGCTCCCATCCCGCAGAGCTGAAAAAGCAGGCCATGGAGGACGGCTACCTGCCCATGCGCGGCTACGGCTTTCAAAAAGTCCTCAACGGCGAGACCACCATCGAGGAAGTCCTCAGCGTCACCGCCATGGCCGAAGGGGAAAATTCGAAATCCGAAACTCGAAACCCAGTCTCCGGCCCCCTCTCCGCAGCATCCGCCATCAGTGTTCATTAGTGTCCATTAGTGGTTCCAAAACTCCTCGCAATCCCCATGCCCACCTTCGCTTACAGCGCCCACAGCCCCTCCGGTGTCATCACCGGAGAGCTTAGTGCCGCCGACCGCGCGGAGGCCATCTCTTTGTTAGGCCGGAAAAAGCTGCGCCCCTTCAAACTCGAACAATCCGGCGCGCAGTCCGTACGCGAAGCTGCTGCCGCGTCCGCCCAGAGCGCCCCCCAAGGCCCCTTGAAGATCAAAATCGCCCAAGTCACCCACTTCATCGAGGAACTCTCCGACCTGCTGAGCGCCGGCATCCAGCTCGAGCCAGCGCTCGCCACCATGGAGCGGCGACGGGAGCTTTCCGGCATCAAGACACTCGCCACCGCCCTGCGCGCCAAGGTGCGGGATGGCATGCCCTTCTCGAAAGCCGTCTCCACAACGACACCCAGCTTTGGAAATCTCTTCTGCGCTCTCGCCAGCGCCGGCGAGGCCAGCGGCACGCTGCCCTCCGTACTCAAGCGTCAGGCCGCCTACATGCGCTCCCTGCTCGCCCTGCGCAGCAAGGTGGCCTTTGCCCTCATCTACCCCGCCTTTCTCATCGTCTCGGCCGTCGCGGTCACGCTGCTTTTCATCGTCTATCTCATCCCCAAGCTCACCGAGTTGCTCGATGCCACAGGCGGCAGCCTGCCTCTCGGCGCGCAGATCATCTTGAAGCTCAGCGAGCTTTTCAAAGCCACCTGGTGGATGGCTGGCGGCGGTCTGTTCGCCGCCTGGCTTCTGCTCAAAGCCTGGCTCTCCCAGCCCGCCTCGCGCATACCTTGGGCGCGCTTCCTCCTGCGTCTGCCGCTCTTTGGCGGCGTGCTCAAAGCGCGCTTCCACGTTCAGTTTCTCGAAACCCTCGCCAACCTCCTCGGCAACGGCCTGCCGCTCGTCCACGCCATGCAGCTCACGCATCAGGCAATCGAGAACCCGTTTTATCAGCGCGAGTTCGAGGGCGTCATGCGCCATGTGGCCGAAGGCGTCAGCCTCTCCCGCGCGCTCTCCCGCAGCCCGCATTTCCCAGACCTGCTCATAGACATCGTCAGCGTCGGCGAGCAAACCGGCGACCTCGCCGCCGCCCTGGGCAAAGCCGCCGAGCGCTTCGACCGCGAGCTTACCAAAAAAGTCGAAAAACTCAGCGCCCTCGTCCAGCCACTCATCGTCTGCCTCATGGCCGGCATGGTCGGCATCATGGCCTACCTCATGATCACCACCATCTTCCAAACCATCAGCGGCATGAGCCAGTGAATCCAAAACTCCAAACTCATAACTTATTAGTGCCCATCAGTGTCCATTAGTGGTTCCAAAAATCCCACATCCCATGAAAACCCATCCATTCAAACCCCGCCGCCAAGCCGCTTTCACCCTCGTCGAAATGGTGCTCGTTCTCGGCATCGTGGCCCTGCTGGTCGGGGCTGGCATCGTCTCCCTCGTCGGCGTGCTTGACTCCGGCAAAAAGACCCGCGTCAAAGGCGACCTCAACACCCTCAGCGCCGCCCTCCGCTCGTATGAGACCGACAACATGTTCCTGCCCTCCAGCGAGCAGGGAATCATGGCCCTCGTCCAAAAGCCCTCCTCACGCCCCGCGCCGCAGAACTGGGCGCCCAAGCTGAAAAAGGTCCTCCTCGACCCCTGGGGCAACCCCTACCACTACCGCCGCCCCGGCCAGAAAGACAAAGGCGGCTTCGATGTCTTCTCCGCCGGCGAGGACGGCACCCCCGGCACCGCCGACGACATCGGCAACTGGGACCTCTGAGGAAGTTCGAAATTCAAATACGTCAGCCCATTCCATGAGTCCTCCAAGCCCCATCCATCATTAGCGCCCATTAGAGTCCATTAGTGGTTCCCAAATCCCCGAAATGAAACCCGCCTTCACCCTCCTCGAAGTCTGCCTCGCCCTCACACTCGCCACGCTCATTTTCGGCGTGGCCGTGCTGGGCATCAGCGGCGTGCAGGCGGAGGCGGGCTTGAAGCGGAGCGCCTCCCAGATCGAGACCACCGCGCGCGAGTCCCTCCTACGCGCCGTCACCAGCCAGCGCACCATCGTTCTTGGCTTGCCAGGCGGGCTCGGCATCGAAGGCCAGATGCTCATCAAGCGTCATGGTGAAAAAGAATTCCGCGCACCCAAAAGGGGCGAGGTCTGGGAGTTCAACCCCACCGGCATTTGCGAGCCGCTCGAAGTCCGCCTCTCCAGCCCGGCAGGCATCATCGAGCTTGGCTTCGATCCCCTCACCGCCTGCGCCATCAAGAAAAACGTCATCGTCAACGGATGAAACACCGCGCTGACATTTCAAGCCGTTGGAGTTCAAGCTTCAGCTTGTTCACTGACCGCCCACAGCGGAGTCCGCTCCCGTGCCGCCTAAAGGCTTCACTCCAACGTTGGAGTCCACACGTTGGAGTTCAAGCTTTAGCTTTTCCGGGAGTGGACTCCGCAGCGGAGCCAACTCCCGTGTCGCCTAAAGGCTTCACTCCAACGGCTTCACTCCAACATTCCCACGGCTTCGCCCTGCTCGAAATCATCCTCGCGCTCGGCCTCTTCTCATTGGTCGCCGTCGGACTCACCCGCGCGCTCGACATGATCGCGCAGACCTCGCGGCAGGCGCGGCAGGAGGCGCAGGTGCTGCGCGTGCTCGAGTCCGTGCTCGCCGAAGTCAGCCACCAGCCCGAGCTGAAACCCACCACCGTCACCTTTCCCAAATCCGCCGACCACGTCGAAGCCCGCGCCACCATCTCCAAAGCCGAACTCATCACCAAAGACAAAACCCAGCTCGACCACATCTTCCACATCCAGGCCGAGGCATGGATCGAGGATGGCCGGAAAAAAGCGCTCAAGCGCCAAATGCAGACCTATGTGTACTCACCCGCATCGCCCTGAGCTGGCTTCGGCTTGCAGAATAGTATGGGGAACAGGCGTCTCGCCTGTTCGCTCAGGCACGATGTTTGCGCCTCAAGGCTTCACCCTCCTGGAGGTCATCATGGCCCTCGGCCTCATCACCCTCATCCTCGGCGGCGTCTATGGCATCGCCGATGGCTCGCTGCGGCTCGGCGCCTCCATGTCGAGAGCCCGCCTCATGGAGACACGCGTGAGCCACTTCACCATGACGTGGCGGGATTATCTGGAAAACCTGCCCCCGGGCATCCGCCTCAGCGCCGGTCTGGAAAAAGGCGCGCGCGACTCCGCAGGCGCTCTGCTCATTGAGGCTGGACCCGCGCCCTTTGCCTGGTCCCAGGCGCTCGCCCTCGCGGATGCCGTGGAGTTTGCCGTCGTGCGCGGGGAACGGGAGAAGTCGCTCACTCTGCTCGTGCGTCATTTGAAGCGTCTCGAAAAGCCAACCCCTCTCGAAAATTACCAGCTCATGGCCGAGCTGCCGCTGTTGCAGCATTTGAAGACATTTCGCGCCAGCTACTACGATGCTGGAGAGAAAAAATGGTTCGCCAGTTGGGACCCCGACAAGCGCGCCGCGCCTCCGCTCTTCATGCGCCTGAACTTCGCCTTCCTGGATGACCCACGCGAACACGAGCTGGTCTTCTGGATCGCCAACGACCTCAAAACCGTCATGAACGTCAACCCATCTCAAGAGGGTTTGGGGAACCACGAATGGACACGAATGGGCACGAATCAGAAAAGACAAAGAGCCGCCTTGGCAGGCTATGGCATGCCAACACTGAGCCTAGCCAGAACCCTCCACACCACAGAAGCACTCCCGAGACCACACACCATTCGTGTCCATTCGTGTCCATTCGTGGTTCCCCTCCTTCTTCAAATTTCGAACTTCGAACTTCGAACTTCAAATCTGCCCGTCTAACCCATGCGCCTCCCCCGCCAACGCCCCGCCCGCCATCAAGGCTCCGCGCTCATCGCGGTGTTTTGGATGATCGCGGTCATGGGCATGCTCGTGTATGCGGGGGCCAGGGCGCTCGACACGGACGCGCGCCACACGCGCCTCATGCGCGGAAGGGTTTATGCGAAGCGGCTGGCGCAGATGGGTTTGGAAATCGGACGCCACCCTGCCCTGCCGGCGCATGATCCGCTGCTCTCTTATCAAACCCCGGATGGCGGCTCCTACCAGGTGCGCATCGTCGCCGAGGAGGCCAGGCTGAACATCAATGTCTTGTTAGGTTCCGATGACCGCGTGCTGCTGCCGCGTCTTTTTGCCTCCTGGGGACTCAAGGCGGAGGATGCCAGCGCCCTGCATGATGCCCTGCACGACTGGGTGGACGTTGACGACCGCACCCGGCTCAATGGCGCGGAAAAGCGCGACTATGAAAAGGCCGGCCTCATCGGGCTGCCCTTCAACCGTCCCTTCAAGGAGGTGGAGGAAATGCGCCTCGTGCGCGGCATGGACATCGTGGACGCCTTGCGGCCCGACTGGCGCGAGTGGTTCACTGTGCTCGGTGATGGCCGCGTGGATGTGAATGACGCGCGTCCGGAACTCATTTCCCTGCTCGCCAATGTGCCCATGGAGCGACTGACGCCGCTGCTCACCCTGCGCGCGGGCCGCGATGGCGTGCGCGACACGCAGGACGATGTGCGGCTGCAATCCGCCGTGCAGGTGGCGCAGTTGCTTGGCATTTTTCAACCGCAGATCGTCGAGCACCTGACGCGCTGGACGCAGTTTGCCGGACCCATCCGGCGCATCGAAAGCACCGGGATTTTTGGCGATGTGCGCCGCCGCCTTGTGCTCATCGTACAAGACCAACAAGCCATTTGGAGAGGGGAGGTGCCGCATGGGCAGGACTCGTAAACTGACGCGCGATTTACTGCTGCCGGGTGCCACCGGCTGGGAACGCTGGACCGGCGCGCCCGGCCAGAGCTGCGTGAAAGCCGCCGAGTTCGGCCAGAGCGCGGGCGTTTTCGCCAGGGACAGCCAGGACCGCGCGCTGGCGCTGCCCGTCGCGCATCTGTGGGTGCTGCCCGCATGGATGGAGGGTGAGGCCGCGCATCTCAAAGACATGGCCGCGCTGCATCTGGAGCGCCTCGGCGTGCGCGTGGCCGACATGGAGCACGGCCTGCATGTGCGGGAGATCATGGCGCGCGAGGGCGGCATCCTCACACGCATCACCGCGCTCAAGGAGACCGGCGCGCCGCTTTGGGACGCCTCGCGCCTGCCGCACGAAGTGCTGCCGCATTTCGCCTTCCTGCCGCTGCCGGAGGATGGCATTGTGCTTTTGCGCGAGCTTGGCCGCCTGGTCATCCTCGTCACCCACGGCGCGGAGGTCATCTATGCCAGCCCGCTTTCCGCGCGCGAGTTGGACGCCCGCGCCCTTGGCGAGGTGAACCTCATCTGCGTGCAGCTCGGCTTTCAGGGCGTGCTGGGCCGCGTGCGCGAGATCCAGCTCTGGCTGGAAGATGGCAATCTCGATGAAGTCACGCGCGTCACCGGCCTGCCCGCCGCGCGCATGGAGCGCCTCGCGCCGGTGATGCCAAATCATGGTGTGTCGCCTTTGATGCCGCCGGAGATTTTGCACGCGCGTGCCACCGCTCGGAACCGCGCGCGCGCCCGTCTGCTGGCACTAAGCGCCGGCCTCGCCACCGCCGCCGTCGTGGCCGTCATGGCCGTGCTTACCACCTGGGCCGTGCGCGAGCGGAACCTGCTGCGCGAGCGCGTGGCTGAGCTGACTCCGCGCGCCTCGCAGGTGCTGGAGCAAAAGCGCGCCTGGCAGGAGGCCGCGCCCGCCGCCGATCCGACCGTCTCGCCCATGCAGGTGCTGCTGGATGTGATGCAGCCGGAGGTCTCCACCGAGATTTCCATGACAAACTTCGAGTGGACTCCCGAGCGCGTGCTGGTGCGCGGCCGCACTCCGACACCTGCGCTGGCCCTTGAATATGCCACCGAGGTGAAAAACTCCGATCCCCTGGCGCGCTTCACCTGGGAGACACCGGCGCCCGTCATCGCCAGCGACAACAGCGCCACCTTCGAACTCAAAGGGGAGGTGCGGCCATGAAAAAGAGCGAGCGCATTCTCCTGGTCATCTTCACCCTCGTCTTCCTCGTCGTGGTCGGCGGCGGGCTGCTGGCCTTCGGCCTGAAAAACTACCGCGAGTTAACCGCCGAGACCGGGCGCCTGCGGGACCGCCTTGCCGAAATGCACCAGGCCCTTGCCGAGAGCGCCGTGTGGCAGGAGCGCAGCGCATGGCTGGATGAAAAAATGCCGCGCTTCGCCTCCCGCCAGGAGGCCTCCGCGCATCTGCTGGAAAACCTGCAAAGCACGGCGGAAAACGCCGCGCTCGCCCTCGGTCCGCGCGAGTTCATCGAGCCCCAGCGTCTCGACGGCGAGGAGGACGCGCCGCAGGGCTTTTACGACAAGGCCACGGTCCGTCTCACGCTCGATCAAGCGCCTGAAAATGCCCTGTTCACCTGGATGCACGCGCTGCAAAGCTCCGGCGGATTTCAAGGCGTCACCCGTCTTTCCATCACGCCATCCGGCCAGGGCAAAACCGTGAACGCCGAGATCGAGGTCACCCAATTTTATCTCGAAAAACCCCACGCCAAAGTCACAAGGAGGGACAGATGATGAGCATGCATCTTGCCGTGCGCGCCGCGCTTCTTTTCCCTCTCCTCATCACCGCAGCCCGCGCCGGGGACGCGCTGGTGAAGCCGCCGCCACTGGAGCACTACGCCGCCTTGTGGGAGCGCAGTCTCTTCACCACGAGGGACCTTCCCACTCCCGACTCTCCCGCAGGTCCGCTCTTCACTGACAACCTCTCCCTCGCCGGCGTCTATGAGGTCAACGGCGCGGTGGTCGCCGTGCTGGTGGACCGCGCCAGCTCGAACGTCATGGAGGCGCGCATCGGTTCCGAGAACAGCGCGGGCATCAAGATCCGCCAGATCGAGCCCGGCGAGACGATGGACAAGACGCGGGTGCAGCTCCAAAAGGGCGATCAGGCCGGGTGGGTCGGCTTTGACAACAGCCAGCCAACCTCCCCTTCCAGCCCGCAGCCTGCATTGGAGTCGCGCCCAGCAGTCCCCGCGCGCGAGTTGCCCCCTTCCCCACTTCTGCCCAGCATTTCCGGCCGTCCGCCCTCATCCTCCGGTGACGTGCCGCTGCCGCCGCCCTGAATTGATTTTCAAGTTGCGATGACAGCCCGTGGATGGAAGTCTGAAAACCATGCTTGATCTCGTGGAGTTCCCCCCTGCCACACTGCTCGCCGCCGCCCAGGTCTTCTTTGCTCTCTGCATCGGCCACGCGGTGGCGGATTTTCCTTTGCAGGGTGAATACCTCGCCATCGGCAAAAACCGCCGCTTTCTCCTCCGCCTGGCTGATCCCGCGCGACCGGCGAGCATCTGGGTGGCCTGCATGGGCGCGCACTGCCTCATCCACGCGGGCATGGTGTGGATCATCACCGGTTCGGCGCTGCTGGCCTTGATCGAGTTTGCCCTGCACTGCCTCATAGACATCGCCAAATGCGAAGGTGTCACCGGCTTCAACACTGACCAGTTGCTGCACCTCGCCTGCAAGGCGCTTTATGTCGCCGCCGCGTGGTTCGGCTGGCTGGCGTGAAGGTTTGCCTTCTTGCCCGTTGACCGGCGGCGCTTCCACTTGAACTTGCCCGCCCATGCCCGTCCCGCTGCTCGACGTCAACGCCCAAAACCACCCGCTCGAATCCGAACTGCTCGAAGCCTTCACCCGCGTGCTGAGGCATGGGCGCTTCATCATGGGACCGGAGATGGAGACCTTCGAAAAAGAGGTCGCGGACATGCTCGGCTGCCGCCATGCCCTCGCCGTCTCCTCCGGCACGGACGCGCTCCTGCTCGGTCTCATGGCGCTCGATCTCCAGCCGGGTGACGAAGTGCTCTGCCCGGCTTTCACATTCTTCGCCACAGCGGGCGCGGTTTCCCGGCTCGGCGCGGTGCCGGTGTTCACGGATGTCTGCCCTGTCTGTTTCAACATGGATGTGAACGACGCCCGCGCCAAGATCACCCCTCGCACCAGGGCCGTCATTCCCGTGCATCTCTTCGGCCAAAGCGCCGACATGGACGCGCTGCTGGCGCTCGCAAAAGACAACAACCTGCGCGTGCTGGAGGACGGCGCCCAGGCCATCGGCGCCACTTACAAGGGCCGCGCCTGCGGCACCATGGGCGACTTCGGCGCCTTCAGCTTCTTCCCCAGCAAAAACCTCGGCGGCTTTGGCGATGGCGGCATGCTCGTGACGAATGACGACTCCCTGGCCGAATACGCCCGCGTGCAGCGCGTGCATGGCATGAAGCCGAAGTACTATCATCACCATGTCGGCGGCAATTTCCGTCTCGACACGATCCAGTGCGCCCTGCTCAGCGTGAAGTTGAAGCACTACGCCACCTACACGGCGCAGCGCCAGGCCAATGCCGCGCACTACGCCGAGGCGCTGTCAAAGCTGCCGGGCGTCGTCACGGCCGATCCCGCGCATTGCAAATGCCCCGCCTCCCAGGAAGCCTGGCTGACAGCCAATACCGCGCGCCTCATCTTGCCCGTGGCCTACCCGCACAACACGCACATCTGGAACCAGTTCACCCTGCTCGTTCCCGGCGAAGGCCGCCGCGATGCCCTGCGGAACCACCTCCAGGCCGCCGGCATTGGCTGCGAAATCTACTACCCGCTCACGCTTGATCAGCAGCCCTGCTTTGGGCATCTGCCGGAAAGCTCGCGCACCGGCTGCGGTGTGGCGCACCGCATGGCGGGGGAAGTGCTGAGCCTGCCCATCTACGGCGAGCTGACTGAAGTTCAGCGCGGCGAAGTCATCGCCGCCATCGCCTCGTGGTTGAAGCATTAAAATCAAAATGCTTGCGGGATGAGGCTGTCTCAAAGCCTGTCCAGCATTTGCGACAAAACCTGGAGAAGCAGTGAAATTCGGCGGATGGAAAAATTCCATATCTCATCCAACGCAAGCCTGCGCGCGGATTCCATGCTAGCCGAGAAGCATCCAGACGGCGGCAACGAGCGTGAGCACGAAGAGAGTGTGCTCGAAGGGTTTCTGCGGGATGCGCTTCAAAATTTGCCATCCGAGCAGGATGCCTAGCACGACGGCGGGCAGCATGACGAGATTTGTGGCCAGGGAGCGCGGATGGATGATGCCGAGGTTGGCTGAGAAGGGAACTTTGAAAAGGTTGATAAAAAGAAAGAAGCGGCTGAAGACGCCGAGATGGTCTTTTTTCTCCATTCGCCGGGAGAGCAGATAGACGGTCATGACAGGACCGGCGGCGTTGGCGAGCATGGTGGTGACACCGGCGCCGAGGCCCATGGTCCAGGCGAAGCCGCGGTGCTCGGTGAGGGCGATGAAGTCCTGGCGGCGCGCGTCGAGCAGAAGCTTGAAACAGAGCAGGGCGATGATGACCCAGCCGATGACGACCCGGGCGGCCTGGTTGTCAATATGACCGAGAAGCAGCCAGCCGAGGATGACGCCCGCGATGGCGGGCGGAGCCATGGGCAGCACCTGCCGCCAGCCGCCGCCGTGGCGGTTGATGAAGTAGCCCATGAAGTCGGCGACGATAAGCAGGGGCAGCACGAGCCCGACGGATTCGCGCGCGCCGAAGGCCTGGGCCATGAGCACGACATTGAGGGTGGCAGTGCCTGAAAGGCCGCTCTTGGAAAGGCCTATGCAGAGCGCGGCGGCTCCGGCCATCAGCATGACATGTGCGTCCCCGGTGAAAAGGGTGTGCTGGGTCAGCCAGTCGTTAAGGGTCAAGCCGCAGGATCAGGGGACAATGGTCACGGGCGTGCCGTAGGGAGCGATGGCGTAGAGCTTCTGCGCCATGGGGTAGGGCATGCGGATGCAGCCGTGGGAGGCAGGCGAGCCGGGGTGCGGGATGGGGCCCGCATGCATGCCGACGCCATTGCCAGTGAGGCGCATCCAGTAGGGCATTTTGGCGCCGACAAACCTGCCGCCGGATGGCACGCGATGGATTCCGGCGGTGGCGCTGCCATTAATGACGACGCCATTGGCGTTGACGATGCTGCCGTATTTGTTCGATCGCTTGTCCACGACCTTCTCCGAGATGCGGAAGGTGCCGGTCGGTGTGCGGAATCCGCTGCGCCCGGTGGCCACATAACTCCAGGCGATGTTTTGATTGTTGCGGAAGATGTAGGCCTTCTGCTGGCTGAGATCTATCGTCACCCTCACCGGTCCCGGCGTGCCGGTGCCGTGCCAGACATAAAGCGGGGAGGAAGATGAATCCGCCGGCAGCACATAAATGGCTCTGCGCACGACTTCTTTGGTGGAACCAAGCGGCATGATCTGGCAGGCGGTCAGGCTCAGGGCGGACGCTGCGATAAGGAGGAGATGGACAGCCTTCATGACTGCGGATTCTTGTGAAAAATCAGAGAAAACGCAACTCGCTGGAATGGTGGCGGGCCAAGTTAAATCATGGTGCTTTCCTCAAATTCCAGTAAATCTTGAGATTCTTGGTCCTCCGACCTGCTGCAACGAGGTCTGTGTCGCCATCGCCATCCAAATCGGCGGGCATGAGGTCCTCGCAGGCCATGCCATTATCATCCACGAGGTGCTGCTGCCAGCCGTTGCCGTCCTCCTTGCTGGTGTAAAACAGTTTCACCCCAACCTTGGGGCCGACCTTTTGCGCGGAACGCCAGCCGACGGCGATCTGGCGGTTGTTCAGACCGAGATAATCGGCGCAGGCCAATGCGTGGCCATCCACGAGGGTGTCATCCAGCACGCGCCGCTGCCACAGGCCGTCCTTGGGGCCGTCCGCTGCTGGCGTGTAAAGCACAAGCTCGTGCCCGTGCATGGGCTCGATGGTGACAATCCAGGGCTGGCCTCCGGCAAAGGCACCCCAGCGAATTTCCCCGGCGCCGGCGAGACCGGCTTCGGTGTGATTCGACACCCACTGCGAGCGCCAGCCGCTGTCGCCGGGGGTGAGGCGGACAATGCCCTCCCTGCCCGCCAGGAGCAGCGTCTCCGCCTCATGCGCGGGGGCGGGCACGACCTCGAAATTGTGCGTCATGTGCATTGAGTCATGGATGAGAGTGGTGTTCCAGGTGCCGTCCACATTTTCCGGCACATGATAGGCGAGCAAACGGACGCCCGCGCCCTCGCCGTTCTTGTTGCCGCGCCCGTGCAGGGGGGCTACGACGAGGTCGTGGCGCCCGGCGCGATTGCGTACCCAGCGCATTCGGTGGGTGGTGGGCTCGTGCGTGAGTTGCACGGGAGTCCAGAGCTGAGTTCGGTCCGCCGGGGGCTTCATGTAAAAGACCGCTCCGCTGTTTTCGGTGTCGCCTGGGTTCCACTGCGCGCCGACGGCCACCTCGGCCTTGCCGTCGCCGTCAATGTCACGCGCGGCGATGCAGACATGGTCGCGATCGGTGAGTTTGCGGGCGATGACGTGCTTCTGCCAGGCGGGGTTTTGATACCAGACAATGGCGTCCTTGTCGGCGAGGAGGATGTCGGTCCTGCCGTCGCCATCCACATCAGCCAGGGCGATGCCGTAGCCGATGCCGACTTCGGCGTCTATTTCCAGTTCGCGGAACTGCGCCTGAACCTGGGACAGAGCCAGGGAGGGGAGAAAAATCACGGAGAGGGCCAGGGTGCGCATAGGCCGTGATCATGCGCGCATCCGGGGGGATTTTGCCAGCAAAAGCTGCGGGAGGTTGAGAAATCTATGCCCAAGGTCGGTCCACAGTCTCATCAAAAAGTGACAATGTGCATAAAAAGAATTGACGATGTAATGACAAAATCGCTAGCCTGATCGAACAAATCCCCCCGTTTTCGGTGTCCCACACTGGAATCAACCGGTCTGTGAACCAGCCATTCCCGCCATGCCTTTCCCCTTCGTCCACGCTTTCCATCCGCGCCTGATCGCCATGAGCGCGGCTGTTTTGCTGCTGACGCCCGCTGCCTGGGCCATACCGCCCGCAGCCCCTACCAATGTCAAAGCCAGTGTCAGTCTGAAGGTCGCCAACGGCACCACGGCGCTGGCGCATGACAAATATCTTGTCACCTGGACCGACAACGCCGTTGACGAGACAGGCTACCGTCTTGAGATACGCTTCGGAAATGTGGGGCAGTTTCTGACCCTCGCATTGCTGGAACCCAACACCGAGGGGGTGCTGTGGACACCCACGGCAAGCCAGTTCTCGGCGGTGGCGGGCCAGATCATTCAGTTCCGGGTCATCGCCTTCAAATACAACGCGGCGGCGGTCGAGTTGCGCTCAGGACCGATCCAGACTCTCACTTATCCCTCGACTACGGGCAATATCAGCACACCGACAGGACTGACGGCGGTGAATGTGGGTGACGGCGGTGTCCGGCTCGAATGGAATGACACCAGCAACGCTGAAACCTACCATCAGGTGTTTTACAAAAAGAGCTCGGAGGGCACATATCAGAAGTCGTTTTACATTGAGCATAATATCTCCGAGGTGGATCTGCGCTCCGGACGGCTGCCGCCGAGCAAGCTGCCCCATCTCCTCACCGGGGCGCGTGCGAACGCCGCCGTGCATTTCGAACCCGGGGCGACCTATAACTTCCGCGTGCGATCCGTCGTGCGGTTGAACCAGGACACGGGCAACTTCCACAACTCCAGCGAGGCGCGCAACGCCCCTTACGACTCCGATCTCTCCAACCCGGTCAGCATCACCATTCCGGTGCTTTCTCCGCCCACGGAGCTCTCCGGCTCCGTGGTGGACCAGTCCAGCATCCGGCTGAGCTGGGTGGACAACTCGTCCAACGAGACCGGCTACAAGATTGAATACAAGGCCATCGGCACTTCCACATGGACCACGCTCGGATCGGCAAATGGAGCGGCGCCGCCCAGCAGCACCTCCTACACCGTCAACATCGGCTCTGGAGTCACTCTCGACTGGCGTGTCAGCGCCGTTTACAGCGATCCCGTCTCAGGCTCCGTGGTTGCAACTTCAGCAACAAGCAACGAATACCCCATCGGCACCACCTTTCCCGGCCCGGGTAATCTGACCGCCACCGACACAGGTTACTCCGGGAAGATCCTCCTCGAGTGGCAGGACAACGCCGAGGCCGAAACCAACTACGAGATATCCGCCCGCGTCAAAGGCACCACGACCTGGAGGTATGTCACCACCCTGGCCGCCGACGCCCGCCGCGCGCATGTCAGCCAGGCCGAGTTTGACGGCGCCAGCCTCTCCGATTTCCCCAAAGGCGAGGCTCTGGAGTTCCTCGTCGAGGCGGTTGTCTATGTGCGCGACAGCAATGGCAACGCCATCAGCCGCGTGACCGCCCAGGATGGGGCCACTGTGGAGGCCACCGCGCGCCACGGCTTCACGAGCCGTCCGTACCATCCCATCTCCGAAGGCGTCTTCTTCACTTACACAGCCACCACCTCAAATGCGGACGAGCGCGTCTCCTGGAATGTCACCGGCCTGCCCGATGGCGTCACCTTCGACAGCATGACCGGCATCATCAGCGGCACACCGGCGGAGGCGGGGCACTTCCCCAGCGTGATGACGGCCACCTTTTCCGACGGCCATGTGGCCAATGCCATTCTCAACCTCCGCGTCCTGCCAGCCTCCAGCGAGCCGCAGACCGCCGCAGCCATTCAAAACGTCACCCTCGCGCCCGGGGTCCAGTTCTTCCTGCCGCTGGCGGACAAGTTCAGCGACACCGATTCCAAGGCCGCCGCCCGGCTGCGCACCACCCTTGGGGAAATTGACATCCTGCTGTATCCCGACCTCGCCCCGCAATCGGTGCAGAACTTCTTGCACTACATCAACAACGGCGGCTACAACGGCGTCGTCTTCCACCGCTCCGTGCCTGACTTCATCATCCAGGGCGGCAGCTACCGCGCTTTTCAGGCGCCGGATTATTTCGTCAAGCTGGACGCCTCCCGCCCCTCCCCGCTCAACGAGCCCGGCATCTCCAACCTGCGCGGCACCGTCGCCTGGGCCAAGCTGCCAGGCACCGCCGACAGCGCCACGCTCGACTTCTTCTTTAACCTGGGGAACAACGCTGAAAACCTCGACAACCAAAACGAGGGCTTCGCCGCATTCGGCAGGGTCGTCGGCGCTGGCATGGACCTGGTGGACGACATCGCCGGATTTCCCATCGGCACCTACCGGAATTTCAACGCCGCCGGCGGCACCAATGCAGCCCTCGACAAGCGCGTCAACCTTGTGGACTTCAGCGAGTCCGGCCAGCCTTTCTTGTCTGGCCAGGAGGCCCTCGACGCCGTGCCCATGAACACAGAGGCTGAAAACGCCCCGCTCGACATGGATGTGAACCAGACCGTGCGCATCCTCCAGGCCGCGCAGATCTCCCCTCTCGGCTACAGCGTTCCTGCCAACACCGCTCCAGATGTCGTCTCCGCCTTTGTCAGCGGTGGCAATCTCGTCATCCAGGGCCTCAAGGAGGGCGTGTCCAGCATCACCGTCCAGGCCGCGGATCTCGACGGCCACCTCGTCACCCAGACCTTCACCGTCACCATCGTGCGCAACTACAAGGCGCCCGTCATCACCAAGCAGCCTGTCTCCGTCGCCGTGCTGCCCGGCGCGGACGCCAAGCTCGCCGTCACCGCCACAGGCACCGGCCCGCTCAACTACCAATGGATGAAGGACGGCCAGGACATAAATGGTGAGAACTCCGCAAAACTGACCGTCACCGCCGTGGATGCAGGCAAGACCGGTTTTTACGCCGTCCGCGTCTGGAACAACTCCCTCACTGTGCTTAGCAACGTCGTCCGCGTGGACCTGCGCGCGCCACCCGTCTTCACCACCCACCCCGTGGCAAAGGTCGTCGAGGCCGGAAAACCACTGGAGCTGGAGGTCAACGGCACCGGCGCGCCCGTGCCCGCCATCTCCTGGCTGCGCTCCGGCAAGGTCGTGGCCAAGCAGACCTCCACCAAGCTCAGCATCCCCTCAGCCAAGATCGCCGACGGCGGCGTTTACACCGCCCGCGCCAGCAATGTCGTGGCCAAAAACGTCAGCAGTCAGCCGGCTGAGGTTCTCGTCGTGGACAAAGGCGCCAGGCTCGCCTTCGCCCCCGCCGGGCGGAAGCTGGCGCTCCAGGCCCAGGCCGCCGCCGGCCCCGGCCTACTTCATCAGTGGCTCAGGAACGGTGGACTCTTGCTCACCGACACCGACAATGTCACCGGCGTCCAGGGTCCCGTGCTTACCATCAAAGCCCTGGGCTTTGGCGACCTCGGCAGCTACACCTGCCAGGTGCTCAGTGCCGATGGCAGCCTCACCGCCGAAACCGGCCCGTGGAAAGTCAGCATCCCCCAAAAGCCCGTCCTGCAAAACTTCACCGCCGCCACCGCCTACGTCGGCCTGGACTACGAGTTCACCCCCGCCTTTGGCGGAGACGCCAACAACAGCGTCGCCTCCTTCTCCATCAAGGGACTGCCCGGCGGCCTCAAGTATGACACCGCCACCGCCCGCATCTTCGGCAGGCCCACCCACCCCGGCGTCTTCACCCTCACCGTCACCGGCAAGAACCCCGCCGGCACCAGCGCGCCCGTCACCGGCATGCTCATCGTCACCCCCATGCCTGAGCCCGCCGTAGGCACCTTTGTCGGCCAGGTCGCCGCCTCCAGCACCCTCAACGGCGGCAAAGGCGGGCGCATGGACTTCACCGTCACCGACGGCGGCCTGGTCAGCGGCAAGCTCACCGTCGGCAAAGACGCCTTCAGCTTCAAAGGCACCATGCGCCAGACACCCGGCAGCTCCCTGGCCACAGGCGAGGCCGTCATCGCGCGCAAAGGCGGCGCCCTGCCTGTCACCTTCACCTTTTCCATCTTCGCCCTCCAGGGCTTCGCCGACTCCGGCAACTTCGAGGGCACTCTCAGCGACGGAGTCACCAGCGCCCAGACCGTCGGCTACCGCAAAGTCTTCCACGCCACCTGGAATCCCTACAGCCTGCCCCAGAGCTACAACCTGGGCCTCAACCTTGCCAATGTGGAGGATGTGGACAAGGACGCCATCCCCCAGGGCTCCGGCTTCCTACGCGTCGTCACCAACACCAGTGGCGATGCCAGCATCACCGGACGCCTGGCTGACGGCACCACTCTCACCTGCAGCTCCCCGCTCGGCGGCGTTCTGGCAGGAGGGCAAAACATCCGATTTCTCGTCTATCAGTCCCTTTACAAGCACACCGGCGCCATCGTTGGCGAACCCGGCATCCTCGTCCTCCAGCTCGCCCCCGCCGGCGTCAATGACATCTGGTTCCGCGTTTCCGGCCAGCTCCGCTGGACCAGGGACGCGCAGAACGCCGCCGCCGAGCGCGCTTACAAGCCCGGATTTGGACCCGTCATCCTCGACGCCCTCGGCATGACCTATACCCCGCCCGCCAGTGGCAGCCCTGTCTTCCGCCTGCCCAAGTCCGGCGTGGACAATGCCCGCATGGAGTTCGAGCACGGCGGCATCGAGCACGCCGCCACCGACCCGGACGTGCCCCTGCTCACCATCACCAATGCCAATGGCGTCTCCATCGCCGCCGCCAACAATCCCGGCGGCGTCAAGCTCACCATCACCCCCGGCACCGGTCTGCTCTCAGGCAGCTTCACCGTCGAGGACGATCCCGCCGTCACCCCGAAGCGCGGCGCCACCTTCCACGGCATCATCGTGCCGCAGATCCCTGACTTCCAGATCCAGCAGACCGACCAGATCGGCAACACCACCCCTGTCGAAGTGCCAGGTTCCCCCGCCCGCGGCATCGGCCACTTCCTCCTGGCCCAGAAACCCTCCGCCGGCCCGCCCGCCACCACCGCCAAGACCTCCCCCATCCTCTCCGGCATCTTCCGCCTCCTCCCCGCCCCAATCACCATCAACACGCAGCCCCAGGGTGCCACCAAGGACCCCGGTGAGAACCATACCTTCACTGTCGCCGTCACCGCCCCCGGCGGCACCGTCACCTACCAATGGCGGAAAAACGGCCTCAGCATCACCGGCGCCACCAATGCCACGCTCGTCCTCACAGGCATCAGCGAGGGCAACGAGGGCACCTACGATGTCGTCATCAGCACCGAGTACAGCCGTGTCGTCAGCGACCCCGCCGTGCTGAACGTCAACAACATCATCTCCGAGGTCATCATCACCCGCAGCCCCTCCGACGAGGTGCTCGACGAGGGCGGCAGCGTCACCTTCACCGCCGTGGCCAATGGCAGCGGCACCCTCACCTACCAATGGCGCAAGGACGGCGACGACATTGAGGGCGCCACCAGTTCCACCTACATCATTGATGAACTCATGGCCGTCCACTCCGGCCAGTACTCCGTGCGCGTCACCAGTGCCCTAACCCCCGGCGGCTTTGTCAGCAATGTCCTCGACCTCCAGGTCGCCACCGGCGTCGTCAATCCCCTGCTCGCCCGCCTGCCTGCCACCACGGATGTCTCCATTGGCTCCTCCGTCACCTTCACCGTCACCCCGGACGGGCGCCCTCCGCACTTCTTCACCTGGTTCAAAGACGGCGAGCTCATTGAGGGCGCCAGCAACGCCCCCAACTACATCATTCACTTCGTCACCCAGGAATCGGCCGGCAACTATTCCGTGCTCGTCTCCAACGCCCTCACTCCCGAGGGTGTCTATACCAACACCGTTCCCCTCGGCGTGGATGACAAGGTCTCCAACGTCGTCGCCACCCGCGCCCCGGACGAAGAGGCCGTCGCCGAGAGCACTGCCGTCGAATTCACCGTCACGCACTCGGGTGCCGGCCCCTTCACCTACCAGTGGTATAAGAACGATGTCCCCATAGACAACGCCACAGGCATCAGCCACTCCCTGCCCGCCGCTCTCGAGGCCGACAGCGGCAACTACCGCGTCCGCGTCTTCAATGCCTCCACCCCGGAAGGAGTGCTCAGTGATCCCGTTCCGCTCGTCGTCGCACAGCCCGTCAGCAGTGTCAGCGCCGCCCTCACCCTCCCCCTCGAAGGCCCCATCGTCGAAGGCGGCACCTTCCGCATCACCGCCACCGCCAACGGTTCCGAGCCGCGCACCTACCAGTGGTACAGAGGCGGAGTTCCCATAGACGGTGCCACCGGCAGCCAGCTCACCATCAGCGGCGCCACCCCCGAAGATCACGACGGCGAATACGCTGTCAGTGTCAGCAACCCCGTCACCAACGAGGAGTTCAGCAACAACGTCTCCATCCAGGTCCAGCCCGAACCGTGACCCCGCCCGCACCCACCGCGTCACCGAAGCCGGGATGAACGCCGCTGAAGCTGCGTACGCCTTCGCCTTGCGGGGCCTGCCAGTGCTTTGACAACGCGCCGTTGTTCCTTCGCAGCACGCCGCCGCGCTTTGACAGTGACAACCCGCGTAAGGCTGCGCCTGGCGTGGCGTGAGCTGAGATGGAGACGCTGCGCTGGGGCCAGGCATGGAGGAGTTTGTCCTCCCGGTGTTTGTGACTCTGGATGAGCCGGGCAAGCTCGCGGAGGAGCCGGGCTCGCCGGAGATCCGCGAGCACCGCATATACTTCTGGGACAAGGGCATCGAGACCCCGTCCTCTGACTGTAAACCTGCGCAGATCGGAACTTCCAACTCAAGCCCTTCGACGAGCAGGAGCAGAACAACGATGAGGATGACGTGGGCGAGGGCGAGGTGAAGACCGCCCTGTCACCGGACCCGCCGCAGGATTTCCTGGACGACCCCTATGCCCATCCGCTGGCGGACAGCTACAGGTTCTTCGCCATTCTGACGCTGGAGAGCTTCTTCGCCCACGGGAACAACCTCGCCACGGTGATTCAGGTCTTGAAGCGGGAGCCGGATGAGTAGTACCCCGCGCCGGAGCGGCCATAGCAGGCCGGCCTGGAGAGCCACCCGAGGAATGGCGGCCCGCCGCTTCGGCGTCAACCCCGGCGCAAATCCAGAGTGAGGGGGAACTCGGGCACCGGGGGCACTACGACGGGCTGCATTTTCCCCGGCGTGTGGCCGCCGGGGAAGAAGCGCGCCAGGCGGCGGCTCTCGGCCTCGTAGCTGTTCACGGGGAAGGTGTCGTAGCTGCGCCCGCCGGGGTGGGCCACATGGCAGGCGCAGCCGGCGATGCTGCGCTGGTTCCATGTGTCCACGATGTCGAACACGAGCGGGCTGTGGACGCCGATGGTGGGCTGGAGGCAGTTTGGCGGCTGCCAGGCGCGGTAGCGGACGCCGGCGACGTATTCGCCGACGGTGCCGGTGGGGTGCAGAGGGACGATGCGCCCGTTGCAGGTGATGAGGTGGCGGTTGTTGATGAGGCCGGTGGTTTTCACCTGGATGCGCTCAAGGCTGCTGTCCACGTAGCGGACGGTGCCGCCGGGGGAGCCGTCTTCACCGAGCACGTGCCAGGGCTCGAGGGCGGTGCGCAGATCCAGATGCACGCCGCGGCCGGTGATGCTGCCGACGGTGGGGAATTTGAACTCAAAATGCGGGGCGAACCAGTCGGCGGAGAGAGGGTAGCCAAAGTCGGCCATGTCTTCAATAATATCGCTAAAGTCCTGCCAGACGAAGTGGGGGAGGAGGTAGCGGTCATGCAGTTCGGTGCCCCAGCGGACGAGCGGGGCCTCGTAGGGCTGCTGCCAGAAGCGGGCGAGCGCGGCGCGCAGCAGGAGGTGCTGGGCGAGGCTCATCTCGGCGTGGGGGGGCATCTCGAAGGAGCGCAGCTCGACGAGGCCGAGCCGCCCGGTGCTGCTGCCGGGGTCGAAGAGCTTGTCTATGCAGAACTCACTGCGGTGGGTGTTGCCGGTGGCGTCCACGAGGAGGTTCCGAAAGATGCGGTCCACGAGCCAGGGCGGGGTGAAGCCGCCGGTGGCGGTCTGGCGGTCGAGTTCTTTGAAGGCCAGCTCGAGCTCGAAGAGGGCGTCATTCCGTGCTTCATCCACGCGCGGGTGCTGGCTGGTGGGGCCGATGAAGAGGCCGCTGAAGAGGTAGCTGAGGCTGGGGTGGTTGTGCCAGTAGCCGATGAGGGATTTTAATAAATCGGGCCGGCGCAGGAAGGGGGAGTGGCGCGGGCTTTCTCCGCCGACGACGATGTGGTTGCCGCCGCCGGTGCCGGTGTGGCGGCCGTCCACCATGAATTTCTCGGTGCCGAGGCGGGTGAGGCGCGCTTCCTCATAAAGGGCGGTGGTGTTGGCGACGAGGTCTCCCCAGGTTTTGACGGGGTGCATGTTCACCTCGATGACGCCGGGGTCAGGGGTGACTTTGATGACATGGAGCCTCGGGTCATAAGGCGGGGGTGTGCCTTCGATGACGATGGGGATGGCGAGGGTGGTGGCCACGTCTTCGATGGCGGAGATGAGGTCGAGGTAGTCTTCGGTGTCGGCCACGGGGGGCATGAAGACATGCAGGCGGCCCTCACGCGGCTCGAAGCAGAGGGCGGTGCGGATGATCCAGGAGGCGGACTCTTGCGGGAGGGGGAAACGGGTGCCTGTGGGGCTGGAGGGGTCATTTTCTTCGGGCTCCAGCGGGGGCAGCTTTCGGCGCTCGGGCTTGCCCTGGCCGGCGTGGATGCCCTGATGCCAGGAGGCGGGCGGGGTGCTGGTGGCACCGGGGCCGTAAAGGCTGCCGGCGATCTGCTCGACGATGCGCTGGCGGCTCTCGGGGCGGGGCGGGAGCTCGGGCCAGTCGCTGGCGGGGTCGGTGGGGTAGATCCAGGGGTAATCACTGGCGCTGACCCAGGGGAGGCTGTCGAGGGGGAGGCGGAGGCCCATGGGGGAGTCTCCGGGGATGAGGTGGAGGGTGTCGTCACGGACGAACCAGGGGCCGCTTTTCCAGACAAGCTGGCCGCCCTGCCAGGCGCGCTCGATGGGGAGGATGAAGCCGGTGATCTGATCGAGCCCGTGCTCGAAGAGGCGGGCGAGGCGGGCGCGCTCTAGCTCGTCTTTGAGGTTGGACTGGAGTGGGTCCACATTGACGGGGAGGCGTTTTTCCCGCCAGAGGTAGTAGTACACGTCTTCGTAGGCTTCTTTGAGCCAGCGGGTGTCCACCTGGAGGGCGGAGGCGAGGGCGAGGCCAAAGGCGCGGGCGTCGGCTTCGTTGTGGCCGAGGTTTTTGGATTCGTCGGCGATGAGGCTGTCGTCTTTCCAGATGGGGACGCCGTCTTTGCGCCAGTAGCAGCCGAGGGCCCAGCGGGGCAGGGGCTCGCCGGGGTACCATTTGCCGGTGCCGTAGTGGAGGAGGGCGCCGGGGGCGAAGCGGTCACGCAGGCGCTTGATGAGCTGGCCGGAGAGGAGGCGCTTTTGTGGGCCGGTGGCGGCGGTGTTCCACTCTTCGCCGTCCATGTCGTCAATGCTGACGAAGGTGGGCTCGCCACCCATGGTGAGGCGTACGTCGTGGGAGAGGAGGTCGCTGTCTATGCGGTGGCCGAGGGCCTCGATGGCGGCCCATTGCTCGGGGGTGTAGGGCTTGGTGACGCGGGGGGTCTCATGCACGCGGGAGATGTGCATTTCATGGCCGAACTGGACCTCGCATTTGTCCACGAGGCCGGTGATGGGGGCGGCGCTGGAGGGGTCTGGCGTGGCGGCGAGGGGGAGGTGGCCTTCCCCGGCGAGGAGGCCGGAGGTGGGGTCGAGGCCGATCCAGCCTGCGCCGGGGAGATAGACCTCACACCAGGCGTGGAGGTCGGTGAAGTCGGTCTCGGCTCCGCTGGGGCCGTCGAGGGCTTTGACGTCGGGCTTGAGCTGGATGAGGTAGCCGCTGACGAAGCGGGCGGCGAGGCCGAGGTGGCGGAGGAGCTGGACGAGGAGCCAGGCGGAGTCGCGGCAGGAGCCGCTGAGGAGCTCGAGGGTCTCCTCGGGCGTCTGCACGCCGGGCTCCATGCGGATGGTGTAGCGGATGTCGCTCCAGAGCATTTGGTTAATCTGGACGAGGAAGTCCATGCTGCGCGGGCGTTTGTCCGTATCTGGGACGGGCTCGTGGGGAGGCTCGGGGAGGATGCCGTGGGGCTGGGTGTCGGCGGTCTCGGAGTGGGGGACCGGAGCGTGCGGCAGTGGGCCGCGACCGTTGAGCAGCTTGTGCCGCACCTCGCGCAGATAGGCGGTGAACTGCGGGGTGAGAGGCAGCTTTCGATGGAAGGGCTCCAGTTCGTGGGCCAGGGCGGGATCGTATTTGAAGGGGAAGTGCTCGGCCTGCGGCTCCAGGAAGAAATCAAAGGGATTATAGACGGCCATCTCGGCCACGAGGTCCACCTCGACGCAAAGGCTGCGGGTTTTCTCGGGGAAAACGAGGCGGGCGAGGTGGTTGGACTGCGGGTCCTGCTGCCAGTTGATGAAATGCTGCTCCGGCGTGACCTTCAACGAGTAGCTGAGCACCTTGGTTCGGCAATGCGGCGCCGGGCGCAGCCGCACGACGTGCGGGGAAAGCGAGACGGGACGGTCAAAGTCGTACCGTGTGACGTGACGAAGGGCGACGTGAATGGCCATGCAGGGGGGGTTGGTATTCTCATGCCAAAGCACGGTGCGTGCCAGCGGGAGGCTGGGAAAGTTAAAGTCCGAACTTCGAAGCTCGATATTCGAAGTTCTGAGGGGGGATTCCGACTTGCCATTTAGAGCCTGTCTGGCAAATAGCTGGAACGAGTAAACCCGGGTGCCATGGTGGCGATGCATGTCCAGCAAGACGTGTCAACCCGCCGGCCACGCCACCGACCTCACAGACGCTCAATGGGCGTTGATTGAACCCCTCCTCTTTCCCTCAGGAGCCAAACGCGGGCGCGGGCGGGCGGGAGCCGTTCAGGTTCATGGCCAGGGCGGCGTAGCCGCGCCGCGCCCAGAGGTGGACCCAGTCGGCAAAGGCGGTGCCGCCCCCGCCGTGGATGAGGATGACGCCGGGAAAGGGCGGCTTGGCTGGTGTATTGGCAGCCACGGTCGCTGTGGTGGAGCAAGTCGCGCAGATCCATGACCACGCCGTGCCCTCAGGGCGCGCTGCAAGGCGCTGTCTGGCAGTTCAGTGGCGAGACTAGGGCCAGCGTTCCAACCGATGATGCGGCGGCTATAAAGGTCCATCTCGGCGGCGACATACAGCCAGCCTTCGCCGGTGGGCAGACAAGAGCCGAGCGAAGCGAGACAGCCAGCACGCAGTGCTGCCCGAAGGGTGAGCGCAGCGAAGCAAATGTCAGTGACCCAGGCCTGGTTGGGCCGCGTGGGCGCGGGCTGTGAGCCGAGCAGGTTGGGCGAGGTGTGGCTGGTTTTGTCAGCCTGCGTGGTGCGCGGCACGAAGCGGCGCTTTTGACGCACCTGGAGGTGTTGCTCGCGCATGAGACGGCGGACACGGTTTTTACCATGTCGCAGGCCGCGCTGGCGCAGGGCGGCCACCAGACGCGGGCTGCCGTAGGTCTGACGGCTGAGGGCGAACTCCTCGCCGAGGGCGCAGGCCAGCGTCTGGTCCTGCTGGCGGCGTTTGCGCCGGGGCTTGCGCCGATGGTCATGATAGCCGCTGCGGCTGACTTCCAGGGCGAGGCAGGCTTCGGTGAGGTTCATGGCTGGGAGATCGCGGCGAAGGGTGTCGATGAGTTCGAAGCGTGGGCCTCCTGCTGGGCAACGATAGCCAAGGCCATTTTTAAAAATGTCGTTCTGACGGCGCAGGGAGGCCACTTCGCGCTGCATGGCGGCGATCTCCACCGCTGCGGCGACGGCACCGGGGCCGCCTGCGCTCGCCAACGCGGCGCTGCGCGCCTGCGTGTGGCTCGCTGCGGCAGCCCCGGTGCCGTAGAGCTTCCTCCAGTCGCGCAGGTTCCAGGGGGAGACGCCCAGATCGCGGGCGAGTTGCGCGGCCTTGCGACCGCCCTCCAGCAGCGCGACAGCGTCGCGCTTGAACTGCTCGTCATAGGAGCGTCTTGGTGTTGTTGTGTTGTTCATGTTCGGCTTGGGGTTATTAACCCTACTTTTGCCGTCCGGGAGAACGAAGAAGGTTCAAACCCAAGAACTCACCACCCTCCGCGAGTGACTCCTGCCCATGCTCATGAACGGCCAGGTGAGGGTGGGGTGAATGGTGGGTTGGGGCGCATCCCCCCATGACATCCCAGGCCAAAGGCCTGAACTATCGCAGCCCAGGGCAACGCCCTGGGAACAAGACACCCGAAAGCCCAGAGCCCTGAAGGGGCGACCTAACCCGAATGTCATGCCCGCCACCATTAGGCCGCCCCTTCAGGTCTCATGCGTCTTTGCATCGCCAAACCCAGGGCGCTGCCCTGGGCTGCGGTAGGTCGTCCCGTTGGGACTTCAAACCCTTCTGCCCCCCTGTGCTGCGATAGGCCGCGCCTGTGGCGCTTCGAACTTGGAAAAGCAGGGCATTGCGGAGAGTTGTCATTCTTCTGCGCCAACGGTGCAAACTACCGTAGCCCAAGGCAACGCCCTGGGATTATGATGCCAGATGAAATCTCGAAGCCCTGAAAGGGCGACTTAACTCCCAACACGCCTCATTCTCCATGCCGCAATCTCTCGCTAACATTTACATCCATCTGATCTTTTCCACAAAAGAACGGCATCCCTTTCTCACGGATGCCGTGCGCCCTGACCTTCATGCCTACATGGCAACGGTGCTGGCGAATCTGAACTCCCCGGCGGTGCTCATCAACTCGGTGGCTGACCATGTGCATGTCCTTTTCAACATGGGCCGCACGGTCACGCTGGCTCAAGTGGTGGAGGATGTGAAGAAATCGTCTTCAAAATGGATCAAGACGCAGGGAGAGAATCTGGCCACCTTTGCATGGCAGGCCGGCTACGGCGGATTTTCAGTGAGTGCGTCCAACGTGCCGAAGGTGGCGAATTACATTCGCGGCCAGGAGGAGCATCATCGGGTGAAGAGCTTCCAAGAGGAATACCGGGAGTTCCTCAACAAACACAACATTCCATATGATGAACGGTATGTGTGGGATTAGGCCGCCCCTTCAGGACTCATGCGTGGTTGATTCCGCCAAACCCAGGGCGTTGCCATGGGCTGCGATAGAACGCCCCTTCGGGACTCCAAACGGCTCTTGAACAAGTCCCCCGAACAACAAACCCATGAACTCACCACATCCGCGAGTGGCTCCTGCCCATGCTCATGAACGGCCAGGTGACGGTGGGGAGATAAAGACGGCTGCGCCGGACGGAAATCCGCAACAGCGGCAAAGCCAAGAACGCACTGTTCCACTTTCCTTTGCCCTCCTTGGCGCGCAGGTCCAATTCATCAGCAACCTCCCGGGCGGCACCGGTCCGGAAAGCGTGCGCGTCAATGCGCGAGGAACTCGTCGAGGGCGGCCTGGGTGACGCGGTATTGCGCGCCGATCTTTTTGCCTTTGATGTCGCCGGCTTCGATGCTGGCGATGACATCGGCCTCGGTGACGCCGAGGGTCTGGGCGACCTGGGCGGGCGTCAGGATGCCCGCGGGGGCTGCCGGCGTGGGAACGGCGGTGGCGGCGCCGGGCAGAGGAGGAGGCTGCTGCTGTCCCTGCATGTTGAAGGCTCCCTGCTGCATCATTTGCTGGGCCATGCCGAAGCCCATGGCCATCTCGGCGGCGGTGCCGCCCATGCCGCCGCCGCCCTGGGCGATTCCCTGGGCCATTTGATACTTCACATAGTCGTTGAGATTGCCGATGGCGCTCATGCTGGAGCGCTTGTCTATGGCCTGCTCGACCTCGGGGGGGACGCTGGCGTTTTCCAGGACGAAGCTGGTGATCTCGATGCCGTATTTGGACTGGGTCTGCGGATTGATGAGCGGCAGCAGGGCCTCGCCGAGCTCGCCGTAGCGGGTGGCGAGGTCGAGCACGGGGACTTTGGCGGTGGCGAGCGCCTCGGTGAAGACGCTGACGATGCGGCTGCGCATGGTGTCGGCGAACTCGTCGAGGCGGAAGTGGTGGTCGGAACCGGCCACCTCCTTGAGGAAAAGCGGCACGTCGCAGACGCGGAAGTCGAAGGTGCCGAAGGCGCGCACGCGGACGATGCCGAAGTCGGCGTCGCGCATCATGACGGGGTTGCTGGTGCCCCATTTGTTGCCGGTGAAGAGGCGGGTGTTGACGAAGTAGATGTCGGCTTTGAAGGGGGACTCGAAGCCGTATTTCCAGCCTTTGAGGGTGGAGAGGATGGGGATGTTGTCGGTGACGAGGTCGTGCTTGCCGGGGCCGAAGGTGTCGCCGAACTGGCCCAGATAGACGAACTGCGCGGTCTGGGACTCGCGGACGATGAGCTGGGCGCCGCGCTTGATCTCCTTGTCCTCGTCGGGAAAGCGCCAGGAGAGGGTGTCGCGCGAGTCGTCCTGCCACTGGATGATTTCGAGAAACTGGCCTTTGAGGTAGTTGATGAGGCTCATGCGAGGAATGCTGCGGGGATTCGTGGTTTATTAGGATTGATTTACTGATTTGCCAAACCTAATTTCGCCGCCCGCGCGCCCATGCCCTATCTGGCTTTCAACCTCAACGACGGAAATGAGTTCGTCTTCGATCTGCTCGAAGAGCGGCTCTCCATCGGCAGGGATTCGAAGAACGACATCGTCATCAACAACAGCTACATCAGCGGTTTTCATGCCGAGTTTGTGCGCCAGCCGGACGGTGTTTATGAACTGGTGGACCTGAAGTCCTCGAACGGTACCTTCGTCAACGGCAAGCGCATCGAGCGCGCCCGCGTCAAGGGCGGGGACAAGCTGCGCTTCGGCCAGCTCGACGCCCGCTTCCGCGAGCGCGCGCCCAAGGGTCTCGCTCCAGCCGAGATCAGCGCCCGTCCGCCAGGCCCCGCCAAAGACGCGCCCGCGCGCACCGACGGCCGCAGGGGCGACACGGAGTCTGTCCCCGCGCGCGATGCCGCCCCCAAGTCCGAGACCAGCCCGGTGGAAGTGTCGCGTCCGGCTTTGCCGCGCAGCGATCCCACGGGCAAAGGCCCCGCCGCCATGCCGCCGACGCCGGGCGTCATCCCGCAGCCCGACCCGGCGCTCGCGCGCCAGGCCGCCGAGTTGAAGGAGGAGATCGGCAAGCTGCGCCAGGAGCGCGACCTGCTGCGCGCCGAGAATGAAAAGGAAAACCGCCGCCGCGAGGAGGTGCGCGCCCTGGAGAAGCAGCTCGAAACCGCGCGCCACGAGCTGGCGGACACGGAATCCCGCCTCAAGGAAACGCGCGCCGCCGCCGATGAGGCGGCGAAGGCCGCGGGCGATGTGAAATCCAAGCGCCGCGAGGCCGGAAACCTCGACAGCCAGGTGGAGTCCGCACGCACCGAGCTGGAGAAAATCCGCGCCGACATCGCCACCGCCACGCAGAGCCTGCAAGCCCTTCACAACGATGCGGACAAGGCTCGTGAAAGCAGGCTGGCCGCAACACGGGAGAAGGAGGCTGCCAGCGCCGGGACGGACGCTTTGCGCAAGCAGGCCGCCGGAGCGGAGCAGCGCGCGCAGGAGCTGGCGCGGCAGATCGCGGAAGCGGAGACGCGTTTGTCCGGTCTCCAGAAAAGCGAGGCGGAGCGCCTGTCCGAAAGCAGCGCCGAACTGCAAAAACTGGCCGCCGAAGCCGCCGAGCGCCGTGCGGAACTGCAGACACTGACCCGCCAGACGACGGAGTTCAAGGCCGACCACGAGCAGGCCAGGAGCGAACTGGAGAAAACACGCGCGGATTTGTCCGCCGAAAAGCAGACGCTCGAAAATGAGAGGAAGGCCCTTGCCGGCGCCGTCGCCGCTTTGGAGAAGCAGAAAACCGACCTCGAGGCAACCACCCGCGCCAAGGCCGCCGAGGCCGTCGGCCTGCAAAGCCAGGTCAGCACCCTTGAAACACGCGCCGCCGATCTCGCCAACAAGCTCGACGACCTCGCCTCCACCGACCAGCAGCTCAGCACCGCCAACGAGGCGCTCAAAGCCGTGGAGTCCCACAAGGCCGAGGTCGCGGCCGCCATCGTGCAGATGACCCGCGATCGGGACGATCTCACCCGCGACCTGCTCGCCGCCACCGAGAAGGGCAAGGCCCAGCACGGACTCACGCGCGCGCTGAGCGAAAAACGCGCCGCGATGGAAAAGGAAATCGCCGCCATCGAGGAGCAAAAAGCCGCGCTCTCCACCGAGCTTGGCAAACTCAAGGAGACTCTGCGACAGACCGCCGCCGATCTGGACAACAGCCGCGCCGCCCAGGCCGAAGCCGAGGAAAAAACCCGCGCCGCCCGCGAGCAAGCGACCGCCACGGATAAGCAGCACTCGGCGTTGAGCGCGGACGTGTCGCGACTGCGGGAGCAGGTCCATGCCGCGGACAGCGAACTCGAACGCCTGCGCCAGGATTCCGCGCGGGAGCTGCAGAGCGCGGAAAAATCCCGCGCCGAACACGAGCAGCACCAGAACCGCCTGCGCGACACGCAGACGCAGATCAGCGGGCTGGAGACATTGCTCGCCACGCTCGCCGCCACCCAGGCCGAGCGCCAGCAGCATCTCGGCAGCCTCATCTTGCGCGAGAAGGAGGCCGCTTCCCAGCTCGACAGCCTGAGCCAGCAGGTCAGCGCCGCCGAGGCGCGGCTGGAGGTGCTCCAGGCCCAGGCCAAAGTCCACGAGGAAAAACTTTCCCAACTCGCCGATTCGGAGAGGCGGCTCGCCGAGGCCAAAGCGGCGCTGCTCACCGCCGGAGATGAACTTGAGGCCGCACGCGCCGAGACCGCCCGCCTGCGCGAGGAGCGCGCCGAGCATGAGCAGAACCTGCCCGCTTTGCGCGAGTCCGTCACCCAGGCGCAGACATCACTGGCCGCCCTGCGCAAAGACCAGGCGGCGGCAGAGACCACCGTGGCCGAGCTCGCCCGCCAGAGCTCCGGGCTGGAGCAAAAGCTGGCGGAACTGCGCAAGACCGAGAAGCAGCTCGATGAGGCCGGCGCCGCGCTTTCCATCAAACAGCAGGAGCAGGAAAGTCTGGCCGCGGCGCTGCAGGAGATGCAGGGCCGTCGTGCCGAGCACGAGGGGGTGCTGCCTGGGCTCGTCACAAAGGTCGAGGCGCTGCGCGCCGAGTCCGCGAAGCTCTCGCAGGACAAGCAGACCACCCTGCGCGCGCTGGAGACCGCCCAGGCGGCGCGCGGCGAGGCCGAGTCCCAGGCCGCCGCGCTGCGGCTTGAGGCGGAGCAGATCGAGAAGCTGCTCGTCGAAAAGCGCGGCACACTCGAAGCCGACACCCGCGCCAAGCTGGAGGCCATCGGCAAGGCAGAGTCCCGCCTCACCGAACTGAACACCGCGCTCGACGAGGCCAAAAAGCGCCTCGCCGAAGCCGAGGCCGCCGCCGTCAAAACACGCGAGGAGGAGGCCGCGCTGCGCAGGCAGATCCCCGCCATGCACACCGAGACCGCCGGTCTTCAAGCGCTGTTGGCAACCCTGTCGCGCGAGCGCGACGAGGCCTCGCAATATGTGAGCCGGCTCAACGCCTCCACCGAGTCTTCGAACCGCAAGCTCGGCGAGCTGCACCAGCAGATTTCCCAGCTCGATGAGGCTCAAAAAACGCGCGAGCAGCGCCTGCTCCAGACTCAGTCCGAACTCGACAAGGAGGCGGACAAGCTCAAAACCGCCCAGCAGCAGACGCGCGAAGCCGAGGCCGCCATGCATGAGCTGGACAAGCAGATCAAGGAGCAGCGCAAAAAAGCCCAGGAAATCCGCGAGCAGACCCTCAAACTGGACGGCGACCTCGCCCAGCGGCTGGATCGCGTCGAGGCGCTCAAATCCGAGGAAGCCCGCCTCCTGGCGGAGACCGAGGCTCATCGCGGCGAGGTGCGCGGAGCCGACGCCCTCCTGGCTGACATGCGCGCGCAGATCCGCGCCGAGGAGGCCCGGCTGGCGGAGTTCACCCAGGTCGGCGGGCAGATACTCACCCTTGGAGCCGCCTTCGCCAGCCTGCAGGCGCGCCAGGCGGAAACCTCCAAATCCCTGCGCGAGGCCTCCGAGCGCGAACTGGCCGCGCAAGTCAAGCTCAACACCCTCCAGGAGACCCTCAACCGCGAGACTGCCCGCGCCGAGAAGCTCAAGCACGAGCGCGCGGCCGCCGAGGCGGCTTTAAAGTCCCTCCAGGACGAGGCCGAAAGACATTCCGCCGCCCATGCCGCCCGCGAGTCCGAGCGCCAGCGCGCTCTGGAGGAGCTGGACGACCTCATCCTCAGCCAGGGCTCCCGCGCCGAGCGCCTCAAAGCCGAGATCAAAGACCTGGAGGAGCGCCGGGCGGAATTCGCGCAGATCGAGGCGCGCCTGCAAAACTGGCAGGACATCGAGGCGCGGCTGCGCGGCCAGCTCATCGAGCTGGAGGAGAAGCACGAGATTCTCCGCCACGGTCTGGGCAGCGACGAGTCCACCGTCATCATGTTCGCCAACGACATCATCAAGCGCCTCGACCTCGTGGACGCACTCATGTCCCGCTATGCCGGCCAGAACGGCGGCGATGTCGTCTCCCAGCTCCGCACCCTGCGCCATTCGTTCGAGGACATCCTGCTCCAGCACGGTGTCAGCGAGTTCGACGTGGACCCCGGCACCGAGGTGGACGTGCCTTTGCGCAAGCGCATCACCATCGTCGAATCCCTGCCCGGCAAAAACAAACCCCGCGTGGTTGAAAGCTGCCGCTCCGGCTTTATCTACTCGCGCGAGGAGGGCCATGAGGTCGTCCTGCGCAAGGTCGAAGTCCGCATTTCCAGCAACTGAGACCCCTCCAGCACCCGCACATTCCTTTTCTCCCCTCACGTTATGGCTGAACACGTTGGCATTGACCTTGGCACCACCCTCTCCGGCCTCGCCTGGCTGAAACCCGATGGCAACCCCGAAATCGTCCCCAATGCCGACGGCGAGCGGCTCACTCCTTCGGTCGTCTTTTTCGAGGCGCACGAGGACGTGAAACTCGTCGGCAGCGCCGCGCGCGACGGCGGCGACCCCGGGCGCACCGTCTTCCAGATCAAGCGCCACATGGACGACCCCGAGTATCTCGTCAAAATTGACGGCAAGGACTGGACTCCATCCGAGATCTCCGCGCTCATCCTCGCCAAGCTCAAACGCGAGTGCTCGCGCATCATCGGCGACATCAACGAGGTCGTCATCACCGTCCCGGCCAACTTCAACGAACTCGCCCGCAAAAGCACCATCGCCGCCGCCCAGATGGCCGGCATGAAAGTGCGCCGCCTCGTCAACGAACCCACCGCGGCCGCCGTCTATTACGCGCACACCCAGGGCGTGCAGGGGCGCATCCTCGTTTATGACCTCGGCGGCGGCACGCTCGATGTCACCATCCTCCAGGTCGATGGCGACAACATCCGCATCCTCACCAGCGAGGGCGCGCGCCACCTCGGCGGCAGCAATTTCGACGAGCTGCTGCTCGAAGCCTACGCCCAGCAGTACAACAAGCAGACCGGCGCCGGACTCTACAGCGACGAGCGCCACCGCCGCCGCGTGCTCCAGGCCGTGGAGGACGCCAAAAAAATGCTCTCCAAGCTGCGCCGCGTGAATGACACCGTGGCCAACGACCAGAACTCGGGCCTGGCCCGCATTGACCTCGCCCGCGAGGACTTCGAGGCCATGATCCGCCACATGCTGACCCGCACCGTCATGCTCGTGGAGCAGGCGCTGGACTCCGCGCAGTTGAAGGCGTCCGACATTGACCACGTCGTCCTCGTCGGCGGCTCCACCCGCATTCCCAAGGTCAAGACCATGCTCGAGAAGCTCTTCGGCAAGTCCGCCGTCTCCTGCGGCAACGTGGACGAGTGCGTCGCCCTCGGCGCGGCCCTGTTCGCCAAGAAGTCGGCGAAAATCCAGGAGGTCTGCAACGCCAGCTACGGCACCGTGGCCATGGTCTATAACGCCCGCACCGGCGAGGAGAAGCTGATGAACTCCATCGTCATCCCAAAGAACACCCCCATCCCCTGCTCGCGCACCCAGGTTTACCAGACTTCCGAGGACAACGAGCGCATCATCGAGGTGGACATCACCCAGGGCGAGGACGAGGACGCCGAGTATGTGGACATCATCGGCCGCCTCACTCTCGAGGTACCGCCGAACCGCCCCAAGGGCTGCGAGGTCGCCGTCACTTTCAGCTATGACGAGAACCAGCGCGTGCGCGCCCTCGTGCTCGACAAGCAGTCCGGCCGCAGCCGCGAGGTCGCCGTCAGCTACAAGGGTGCCGGCGTGCTTTCCGACGAGGAACTCAAGCGCCGCAGCGCCCACCTCCGCCAGATGCGCATCGAGTGACGCCATCCTCCAACACCCCTCATCCCACCGCGCCGCCGCCATGTTCAAGAAAATCCTCCAGTCCCTGACCAAGTCCCACAGCAGCAGGACAGCCGCCGCCCCGGCTCCCGCCGCCAGGGCGTCCGCCCCCAAGACCTCGCCGCTGGCCGGCATCAAAAACGCCCCCGCCAAATCCTCCGCGCCGCAGACGCCCGATGAGTTGTGCGGCATCACGCCGAAGATGCCCAAGAGCGAGATCATGGACCAGCTCAAACGACTCTACCGCCGCCACAACCGCGGCGCCTCCAGCCTTGACCCGAAGGTCCGCGCCAGGGCTGAGGAAATGCTCCACGCCATCGTCGTCGTGCGCGAAAAGCACTTCGGACAGATTTGACCGCCAGTGCCGCCCCTCCCGTCCGCCAGCGCGTCAGGCTCCCCCACAGCGGGATGCGCCGTGACAGGCCCCGGACGCGGCGCAGCCCATCTCCGAGCAGCCAGTTTCATTTCCCAGCGTCCACACTCATGCCCGCCCTTGACGACCTCCTCACCTGCCTGCGCTTCCCCAGCGTCTCCACCGACCCGAAGCACCAGCCCGACGTGCGCGCCTGCGCCGCGTGGCTGGTGGAAAAGCTGCGCGGCATGGGCTTGACCGTGGAGCTGCACGAGACGCCCGGCCACCCGGTCATCGTGGCGAAAAACGCCCATCAGCCGGGCCGCCGCACCGTCCTGCTCTATGGCCACTACGATGTGCAGCCGCCGGAGCCGCTCAATGAGTGGCGCAGCCCCGCCTTCGAACCCACCATCCGCGACGCGCGCGTCTGGTGCCGGGGTGCCACGGACAACAAAGGCCAGCTCATGGCCCACATCTCCGGCATTGCCGAAACGCTCGCCCAACACGGGGACCTCCCCGTGAACTTGACGATTCTCTTCGAAGGCGAGGAGGAGATCGGCAGCCCCAATTTAAAACCCTTCCTCGAAGCTCATCGCGAGGAACTGGCCTGCGATGTCGTCGCCATCTCCGACACCGGCATGGTGGCGCCCGGCGTCGGCACCTTCACCTACGGGCTGCGCGGCATCGCCTGCCTGGAGGCGCGCGTGCATGGGCCGGCCATAGATTTGCACTCCGGCATCTTCGGCGGCGCCGTGGCAAACCCCGCCACCGTGGCCGCCCGCCTCGCCGCCTCACTGCACGATGCCGAAGGCCGCGTGGCCATCCCCGGCTTCTACGACGGCGTGCGCGACCTCCAGGACTGGGAGCGCGCCGCCTGGGCGGAGCTGGGTGATGGCGAAGCCGAGACGCTGGAACTCACCGGCTCCCCCGCGCTGTTCGGCGAGCCCGGCTACACCGAGCGCGAGCGCCGCTGGGCGCGCCCCACGGCGGAGGTCAACGGCATCGGCGGCGGCTGGCAGGGCGCCGGGTCGAAGACCGTCATCCCGCGCGAGGCCTTTGTGAAAATCTCCTTCCGTCTCGTGCCCGACCAGGACCCCGCGCGCATCCTCGACCTTGCCGAGGCGCACCTGCGCGCTCACATGCCCGCCGGCGCCCGGCTCGAAGTTCATCGCGGCCACACCGGCCAGGCCTACCTCATGGACCCTGGCAGCCCCTTCGGCCAGGCCGCGCGCCGCGCCTTGGAAAAGACCTTCGGCGGCCAGGTGGCCCTCATCCGCGAGGGCGGCAGCATCCCCATCGTCCAGGCCTTCAAAGACGTGCTCGGTGTGGACACCCTGCTGCTCGGCCTGGCCCTGCCGGACTGCCAGGCGCACGCGCCGAATGAGAACTTCCCCATCGCCAGCTTCGAGGCCGGCATCCGCCTGAATCAGGAGCTGCTGCGCGCGCTGGCCGCCTGACCTGGGACGCGGGCAGCCTGCCTGCGCGGCGGAGGGAGAGGCGACACCCCCCTTCCCCATGCACCCGCCAGCGGCGGCGCGCGCGAGGCCGGAAAGAAAAACACCGCACTCGCGCGGGGCGGGTGCGGTGTTGAGGTGACCGGGCTGGCCGGTGGCGCCGGATCAGGCGTCCTTCTTCTTCTTCGGAGCGGCCATGAACTCTTCCTTGCTCACGGAGCCGTCCTTGTCCTTGTCGCGCGCGGTGAACTGCTTCTCAGCGGCAGCCGCGTCCTTGGCGCCCTTGGTGAACTCCTCCTTGCTCAGCTTGCCGTCGCCGTTGGCGTCTTTTTTGGCGAAGACCTTTTCTGGGTCCTGCTTCTTCTTCTCCTGGGCGGAGGCGTCGAGCGTGATGCCGGCGAAGGCGATCACGGTGAGGATGGATGCGATGATTTTCATGTCTGTTGGTGTGTGTTGGGTTCTGGATACGCCGGGGTTTGGTTTTGGCCCATCCCTATGCGATGCGCGCTTTAACGCGGGCGCCTTCACACAGTTTCAGCTTTTTTTCAGTCCTGCAAAAAAGCCGCCCCTCCGGCTACGCGAGGCTGCCCCGCAGCCCGAATGTCGGGGAGGAAACGGCGGGCGGCCCCCGCGCTGCGGCTCCGCCTTTTCACGCGGCGGCGTTTGAGAGCCCGGACCGGAGTTCAGGCAACGGACCCGTCACGCACCCGGCCACGATCCGGTTCCAGTCCTGACCAGGCAGTCTGCTCCGCGCAGGCCGCGGATTTGCACCCGCAGCCACGAAGCCGTGACGCGCACTGGCGCGCGGAGGGGTCACTCGGCCTGGCGGAGCCAGGAGGTGATGTCGGCCACGTCCTGGGCGGTGAGGCCGAGTTGGGCGGCGCTGAGCATCATGCTGCGGTCCAGCTTTTTGCGGCTGGCGATGCGGCTGCGCGGGACATACTGGGTCTGCCCGCCCATGCTGCGCACGATGAGCACCTCCCCCTCGGCGAGGACGAGTCCGTGGATCTTGACGCCGTCCTTGGTGACGATCTCGTGGCCGTCGAAACCGTGGGCGATGTCTTTGCTCGGGTGGATGAGGGACTGGGCGATGACTTCGGCGGGCTGGCTGATGCCCCAGCCCTGGAGGCTCGGGCCGAACTCGACACCCTGCTCGCCGATCTGGTGGCACATGATGCAGCGCATGACGAGGGAGGCTCCGCTGGCGGGGTTGCCGGTGAGCTTCATGACGGCTTCGACGCTGAGGGGGTTTTCCCCCTCGGGCGGGATCTCGATGGTCATGAGCTTGGCGGTGTCGGGGTCGAAGATGCCCTGCTTTTTGAGCTCGGCGGGGATGCCGTAGCCAGCCCAGTCCTCGGTGCTGCGCTTGACGAGCCACCACATGGCGTCGGCGTGGACAGGGGAGGCTGTGTCGGCGGCGGCGGCGAGCATGGCCTGGGCGGCGGAGGGGTCGGGCGTGAAGGCGAGGGTGTCGAGGGCGAGCCTGCGCTGGGCGGGGGTGAGGGCGGAGGAAAGGGCGCGGGCTTTGACGTCGGGGACGGCGGCGGGGGGGTGGAGGCGCCAGGTGATTTTGGCAAAGGCGTCGCTCCAGGCGGCGGGGTCCCCGGGTTCGTGCTGGCGGAGCTGCTGCCAGAGCTCCTGCTCCTTGCCGGTGGAGCCGAGGCCGAGGGCTTCGAGGTAGGAGCGGTCGCTGCCATCGTAGCGGCGGGCAAGCTCGGCGAGGATGCCGAGGCTTTGGGCGGCGGGCACGCCGCGCAGGGAGACGGCGACCTCGCGGCGGACGGCGGGGCTTTCGTCCCCGGCCATACTGGCGATGAGGTCGAGGCCGTCGCCGGTGGCGGCGCGGATGGCGCGCAGGGCGACGAGGCGCTTGGTGGCGTCATCATCATCGAGCCAGGTGCGCACACGCATGAAGCCGGTCTCGCCCATCTGGGCGAGCAGGAAGACAGCGCGCGCGGCGAGGTGCGGGTCGGGGTCTTCGAGCAGCTTCGAGACCGCGCCGAGCGCCTCCCTGCCTTGCTCGCGCAGATTCAAGAAGGCGGCGTGGCGCACGTTGTTGGCGGGGGAGCGCAAGGCGGTGATGCAGCCTTCGATGGTGGTGTAGTCGGCGCGGGGGATGGCGGGCTTGAAGCCCTTCGGGGCGATGCGGTAAATGGCGCCGCTGCAAGTGTCGTCGAGGTCCTGGTGGCCGCCGGTGCGCTTGTCGAACCAGTCGCTGACATAAATGGCGCCGTCGGGGCCAACGAGGACGTCGCTGGGGCGGAAGAGGGCGTGGCGGTCGTCGGAGAGGTTGCTGCTGCCGCCGACGAAGTCGCTGCCTTTGAAGACGCCGGTGGTGTTGCTGGTGAGGAAGGCGAAGCGCTCGAGCTTGAAGCCGGCGCCGTCGGGCTTGGGCAGGTAGCCGAAGACGGTGTTGCGGCCTGTCTCGCAGCTCAGGAGGAGGCCGCTCCATTTGGGGCCGAGGGCGCCATTTTCATAATAGCAGAGGCCGGTGGGGGCGCCGCCGCCGTAGATGTCGCCGGCGGGGAGGATGCCGGGGTCGTCCTGCCGCCATTCGGCCACGGGGACGGTCTGGCCGGGGCGCTTGTCGGCGCGCCACTGGCGTTTGCCGTCGGCGGAGAAGAAGCCGAAGCTGCCGCCCTCGATGAGGTGGCTGACGCGGCAGGCGGGCGGGTCGTCGTTGTCGTTGAGGAACATCTCGCCGAGGGAGTTGGTGACGCCCTCGTAGCTGTTGCGGTAGTTGTGGCCGAGGATGCGCACGCGGTGGCCGGAGGGGTCCATGCTGGCGGTGAAGCCGCCGACCCAGACGTGGCCGTCATCGCTTTTCTCGCCGGTGTAGGTGTTGTTGAGGTAGGCGCCGCCGATGCGGAAGGTGGAGCCGCTTTTGTCGGTGAAGTGGGCGCCGCAGTTGCCGTTGCTGAAATACCAGCGCCCGTCGGGGCCGGCATAGACGGCGTGGAGGCTGTGGTCGTGCTGGGGCTGCTCGAAGCCGGTGAGCAGGACCTCGCGCCGGTCCACGGCGGGGTCGAAGCGGAGGTCGCGGTCCACGTCGGTGTAGAGGATGAGGTCGGGGGTGTTGGAAACGACGATGACATTGTCGAAGACGGCGATGCCCATGGCGCTCTCCAGGGCCTTTTCCCGCACGAAGACGTGGGAGGAGTCGGCTCTGCCGTCGCCATCGGTGTCCTGGAGCACGCGGATGGCGTCGCCCTCGCGGCTGCGGCCGCTGTGGCGGCGGTAGTTCACGCCCTCGGAGACCCAGATGCGGCCGGCGGCATCCACGTCCATGTTGGCGGGGTTGTGCAGCATGGGGGAGGCGGCCCAGAGGGTGACCTCCAGGCCCTCCGGGACCTGGAACATGGAGGCGTCCAGGTGGTCGGGGGTGACCTGCGCGGGGTCGAAGGCGGGGGTGGCCGGGTCGGCGGTGAATGCTGGCTTGGCCGGGACGAAGACCTTCTCTTTCCTTGCGGGGCGGTCCGGTTTCTGCGCGGTGGCTTGCAGGGAGAATCCGGCGAGCAGGGCAAGGGCGAGGGAGGTTTTCAGGGACATGGGCGGCTCAAAACGGGTGGAAGGCGCGCATTCTTGCCCTGGAGTGCGCGCCCGCGCCAGCCCGGAGAGCGGCTATTTTTTCTTCGCCCTGGCCGCCTCGAAGGTCCAGGCGCGGGCCGGGTCCATGCGCTGGCGGTCGGCGTCGGTGGGGCCGCCGCCGAACTGCGCCCAATATTCCACGGCGAAGGGGTTAAGTTCGGGGCCGCGGGCCTGCTCGTTGAGGTCGGCCTGGCCTTTGAGGGAGTCCCACCAGGCGTCGTATCTGGCGCTCAGGGCGCTGGCAATCCCGGGGTGGCGGGCGGCGACGTCGGTCTGCTGGCCGGGGTCGTTTTTCAGATCAAAGAGCTGCCAGCCGGCGGCAGGGGCGGGGTCGCCCTTGCGCGCGGGCTGGGCGGCGCTGACGAGCTGCCAGCGGCTGTCGCGGACGCTGGCGTTGCGGTCCTTGAAGGCGTGGTAGTCCTGGCCCTTGGGCCAGCGGCCGACGTGGGTGAAGAGGACGCGCTCGTCCCAGGGGGCGGCGGGGTTTTCCAGGAGGGGGAGGAGATCGCGCCCCTCGGCCTGCTGCTGCGCGGCCTCCGGCAGGGACGCGCCGGCCAGGGCTGCCCAGGTGCGGAAGACATCCACATGCGCGGTGAGCGCGCCGCATTCACCGGGCTGGATGCGGCCGGGCCAGTTCCACAGGGAGATGGCGCGTATGCCGCCGAGCCAGGGGCTGCCCTTTTGCCCCCTCATGCCGGCGTTGAAGACGCTGTGGCCGGCGGCGGTGCCGTTGTCATTGATGAAAACGATCAGCGTGTCGTTGGCGATGCCCCACTGCTCCAGCCGCACGCGCAGCCTGCCGATGTTTTCGTCTATGTTGTGGATCATGCCGAAGAAGTTCTCGACGTTCTCGCCGAGTCCCCTGCCCTCATACAGCGCGCGGTCCTCCGGACGGGCGATGTAGGGCGCGTGCGGGGCGTTGGTGGCCAGCCAGCAGAGAAAGGGCTGCTTGCCCTTGACGCCCTCGATCCACTTCGCCGCCTGCTCGAAGAAGACATCCGTGCAGTAACCCTTCGTCCTCACAAAGCTGTCATTGTGGAGGATGGCGGGGTCGAAGTAGAGATTGCCCGGCGCGTCTCCGCAACTGCCGGGGTAGCTCTGGCCGATGCCGCCGCCGCCGTGGATGAACTGCTCGTCGAAGCCGCGAGCGCGGGGACGGTATTCCTTTTCATCCCCGAGGTGCCATTTGCCAAAGATGCCGGTGGTGTAGCCGGCGGACTTGAGCACCTGGGCGATGGTCACGGCCTTCGGGTCCATGCGCTCGCGCTCCAGGATGGTGTGGGTGATGCCGTTGCGGAACTCGTGCCGCCCGGTCAGCAGCGCGCTGCGGGTGGGCGCGCAGGTGGGGCTGACATTGAAGTCGGAAAAGCGCCTGCCTTCGGCGCGCAGGCGGTCCAGGTTCGGCGTCTTGAGGACGGGGTTGCCGTGGGCGGACATGTCGCCGTAGCCCTGGTCGTCGGTGAGGATGAAAAGGATGTTCGGGCGCGAGCCGGCGAGTCCGGCGCTGAGGCAGGCATGGGGCGCGGCGAGGAGGATAAGGGCGGTGAGCAGGCGTTTCATGGAGCCGCCAGTAACGGCGCGCGCGCGCCGGAACTTCCGCAAACTCATGCCCGCATCACAACCTCCGCGAGCGCCCCGCCCGCAAGCGCCGGGGCGGCCCGCCCGGAGGCCGCTCAGCTTTTAAAGATGAAGAACTTCCGGCAGACGAAATTGATCAGCACCGAGGTCACCGCCATGAAGAGCTGCGCCACCAGCGTGTTCAGGCCGAAGACCTTGATCATCCACGGCCCCGCCGCCAGCCCGCCCGCGAAGCTGATGGCGCCCACCGCGAAGAAGTACACGATCTCCATCGTCCGGCTGTGGCGTCCGGGCGTGAACACCCAGCGGATGTTCGTCAGGTAAGCCACCGCCGTGCTGAAGACCAGGGCGATGCAGTTGCTCAAAGTGCTGTTGAGCGCGCGCGTCTCCTGCGGGATGGCCGAGTCAATCGAGGGGAAAAACCACGCCGACGCAGCCAGCCACACCACCTGGTGCGTGGTGAAGGCCGCCAGCCCGCAGATCACATACTTCACGAACTGAAGGTAAGGATGCGCGTCCTTGCGGAGGAAGGCGCGCCGGATCGTCGCCCAGTCGTTGTGCTTGATGAACCGCGCCGTGGCGGTGATTTCCTTGACCATGCCCGGCTTTACCCGCGCCCCGCGCGAATGCAAGCGGCGGGCGGTGACAAGTGCCTCACCACCCCGCTCAAATCTCCATCCCCGGCAGCCCGTTCACGATCTTCAGCGTCTCCAGGCTCACGGTGATCACGCGGAGGAAGAGTTCCAGGGGGTAGGCGGGGTTGTTCATCGTTTCGGTGGCACAGAGGTTGGCGTCGTTGACGATGCCGCTGTCTTTGTCGGTGGTCACGGACTGGCGCTCCATGACCCATTCGAGGGCGGGTTTGCCGTTCACCACATAATCATAAGCCTCCAGCGGGATGCCGCGCAGCGTGATCCGGGAGTTGTAAATGACGGTGGTCTTGTCGTTGATGCTCTTGTTCGTTTCGGGGTCGCGCTTCTTGGCGAATTTCAGTTCTGGCTCAGCCATAAGTGCCTGAGCTTCATTGGTGGCGCGGACTGGCCGTTTTCTAGATCAAATCCACCATGCGGCCATAATGGTCGGAGTTGCTGCCATACGCATCGGTTTCGAAATGGAAGCCTCTGGCTACCTTCTCGATCAGGAGACGATGACCGCCTTCCTCAGACTCGATCCCGCTTTCCTCCCAATCCTTGAAACCCGAAAGGATGTCACTTCGCATGCCGCTTTGGGATTCGACCAGGGCGGTTCTGACCACGCGCACTTTCGATCCGGGCACGAATGCCTGCTTGAGCAGGTCCGACAAGGCGGGCGCGGCCTTGCCAAAGTCCAGCGCGGCGATCCGCCTGAGTTCATCGCCAGGCGCCTCGACCAAGTCCGCACGGATGGACAATGTCACCGGCAACTCCTCATTCAGCGTGGCGATGACCTGCTCCACGATTTTCATGTTTGCCGGAGTGTTGCGCACGG
>ERZ761607.424-NODE-424-length-76343-cov-6.180081_pt1 | contig 76343 bp, 75 predicted proteins | sample MGYA00511164_ERZ761607 | MGnify/ENA primary metagenome ERZ761607 (study PRJEB28899, sample SAMN02445080) | bioreactor sludge metagenome | biome: EBPR sludge | place: Australia: Brisbane, Thorneside Wastewater Treatment Plant | collected 2011-06-22 ...
GCTATCCACAGGTCGACGTCGACCTGTCCAGCCACGACGTCGGCGGCGTCACCAGTCGCGACCTCGATCTGGCCCGCCGGATCAGTGCGATCGCGGCCGAGCTGGGCGTGGCGGCGGCGCCGCGCGAGGTCTCTACCCTCGAGCTCGCGCTCGACGTGCCGGACGCCGACGGGGTCAAGCCGTTCTGGGCCGCCGTCCTCGACTACGAGTACCGGGACCAGGCGCCCGAGGTCTTCGACTCGGGCGGTCGCAACAACACGCTGTGGTTCCAGAAGGCCCCCGACGCCACCGGCGAGGTCCAGCAGCGCTTCCACCTCGACATCGTGGTGCCGCGCGAGGTCGCCGAGGAGCGGCTGCAGGCTGCGCTCGACGCGGGCGGCACTCTGGTCAGCGACGAGGCGGCTCCCGCGTTCTGGGTGCTGGCGGACGCCCATGGCAACAAGGTCTGCATCTGTACGGCGGACGGTAGAGAGAGCTAATTGGATACCCCGGCGAGTCTCGGCCCGGCACCACGACGGACCACTTGCTCCGCTACGTGGAGCTTCGCCGTCCATCGTGTCCGCCGGGCCGATCGCCGGGCGCGCGGGCCCCGCCCGCGAAAAGACCGGGTCGCTGCGCTCCCTCCCCCGTCGCGGCCGAGGGTCGTTCTGGGGATTCGGGCTCGCCAGGTGTTGAGATGGGCGTCCCGTATGCTGGGACAGCCGGACGCCGAGATGACGCTCGTCCAGGCGAGCGACTACCGTGGGGCCATGCGCCAGGACCTCCTCGTACGCATGCGACGCGCCGACTGAGCGGCTCACCAGCCGCAGTCAGCGCGTCACCCCTCGTCGCCCAGCGCGACTGAGGGGTTTTTTGTTGCGATGCAGGGGCCGAGCTTGCTCGGGGTCTTGCGGATGAAGAAAGAGATGAGAGAGAAGGACCGCATCGGATGAGCGAGCAGATCACGGGAGCTCAGAGCCTGGTCACGTCGTTGGAGGCGGCCGGGGTCACCGACATCTTCGGCATCCCGGGGGGCGCCATCCTGCCGGCGTACGACCCCCTCATGGACTCCACGATCCGCCACATCCTGGTCCGGCACGAGCAGGGTGCCGGGCACGCCGCGCAGGGGTACGCCGCCGCGACCGGCCGGGTCGGGGTCTGCATGGCGACCTCGGGCCCGGGCGCGACCAACCTGGTGACTCCGATCGCCGATGCGCACATGGACTCGGTCCCGATCGTCGCCGTCACCGGCCAGGTCGGCGCCGCCGCGATCGGCACCGATGCCTTCCAGGAGGCCGACATCCGCGGCATCACGATGCCGATCACCAAGCACAACTTCCTGGTCACCGATCCCGGCGACATCCCGCGCCGGATCGCAGAGGCCTTCCACATCGCCAGCACCGGGCGTCCGGGGCCGGTCCTGGTCGACATCGCCAAGTCGGCGCTACAGGCGATGACGACGTTCAGCTGGCCGACCGAGCTGCACCTGCCCGGCTATCGCCCCGTCACCCGGCCGCACTCCAAGCAGATCCGCGAGGCGGCTCGGCTGATGCTCGAGTCGCGGCGTCCGGTGCTCTACGTCGGGGGCGGCACCATCCGCTCCGGTGCTTCGAAAGAGCTGCTCGAGCTCGCCGAGCTGACCGGCATGCCGGTGGTGACCACGCTGATGGCCCGCGGCGCCTTCCCCGACAGCCACCCGCAGCACCTCGGCATGCCCGGCATGCACGGCACGGTGGCCGCGGTCGCCGCGTTGCAGAAGAGCGACCTGATCATCAGCCTGGGCGCCCGCTTCGACGACCGGGTCACCGGCAACCTCGACTCGTTCGCCCCGGGCGCCAAGGTCGTCCACGCCGACATCGACCCGGCCGAGATCGGCAAGAACCGCCATGCCGACGTCCCGATCGTCGGCGACGTGCGCGAGGTGCTCGTCGACCTGCTGGTGGTCCTCAAGACCGAGGCCGACGCGGGCAACTCCGGTGACTACGAGGGCTGGGTCGCGTTCCTCGAGGGCGTCCGCGACACCTACCCGCTGGGCTACGACAAGCCGACCGACGGGCTGGCCCCTCAGTACGTCGTGGAGCGGCTCGGCGCGATCGCCGGACCCGACGCGATCTACACCGCCGGCGTCGGTCAGCACCAGATGTGGGCGGCGCACTACGTCGGCTACGAGAAGCCGAAGACGTGGATCAACTCCGGTGGGCTCGGGACCATGGGCTTCGCGGTCCCGGCGGCCATGGGCGCCCAGGTCGGCTGTCCCGATCGGGTGGTGTGGGCCATCGATGGTGACGGCTGCTTCCAGATGACCAACCAGGAGCTCGCCACCTGCGCGATCAACAAGATCCCGATCAAGGTCGCGGTGATCAACAACGAGTCGCTCGGAATGGTCCGCCAGTGGCAGACGCTCTTCTACAACGAGCGCTACTCCAACACCGATCTGCACTCCAAACGGATCCCAGACTTCGTCAAGCTCGCCGATGCCTATGGCTGCGTCGGGCTGGCCTGTGAGAGCCCCGACGACGTCGACGCCACGATCACCAAGGCGATGGAGATCAACGACGTCCCGGTGGTGATCGACTTCCGCGTGCACCGCGACGCCATGGTCTGGCCGATGGTCGCGGCCGGCACCAGCAACGACGACATCAAGTACGCCCGGGATCTCGCTCCCCAGTTCGACGAGGACGACCTATGAGCTCGCACACCCTGTCGGTCCTGGTCGAGGACAAGCCCGGCGTGCTGGCCCGGATCGCTGGTCTGTTCAGCCGCCGCGGCTTCAACATCGAGTCCCTGGCGGTCGGCCCGACGGAGCACTCCGAGATCTCCCGGATGACCATTGTGGTCAACGTCGCCGACTCACCGCTCGAGCAGGTCACCAAGCAGCTCAACAAGCTGGTCGAGGTCATCAAGATCGTCGAGCTCGACCAGGACGCCTCGGTGCACCGGGAGCTGGTGCTGGTCAAGGTCGCCGCCACCGCGGAGACCCGCGGTCAGATCCTCGACGTCGTGCAGCTCTTCCGCGCCAGCGTCATCGACGTCGCCACCGACGCCGTCACGATCCAGGTGATCGGCAACGCCGCCAAGATCGCCGACGTCCTCAAGATCCTCGAGCCGTTCGGGATCCGTGAGCTCGTCCAGTCCGGCATGGTCGCGATCGGGCGCGGCTCACGGTCGATCTCCGAGCGCTCGCTGCGCCCGGTGGCCGTGCCCGCCCCGCCGGCCGCTGGGTGACGGAATCCCAACATCTGTTGGGATTCCTGACGTTCTGGGGCGTTGCAACGGCCCAGAACCACCAGAAAAGCCTGAGAAGTCCGCCCATGAAGCACCACCGATAGAAGGAGCAGCCCCGTGGCTGAGATGTTCTACGACGACGACGCCGACCTGGCTCTGATCCAGGGCAAGAACGTGGCGGTGATCGGCTACGGCAGTCAGGGTCATGCCCACGCGCTGTCGCTGCGCGACTCCGGTGTCGACGTACGGGTCGGGTTGCAGCCCGGCTCGAAGAGCCGGGAGAAGGCCGAGGCCGAGGGGTTGCGGGTGCTGACGCCGCGGGAGGCGGCGCAGGAGGCCGACGTGATCGTGATCCTGGCTCCCGACCAGCACCAGCGGAAGCTGTATGCGGAGGAGATCGAGCCGGAGCTGGCGCCGGGTGACACGTTGGTCTTCGGTCACGGCTTCAACATCCGGTTCGGCTACATCACCCCGCCCGAGGGTGTCGATGTGTTCATGGTGGCGCCCAAGGGTCCTGGCCACCTGGTGCGTCGCGAGTACGTCGACGGTCGGGGGGTGCCGGTGTTGGTGGCGGTGGAGAAGGACCCGTCGGGGACCACCTGGCCGTTGGCGCTGTCGTATGCCAAGGCGATCGGTGGGCTGCGTGCGGGTGGGATCAAGACGACGTTCACCGAGGAGACCGAGACCGATCTGTTCGGTGAGCAGGCGGTGCTGTGCGGTGGGGCGAGCCAGCTGATCATGTACGGCTTCGAGGTGTTGACCGAGGCCGGCTATCAGCCCGAGGTGGCCTACTTCGAGTGTCTGCACGAGCTGAAGCTGATCGTCGACCTGATGTACGAGGGCGGCATCGCCAAGCAGCGCTGGTCGGTCTCCGACACCGCGGAGTACGGCGACTACGTCTCCGGCCCGCGGGTGATCGACGAGCACGTGAAGGAGAACATGAAGCAGGTTCTGGCCGAGATCAAGGACGGCACCTTCGCTGCCCGGTTCATCGCCGACCAGGATGCCGGCTCCCCGGAGTTCAACGCCTTCCGGCAGAAGTCCGAGCAGCACCCGATCGAGCAGACCGGTCGCGAGCTCCGCAAGCTGATGGCGTGGGTCAAGTCCCACGACTCCGACTACGTCGAGGGAAGCAGCGCCCGCAGCTGAGGGTTCGCCGTCGAACGTCGTGAAAGTGCTGTCCGCAATCGGTTGCGGACAGCACTTTCGCGTCACTCGACGATCCAGCACTCCGCCCCCCGTGTGACGGAGTCCTACCTGGACGGTATGAACCAGGCCGACCCGGGCGCGGGGGTTCGCACGAGGTCGGTCCGTCTGCGGAGTATCTGGCCCGTTCGGACTACGACGTCACGAACTCCGAGGTCGAGCGTGTGAGGTTGACGCGCTGGGTGAGGACGCACGCTGAGTACGACATGCGAGGACCCCCGGAGCGGTGTGCTCCGGGGGTCCGTCATCGGTCCGATGGGATGTCGAGGCGCTACTTCACCTCGGACCGCATCACCATCACCAGGCCGATGGCCAGCGGGACGACGAGCCAGATCAGACCGGAGACGCCCAGTTGTGCCCACTCCGTCGAGGTCAGGTGGCCGTCGTACAGCTCGCCCTGCGCCCAGTTGAAGTCCAACCAGGGGCGGATGTCGGCCCACCACTGCTGGAAGTTGCCGAGGACCATCGAGAGGGTCGGGAGCACGAACGAGTAGACGACGAAGCCCACGATCGCGCCGGGCGAGTTGCGGATCAGCACGCCGAGCATGAAGCCGATCAGCAGGTTGAGGACGTTGGCGAACACGAGCAGGACGATCTGGTTGCCCGAGATGTCCCACACGGTGGGGACGCCGGCGATGGCCGTGCCGACGACGTTGCCCAGTGCGCCGATGGCCAGCGCCAACCCGATCGAGACGGCGCCGATCGCCACCGAGACCACCAGCTTGGCCCAGATCACCCGGCCCCGGTGGGGCACGAGGGTGAACGTGGTCAAGCCGCTGCGCTGTGTCCACTCACTGGTGACCGACAAGATCGCCATCACCGGCAGCAACAGGGTCATCGGGATGCCGATCGCCGCCCCGAAGCTGTCGTAGGTCAGCGCGCTGTCGGGTGCGAACGCGATCACCGACGCCGTGGCGATCAGGGCGGTCGCGGCGATGCTCACCATCAGCCAGAACCCGGCCCGGGTGTCGAACATCTTGATCAGCTCGACCTTGAGCAATCGGGCGAAGGGGATGGGCGCGGGCGGCGTGCGCGGCGCCACTCGCGTGGGCGCGCGGTCCAGGGACTCCACGGTGGTGGCGGTCATGCTGCTGCTCCTTCTCGGGAGGTCTCAGAGGTGAGCTCGAGGAACATCTCCTCGAGGCCGGCGCCGTCGGCGGCGCGCAGCTCGGTCAGGGGTACGCCGGCCGCCAGCGCGACCTTGCCGATCAGGTCGGCGTCGGCCTCGGCTCGCAGCCCGTTGGGGCCGGAGGCCACGGCGTGGATGCCGTGTTCGTCGAAGGCCCGGGACAGCTCGGCGATGTTGCTGGAGCGGACCAGCGTGCCCGCGGTGGCGAGCAGTTCGGCCTTGGTGCCCTGCGCGACGATCCGGCCCTGTCCGATGACCACCAGGTCGTCGGCGATGACCTCGATCTCGTGCAGCAGGTGCGAGGAGAGCAGCACGGTGCCGCCCTTGTTCGCGAAGCCGCGCAACAGGTCGCGCATCCAGCGGATGCCTGCGGGGTCGAGCCCGTTGGCGGGTTCGTCGAGGATCAGCACCTCCGGGTCGCCGATCAGGGCGGTGGCGATACCGAGCCGCTGGCGCATGCCGAGCGAGTAGTTCTTGACCCGGCGCTCGGCCTCCTTGTCGGTGAGCGACACGGTCTCGAGCATCGCGTCGACGCTGCTCAGTGGGAGGCCCATGGTGCGGGCGGCGATCTTGAGGGTCTCCCGGCCGGTCCGACCCGCGTGCTGCGCTGAGGCGTCGAGGAGTACGCCGACCTCGCGGCCCGGGTTGGGCAGGTCGGCGTACTTCCGGCCGAGGACGGTCGCGGACCCGGAGGTCGCGGGGGTCAGACCGACCATGACGCGCATGGTGGTCGACTTGCCGGCGCCGTTGGGACCGAGGAACCCGGTCACCCGGCCCGGCTGGGCGGTGAAGGAGACGTTGTCCACGGCCCGGAGGCCGCCGTACGTCCTGGTGAGTGCGGTCACGTCGATCATGGGCTCAAGGTTCGCGTCCGGACGGGGTCGGCCACATCGGGGAGCGGTCCCCACGATCCCCTGGCCCGACCCTGAGAGGGCCTCAGGGGTGACCCTGTGGAGAGACGTTCGCATCCAGGCGGATCACGGCGCATCATCGAGGCGATGGTCGGACTGATCGCTTTCGTGGGTGCCGTGCTCGGATCCGTGCTCGGCTACCTCGGCGCGGTGCGATCGACGCGCGCCGAGGGGCTCGCGCGCAGACGCGAGGAGTGGGGACGTCGGTTCACGCATGCACTTGAGTTGAGCCTGTCGGGCAATGCGCTTGCCCGTCGTCCGGGGATCGCGCTCCTCGAGCTCCTTGGCAGCAGTGAGCTGGCGACCCGCGAGGAGCGCAGCTACGTCCGAGCAGTACTTGCCTCGACGTCGTTCGGCGAGCGCCCGGCCACGCTACGTACACTCGTTGAGCGCGGTGAAGGAGAGCAGGAGGAGTGACGACCATGAAAAGCCTCCCGGTGACCGAGGAGCAGGTTTTCGCGGCTCGGCTCCTGATCAAGTTCGAGGGTGGCCCTGAGCACGTCGACCCCTTGATCGTGGCCATCGCCGAGTCGCAGCCGATGAGCGAGGCCGAGGTCGAGGCCGCCTTCGCGGCGCTGGAGGGAACACACACGTAGTCGCGGGGGTTGACCTCTCGTGCGCATCGAGGTCTGGTCCGACGTCGTCTGTCCGTGGTGCTACATCGGCAAGCGGCACCTTGAGTCGGCGCTGGGGGCATTCGAGCACCGCGACCAGGTCGAGGTGGTCTACCGCTCCTTCGAGCTCGACCCGACTGCGCCCGAGGTCCCGGTCGAGACGACGGTCGAGTCGCTGGCCAAGAAGTTCGGCACCGACGTGGCCGGCGCTCGGCAGTTGATGGCCCGGGCCGACGGGGTGGCCGCTTCGGTCGGGCTCGACTTCCACCATGCCGACGCGCCGCATGCGCGCACCGTCGACGCGCATCGACTGCTGCATCTCGCCCTGGAGGAGGGGCGGCAGGCCGAGCTGAAGGAGGCGCTGCTGGCGGCGTACTTCACCCGCGGCGAGTCGATGGGTGACCATGCGGTGCTCCGCAGGGTCGCCGTGGAGGCCGGTCTCGAACCCAGCCGGGTCGACGAGGTCCTCGCGAGTGAGGAGTTCACCGACGCCGTGCATGCCGACATCGCCCAAGCTCGCGCGTACGGCGCCAACGGCGTCCCGTTCTTCGTCGTCGACCAGCGGTACGGCGTGTCCGGCGCCCAGCCGACCGAGGTCTTCGCCCAGCTGCTGGAGCGGGCGTGGGCCGACGGCCACCCGCAGATCGAGGTGCTCGCCGGCAGGGATGCCGACGCCTGCGGTCCCGACGGGTGCGCGGTCTGAGACTCGGCCCAGAGGCACCCGTGACTGAGGTGAACCTCACCTAGGTTAGCCATGCCTAAGTCGGTGGGCGTACAGTGACCGGTTGTGTTCGCCAACTATCTGATCGGACTGCGTGAGGGGCTCGAGGCCGCGCTCGTCGTGAGCATCCTCGTCGCCTATCTGGTCAAGACCGATCGGCGCCACCTGCTCCCGCGGATCTGGGCCGGCGTGGGGGTCGCAGTCGCGATCAGCCTGGCCTTCGGCGCGGCGCTCACCTTCGGTCCGCGTGGGCTCACGTTCGAGGCGCAGGAGCTGATCGGCGGCCTCCTCTCGATCGTCGCGGTCGGCTTCGTGACCTGGATGATCTTCTGGATGGCGCGGGCCGCCCGCGGGATGGGGACCGAGCTGCGCGGTGCCGTCGACGACGCCGCCGAGGGCGGCCGCTGGTCGCTGATCATCCTCGCGATGCTGGCCGTCGGCCGTGAAGGGCTCGAGACGGCGCTGTTCCTCTGGGCGGCCACCCAGGCCGGGACCCGCGAGACCGTCGGCACCATCACCCCGACCTGGGAGCCGCTGCTGGGCGCCGCCCTCGGCATCGCCACCGCCGTCGTGCTCGGCTACCTCATCTACCGTGGTGCGCTCTCGATCAACCTCAGCAAGTTCTTCACCTGGACCGGCGCCTTCCTGATCATCGTCGCCGGCGGCGTGCTGGCCTACGGCGTTCACGACCTCCAGGAGGCGGGCTTCCTGCCCGGCCTCCACAACCTGGCTTTCGACGTCTCGGACACCGTCGACCTCAACAGCTGGTACGGCACCCTGCTCAAGGGCATCTTCAACTTCTCGCCGGCCACGACCAAGCTCGAGCTCGCCGCGTGGCTGCTCTACGTGATCCCCGTGATGACCCTCTTCCTCCTCGGCGTACGCCGACGCTCGAGTCCGGCGCCGACCAGCGCGCCCAGTTCGCCCAGCCCCGCCTCCTCCACCCACTGAGCCCGATCCACGCACGACCTCCCGAGAGAGAACGACAACACCCATGCGCAAGACCCTCGCCGTGACCGCCCTGGTGGTCGCCGTACCGCTCCTGGCCGCCTGCACGGAGAACAAGGACAGCAGCGACGGTGCCGCCGACGGCGGCGACGCTCGTGCCCTGACCGTCGAGTCCAGCGACGACGCCTGCACGGTGTCGGCGGGAGAGGCCCCGGCCGGGACGCTCACCTTCGACGTCACCAACACCGGATCGCAGGTCACCGAGTTCTACCTGCTCGGGGAGGACGGGCTCCGGATCGTTTCCGAGGTCGAGAACATCGGCCCCAATCTCAACCGCGAGATGACCGTCAACGCGCCGGCCGGCAAGTACTTCACCGCCTGCAAGCCCGGCATGAAGGGCGAGGGCATCCGCGCCGACTTCACCGTGACCGAGTCCGACGAGGCCCCCGAGGTCACCGCGGACGAGCAGCAGCTCATCGACCAGGCCGTGGCCAACTACGCCGCCTACGTCCAGGACCAGTCGGACCAGTTGCTGATCAAGACCACGGAGTTCACCGATCTCTACAAGTCGGGCGACGACGAGGGCGCCCGCGCGCTGTACGCCGACGCGCGCACCCACTGGGAGCGGATCGAGACGGTCGCGGAGTCCTTCGGCGACCTCGACCCGATGATGGACGCCCGCGAGGCCGACCTCGAGCCCGGCCAGAAGTGGACCGGCTGGCACCTGATCGAGAAGGACCTGTGGCCGCAGCGGGCCGAGAACTACACGCCGCTGACGCCGGAGGAGCGCGCGACGTACGCCGACGACCTGCTCGCCAACACCCAGACCCTCGACGATCGCGTCCAGGACCTCACCTACACCATCGACCAGATCGCCAACGGCTCGCGCGGCCTGCTCGAGGAGGTCGCCACCGGCAAGGTGACGGGCGAGGAGGAGTACTGGTCGCGCACCGACCTGTGGGACTTCCAGGCGAACGTCGATGGCGCCCGGGTGGGCTACGAGGGGCTCAAGCCGATCCTCGAGCAGAAGGACCCCGAGCTGGCCACCGAGCTCGACACCCGGTTCGCCGACCTCCAAGCGCTGCTCGACGAGCAGCGTGAGGGCGACGGCTTCAAGACCTACGACCAGCTCACACCCGACCAGGTCAAGCAGCTCTCCGACGCCGTCAACGCGCTCTCCGAGCCGCTCTCGCAACTCACTGCGTCGGTGCTCTCCTGACCCGATGGGGTCAGGGTTCGGAATTTCGTAGACAGTCGAGGGAAATCGGAAGCGTGAGCCAGCAGGACGACGCGCCGCGCCGGGGAGTCTCCCGGCGCGGCCTCATCGGCGGCGGCGTGGCCGCTGCCGGGGTCGTCGGCGCGTTCGCGATCGGCCGCTCCAGCGACGGAGCCACGCCCGATACGGCGAGCGCCCCGGTGACGTCGTACCCGTTCCGCGGCGAGCACCAGGCCGGCATCGTCACCCCGGCCCAGGACCGACTGCACTTCGCCGCCTTCGATGTCACCACCGACGATCGCGAGGCGCTGGTCGCGTTGCTGCAGCGCTGGACCGAGGCGGCCGAGCGGATGACGGCCGGCGAGTCGGCCGGTCCGGTCGGGCCAGTGGAAGGCCCGTCCAACGTGCCGCCCGACGACACCGGAGAGGCCATCGGCCTTGCTCCCAGCCGGCTCACGATCACCTTCGGCTTCGGTCCGACGCTGTTCCGCACCGACGACGGACGCGACCGGTTCGGCATCGCCGACCGCCAACCGGAGGCGCTGCGGACGCTGCCGCACTTCCCGGCCGACAACCTCGACCCCCGCGCGCTCGTACGGCGACCTGTGCATCCAGGCGTGCGCGGACGATCCGCAGGTGGCGGTGCACGCGATCCGCAACCTCGCCCGCATCGGCTTCGGCACGGTTGCGGTCCGCTGGTCGCAGCTCGGCTTCGGCCGCACGTCCACCACCTCGGTCGATCAGTCCACGCCGCGGAACCTGTTCGGGTTCAAGGACGGCACCATGAACATCAAGGCGGAGGAGACCGCGGACGTCGAAGAGCACGTCTGGGTCGCGAGCGGTGACGACGACGGCGCCGACTGGCTGGCCGGTGGCTCCTACCTGGTGGCCCGCAGGTTCGGGATGACCATCGAGGTCTGGGACCGACAGCCGCTCGGCGACCAGGAGTCGTTCGTCGGCCGCACCAAGGACACCGGCGCGCCGCTGTCCGGCGGCACCGAGTTCGACCAGCCCGACTTCGACATGCCGGGCAGCAACGACCTCCCGGTCATCGCCCCCGATGCCCATGTCCGGCTCGTGCACCCCGACTTCAACGACGGCGCGCGGATGCTGCGCCGGGGCTACAACTTCGTCGACGGTAGCAACGCGCTCGGTGGCCTCGACGCCGGCCTCTTCTTCCTCGCCTTCGTGCGCAACCCCGACACCCACTTCATCCCGATCCAGAACAAGATGGCCTCCCAGGACGCGCTCATGGAGTACCTCAAGGTCACCGGCTCCGCGCTGTTCGCCGTACCCCCTGGTGTCGGCGCGGGCGAGTACGTCGGCCAGTCGCTCTTCAGCTGATCGCCTTTCCGCACCAGGACACGGGCCTGTGGATGGCCGCGGGCAGGATCGGCGGTCAGCGGGCACGATGGCTTGATGGTGGTGCTCGCGGCAGTGATGCTCGTCGCGACTCCGTTGCTGGCGTTCGGCGGCGGGCTGGCGGGCCACGTGCTGAGCCGCCGGTCGGCCCTCGAGCTGGATCGGTGGCGGCGGCGGGAGGAGACGATGCGGATGCTGCGGTGGGCGGTCGAGATGGTTGTTGGGGGCGACGACGAGAGCGTCGGCGCGGGCAGTGTGGCGATGTCTGCGCTCCTGCGGTCTCCGCTTCTCGACGATGAAGACTTCGATCTCGTGGCCAGCCTCGCCGATGCCGTCGCACGTGGCACCATGGCCGCATGACCGCCCGTGCGGATAGCGGCCCGACGTTCCGGCAGATCATGGCAGCGCGGGTCTCGCTCATCGCCTACGAGAAAATGGACAAGCAGCCGCCAGCAGACATCAAGGCCATCGCCGAGACGCCGTTGCCTCACGAGGTCGAGCAGGACACGCCCTAGAGCTGGAGCGTCCGGTCCACGCCGACGTCGGTCAAGAACCGCTGGTCGTGGCTGGCCACCAGGAGCGCGCCGCGATAGGACGCCAGCGCTGAGACCAGCGCGTCGTACGACGCGAGGTCGAGGTTGTTGGTCGGCTCGTCGAGCAGCAGGAGTTGCGGCGCGGGGTCGGCCAGCAGCAGGGCGGCGAGTGTGGCCCGGAACCGCTCGCCGCCGGACAGGGTGCCGACCGGCTGGTCCGCGGCGGCGCCGCGGAACAGGAACCGGGCCAACTGGGCGCGGATCGGGTTCAGTTCGACACCGGGAGCGCGGAGGACGACGTTGTCGACGATCGAGAGCTCGGGGTCGAGGACGTCCAGCCGCTGGGGGAGGAGCGCCGTCGGGACGTGAGCCCGGATCGACCCCGAACGCGCCGGTACGGCGCCGGCGATGGTGTCGAGCAGCGTGGTCTTGCCGGCGCCGTTCGGGCCGACGACGGCCAGTCGATCGGGGCCGCGGAGATCGAGTTCCACCGACGCGCCCGTGCGGATGACCAGGTCGCGGGTCGTCAGCACCACCCGACCCCGAGGAACCTCGGTCGCCGGCAGTGCTACCCGGATCGTGCGGTCCTCGCGGAGCCGCTCCTGAGCCTCGGTCAGCCGACTCTGCGCGGTGGCGAGCCGGTCGTCGTGCACCTTGCGGTAGGCCGCGGCGTGCTTCTCGGACTTGTTCTTGTAGTAGTCGCGTGCCGCCTTGCCCATGTTGGTCTTGACCGCGTTGCGCTCGCCCTGGCGCTTGCGCTGCGCCACCAATCGCTCGGCCTCGATCCGGTCGGCCTGCTGGCGACGCAGGTCGGCGCGCGCCGTCGTGACGGCCTGCTCGGCTGCCTCCTGCTCGGCCGCGACCTGGGCACGGTACGCCGAGAAGCCGCCGCCGTACCACCGCACCGAGCCCTCGCGAAGATCACCGATCCGGTCCACCCGCTCGAGCAGTTCGCGATCGTGGGAGACGACCAGCAGGGTCCGCGCCCACGAGCCCAGCACGTCGTACAACCGCGACCGAGCTCCGGCATCGAGGTTGTTGGTCGGCTCGTCGAGCAGGAGCACGTCGGGCCGCTGGAGCAGCAGCCGCGCGAGTCCGAGCCGGACCACCTCGCCACCTGAGAGCTCGCCCAGGCGCCGGTCGAGCAGGTCGGCCGCGAGGCCCAGCCGTTCGAGCTCGGCCACGGCCCGTTCCTCGATGTCCCACTGATCGCCGACGGTGTCGAGCTCGGCGGCCCCGCCGGTGCCGGCGTCCAACGCGTGCAGTGCCCGCCGTACGGGCGCGATCCCGAGCAGCTCCTCGACGCGTCTCGATCGGTCCAGAGTGAGGTCCTGAGGCAGATAGCCGACCTCGCCGGCCACCGAGACGGACCCTGAGGTGGGCTTGAGGACACCAGCGGCGAGCTTGAGCAGAGTGGACTTCCCGCAGCCGTTGACACCGACCAGCCCCGAGCGGCCGGCGGGCACGAGCAGGTCGAGCCCGCGGAAGGCGTGAGTGCCGTCCGGCCAGGTCAGGACGACGGCGGAGAAGGACAAGGCAGAGTGGATGTGGGCAGGCATCGGTGACTCCTCGACGAGGGCGGGCATGAGGTCACCGGTTCACTCCACGTCGCGGACGCTACGTGGTTCGCAGGGCAGACGCACCGCATTTGCCGCGGCGCAGCGGGGTACTGTGAGCCGCGGCACAGCGTCGTGCGCGTCCTGGCCCCCACCCCCGAGGATTCCCGCTGTGACCGACGTCCAGACCGACCACTCCTCGCCGGTCGTCCCGCCCGTCGCCTTGCCGGTCGTCCTGATCGCCGAGGAGTTGAGCCCGGCAACGATCGAGGAGCTCGGCCCCGACTTCGACGTCCGGCACTGCGATGGTGCCGTCCGCGCCGACCTGCTCGCCGCGCTGCCCCAGGCCGACGCGCTGCTGGTGCGCAGCGCCACCTCGGTCGACGCCGAGGCCCTCGCGGCGGCGCCGAGGCTGAAGGTGGTCGCCCGCGCCGGCGTGGGTCTGGACAACGTCGACGTACGCGCGGCGACCCAGTCCGGCGTGATGGTGGTCAACGCCCCGACCTCCAACATCGTCTCGGCGGCCGAGCTTGCGGTGGCGCTGATGCTCGCGGCGGCCCGGCACATCAGCCCGGCCCACGCGGCGCTGCGCCAGGGCGAGTGGCAGCGGTCCCGGTTCACCGGCACCGAGCTCTACGAGAAGACCGTCGGCATCGTCGGCCTCGGCCGGATCGGAGTCCTGGTCGCGCACCGGCTGGCGGCTTTCGGGATGGACGTCATCGCGTACGACCCCTACGTCCAGGCGGGTCGCGCGGCGCAGATGGGCGTACGGCTCGTCGACCTCGACACGCTACTGGCCGAGTCCGACTTCATGTCCGTGCACCTGCCCAAGACCCCGGAGACGATCGGGCTGATCGGCGACGCCGAGCTCCATCGAGTCCGTCCGCACTTGGTGCTGGTCAACGCCGCGCGCGGGGGGATCGTGGACGAGGCGGCGCTGTACGCCGCGCTCAAGGAGGGCCGGATCGCCGCGGCGGGCGTCGACGTGTTCGCCCAGGAGCCCTGCACCGACAGCCCGCTGTTCGAACTCGACAACGTCGTGGCCACGCCGCATCTCGGCGCCTCCACCGACGAGGCGCAGGAGAAGGCCGGGCTCGCGGTCGCCCGATCGGTGCGGTTGGCGCTCTCGGGTGAGCTGGTCCCCGATGCGGTCAACGTCCAGGGCGGGGTGATCGCCGAGGATGTCCGGCCAGGCATCCCCCTGAGCGAGAAGCTCGGCCGGGTGTTCACCGCTCTGGCCGGCGAGGTCGCCCAGCAGGTCGATGTCGAGGTGCGTGGCGAGATCACCGAGTACGACGTGAAGGTGCTCGAGCTCGCGGCGCTCAAGGGCATTTTCACCGACGTGGTCGAAGACCAGGTCTCCTACGTCAACGCGCCGCTGCTCGCCGCCGAGCGCGGGGTCGCCGTACGCCTCGTGACCGAGCCGGAGAGCCCCGACCACCGCAACCTCATCACCATCCGCGGCACCCTCGCCGACGGCACCCGGGTCTCGGTCAGCGGCACCCTCATCGGCATCCACCAGCGCGAGCGGCTGGTCGAGGTCAACGGATTCGACGTCGATCTCGAGCCGACCCAGCACCTGGCGTTCTTCAGCTACGAGGACCGACCCGGCATGGTCGGCACGGTCGGCGGCATCCTCGGCGCGGCCGGGGTCAACATCGCCGGCATGCAGGTTGCCCGTGACGCCAAGGGCGGCCACGCCCTGGTCGCGCTGTCCGTCGACTCGGCGATCCCCGCGGAGACGCTGCAGGAGATCGAGAGCGCCATCGACGCAGTCTCGGCGCGCGCCGCAGACCTGGTCTGACTGAATACCTCGCTGATGACAACTACGCGACCATCACCCGGCCTCGGGGCCGGCTGGCACCTGCCTGCCGGGCGCTGACCGCGCGCCACGCGTCGGCGAGGCCCGCAACGGCCTGGTGGAGTTCGTCGATCCGGCGGGTGAAGGGGATCCGGACGAACCGGTCGAGGCCACCGTCGGGTGCGAAGACCGGGCCTGGAGCCACGATCACCCCGTGCCGCTCCGCCTCGTCGGCCAGCGCTGTGCCGAGCCCGCGCCCGGGACCGGGACCGGGACCGGGCAGTTGGCACCACAGCGAGAGCCCGCCCTCCGGTACGCGGAAGGTCCAGTCGGGCAGCGCGGCGCGCACCGCGACCACCAGTGCGTCGCGCTGCTCGCGCAGCCGCGCACGGTGGTCGGTCAGCGTGGCGTCGGGATCCTCGAGCAGCCGGGCGGTCGCCAACTGCTCCATCACCGGTACGCCGAGATCGAGGGTGACCCGCGCATTGGTCAGCCGCTCCATCTGGTCCAGCGGCGCGCGCACCCAGCCGACCCGGAGACCGCCCCAGAACGACTTGCTGACGCTCCCCACCGTGATGGTGCTGGACGCATAGGCAGCGAACGGGCGCGGCATCGCCTGGCCCTCGAGCGCCAGCAATTGGTGTGACTCGTCGACGATGGCGGTGACGTGCCCGCGCCTCAACTCGGCGGCGTACCGCTCGCGCTGGGCATCGCTCATCAGCAGCCCGGTCGGGTTGTGGAAGTCGGGGATCAGGTAGGCGAGCCGGGGCGAGACCTGGCGGACCCGCGCTGTCGCGGCGTCGAGATCCCACTGGTCGGGGTCGACCTCGGTCGTGGCCAGCCGTGCGCCGGCGCTCCGGAGCCGCTCGGCGGCGTTGGGGTAGCCGGGCGTGTCCACCAGCACCCGGTCGCCGCGCGCGGCCAGCGCCGCAGCGACGATCGAGACCCCCGACAGTGCGCCCGGCGTCACCATGATCTGCGCCGGGTCGGTCGGCAGCCCGCGCGCGTCGTACAGCGCGGCGATCGCGGCCTGGAGCTCCGGCATCCCGGCCGGGAAGTAGCCGTGGCTGCCGAGGTAGGCCGGGAGCCGGGCGGCGGCCTCGGCGTACGCCCCGGCGATCTGGGGCGGCGCGCAGGGCGCCGCACAGTTGAGGTCGATCGCCGCGCGGTCACTCTGGCGGGGGAGCAGGGCCCGATCGTGGGCGCGGGCGGCGCCGCCGGGGACCTGGGTGAAGGTGCCCGACCCTTGCCGGGCGTCAGCGAAACCGGCATCACGCACAGCGGCGTACGCGCGGGTGACGGTGGTCCGGGAGACGCCGAGCGCCTCGGTCAGCTCGCGCTCGCTGGGCAGTCGGGTGCCTTCGGGGATCCGCCCGTCGCCGATGAGCAGGACGAGCGCGTCGGCCAGACCGGCGTACGCCGGATTGCGGTCGAACTCGCCGACCAGGGTGGCCACCCGGCGGGCGGTGATGGAGCGGTCCATGCAGGCCACTGTCGCACAATTGGATGTTTCTTGAAAGGCCACTTCTGTGGAGGATGGACGCGTGACCAGCACCGCCGTACCGCCCGTGGCTCCCCGCGTCCTCGTGGACCTCGGCCCCATCGCGCAACTGCGGGCGGGTCGGCTCGGCCGTCGGCTGCCACAGCTCTACGCCGGGCTCGTCCTCTACGGCTTCTCCATCGCGCTGATGGTCCGCGGCCATCTCGGTGTGGCGCCTTGGGACGTCCTGCACTCCGGCCTGGTGCGGCACCTCCCGATCACGCTCGGCGAGGCGTTGGTGATCGTCAGCTTCCTGGTCCTGCTGCTCTGGATCCCCCTCCGGGAGATACCCGGCATCGGCACGATCTCGAACGCGATCGTGATCGGAGTCTCGGCCGACACCTTTCTCGGCCTGTTCGCCCAGCCCGATGCGCTCTGGCTCCGCGGCGTGCTCACGGTCGTCGGCGTGGTGAGCTGCGCGCTCGCGACCGCGATGTACATCGGCGCCCAGCTCGGGCGCGGCCCCCGCGACGGGCTGATGACCGGCTTCGCCCGCCGTACCGGCCTCTCCCTGCGCCTGGTCCGCACCCTGCTGGAGATCACCGTGGTCGTCATCGGGGTGCTCCTCGGTGGCGTCGCCGGCCTCGGCACCATCCTCTTCGCCCTCGCCATCGGCCCCCTCACCCAGGCCATGCTCCCGACCTGGATCGTCGACCTGAGCCCGGTCCCGGACGCCACCACCCGCTGATCGAACCTGTCGAGATCCGCGGCGGGGTGGGCTCCCAGCCCGTCAGCGCTTGGTGGCGATGATCGTGGAGGCGTCGGGGGCGACCATCACCTCGACGGCGGTGAAGCGCTCGTCGGTGAGCCAATGCTCGCGGAGGGTGTCGACTCGGCCGCCGGTGATCGGGGGCCATAGCTCGCAGGGCACGAAGTCGTCGAGCACCACGATGCCGCCGTCCTCGACGAGGTCGGCGATCGCGTCGACCGTGACCTCGGTCGGCTCCCCGGCGTCGAGGAAGAGCAGGGAGTAGGGGCCGCGGTCGCGCAGGGTGGACCAGTCGGCGGCGAGCACCTCGACCTGGTCGTCGTCGCGGAAGATCTCGGCCGCCGCTCCCGCGAGCTTGGGGTTCAGTTCGGCCGTGACGATCCGGGCCTTCTCGCTGCCCTTGTGGCCACGGACCCCGGACCGCAGCCACGCCGTACCGACACCGCAGCCGGTGCCGAACTCGGCCATCGTCCCGTCCCGGGTCGCGGCCAGCATGGCCAGCAGTCGGCCGGTCTCGTTGCGGCAGAACGAGACGTAGCCCGAACGCCGGGAGACGTCGAACGCGCGCCGCACGATCTCGGGCAGCTCGGGCGGGTGGCTCACGGTTCGAGTCTCCCATCTCGGTACGGTCGTCTCGCATCGCGGACGACCTTCGATATCGGCCCCCACGAGAACGACGGACGTCCTACCATCGAACCATCATGCGGAGCGTGTTCGTACTTATCGAGCGCCGCGGCGAGGCCTGACGAGAGGCCACCTCGCCGCGGTGGTCGGCGTTGCGTGGCCTCTCATCGAGTTCCATCAGAGCTCAGGTCGAGACGCCCCCGCGGCGCGGACTCCCGCTTCTGCAGCGCGATCCGCTTCCCAGGCAGGTCCACCCCTCGTGTGATCCACGAGTCGGTACGTCCCCGTTGCGGGGCGTCCTCGGCCAGACCGACTCCAGCACGACACCACACACGAGGAACGAGTAGATCGATGTACGACATGTATCCCGACTGGGGCCCGGCAAGCCACCACCCGGAGAACCCCCGCAGCGCCGAGAACACCAACGCGGCCGTCCAGGCCTCGCTCGATCTGCGGGACAACGGCGGCCAGCTCCCTGACGATAACTAGTCTCGGCGCGTGACTCAGACTCCCGCCCCGACCGGTTCCGTCCAGCTCGCCGTCATCGGCGGTGACGGCATCGGGCCAGAGGTCACCGCCGAGGCCCTCAAGGTCCTGGAGGTCGCCGCGCCGAGCGGGGTGAAGTTCGAGCAGACCAACTACGACCTCGGCGCCGAGCGCTACCTCGCCACCGGCGAGGTGCTGCCCGACTCCGTGCTTGCCGAGATCCGGGAGCACGACGCCATCCTGCTGGGAGCCGTCGGCGGCAAGCCGAACGACCCCAACCTGCCGCCGGGCATCCTCGAGCGCGGACTGCTGCTGCGACTGCGCTTCGAGCTCGACCACTACGTGAACCTGCGCCCGTCGCGGATCTTCCCCGGGGTCACCTCACCCCTGCGACCGGAAATCTCGGGCGAGCCGGGCGAGGTCGACTTCGTAGTGGTGCGCGAGGGCACTGAGGGTCCCTATACGGGCAACGGCGGAGCACTCCGTGTCGGCACGCCGGCCGAGATCGCAACCGAGGTCTCCGTCAACACGGCGTACGGCGTGGAGCGGGTCGTCCGTGACGCGTTCGCGCGGGCCCAGCGCCGGCCGCGCCGCAAGCTCACCCTGGTCCACAAGACCAACGTCCTGGTCAACGCGGGCTCGCTGTGGTGGCGACAGGTCCAAGCAGTGGCGCCGGAGTTCCCCGACGTGACGGTGGACTACATCCACGTCGATGCGGCGATGATCTTCCTGTCCACCGACCCACGGCGGTTCGACGTGATCGTCACCGACAACCTGTTCGGCGACATCATCACCGACCTCGCCGCCGCCATCACCGGCGGCATCGGGCTGGCCGCCTCCGGCAACGTCAACCCGGACCGCACTGCGCCGAGCATGTTCGAGCCCGTCCACGGCTCGGCCCCTGACATCGCCGGCGAGCAGAAGGCCGACCCGACCGCGGCGATCCTGTCCACGTCGCTGCTGCTCGACCACCTCGGGTACGCCGACGCGGCAGCCGCGGTCGAGGCCGCCGCCATCGCCGACCTCGCCGAGCGAGTACCCGGCGCGGTCCGTCGGACCGCGGAGGTCGGCGACTCCATCGCGGCGCGCGTCGCCGGCTGAACCTTCGGCCGTTCCGGTCGACAGTTCGGAGGCTCACTCCCCGGTTGACCGGCGGAGCCAGCCCATGCGCGCCCGGCCTACTTCCCACCCCTGAAAGCGACTACTTTGATGTCCATGGAGATCAGCATCACCCGCACGGAGCGCCCGGTCGACGACGCGCGTCTGGCCGAGATCCTGGCCAACCCCGGGTTCGGCACGCACTTCACCGACCACATGTTCACCGTCGAGTGGACGCCGGACGCGGGTTGGCACGACGCCCGCGTGACGCCGTACGGCCCGCTCACGCTCGACCCGGCCACCGCGGTGCTGCACTACGCGCAGGAGACCTTCGAGGGTATGAAGGCCTACCGCCATGCCGACGACTCCATCTGGGGGTTCCGGCCCGAGGAGAACGCCGCGCGGATGGTGCGGTCCAGCCATCGGCTCGCGCTGCCGGTGCTCGAGGTCGACGACTTCCTCGCCGCGGTGGACGCGCTGGTGACGGTCGACCAACGCTGGGTGCCGGCCAACGCCGACCCGGAGGCGGGGGAGAAGAGCCTCTACGTGCGGCCGTTCATGTTCGCCTCCGAGACCTTCCTCGGCGTCCGGCCGGCCCAGCACGTCACCTTCATGGTGATCGCCAGCCCGGCGGGCGCCTACTTCAAGGGCGGTGTCCGGCCGGTCAGCCTGTGGCTGTCGGAGGAGTACACCCGCGCCGGACGTGGCGGGATGGGCGCCGCCAAGACCGGCGGCAACTACGCCAGCTCGCTGCTGCCGCAGTCGGAGGCCATCGCCCAGGGCTGCGACCAGGTGGTCTTCCTCGACGGCGAGGAGGGGAAGTACGTCGAGGAGCTCGGCGGCATGAACATGTACTTCGCCTTCAAGGATGGCCGGATCGTGACCCCGGCGCTCGGGACCATCCTCGAGGGCATCACCCGTGACTCGATCATCGAGCTGGCCGGGAAGATGGGCCATCAGGTCGAGGAGCGGCGGTTCTCCATCGACGAGTGGCGCGAGGGCGTCAACAGCGGCGACATCGTCGAGATCTTCGCCTGCGGCACCGCCGCCGTGATCACCCCGGTCGGCGAGCTCCGGTGGGACGGCGGCTCGGCCCCCGCGCCGGCCTCGACCGAGCTGACCATGAAGATCCGCAAGGCGCTGGTCGACGTGCAGTTCGGCCGCGCGGAGGACACCTTCGGCTGGATGCGCCGGATCGTCTGACCTCTCGATCTGCCGTGTCCGGGTCTGCTGTCCCGGGCGCAGCGATCAAGTCCGCTCCTCGAACAGCGTGATCTGCAGATTGGCCGGTGCCTGGAGCCGGCTGTTGAGCGATTCCCATGGAGTGCGGGTCGGCGGCGCGATCAGCTTGGCACCCGCGCCGATCAGAGCGTCGGTAGCCGCGCTGGCGTCGTCGACCTCGAAGGCCACCCGCAGCGGCGGCGCGACCCGGCGGCCGACCTCCACGTCGTCGATCATCGCGACCTGAGCCGGGTTGGACAGTTCGAGCGTGGCCCGGCCGGCGTCGAGGATCAGCACGTGCTCGCCGGCATCTCCCTCGAGGTCGAGTTCGACCGGAAGCCCGAGCGCGTCGCGGTAGAACGCGGCGGCCTCGGCGAAGTCGGTGGCCTCGACGACCAAGCGGAGTTGGCCGACGCGGGGCCGACGGGCGTCCTCGCCGAGCGTCGTCCCGGGTGCGAGCCAGTGGTATGCCGTGCCGCCCTCGGCGCTCAGCCACTGGTTGATCCCCGCGCGAGCGCGGTCGTTGACCATCGCGTCGTGGATGCCGATCGCGTGCTCGGCTCGCGTCGCTCGCAAGAACTGGATCGCCTCGACGGTCTTGAGCCAGTTGGCCTGCATCGGGACCAGCAGGGTGGTGACCGGTACGGCGGGCGGCACGAGCGCGTCCCCAGGGTGATAGACGGACTCGTCGGCGTCGGCGACCAGGTAGCCGAGGTTGACGCAGACGTCCTGGCCCGGAACGACCTCCGCATGTCGGCCCCCCACGGTGCGCACCTCGAACCCCTCGAGCGCGAAGGCTTGGTCGGGATCGAGGGGCGTGTAGGGAAGTCCCTGAAGGTCGGCCCCGCGCGGCGCCCACACCGGCAACCCGGCGGTGCGCAGTCGGGCCACGTCGACGTGGTCGGCGTGCTCATGGGTGACCAGGACGGCGTCGGCGCCCGCAAGAGCCTGGGGCTCGCTCCAGATGCCGGGGTCGACGATCACGGTGCGGTCGACCGACTCGAGGGTGACGCACGCGTGGCTCCAGCGGGTGAGGCGCATGGATCCACGCTAGCCACGCCGCAGTTCCAGCTCGAGCGCGTCGAGGCGCTGCTCCCAGAACGCCCGGAACGGCGCGAGCCATGCGTCCACCCCCGCCAGCGGGGCCGGATCGATCGCGTACAACCGCCGCCGTCCCTCCGCGCGTACGCTCGCGAATCCGCTCTCGCGCAGGATCCGCAGCTGCATCGACACCGCCGGCTGGCCGATCCCGAACTCCTCCGAGATCACCTCGACGACCTCGCCGGAGGACCGCTCACCGGCGACCAGCAGCTCGAGGATGCGTCGGCGCACGGGGTCGCCGAGGACGTCGAAAGCGTGCACCGGACGCTTACGCCGGCAAGGTGGTGTACGCCGCGAAGCAGCGCTCCGCGGCAGTCCGCGCCTGCGCGGGGTCGGCACCGGCCGCGACGTCCGCGAGCTCCCATCCCGCACCGGACTCGCGGACGAACGCGGGGTATCCGGGGTCGGTCCAGTCGGGCTCGCCCGGTGCGAACGCCGGGTCGGCCAGCAGCTTGGTGAGGGCGCCGAAGGCCATCTCCCAGCCGATCCCGACCGCGCCCGGGCCGAACTCGCCGTACTTCTCCTGGTCCACCTCGGCGGAGTGCTCGAGCACCAGCCGGGTGCCCGCGCCATCGTCGGCGAGCGTGAGCAGCACCCAGCTCACGTCGCCGCCGAACTCCCAGGTGACCTCCAGCCGCTCGGGCTCGTCACACGCGAGGACGGTCCCGCCGGCGTTCCCCTCGACCTGGTAGCGACCGCCGAGTGCGAGTTCGCCGGAGACCGGCCCGAGCCAGCGGGAGATCCGCTCCGGGGTCGTGACGGCGTGCCAGACCTCTGGCCGAGGTGCGGCGTACCGCTTCTGGAGGACCAGGACCCGGACCTCCACGCCGTTGCGGGTCTCGGTGCGCAGGCTGCGTTCGGTAGCCCCGAACCCGCTCCACATATCAGTGTTCATTGATATGACGATGCCGAACCGTGCGCGCTCGGTCAAGTCGTGGCCGGGAACCTGAGGGGTGTCGTTCTAGTCTGATCTGCGTGACCAGCACGCCGCGGACCCCGGCGCGAGGCATCACCGTCCCGGTGGCCTCCCCGTCGACCCCGCCCGCCCGCACCGTGGGTGGCTACACGCTGCTGGCCAAGATCGGCGAGGGTGGCATGGGGGTGGTCCACCTGGCCCGGCGCGGCGACGGTCCCCGGGTCGCCCTCAAGGTGTTGCGCCCGGCGGTCGTCGGCGACGACGAAGCCCGTCGCAGACTCGCACGGGAGGTCACCTCGCTCACCCGGGTCTCGAGCAAGTGGGTAGCCGAGATCGTCGACGCCGACCCGTGGGCGCCGGTGCCGTACGTCGCGACTCGCTACGTCCCCGGTCTCTCCCTGCACGACCACGTGCACGAGGAGGGACCGATCGAGGGTCGGGACCTCACGTGGTTCGCGGCCTGCCTGGCCGAGGGCCTTGCCTCCGTGCATGCCGTCGGGGTGCTGCACCGCGACGTCAAGCCGTCCAACGTCCTCATGGAGGGCCGGACGCCGATCCTCATCGATTTCGGCCTGGCCCGGGTGGCCGACGACCCGAAGCTCACGCACACCGGGTGGCTGTTGGGCACGCCCGGCTACCTCGCGCCCGAGATCCTCTACGGCGACGACGCCACGGCGGCCTCTGACGTGCACTCGTGGGCGGCCACCGTCGCCTTCGCAGCCACTGGTCGTCCGCCGTTCGGGCGCGGTCCCTCGATGGCGATCATGGACCGAGTCCGGCGTGGTGAGCACGACCTCTCCGACATCCCGCAGCCCCTGAGTCACCTCCTCGCCGAGGCGCTCGACCCCGAACCGGAGCGGCGGCCGACGCTCGCCGCCATCCTGGGCTGGCTGCGGCCGCAGGTCGCCCCGGCCCCCAAGTCGCCGCCGGTCCCGCCGTCCGTGGATCGGCTCACGCTTCCCTACGCCGCGGCTGCGGCGGCCGCCGCTCCCGATGCCCAGGTGACCGACGTGCTCCCGGGCGAGCCGGTGGGAGCCGATGGCACCAAGCTGATCACCGAGCACCAGACAGTGGTCGATCGAGGTGGGTCCCCACCGCCGCCCCGGATCGTTCCGCCGTCGGAGGCACCGATGCCGGTGGAGCAGGGTCAACCGCCGCTCGCCGAACGTACCCGCCGGGCCACGCTGCTGGTGGTCGGTGCGCTCCTCTGCGGGGGGCTCGTGGCGGCGTACCCCTGGATCGGCTCTGGAATCCTGCTGCTCGCCGTCTGGCTGCTGCGCAGCGGCTCCCTCGCGGCGACCGCGGCGGGCGAACGGCGGCTGGTGCGGGGCCGGAAGTGGTACGACGGCGCAGAGATGCTCGTTCGTGCTCCGTGGGAGCTGCTCCGCTCGTTGCCCGGCACAGTGCTGCTGCTGCTCTGGAGTGCGGGCATCGCGGTGGCGGCGGCGCTGCTGTGCTACGCGTTGGTGGCGGGCCAGTCGATCACGCTGTTCGCCTGCGGTGCGGTGTTCGCGGCCTCGGCGTGGACCGGTCCGGGTGGCTCCCGGGTGCGCTCGCCGCTGGCACGGGTGGTCAATCCGATCTCGAAGCGGTGGCGACCGTGGTTGGCCGTCACCTTCGTGCTCCTCGTGCTGGCGACCGGCCTCGGCGGCTACGCGCAGGCGCGCGGCGCGTCCTGGGCTCCGGCTCAGGACCGTCCACTGAGCGGACCGTCTGCCGGACACCCGAGCGGAACCGTGGCAGCATGGTCGTCGTGAGCAGCTGCATCATCATTTCCTAGCGCGTCGAATCCCTCGACGCGCCACCTCTCGTACCCCGAGAGGTTTTTTTATGTGCTGATACCGAACCGAACGGAACCCCGATGGACCTGCACGGCGCCTTCCACGTCTACGACACGACCCTGCGCGACGGCGCGCAGCAGGAGGGGCTCAACCTCTCCGTCGCTGACAAGCTGACCATCGCGCGGCAGCTGGACGGACTCGGCGTGGGCTACATCGAGGGCGGTTGGCCGGGAGCCAACCCCAAGGACACCGAGTTCTTCCGCCGGGCCGCCGCCGAACTCGACCTCAAGCACGCGCGGCTCGCGGCCTTCGGCTCGACCCGCCGGGCCGGCACTGCGGCCGCTGACGACCCGCAGGTGGCGGCCCTGCGCGACAGCGGTGCTTCGGTGGTGACGCTCGTCGCCAAGTCCCACGACCGGCACGTGGACCTGGCGCTGCGGACCACGCTCGAGGAGAACCTCGCCATGGTCCGCGACACCGTCGCGCACCTGCGCGCCGAGGGGCAGCAGGTGTTCTTGGACGCCGAGCACTTCTTCGACGGCTACCGCGCCAACCGCGCCTACGCACTCGAGGTGCTGCGGACGGCGTACGACGCGGGGGCCGAGGTCGTCGCGCTGTGCGACACCAACGGCGGCATGTTGCCCGACTGGGTCTCCGACGTGGTCTCCGACGTCATCGACACCACCGGCGTCCGCGTCGGGATCCACGCCCACAACGACAGCGGCTGCGCGATCGCCAACTCCCTTGCCGCGATCGACGCCGGCGCCACCCACGTGCAGGGTTGCATCAACGGGTACGGCGAACGCACCGGCAACGCCGACCTGGTGTCGGTGGTCGCCAACCTCGAGCTCAAGCTGGACCGCTCGGTCCTGCCGACCGGACTGCTCCAGGAGGCCACCCGGATCGCCCACGCGGTCGCTGAGGTCACCAACGTTCCGCCGGCGTCCCGGCAGCCGTACGTCGGCGTGTCGGCGTTCGCGCACAAGGCCGGTCTGCACGCCAGTGCGATCAAGGTGGATCCGGATCTCTACCAACACACCGACCCGGTGCACGTCGGCAACGACATGCGGCTGCTGGTCTCCGACATGGCCGGGCGTGCCTCGATCGAGCTCAAGGGGCGCGAGCTCGGCTTCGACCTCAGCGCGGACAAGGAGTTGCTCACCCGGGTGACCGATCGGGTCAAGCAACTCGAGGCGACGGGCTACACCTTCGAGGCCGCCGACGCCTCTTTCGAGCTGCTGTTGGAGGAGATGGTCTCGGGCCATCGGCCGTCGTACTTCGATGTCGAGTCGTGGCGCGTGATCACCGAGACGCTCAGCCATCGGATGGCGGGCGACGAGGCGGTGTCCGAGGCGACGGTGAAGCTGGTGGCCCAGGGGGAGCGGCACGTGGTCACCGGCGAGGGCAACGGGCCGGTCAACGCGCTCGACCAGGCGCTCCGGACGGCGATCGGGCAGGCCTTCCCCGAGGTGGTGAAGTTCGAGCTGATCGACTACAAGGTGCGGATCCTCGACCAGGGCCACGGAACCGACGCGATCACCCGCGTCCTGATCGAGACCAGCGACGGCGAGTCGTCGTGGGTGACTGTGGGTGTCGGCCACAACGTCATCGAAGCGTCGTGGGGGGCACTGGTCGACGGCCTCACCTTCGGGCTGCGTCGTCAGGGGCCCGACGCTGGAGTCAGCGCTGGAGTCAGTGCTGGGTTCAGCGCTGGGTGATCCGGTGCGCGAGGTCGACCCAGGACCCGAAGATGCGGTCGACGTCGATGCCCTCGATCCGGACCTGCTGCTCGAGGATCGGCACCTCGAGCGGGGCGAGCAGGGCGGTGGCCAGCAACGCGATGTCGCCGTCCACCTCCATTTCGTTCATCAGGTGCCGGGTGTGCATGGCGACGAAGGAGTACGCCGCGTAGGAGCGTGATCCGGCCCGGCCGGCGGCTCGGATCAGGTCGGCCAGCAACAGGTTCTGCTCGAGGCGTGAGCGACCGAAGGCCAGCAGTCGCTCCATCGGTGGTGCTCCGGGACCGAGCGGGGGAGGGCCCGAGATCACCGAGCCCTGCCACTCCGACTCGGAGAAGTTGAGCAGCGCCGCCATCAGCCCTTCCCGAGAGCCGAATCGGCGGAAGACCGTCCCCTTGCCCACGCCCGCGCGGGCGGCCACGGCATCCATGGTCAGGGCCTCGATGCCGCAGCGGTCGATCAGGGCCTCGGCCGCGACCAACAGCGCCTCGCGGTTGCGGGCAGCGTCGCGGCGCTCGGGCGCAGCGTCCTCGAGCAGCGGTAGCAGCGGTCGGTCGGTCATGGGTGAGGGCAGTGTAGGAGCGCCGGGCGACTGGTCCAGACCACCATGCACGACATGGCGCGCTGGAATGAAAACGGACCATGGTCCGTTTTGCTCATGACTCTGTCCCCACTCCTCCAGGAGCACTTCATGTCCGACACCCGTGTCGCCGTCCTCGTCGGCAGCCTGCGCGCCGACTCCGTCAACCGCCGCCTCGCCGAGTTGCTGCGTGACCAGGCGCCGTCTGGGGTGACCCTCGACCTCGTCGATGGCCTCGGAGAGCTGCCGTTCTACAACGAGGACCTCGACCACGACACCGACGTGCCGCGGGCCGCCGCTGCCCTCCGCGAGCGCGTCGCCGGTGCGGACCGGGTGCCTGCCGTGACGCCTGAGTACAACGGCACCATGCCCGCCGTCCTCAACAACGCGATCGACTGGCTCTCGCGGCCCTACGGTCAGGGCGCGCTGGTCGGCAAGCCGTTCGGTGTGGTCGGCGCGACTCCGACGCCCTATGGCGGCAAGTGGGCGCACGCTGACGCCGCGCGATCGGCCGGGATCGCCGGCGCCGTCGTGGTCGAAGACGTGACCGTGTCGCAGTCCGCGATCGACGTGGACGTGCTGACCGACCCGCAGGTGTTGACCACCCTCCACGACGCCGTGAGCCGACTGGTGGAGTACGCCGGGGCGACCGCCGCCGCCTGACTCCGGCGGCAACGGACGCGGGGCAGATCTCTGTCTTCCCCTTCCCCGAGCCCACCCACCACCTCCACCTCCATGGCCGGGCAGCTGCGCGCGGTCACCCGGCGCCGTCTAGGTTCGACGGGTGGCCGAGCTGCACGATCTGACTGCTCTCGAACAAGGCGAACTCGTTCGGCGGCGCGAGGTGTCGCCTCTGGAGCTCACCGAGCACTACCTCGAACGCGCTCACCGGATCGACGACGACCCGTCGACCACGGTGGGCGCGTTCGTCACGCTCACCGATGAGCTGGCGCGCGCCCGAGCCAGTCAACTCGAGACCCTCGAGCGCGGCGCCGGCTCACCGCTGTACGGCGTACCGACAGCGATCAAGGACCTCAACCTGACCGCAGGCATCCGCACCACCTTCGGGTCACCGGTGTTCGCGGACTACGTGCCGGACGTCTCCGACGGCGTCACCCTGGCGTTGGAGGCCGCGGGCATGATCAGCCTCGGGAAGACGGCGACCCCGGAGTTCGGCTCGCCGTGCTACACCGAGCCGGAGGGCCGTCCGCCCGCGGTGACGCCGTGGGACCGGACCCGGATGGCCGGTGGCTCCTCCGGCGGAGCGGCTGCGGCGGTCGCGGCCGGACTCGTCCCCGTCGCGCAGGGCTCGGACGGGGGTGGCTCGATCCGGATCCCGGCCTCCTGCTGTGGGCTGTTCGGGCTCAAGCCCACGCGCGGACGGATCAGCGGTCACCCGATGTACGGCGACCCGGTGGGTTTGGCGACGGCCGGGCCGATCGGCCGGACCGTGCGCGACGCGGCGGCGATGCTCGATGAGCTCGCCGGTCGTCGGGCGGGGGATCCGTCCTGGGCACCACCTCCTGTCGGCTCGTTCCTCGCGGCGTGTGATCGCGATCCAGGCCATCTTCGGATCGCCCGGTTCACGGCGCCAGTGATCGCCGAGGCACCTGTGGACAAGGCATGTTTGGACGCGGTTGTGGACGCTTCGCGGATGTTGGAGGGGCTCGGCCACGAGGTCGAGGAGGTTGCCGTGCCCCTGCCGCCCGAGGCCGTGCCGGTCTTCGAGACCTGCTGGGCTGTGCTCACCGCACTGTCGGTGGTACCACCCGAGCAGGAACACCTGCTGCGCCCGCTGACCCGCTGGCTGAGCGAGCGCGGTCGACAGGTCAGCGGTCCCGACTTCGGCCTCGCCATCGGCGCGATGCGGCGATTCGCCGCCGGAGCGCTCACCGCGCTGGCGCCGTACGACGCCGTCCTCACGCCCACCCTCGCGGCGCCGCCGCTCCCGGTCGGCGCGATCCGGAACGACGACGACCCGGCCGCCGACTTCGAGGCGCAGAAGCGGTTCACCCCCTGGACCAGCGCATGGAACGTCACCGGCATGCCCGCCGCCTCGCTACCACTGTCCTGGACCGATGAAGGCCTGCCGATCGGCGTGATGCTCGCTGCTCGGCCCGCGGAGGAGGAGCTCCTGCTCTCGCTGTGCGCCCAGGTCGAGGCGGCGGCCCCGTGGCGGCAGCGCACTCCGCCGGGCTGGTGAGCGGTTGGTGGGAAGGTTGGAAGCATGAGCGAGCTGACCCAGGATGTCTGTGTCGCGGACTGGTGGTTCCTCAACCAGAGGTTGACGGTGGAGGCCTGAACCAATCGGGCGCCGCGGCGACGAACGCATCGCGCTGCAGCGCTCCGGCCCCCGCCGGAAGCACCGCAATCAGGGGCGCTATGCGTTGCAGGTCCTCGAGGTTGCACTGCTCGGCCAGCCCGGGGGAGTCCGGCCACGCGCCGATGACGAGCCCGCGGACCTCGAGTCCCCGTCGCCGGAGCGCATCGACAGTCAGCTCGGTGTGGTTGAGGGTCCCGAGGCCGGCCGCCACCACCACGACGACCTCCACCTCGATGCGCGCGGCCAGCGCCGCGGCCAGGTCGAGGAGCGTCCGGCCGTCGGTGTCGAGCCGCACCAGCAGCCCGCCCGCGCCCTCGACCACGAGGTTCGGATCCGGCAGCGCGAGCAGGCGCTCGGCGTACGCCGCGACGCTCGGGATGGCTACCCCCTGGCGTCGTGCGGCGGTGTCGGGGGCCAGTGGCTCGTCGAGCGTCGTCCACTCCTGCACGCGGACACCGGTCAGCCGTCGCACCTCGCGAGCGTCGGAATCGCCGTCGGCGGCGCCGGTCTGCACCGGCTTCACCACGAGGACGTCTGGCGTGACGACCGCAAGGGCCGCGGTGGCGATCGTCTTGCCCACCCCGGTCGAGGTGCCCGTGACCACGGTGATCACGACGCTTCCTTGACCACCGCCACGAGCACGTCCACCGCGCGAGCCCAATCGGAGTCGGGGACGCCCGCGCTGACCGTGATCCGCAGCCGCGAGATGCCGTCCGGCACCGATGGCGGCCGGAAGCAGCCCACGGTGACGCCCTGGGCCAGCGCGGCTGCCTGCGCCGCGACCGCCGCTTGGGGCGACGGCATCGGCACCGAGAGGACCGCACCGGCTGATGGCTCGGCGCCGAGGGCCGCCGCGAGGTCGGCCATCCGCCGGCGTACGACGTCCGCGAGCTCGGGACGGGCACGGAGTTGTTGCAGCGCTTCGAGGGCAGCGCCGGCGGAGGCGGGCGCGAGGCCCGTGTCGAAGATGAACGGCCGGCCACGGTTGACCAGGTGGTCGACCACCGCCGAGGGACCGAGCACCGCACCGCCCTGGCTGCCCAGGGCCTTGGAGAGGGTCGCGGTCACGAGGACGTGCGGGTGGCCGGCCAGACCGAGCTCGGCGACCAGGCCCGGACCGTGTACGCCGAGTCCGTGGGCCTCGTCGACGATCAACAGCGCGTCGTGGCGTGCGCACAGCTCGGTCAGCTCCACCAGCGGTGCCGCGTCGCCGAGCACGGAGTAGACCGACTCGGCCAGCACCAGAGCCCGCTGGTCGCCAGCAGCGGAGAGGGCTGCCTCGACCGCGGCCACGTCGTGATGCGGGACCACCTCCACGGCCGAGCGCGAGAGCCGCACCGCGTCGACCAGTGAGGCATGGATATGCGCGTCGGAGACCACGAGTGCGTCGCGGCCGCCCAACGCCGCCACCACTGCCAGGTTCGCGTGGTAGCCGGTCGAGAACACCAGCGCCGCAGGCTGTCCGAGGTACGCCGCCAACTCGCGCTCGAGTTGCGCGTGCAGCTCGAGAGTGCCGGTCACCAGGCGGGAGGCGCCGGCACCGGCGCCCCAGAGCTGGGCGGCCGTCGCCGCGGCGGCAACCACCGCTGGGTCGCGGGCGAGGCCGAGGTAGTCGTTGCCGGCCAGGTCGGTGGTCGCCCCTTCGGCGGGCCTGGGCCGCAGCGATCGACGCAGCCCGGCGGCGTCACGAGCCGCGGCCTCGGCGGCGAGCCAGCGCTCCCAGCGAGTCATGCCACGCTCACCGCCCGCTCGATGGCGGTGCAGATCCGCGCGACGTCGGCGTCAGGGGTGACGTACGGCGGCATCGTGTAGATCAGATCGCGGAACGGCCGGAGCCACACGCCCTCCTCGACGGCGGCATCGGTCGCCTTCACCACGTCGACCGGCTGGTCGAGTTGGACCACGCCGACCGCGCCGATCGCCCGCACATCGGCCACGCCCGGCACCTCGCGCAGTGGCTCCAGGCCACCCGCCAGCCCGGCGCCCACCCGCGCGACGTTGGCGCGCCAGTCCGAGGACTCGAGCAGGTCCAGGGATGCCAACGCGACCGCGCAGGCGAGCGGGTTGCCCATGTACGTCGGCCCGTGCATCAACACGCCCGACTCCGACGCAGACAACCCGCGCGCCACTTCACCGGTGCAGAGGACGGCCGCCAGGGTGAGATACCCGCCGGTGAGCGCCTTCCCGACGCAGATGATGTCTGGCGTGACGCCCGCGGCCTCGGCCGCGAAGTAGGTGCCGGTCCGGCCGAACGCGGTGGCGATCTCGTCGAAGACCAGCACCAGGCCGTGCTCGTCGGCGACCTCGCGCATCACCCGCAGACACGCGACGTCGTAGACGTGCATGCCGCCGGCACCCTGGAGCAGTGGCTCGACGATGATCCCGGCGAGCTCGTCGGCGTACGCGCGCGCATGCGCCCGGAACGAGGCCGCCCATGCGTCCACGTCGCCGCCGGGCGGCGGCGGTTGCGGCGCGAAGACCTGCTGGGCCAGCACCTCGGCGAACATCGAGTGCATCCCACCGACCGGGTCGCACACGCTCATGCAACCGAAGGTGTCACCGTGGTAGCCACCGCGCACGGTGAGCATCCGAGTCCGTCCCGGGTGATCCAGGCCGCGCTGGTGCTGCAGCACCATCTTGAGGGCGACCTCGACCGACACCGAGCCCGAGTCGCAGAGGAACACGTGCTCGAGGCCGTCAGGCGCCAGCGCGACCAGCCGCTCGGCGAGGTGTACGGCGGGAGCGTGGGTCAGCCCGCCGAACATCACGTGCGCCATCTGGCCGAGCTGGTCGGCGACCGCGGCGTCGAGCTGCGGCACGGCGTACCCGTGGATCGCGGCCCACCACGACGACATGCCGTCGACGAGCTCGGACCTGGTGCCGTCGGGGCCGACGACCCGCAGGCGGACACCGGAAGCGGACTCCACCAGCCGCACCGGAGTCGGCTCGGTCATCGAGGTGTAGGGATGCCAGAGATGCTCGCGGTCGAACGCGAGCAGCTCCGCGGGGGTTTCAGGCATTCGGTGCGACGGCGGTGCCGGCGCCGCGTCGCCGCTTGGCCGGGTCGTGCGTCCCGCTGGACTCGGTGGCCTGGTCGGGGGAGCCGAGCACCGCGAAGCCGTGGTCGCGGATCAGCTCGAGGTCGGCCTCGGCGGCCTGGCCCTCGGAGGTGAGGTAGTCGCCGAGGAAGATCGAGTTGGCGACGTGCAGCGCGAGGCCCTGCAGCGTCCGCAGGTGCATCTCCCGGCCGCCGGCGATCCGGATCTCCTTGTCGGGGCAGACGAATCGCGCCATGGCCAGGATCTTCACGCAGCGCATCGGCGTGAGATCCCAGACGTTCTCGTAGGGGGTGCCGTCGAAGGGCATGAGGAAGTTGACCGGGATCGAGTCGGAGTCGAGGGCCTGGAGCGCGAAGAGTGCCTCGACCAGCTGTTCGTCAGTCTCACCGAGTCCGGCGATCAGGCCGCTGCACGGCGAGAGTCCTGCGGTCTTGGCCCTCTCGACGGTGTCGACTCGGTCGGCGTAGGTGTGAGTCTGCACGATCTGGTCGTGGTGGGACTCGGCGGTGTTGATGTTGTGGTTGTAGGCATCCACGCCGGCCTCGCGCAGCCGCTCGGCCTGACCGTCCTTGAGCAGCCCGAGGCATGCGCAGATCTCGACCTCGGGGTGCTCGGCCTTGATGGTGCCGACCATGTCGGCGACCCGCTCGACGTCCTTGTGGGTCGGCCCGCGGCCGCTGGAGACCATGCAGACGCGGGTGGCGCCGCCCCTGAGCCCGGCAGCGGCCTGCTCGAGCGCCTCGTCGGTGCTCAGCCATTTGTACTTGAGGATGTCGGCGGTCGAGCCCAGAGCCTGGCTGCAGTAGTTGCAGTTCTCCGGGCAGAGTCCCGACTTGAGATTGACCAGGTAGTTGACCTTGACCGTGTTGCCGAAGTGCTCTCGTCGCAGCCGTCCCGCGGCGGCGACCACGTCCAGCAGCTCCTCATCGTGGGCGCGCAGCACCGCGAGTGCGTCGTCCTCGGTGGCGGGCTTCCCGTCGAGCACCGAGTCGGCCAACTGGTCGAAGTACGACGAGGTCATGCCCGCAGTGTGCCGTACGACGGTGCTTATCTCTCCGAGACGTCCACCACAGCGCCGGTCCGCTCGGCCAGGAGCACGGCCCCCTCCAGGTCTACGCGGGCACCCCGGAGGTTTGCCGCATCGAGGTCGCTGCCAGCAAGGCTGGCTCCTCGCAGATCGGCGTCGGTGAGGTCGGCCTCGCGCAGCTCGGCACCGCTGAGGTCAGTTCCGCGCAGCGTTGCACCGGCCAGGACGGCCATCGAGAGGTCGGCCTCGCGCAGGTCGACTCCGGACAGGTCCTGACCGGTGAGATCGGCGCCCCGCAGCAGCACACCGCGCCACTGCCCGCCGCGGACCGTGATCGGCTTGAGCGTGCAGCGCGTGAACGTCGACCCCGTCAGCTTGCAGCCGTCCAACGTGGCGTCGAAGAAGCTGGTGCCGCTGAACGTGCAGCCGACGAACGCCGTCGCCATGTGCACCGAGGCGTTGAACCGGCACCGGTCGAACGTGCATCCCTCGAACACCGCGCCCGCCGTGCGCACCTCGGTGAGGTCGACCTCGACGAACCGGATCTGCTCGTGGCGCACGTCGGCCAGGTCGTCGCCGTACCAGTCCTCGCCGTGGATCTCAGCGTGGATCTCGCCGCTGCCGGTCATACCTCGAAGGTCCCTCCGCTGCGCCAGTACACGTTGTCCTCCCTGGTCATGAAGTCGTTCTCCACCAGGTAGCGGCGCAGTGCCGCGTGGTCAGGGTGGAACCGGCGCAGCGTCTCGTCGACCTCGGCCTCCGGGTAGGTGCGCCCGGGCGCGAACTCCTGGGCCAGGCGATCGAGGACCACGAGCAGCTTGCGGTGCTTGCTGGGAATCGTGTGCAGCCGACCGTCCGGGTCGAAGAAGCCGCGCAGCACGCGTTCCTGCTCGGGTGTCATGGGCATCGGGGGGTCACGACGGCGTCAGCGCGAGCAGCGGGCGGGGCCAGCGCGCGGTGTCGAGGCCGCCCCCGATCGCGCGGACCTCGAAGTGCAGGTGGCAGCCGTCCGGCGCGCCGCTGTCGTTGGCCCGGGCGAAGATCTGTCCACGCCGGACCCGGTCGCCGGGCTGCACGAAGACCTTGCGGGTGTGGCCGATCACCAGATCCCAGCCCAGCTTGCGGTTGCGGAGCAGGACCGGGTTGTCGCCGTACGCCGGTCCGAGGCTCGCCGCGTCGACCACCCGGACCCGTTTGCCGGCATACAGCGGGGTCCCGCACGGCATCGCGATGTCGAGCCCGTGGTGGAATCCCTCGTCTCCGGGGCACCGCGAGTCGTGCGCGTAGTAGGGAGCCTCGGTGCAGCCGTACGGGATCATGATCCGGCGGGCGCCGGCGAACCAGGGCGAGGTGTAGCGCGTCGTGTCGTCGGTCCAGAACTCCCAGCGCGGGTCTCGGGCGTGGGCCGCGGATGCGGGGCCTAGTAGGGGGCCACCGAGCAGCCATGCGACCACCGCCAGGAACCCGAGCGCACGCATGGCTCTACTCTCACACAGGCCCGCGACTGCCAGGGCTCGCCAGGCATGATGGCGCGGTGAGGCTCCTCTCTGTCGCCGCCGCTGTTCTCGTGCTCGCGCTGGTGCCGGGCTGCACGTCCGACGACGGAGACGGCGGAGCTGGCAGCGGTGGGCAGGGGGGCGACCTGCCGACGGATGCGAAGCTGACGACGTACTTCGACGCAGTCGGCTCCTACGACCCGGAGCAACTCGCGGACGCGCAGGAGATCGCGGCCGACGGATCGCCAGCGCAGGGGTACGCCGCCTACCTCGCGGGGTACTCGGCCGCCGCCATCGCCGCTGGTCAGGCGATCGACGACGCGGAGGTCAAGCAGGTCGACGACGGGTTCGAGGCGTGCGGCGGCACGGGCAACGCCGACGAGTGCGTCACGTGGGCGGACCTCGAGGGCGCAGATGGCGAGCTCACCGACTTCACCGTGTCCGGGACCTCACTCGACGACGCTCTGGTCGACCTCACGGGGCAGGCGCCGATCGAGGCCTCGGGCTTGTACACCGTCCAGCCGGAGTACGCCTATCGCTCGCCGCAGAGCGGCACGCTCTACGTCGTCGTGACGATCACCGCGGGCGACGTTCCACTCGCGCCGCGGCCGGGGTTGTACATCGACCAGGACACCACGATCACCGGCGAGCAGACCCGTTCACCCGCCTCGATCGAGCCGGGGGCGAGCAGCCCGGTGGTCCTGGCCTTCCCGGAGGCGCAGGATGCGGGCCTCGCGGGCTCGGTCACCTTCGGGATGAAGGTGGGCGACTCCCGGGAGTCGATCGGGTTCGATCTGGTCGATCCGGCGGCGTGAGGCAGCAAACAACGCGCCGCGACAACCGGTGTCCGGAAGGTCCTTTTTCTGCGTCGTCGATCCTCTGAGAGCGCACTTTCAAACTGTGCGCGGAGATGCTGATCTGCGGGCTGTTTCGAGCGCCGAAATGTCGGTGGCGCCTGGTTGGGTTGATTCATGCTCGGGGCAGGGGAGTTGGCGGCGATGGGCGAGGCGGATGTCCTCGCTGCTGCTGAGGCGCGTGCTGATGCGATCCGGATCATGGAGGCCGAGACGCTGCTGCTTGCCTACCAGTGGGCGATCCTGCACGGGCCGGATCGGCTGGACCCTGAGTAGGAGGGCAAGCCCGGTCGGGAGAGGGCTCGGTCCTACGGTGGTGCGGGGACGCCGGAGGTGGGTGAGTTCGCGGCGGCGGAGTTGGGGGCGCGGATCGGGCGCACGACGTACGCCGCCGCAGCGCTGATGGCCGACGCGCTGGACCTGCAGCACCGGTTGCCGCGGCTGTGGGCGCGGGTCCAGACGGGTCAGGTGCGTGCCTCCTATGCCCGGCATGTGTGTGCCAAGACCCGCGACCTGCCTGCGAGGGAGGCGGGGTATGTCGACGGGGGTGTGGCCGAGTCCGCGGACGGGCGGATCCCGTGGACCAGGTTCGAGGTCCTGGTCGAGGCCAAGATCGCCCAAGCGGCGCCGGAGGTGACCCGGGCCAAGGAGGAGCAGGCCAGCCGGGCGCGGTTCGCGAAGAAGCTACGCGCCCAGGGGCATGGGATGGCGAGCTTCATGGTCCGCGCCGATGTCGCGACCATCGAGCAGATCGACGCGACCGTGACCGCCCTGGCCGCGACCCTCGACAAGGGTGAGCACGCGTCCGACGACGAACGCCGGGTTCAGGCGGTCCTCCAACTGGTCACCCCCACGCGTGACCACGACCGGACCGGTGCCGCGATCACCGACCTGACACCGCAGGTGCAGCTCTACCTGCACGGCTACACCGGCTCCGCCGGCCCCGAGGGCCCCGACAGCACGGGTGTGGCGCGGTTGGAGGGGCATGGCCCGGTCACCGAGGCCTGGATCAGCCGGGTCCTGGGACCCACCGCCCGGTTCAAGGTCACCCCGGTGCTCGACCTGGCCGGCCAGGCTCCGGTCGATGCCTACGAGATCCCCGACCGACACCTTCAAGCGGTGCACCTGATGAGTCCGGCCGACACGTTCCCCTTCGGGTCCAGCCTGTCCAGGACGCAACAGGTCGACCACACCATCCCCTTCGACGCCGGCGGCCGATCAGAGATCGGCAACTACGGCCCGATGACCATCACCCACCACCGGATCAAGACCTTCGACCGATGGCAGGTCCGACAACCCTTCCCCGGCATCTACCTCTGGCGAGACCCCCCACGGCGCCTACTACCTCATCGACCACACCGGCACCCGCCGACTCCCAGGCGCGGCCTAGCCAGCAGCAGTCAGCCGCTGGCACTCGGCGATCAGCCGTCCTCGCAGCGGTGCACCACGCCCTGCGAAGTCGCGCTGCGCCGCGGCGTACTCCTGTTTGCCCTCGGGCGTCTCGACCCGGACCGCGTGGTAGCCGAGGCCGGACAGGTCGTACGGCGAGGCGCGCATGTCGAGCACCCGGATGTCGCGCGCCAACTCGAAGCAGTCTGCGATCAACTCGGACGGGATCAACGGGCTCAGCCGGAAGGCGTGCTTGTAGAGATCCATCCCGGCGTGCAGACAGCCGGGTTGCTCGAAGGCCGCCCGGTCGTGTGCGGCCGGGCGCAGCGCGTTGAGTGGCCGCGCCGTGGGCGTGAAGAAGCGGTAGGCGTCGAAGTGGGAGCAGGCGATCCGGTGACTTTCCACGACCTCGTCAGTGCCGCCAGGCCCGAGGCGGAGCGGGTACGCCGCGTGTCGGGTCCGATCCTCGGTGAGCCCGTAGACCATCGCCCACTCGTGCATGCCGAAGCAGCCGAAGTTTGCCGAGCGCTCGGCAGTGGCCACGAGAAGCGCGTGAGTGCCGGCGATCAGGTCGCGTCGAGCATCGACCTCCGCGGAGGAAACGGGCTCAGGCCCGCCGTCGAGCACGACGCCGTACCCAGGAGACCAGCGGCGTAGCTGGGCCGGCCGGAAGGAGTAGTAGGTGAACAGGAAGTCGTGCACCGGATGCTTCGTGCTCGAGCGGCGCCGGGCAAGGTGGTCACCGACCAGCGCGTCCACCCGCGCCTCGTGCGCAGCGGCTCGGGCGCGCCACTCGGCCTCATCGAGGCGGACCTGATCGAGCACGGGCACCGGACCACGATAGGTGCGCGGTCAGGAGGGCGCGAAGCTGACCAAGCCGACGGTGTTCCCCTCGGAGTCCTCGACGAAAGCCTGCCACTCCGCCATGCCGGCCGGACCGAGGGTGTCGTCCTCGTGGCTGAAGATCTGGTGCGGCTCGCCCACCACCTCGACTCGGTCGCGGAGCTCCTCGACGCACGAGCGCACGTCGTCGACCTGCAGGTAGAGCATCGACGAGGGGGCGTTGGCATCCAGCAGCAGCCGGGTGCCGTCGAGATCGAAGAACAGCAGCCCGGGCGGATCGAAGCGGCCGGTGGGCTCGGTGCCGAGCAGTTCGCGGTAGAACGCCTCCGCGCGGTCGAGGTCGGTGGCCCGGAGGGCGACTTGGACGAGTTTCATCCGCGACACTCCCTGTTAGTAGTGCTAACACTTGTTTGGCAACCTAACATGTCCCGTGTGGACGCGGAAGAGTTGACCGAGGCCGGCCGGAGGCTGAACTCGTTCGCCATCCATCTGCTGCGGGCGATGCATCGGGTGGACGCGCAGTCGGGCCTCACTCCGGCCCGGTTGAGCGCGTTGTCCGTTCTCCACTTCGGTGGACCGCGCACCCTCGGACGGCTGGCCCGCGACGAGGAGGTCACCAGCGCGACCATGTCCCGACTGGTCGACGCGCTGTGCGACCTGGGTCTCGCCGAGCGTGGCCCACACCCCGACCACGGCGGGATGGTCGTCGTCTCGGCCACCGAGGCCGGAAGCGTCGTGATGCGCGCCGCCGCCCAGCGCCGGATCGGGGTGATCGCTGGTGCCCTCGGCGACCTGCCGGCGCGCGAGCGCGGCGCGGTGGTGAGGGCGACTGAGCAGCTCGGCCGGCTGGAACAACGGGTCCGCGACCGCGTCGCCGGTGCGTCGTCATCGCACGCCTCTCGCTAGGCTCGCGGAGTGCGTATCGCTCGATTCACCGCCGGTGAGGACCCCCAGTACGGCGTCGTCGCGGGGGACCTCGACCAGTACGGCCAGCCCGACGAGGACGCCGTCGTGGTCGCGCTGGCGGGGGACCCGCTCTACGTCGGCGTCAAGCTCCTCGAACAGGAGCACCGGCTGGCCGACGTACGCCTGCTGGCGCCGGTGCTGCCGCGCAGCAAAGTGGTCGGCATCGGTCGCAACTACGCCGCGCACGCTGCCGAACTGGGCAACGACGTGCCCGCCGAGCCGCTGATGTTCCTCAAGCCCAACACCAGCGTGGTCGGGCCGGGCGATCCGATCTTCTATCCGCCGCAGACCAGCAATCTGCAGTACGAGGGCGAGCTCGCCGTGGTGATCGGCAGGATCTGCCGCGACGTACCCCCCGAGCAGGCCACTGACGTGATCCACGGGTACACGATCGCCAACGACGTCACTGCGCGTGACCTCCAGAAGAGCGACGTGCAGTTCACCCGGGCGAAGGGGTTCGACTCGTTCTGCCCACTGGGACCGTGGATCGAGACCGATCTCGACCCCGACGACTTCGCGAAGGGCCGCCGCGTGCAGACCCATCTCAACGGCGATGTGGTGCAGGACGGCACGACCGCCGACCTCATCTTCGACATCCCCACGCTGATCGCTCACGTCTCGAGCGTGATGACGCTGCTACCCGGCGACCTGATCCTGACCGGGACCCCCGCGGGCGTCGGTCCGATGGAGGTCGGCGACGAGGTCGAGGTCTCCATCGAGGGCCTCGGCTCGCTCACCAACCCGGTGGCCGCGCGATGAGCGCCGCCATCCCCGGGGTCCGGGTCCGGTTCTGCCCGTCGCCGACCGGCTCTCCGCACGTCGGCTTCGCGCGCACGGCGCTCTACAACTGGGCCTTCGCGCGTCACCACGGCGGCACCTTCGTCTTCCGGATCGAGGACACCGACAAGGAGCGCAGCACCGAGGAGTCGTACGACGCGATGCTCGGGGCGATGGAATGGCTCGGCCTCGACTGGGACGAGGGCCCCGGCAAGGGCGGCCCCCACGCGCCGTACCGCCAGAGCGAGCGCGGCGATCTCTATCGCGACGTACTCGCCCGGCTGTCCGACTCGAGCTTCACCTACGACTGCTACTGCACGACGGAGGAAGTCGACGCCCGGCGCAAGGCATCGGGCTCCAAGGTGCAGGGGTACGACGGCTTCTGCCGCGAGCTCACCGGCGAGCAGGTCGCGGCGTTCGAAGCGGAGGGCCGGCGGCCGGTGGTCCGGTTCCGGATGCCCGACGGCTCGGTGACCTGGAACGACCTGGTCCGCGGCGAGATCACGTTCGAGACCAGGTTCGTCCCCGACTTCGCGCTCTGCCGGGCCAACGGCGACCCGCTCTACACGCTCGTCAATCCCGTCGACGACGCGCTGATGGAGATCACCCACGTCCTGCGTGGCGAAGATCTGCTCTCGAGCACGCCACGCCAGATCCCGCTGCACCGAGCGCTGGTCGAGCTCGGGATCTCCGAGGTGGTCCCGGAGTTCGGCCATCTGCCGTTCGTGATGGGCGAGGGGAACAAGAAGCTCTCCAAGCGCGACCCCGAGTCGCACCTGTTCCTCTACCGCGACACCGGCTTCCTGCCGGAGGGTCTGCTCAACTACCTCGCCCTGCTCGGCTGGGCGATCGCCGCGGACCGCGACGTGTTCACGCTCGGCGAGATGGTCGAGGCCTTCGACATCGCCGACGTCAACCCCAACCCAGCTCGGTTCGACCTCAAGAAGGCCGAGGCGATCAACGCCGACCACATGCGGATGCTGCCGATCGACGAACTCACCCGGCGGGTGCTCCCGTTCCTGCGCGAAGCCGGGGTGATCGGTGACCCGATCTCCGAGGCCGACACCCAGCTCCTGGAGTTGGCGATGCCGCTGGTCGCCGAGCGGATGAACAAGCTCACCGAGGCGGCACCGATGCTCGGCTTCTTGTTCACCGATGACCTCGAACAGGTGGACGAGCTCGACGACGCCGGTCGCGACGTCGTACGCGCGGCGCGCGATGCACTGGAACTGCTGGAGTCCTGGTCGACCGCCGACATCGAAGCGGCCCTGCGGGACGCGCTCATCGACGGCCTGGCCCTCAAGCCGCGGGTCGCCTTCGGACCGGTCCGCATCGCCGTGACCGGGCGCAAGGTGTCGCCGCCGCTGTTCGAGTCGCTGGAGCTGCTCGGCCGCGACCGGTCACTGGCCCGCCTGTCCGCGGCACTCGCGTGAGGCAAGGCTGATGGAGCGGCGTGAGTACCACCTGATCCAACGGGTCGTCGGCCGCTGGGGCCCCGACGGCTGGTGGCGTCCGGTGCTCGGCATCCCCACGCTGGTCGTGATGATGCTGCTCGTCGTACAGGTCGCGTTGATCGTGGCGCTGACCCTCGGCTTCCTGGTGACGGGGTCGAGCGACGTCACCGACGACGTACAGCGCGTTCTCGACACAGACCACGTGACGCCGGCCGGCCTTGCCTACCTCAATCTCTCGCTGGCCGCCGCGATCCCGGTGGTGATGGCGATCTCCTACGTCTTCCACCGGCTGCGTCCCGGGTGGGTGGCCTCGGTGCTCGGCCGGATGCGCTGGAAGTGGCTGTTCACCTGCCTCGGGCTCTCCGTGGTGGCGCTGGCAGCGACGCTCATCGTGTCGTCGTTCCTCCCTGCACAGGGGGAGGGCACCGACATGAGCAGCTCGGTGAACGCGTGGACGCCCGAGGTCCGCAACTTCCTCCTGGTGATCGTGTTCCTCACCCCGCTGCAGGCGGCGGGGGAGGAGTACGCCTTCCGCGGCTACCTCACCCAGGCCTTCGGTGGCCTGTTCCGCAGCCGGGTCGCCGCCGTGCTGCTGCCCGCGCTGCTCTTCGCGCTGGCACACGGTGCCCAGGACCTGCCGATCTTCTTCGACCGGTTCGCGTTCGGCCTGGTCGCCGGCGTGCTCGTGATCGCCACCGGCGGGCTCGAGGCCGGCATCGCGATGCACGTGCTCAACAACGTCCTGGCCTTCGGCCTGGCGCTCGCCTTCAGCGACATGAGCTCGGCGCTCAACCCGACCGGCGGCAGTTGGTGGAACATCCCGGTCACGCTCACTCAGTCGCTGGTCTACCTCGGGTTGGCGATCTGGACGGCCCGCAAGCTGGGCATCGCCACGACCGTGAGCCAGGGGCCGAACGTTTTGGAGGCCTCCGAGCCCCGCGTGTAAGGTTTCCCCTCGGCCCGGCGCCCGCGGATCGACCTCGCGAAGTCCGGGCCGAACACCAGTAAAACAGTGGGATATGGTGTAATTGGCAGCACGACTGGTTCTGGTCCAGTTAGTCTAGGTTCGAGTCCTAGTATCCCAGCGAGATCGCAGTCACCGGTTGATCAGCAGTGTCGCGATTTCATGCGTCTGCCGGACCTCCAGTAGAGTTCCGCAGGTTGCGCCCCCGTTGTGTAGCGGCCTAGCACGCCGCCCTCTCAAGGCGGTAGCGCCGGTTCGAATCCGGTCGGGGGTACCACGCGAACAAGGGCTCTGACCAGCGGAAACGCTGAGTCGGAGCCCTTCGTCGTAGTCCGGCAACATCTGGCCATCTCCGGCGTTCTAGGGGTGGCTGTGCCGAGTGCGTGCCGACGTTCTTCGAAGCGGCTACGGTCGCCGCATTCGCGTACGGCTGCGGCGCCGCAGGTCGGAGGGAGGCGACCCGGGTGCGCCGCACTAGGAGATGTCCCGACGACCGAACAGCCACCAGGCGCCGCCCGCGATACTGAGGGCGAGCGCTGTCAACACCAGGTCCGGGGTCCACGTCCACGCCGATGCCGGGTAAGCGGGGACCGCGCTGTACGGCGAGAGGTTCACCATCCAGGTGGGTAGCTCCAGCAACTCCCCGACGAGGGTGGTGGCAAGGAAGAGCACGAGGAACACCCAGCCGACCGCGCCGATCCGGAGCCCGAACCCGACCAGGGCCAACCCGCCGACCAGCCAGACCGCCGGGACCCAGCCGAGCGCTGCTGGGACGACCGCCTTCGCGTCGACTCCGCCGGCGCTGGCGTACCCGGCCCACAGGGCGATCCCGGTCACCAGGAGCAGCCAGGCGGCCCCGCCCCAGGCTAGTGCCGCGGTCGCAGCGAACCAGCGCCCCCGCGACGTCGTGGTCGACAACGCGAAGCCCGTGCGCCCGGCGACCTCGTCCTGGTGCGCGCTCGAGATCACCGCGATCGGGAAACAGGTGGTCACGATCGCGGCCACCGGCAGGAGCGCCGCGATGAACGTGCCGCCGAGCCGGTCGACCAGTTCGCGGCCACCAGCCCCGCTGAGCAGGCCATCGAACCCTGGTGCCATTGCCCCGAACAGCAGACCCGTCAACGCCACGCCTGCCGTCCACAGCGCCAGCGACGTGCGGTGCAGCCGGAAGGTGAGACCCTCCGGGCTCGAAATCCGGCCCGCAGTGGGGCCGGGTCGGGCGCTGATGAGGCCGGCGCCGATGTCGCGGCGGCTCCGCATCATCTGAGCGAGGGCCAGCAGGCCGGCGGCGAGGGCGACATACAGGCCGACGACCCACCAACGGGGATCCGACCAGGCCCGCAGTTGGGTGTTCCATCCCAACGGAGAGAGCCAGGACAGCCAGCCCAGGCCGTCGATGGCGTCGCCGACGGCTCGCACGGCGAACGCTCCGGCGAGCAGTGCCGCCGCGATCGACCCGCAGGTGCGGGCGCTCGCCGAGACCTGACACGCGACAGCCGCGACACCGGTTGCCACCAGGCCGGTACCAGCCCAGGAGACCCCGAACCACACCGAACCGGCGACCGGCAACCCACCTGCGATGTTGGCCAGACATACGAGCAGTCCTAGGGCGGCTGCGACGGCGCAGGCCTCGACGGCCACCGCCGCCATCGGGGCGTCACGCGCGATCACGGTCCCGGCGGCAAGCTCTGCACGGCCGGTCTCCTCCTCGACGCGGGTGTGCCGGCGCACCAGCACCACGTAGAGGATCGCGCTGAGCAGGGCGTAGAGCACCGTCAACTTGGACATCGCCAGCTCGCCGGCACTGTGTGGGTTCAGGATCGGGCCGTACAGCGCGAGCAGCCCGGGCTGCTCGTTGAGCGAGGCAGCGATGGTCTCCCGTTCCTGGACGGACCGGAACAGTGTCCCGGTGGCGCTCGCGGATGCGTAGGTCATCAAGACGAGGACCGCCAGCCACGCCGGGACGATGATGCGGTCGCGCCGCAGGTCTTGACGCAGCAGCAGTGCGGTCCCGGTCAACGACATCATCGGTACGCCTCCAAGAACAGCTCCTCCAGGCTGGTGTCAGCGGTGGCGTGCTGGGTCAGCCGCAAGCTGGCCACGCTGCCGGTCTCGACCGTGCGGCCGTCGCGGATGATGGTGACCCGGTCCGCTAGTCGTTCGACCTCGCTGAGGATGTGACTAGACAGCAGCGCCGTGGCGCCCCGTGCCCGGTGCTCGGCAATGCACTCGCGGAAGACCTGCTCCATCAGCGGGTCCAGGCCGCTTGTGGGCTCGTCTAGGACGAGCAGGTCCGTGTCGGAGGACAGCGCCGCGACCAGCGCCACCTTCTGTCGGTTGCCGCGCGAGTAAGCGCGGGCCTTCGTGGTCAGGTCGAGCTTGAACCGCTCGACGAGTTCGGCCTTGCGGCTCCCGGCTGGCTCGATGCCCCGCATCCGCAACAGCAGGTCGACCGTCTCGCCGCCGGACAGGTTCGGCCACAGGCTCACATCGCCGGGTACGTAGGCCAGTCGCCGATGGAGGGTCGGCGCCTCCCGCCACGGGTCAGAACCGAACAGCCGCACGCTGCCTGCATCGGAGCGCATCAGGCCGAGCAGCACGCGCAGGGTGGTCGACTTCCCGGCTCCGTTGGGCCCCAGGAAGCCGTGCACCTCTCCGGGGGAGACGCTCAACTCCAGGCCGTCCAGCGCGTGGACGTGGCCGAAGGTCTTGACCAGGCCGTGCACGTCGATGACCGGGTCCCGGGTTGCCCCGCAGGCGTCCGTGCTCAAGTCGCTCATCCGGCCAATCCCTCTCCACCACGCACGCCGCGCCTTCGAAGCGTGTCAGGCCACGCCGCCAGCGTGGTGGCCGAACGGTGTGGCGGCTCAGGGCTGAACGTCCCCGGGCCGCGGGTCCTTCGACACCCAAGTACGGTCGCAGCAGGTTCACGACAGCGGCCTCCGCGCCCTCCGCGCTGGGCGGGGCTGGCCAACGGCCTTGCTCCTCGGGACTCGGTGCCCTACCTGCGCGCGGCTCTGCGCGAGACGTTGGGAGAGCACCGAGCCGTCGGTGTGTCCGGTGGACGAGAGGAGGATGGCATGCGCAAGAGCGTGGTGGTGCTGGGTTCGAACTTCGGTGGCATGACGGCCGCCCTGAAGGTGAAGCACGAGTTGCACGGGGACGTCGACGTGACGGTGGTGTCTCCCGCAGATCGGTTCCTGTTCACGCCGAGCTTGATCTGGATGCCGTTCGGCAAGCGGACCGCGGGTGACATCACGTTTCCTGTGCAGCCCACACTCGAGCACCACGGGATCGAGTTCGTGCACGCCGCGGCCACGGCCGTGGACGCCGTGGCGCACACCGTGAGCCTCGACGACGGACGGGTGCTCACCTATGACTACCTGGTCATCGCGACCGGCTACCGGAACCACGAGGACGTCGTGCCGGGCTTCGCAGAGAACGCCCACACCATCACGACCCTCGACACCGCGCGGGAGACCGCGATCGCGTGGCGCGCCTTCCTTCGGGAGCCGGGCGACGTGGTCGTCGCGGCCACTCAGGGAGCGGGGTGCTTCGGAGCGGCGTACGAGTTCCTCTTCAACACCGCCTACCAGCTCAAGAAGGCAGGGCTGCGCGACCGAGTGCGGCTCACCTACGTCACCGCGGAGCCGTTCCCGGGCCACTTCGGGATCGGCGGGCTTCCGCACGGCGAACAGCTGCTCGGGATGTTCTTGAAGAAGGAGGGCATCGACGTCCGGCTCTCCGCCGCGATCGACCATGTCGCGGATGACGCGCTCATGCTCGCGGACGGTGAGGAGTTGCCGTTCTCGTTCGGCGTGGTGATCCCGCCGTTCCTCGGCCAGGAGTTCCTGCACCTGAGCGCCGGCCTGGTCGACGACAAAGGATTCGTGCCGGTGCGCGGCACCTACCAGAGCGAGAAGCTCGACGACGTCTACGCCGTCGGCGTCGCGGCCGCGGTCAGCGTCCCCTGGACCACTCCGGTGCCGGTCGGAATCCCGAAGACGGGGTTCCCGACCGAGGAGCAGGCCGCGGTCGCTGCTCACAACATCGCGGCGCAAGTGCGTGGGGCGATGCCGACCCGGGAGAAGCCGTTCGGCGACATCCCGGCGGTGTGCGTGATGGACGCCGGCAACAACGGCGTGGTCATCCTGGCCGACAAGATGCTGCCGCCTCGCAAGCATGGTCTGCTCATCCCCGGTCCGCAGTCACACCTGATGAAGCTCGGCTTCGAGAAGTACTTCCTCTGGAAGATGCGCAACGGGTACGTGCAGCTGCCATGACCGCGCAGACTGTCGTGCGGCTGAGTCGGGTCCGGCGCACCGCACGACGGCTGGTGGTGGAGGTGACCGTCGTCGGCCTGCTCGCGCTGACGGCGATGACGACGGTGCCGAAGGGCCAGCACTCGGTTGCCGGGTGGGACTTCCTGGCTCCCGGCCTCCTGCTGATCGGCCACGCCTTGGCCGGCGCCGTCGTGGTCGTCGACGGCCTCGGCTTCGTCTTGTCGGCCGCGTGGACGGCGTCGCGGCGAGCCGTCTACGTCCCGGCAGTGGGGCTCGCCGGCGCCGTGGTGTCGCTGGTCGCGGGCGCGGCGGTGCTGTGGGGAGCGAGTTCGACCGTCGTGTGGTTCCCGATGCTGGTCGGATGGACGACTGCGGTCTCGGCGTACGTCGCGGAGTGGGGTGCCGCAGCCAGGACCCTCAGGCTGCTGCGACCGGTCGTCGAAGCGCCCTGAGCGTCTCGGGACCGAACGCGATGCGAGCCTCTCATGACGAACCCTGGTGACCCTCCTCGCGATCGTTGGTCTGCTCGGGTGCCACGAGAACGGGGGCGGTGCTGCGGGCCAGAGCCACGCGCGCGATCGGGCCCAGATGACTTCCCGCTGGGAGCAGGTGGTGGCGGCGCCCCAGGACCAGGAGGTCGGAGACGTCTCCCGCGTCCAGCACGGCCTCGATCGGGGGCGCGTGCCGCACGTCGAGGCTCACGCGCACGTCCTGGTGAGCGGCCTCGAGGGGAGCGAGCGCGGGCTCGAGCTCTGCGCGGAACAGGGCTGCCTTCTCCGCGCGCGCGGCGTCGTCGACAGCGACGGCGTCATAGCCGGAGGACAGCCACCATGCGTGCAGCACGACCAGGCGGGCCCCCCGGGAACCAGCCTCGTCGAACGCCGCACGCAACAGACCCGGTGCCTCGGTCGGGTCTTGAACCGCGGCCGTGACGAAGCCCTTGGTCGTGCCGCTGTGCTCCCATGTCTCCGGAACGGAGATCACCGGGACGTGCGCGCGGCCCGCAGTCCCCGCGACGACCGACCCGCTGAACACTCGCGTGAGCCGGCTGAGGGCTCGGTGCTGCATGACCAGCACCGAGGCGTGCTCGGTGCCGCGGACCAGGTCATCGACGACCCACCCGTCGTCGACCAGCTCGGCCGTCACGGGGATCTCCCCGCCGGCCAGCCGATGAGCCGTCGCCAGCGCCGCGTCGAGCGTCCGCTTGGCGAGGTCGAGCATGTCGTTGTAGATGCCGGCGTAGACCCTGCCCACCGGTGACTGCAGGACGTGGACGAGATGCAACGGTCGCCTCCGGCGCAGCGCCTCCGCGACGCCGAAGTGGAGAGCCGCGGTGTGGCCGTCGGCACCGATGGCGACGACGACCGCGTGCGTGGGAGTGTTCATGGTCGGTTCCTTCCTCGGGAGTGCTCCGGCGGTCACGACGACCGTTGGATCGATCGTCACGGATGTCGCTGGCGGCCGGTCGTTGGCCGACAGGTGCAGCGTCGTCCTGCGGCGCGGCGGCGCCCACGGCCCCGAGGCCCGCCGAGGCGGGACCAAGGACCCGGCGTCCGTCAGCTGGTCCCTGACGCCGGGCCGGCGCCGCGGAGCAGAGGTGGTCACCGCGTCGGGGGTGGCTCACCGCGGCGGCGGAGATCACGACGCTCCTCGCCCAGGAGGCCGGCTGGGAGGAGGCGCTGCAGGCGGTCGCCGATCGGGCACGCAAGGTGGCCGACGCCGATATCGCGTGGGTCGTGACCGGGCACGATGTGGACACCCTGCACCTGGAGACCGTGGGCGGGGCCGTCGTGGACCTCGACGCGATGCGCGCGCTCCCCATGCGGGAGTCGCTGGCCAGCATCGTCGTCCGCACCGGGAGCCGGTGACGGTCGAGTACATCGCGGCAGCCCGCGATCTGCACGATCTCGTGATCCAGCAGTTGTTCGCGCTCGGGCTCGGACTGCAGAGCACGGCACGGCTGGCGACCGATGCCGAGGTGGCACACCGGCTCGACCGGGCCGTGGACGACGTCGACGCGATGATCAAGGACATCCGGCGGACGATCTTCGCGCTCGGGTCGATCGACACGGCCGCCGATGTGCAGACCGAGATCGATCGCCGGCGCCGGCACCACCGTGATCTGGAGGGTGCCGGCGCGGACGCGGACGCTCCAGCTAGAGGGCACGCTCCCAGGACACTAGCCCGCGACGGCGGACCTCTCGACGCTGGTGGCACCGATGCGGCGCCCCCAGGCGACCGCGCGTTCGAGTTCGCCGTCGACCAACGGGCCTTGCAGCCCCTCGACGAGGAAGCCGATCGGCTTGGACACGATGGTGAGGTGTCGCCGGCGCCCGAGTTTCGCGGCCGTGGGGGCCGCAGACCGCGGCAGCCAGCGCACCCGGGTGACCCGGGTGTCGAACGCCGCAAGGTCCGGTAGCGCGGCGTCGTCCAGCCGCACCGACTCCAGCCACTCCCGCAGTCCGAGCGGAGCGCACTCGCTGGGTGCACCCTGTCGGACGGCGTCCTCACGGGTCGAGGGCCGGCTCAGGCTGAAGGCATGCGTCGGTGCGCCGACCACGAGCAGGTCGATCCCGGTCGGCAGACGAGTGGGCGCCGCACCGACCTCGACCGCTCCTGCGTCGACGTCCTCAAGACGCAGCCCGCGGGCTACCGCGTCGGCGACCTTGGCAGTGTTGCCGAACATCGACTCGTACACCACGAGAGCCCGGAGCCGGGGTGTGACAGTCATGGCCGGTACTCCTCGCTCGGGACGACCACCGCTCGGCCGTCGATCTGACCCGCGGACAGGAGCTCGTAGACCTCTGCCGCCTGCTCCAGGCCGAACCGCTGAACCTCCGCGTGCAGCAGCCCCCGCGCCGCGAGGTCGAGGACCTCGACGAGCTCGTGCCGGTTGCCCCAGTAGGTCGACTGCACGCTTGCCTCGTAGGGCACCGAGAAGAACGACACGGGCAGGGTGCCGCCGCCTAGCCCCACGATCGTGATGTCGGCCAGCTGTCGCGCCGCGGCGGCTGCGGCCGCCAGGGTCTCGTCGGAGCCGACGAAGTCGAGCACGACGTCAGCGCCGAGCCCCCCGGTTGCCTCACGGATCTGGCCGACCAGGTCGGGACCGGGAGTCAGGGCGAGGTCGGCGCCGCTGCGCTTGGCCACGTCGCGCGCGGACTCCCGCGCGTCGACGGCGATCACGCGCGCCGCTGTGGTGGCCCGCAGCACCTGCACGCCGAGGTGGCCGAGCCCTCCGATCCCGATGGCGACCGCGGTGGACCCTGGGGTGAGCTTGCTCCACGAGCGGCGTATCGCGTGGTACGGCGTGAGTGCCGCGTCGGTGAGTGGTGCCGCGTGGGCGGGGTCCAATCCGTCCGGCAGCGGCACCAGGTGCCGAGCATCCGGCACCAGCAGGTACTCCGCCATCCCACCGTCCAGGCCGAGGCCGCCACCCCCACCCGGCACCGGCGCCAGCTCGGGGTGATCGCAGTAGGTCTCCAGGTCGGCGAGGCAGCGAGCGCACCGCCCGCAGCCCCAGGCGCCCACGACCGCCACCGGCAGGCCAGGCTCCAGACCGCGCACGCCGTCGCCGAGGGTATGCACCCAGCCGGCGTTCTCATGGCCGAGGGTGAACGGTGGGTTCCACGGCAGCTGTCCGGCCTGGAACTCGTGCATCAGGTGCAGGTCGGAGTGGCATGCACCGGCGCCTCCGACCTGGACGAGTACGGCACCGGGGCCGGGCTCAGGTACGTCGACGTCGCGCAGCACGGCAGGCGTCTGCCAGTTCTCCAGGCGCAGGGCTCTCATCGCTTCCTCCTCAGCTGCCACGGATCGTGGGACCACCCTCGGACGCGCGGGTGGTCGCCGGACAGGGGCGGACGTCGGGCGGGTTCGGGTCCTTGGTCCCGGCGAGGAGAGGCCTTGGCCTCCAGCGGCGGCGGTCGTGGGCCGCCAGGCTGGGGAACGTGAGGATCGTGGTGGCGCTGGGCGGCAATGCGTTGTCGCCGCGCGGGATGGACTTGACCATGGCGCATCAGCGCGAGGCGATGCGGGCGGCAAGCTCGGTGCTGGCCGACGTGGCTGCCGAGCACCAGCTGGTGATCACCCACGGCAACGGACCCCAGATAGGGCTGTTGGCTCTCCAGGTCGTCGCCTACGACGCCGAGTCGGATCTCACGCTCGACGTCCTGGACGCCGAGAGTGCCGGGATGGTCGGCTACGTCATCGAGCAGGAGCTCGGGAACCGGCTGCCTGCGGGGCGCGAGGTGGTCACGGTCCTCACCACGACCCTGGTGGATCGCGACGACCCCGCCTTCGCCGAACCCACCAAGTTCGTCGGTCCGGTCTACGACTCCGAGACGGCCCGGCGTCTGGAGCACTACCGGCGGTGGACCATCCGTCCCGACGGCATGTGGTATCGCCGGGTGGTCCCGTCGCCGCACCCCGTCGCCGTCGCCCCTCTGGGACCGATCGGCGTGCTTCTCGACCTCGGCTACGTGGTGGTCTGCGGTGGCGGCGGTGGGGTGCCCGTGTGCGCCGGGCCGTACGGCATGGAGGGCGTGGAGGCCGTGGTCGACAAGGACGCGGTCAGTGCGCTCATCGCCGAGGAGCTCGATGCCGACCTCCTGGTGATCGCCACCGACGTGCCCCACGTCTACGAGGGCTGGGGCACGGCCGATGCGCACCCGCTGAGGCTTCTCGACGTCGTCGACCTCGACCCCACCACGCTGCAATCCGGCTCGATGCGACCCAAGGTCGAGGCGGCTGCACGGTTCGCCAGGAGCGGGGGCCGCGCGATGATCGGCGCGCTCTCCGACCTGCAGGACCTCGTGGCCGGGACCGCCGGGACCCAGGTGGTGGACTCCCACGCGACCGGTGGTGGTCAGGAGGGATCGAGGCGCGGCTCGGGACCATCGGCCCTGTCCGCCGGCCATCGCGCGTCCTAACCTGGCGTTTCATGACGACCCACGACGATCTCGACGACCTGGTCGGACAGTCTCTCGGTGCAGAGCTGGTCCCCACGTCAGCGGGAGGCGCAGGGCACGCGGAGGAGCTCGACGAGCTCGCCGAGATCGACGACTCGCTCCGCGAGGAGGGGCACGAGCTCGACGACCGTCCCGGACCGGACGGAGTGCCACCCTGGCGTCAGGGCTACCCATACGACGCCAAGCTCGGGCGCCGCGAGTACGAGCGCACCAAGCGCCGGTTGCAGATCGAGCTGCTGAAGCTGCAGGCCCACGTCCGCGACACCGGCCAGAAGGTCGCGGTGCTGTTCGAGGGGCGAGATGCGGCGGGCAAGGGCGGCGCGATCAAGCGGTTCACCGAGCACCTCAACCCTCGTGGTGCGCGGGTCGTGGCCCTCACGGTGCCGACGGCGCGGGAGCGCACCCAGTGGTACTTCCAGCGCTACGTCTCACACCTGCCCAGCGGCGGGGAAATCGTGCTCTTCGACCGCTCCTGGTACAACCGCGCCGGCGTCGAGCGGGTCATGGGCTACTGCACGCCGACCGAGTACCTCAACTTCATGCGCGAGACCCCCGAGTTCGAGCGGATGCTGGTCCACTCCGGGATCCATCTGCTCAAGCTGTGGTTCTCGGTCAGCCGGGCCGAGCAGGCCGCTCGCTTCGCCGCCCGCTCCTCCGACCCGGTCCGGCAGTGGAAGCTCTCGCCGACCGACCAGGCCAGCGCCGGTAAGTGGGATGAGTACACCGCGGCGAAGGAGACCATGTTCTTCCACACCGACACCGGTGATGCGCCGTGGACGGTGGTCAAGTCCAACGACAAGAAGCGGGCTCGGCTCGAGGCGATGCGCGTCCTGCTCTCCCAGCTCGACTATCCCGAGAAGGACCATGCGGTGGTTGGGATCCCCGACCCGCTGCTCGTCGGCCCGGCCGCGCGGCTCCACGAGGACGGTGAGGATCCGGCTCGCTTCTTCCCGACCGTGGTCCCGAGCCGGAAGGACCATCGACTCTGATCCCAGAGGGCCCGCTCTCCTAGCGTCGGAACCGAGAGAGGCGGCAGGTGCCGGCCCGGACCTGCGCACGACGAGGCGAAGGAGAAGGCGATGTTCGCGAGTGTCGGAGACCGCATCGTGATCAGGAGCATGCATCTCGGTGGACCGGTCCGCGACGGCGAGGTGATCGGCGTCGAGCACGAGGACGGGCGGCCGCCGTACCGGGTGCGCTGGTCCGACACCGGTCACGAGAGCCTGTTCTTCCCTGGACCCGACGCCTCCATCGACCGCACCGGACCGTCGTACGCCGCCGAGTACGACGAGCCTGCCCACGCCGGCTGAGCGCCAGGAGCCTGAGAAGCGATGACCAGACACAGCAGTCCGGTGCTCGTCGGCGTCGACGGGTTGCCGGGTAGCGCCGGTGCCGTGCGCTACGCGATCGCCGAGGCCCGCCGTCGGCGGGCACCTCTCGAACTCGTGCACGTGGTCCCCAACTTCCTCAGCGTGGCGCCGCCTTCGACCCTGGCCCGGCTCGACGAGATCGGTGCAGAGGTCCTGGAGCGCGCGCGGGCCTCGGTCCGTGAGTCGGCTCCCGACCTCCAGGTCACGACCCTGGCCGCGCACGGCGAACGCAGTACCGGCATCGTCCGGGCCGCGCGCACGGCTCAACTGGTGGTGGTGGGACGCGAGACCCGGCACGGCGTGGAACGGTTCTTCACCGGCACGGCGACGGCTTCGGTCGCCGCGCACGCCCCCTGCGACGTGGTCGTGGTTCCCGCGGAATGGACCGACGCGCCCCCTCACCACCAGGTGGTGGTGGGTCTGAAGTCCCACCGTCACTCCGCCGAGCTGCTGTCCCAGGCCTTCGCCGAAGCCGTGGCGCGCGACGCCCGGCTGGTCGTGGTCATGGCGTGGGAGCTGTCCGACCCATACGCCGACCGGGTCGAGTTGCGCACGCACGCGCCAGAATGGGAGACCGAGGGTCGTCAGATGGTCGCGGAGCTCACCGCCGATTGGCGCACCGCCTACCCGGACGTCCCGGTCGACACCCGGGTCGTCCATGGGAGGCCGGCTCAGGTGCTGCTCCACGAGAGCGCCGAGAGTGACCTGCTGATCGTGTCCCGTCGCCGGCTGTCGCTGCCGCCGTACGGCCACCTGGGCGCGATCGTCCACTCCCTGCTGCAGTTGAGCGTGGTGCCCGTGCAGGTCGTGCCGTACGCCCCCGACCCGCCGGCCGCGGACGAGGAGCTCGTCCTCGAGGCCGCCGGGATGCCACTCAAGTGAACACGCCCGGATAGTCGACGACCCCAGCCGACCAGGAGATCCGGCCGTGCGACCGCAATGCACGGGACTTCCGACCCTGTTCCCGCGGTGGTCGCGGCGGTGGAATGGTCCTGCACGAGTTGGACAGCAGCGAGATAGTGCGGCGCCCCCCGGCGGCGCGATCACGCATCGTGCAGTCTCGGTCGCCCAAGCAGCGGGCGCCGTGAGATCCGTCCGGCCGGGCCGAGCCCGGCCGGACGGATCGTGCTCTGACCCGAGGAGGAGTCATGGAGCTCACCACGCAGACCTGGACCGTCGAACTCTTGCTCAGTGAGCGCGACGGCGTGACCCACGCCGAGGCTCGGCTACACAGCGGTGTGCCGACGCCGCTGACGGCCAGCGGAGAAGCGCGGCTCTCGCTACACGACCCGCTCGACGTCGCGGAGATCGGCTACGAGCTGGCCGCGGCGCGCGCCCTGACGCATCTGGGTGAGGCTCTCCTGCAGACCGCGGGTGCCGACGTCGACGCACTTCTGCGCGAGAGCCGGCACGGCTGAAGCGGCTACGCCGCGCCCGGTGTCAGCCCGCGGGGCGGCGGTGACGGCGCAGCTGGCGAATCGCCGAGCGCCGGAAGGGTCGTGGACCGAGCTCCTCGGCACGGTCGAGCAGTTGCTCGCGCAGCAGCACGAGGTGGAACCGCGTGCGGTCCGGCAGCGGCTGCTCCAGTTCCGCGCAAGTCTCGGCCCACGCGTGCGCGAGCTCGCGGCGGGAGAGCGTCCGCACCAACTCCGCAGCCACCGCGGAGGAGAAGGACGGGTGGCGTGCCCTCGCGAGAAGCAACTCGGTTGCGGAGGCCTTCTGAGGCTGCGCCGGGCGCTCTGGCTCCGGCCAGGAACTCCACACCGCAGTCCACATCTCAGGCCGCCTCGTCGTGCGCTGTGGTGCGCCCGCTGGTGCGCCCGAGCATCATCACTCCACGGCTTTCGCGGTCAGGCCGGTTCGGGCACGTGGGTGGGCACGACGGCCGTCGGACACGGAGCGCGGTCGACGATGCTCGCGCGCACGTGACCCATCGGTAGCTCGTGGAGCCCGGTCGCCGTGTGCTGCCCGACCACGAGGAGGTTCATCCGCTCGGCCAGGCGCAGGAGCGTCCGGGCCGGCCGACCGGGCACGAGCTCGGACCGGATACGCACTTCGGGGAACCGCTCGGCCAGCCCGCCGAGTGCCTCGGACAGGTGCCTCGGTCGGTCGATGTCTGCGGTGCTGGTCGCATCCTTGGTCGCGTGCACGACCGTCAACGGCAGGTCGTGCAGTGACGCGTGGCGGAACGCGAAGTCGAGGACCGTGGCGACGTCCTCCCCGATCGGGACCCCGACCAGCACGCCCTGGCGGACGGTGAGGGGGTTGTAGTCCGGCACCACCACGACGGGACCGGCGGTCCGCCGCGCCAGCCAGGTGCCGACCTGGCCGGAGGGGATGCTCCTACTCACCCCATGCCCCCGAGAGCCCACGACGACCAGGTGCGCCGAGGCGGTCTGGCGCAACAGCTCGGGCGCCGGCTCTCCCATGGCGACCTGGGGGCTGATCCGGAGGGACGGGTGGCGGAGTCCGACGTGGGCCACGGCCCTCGCGAGCACGGCTTGCCCGTGTCGCTCCAGCTCGATCAGCGTCGGCTCGGTCGCGGGATCGGTCAGCTCGAGCCAGGTGGATCCCACCGTGCCCAGCCCTCCCGTCGCGTGCACGACCACGAGGGGGCGTGCGCTCCGAACGGCCTCGTCGGCGGCCCAGTCGAGGGCACGCAGCGACACCGGGTGCTCGTCGTACCCCACGACCACTGCACCGGTGGCGGCGAGAGTCTCGGCCCTGTCGTGCATGCCGTCCACGGTCCGCGCCGGACGATTGCGCGGGTACGGACCGAGGTCTGCTCCGCCCGGGACCAAGGGCCCTCATGTCCGGCCGATGCCGGTGGGAGCGTCGGACGAGCGACGAGAGAGGAGCCCCCGATGAGCGCAGTCAACACCGACGCTGACACCGACACCGACGCCGACATCGTCCTGGCCGTGCCCCCGGAGGAGCCGTTGTCGGAGGGAACCATCGGCTTCGCCGTCGACACCGCCGCGCGCCTGGGCGCCGGCATCCGGCTGGTCCACGTCGTGCCGACGCTCGTCGGCGACTGGACGGGGACCTGGGACACCGGGGTCGGCTTCCCCGAACTGCTGTCCCAGGGTCGCGTCCACCTCGAGGAGGTCGCCGCGCAGGTCCGCGACCGCGCCGGTGCGGTGCCCGTCTCGACCGAGCTGCTCCGCGGTGAGGTCGTCCGCACCTTGGTCGATCGCAGCCGCCTGGCCCAGTTCGTCGTGGTGGAGCACCGCGACCTCGGGCGCTGGGAGCGTTGGTCGGGAGGGTCGGTGACCGGGGCCGTCGCTGCCCGGGCTCACGCGCCGGTCGTGTCTGTGCCCGCCGACTGGCACCCACTCCGGATCCGGGAGCCCATCACCGTCGGGGTGGAGGACGCCGCTCGTGCCGAGGCGGAGGTGTGGACCGCCCTGGGCCTTGCTGCAGCCGAGGAGCTGCCGGTCCGATTCCTCCGCGTGGCCTACCTCGCGCAGGGCTATCAGGAGCTCCTGCGCCGCCAGGTCGACCAGGGGGACCTCCTCCGGGCGGCTCGTGCGCAGCTCCGCGCGGACGTGGACCTGCCCGCGAGCGTCCGCGAGCGGGTGCCGTGCCGCTTCGAGGTGAGTTGGGGCAAGCCGGCCGAGATCCTCGTGAAGGCATCGGCCGCCTCCTCGCTGCTGGTGGTCGCGCGCCGCGACCCGAGGCTGCCGTTCGGTTCGCACCTCGGGCCCGTCGTGCGACAACTGCTGCGCGAGGCCGAGTGCCCGGTGATGGTGGTCGAGCCGCGGCCGAGCACGATGCCGGACGTCCGCCGCACGCCGTCAAGGCCGCCGATCGAGGCCGCCGCCGGCTGACCGCCGCCGACCGGACGCAAGCGATCACATGCCCACCGTCTCCCATCCCGGCGTCGACGCGGCCGAGGGCCTGACCAGCGAGGAGGTCGCGCGACGCCGTGAACGCGATGGTCCCAACCGGCTCCCGGAGCCGGCCCACCCCTCGGCCCTGAGGCTGCTGGCCGCCCAGTTGACGCACCTGCTGGCGGTTCTGCTCTGGGTCGCTTCGGGTCTGGCCCTGCTGGCGGGTATGCCGGAGCTCACCGTGGCGATCGTCGTGATCATCCTGCTCAACGGGCTGTTCGCGTTCGGCCAGGAGTACCGCGCCGACCGGTCGACCCAGCGTCTGCGCGCGCTGTTGCCCTCGGCCACCCGGGTGGTGCGGGACGGCGTCCCGGTCTCGGTGGAGGCCGTCGACCTCGTCGTGGGCGACGTGGTGCTCCTCGAGGCGGGGGACCGGGTGCCGGCCGACCTCGATGTCCGGGGCGACCGGGGCCTGAGCCTTGACGAGTCGATGGTGACCGGGGAGAGCGGCGCGGTGTCGCGTGCGACCGGGGACCGGCTGATGGCCGGCACCTTCGTGGTCCAGGGCGAGGCCACGTGCGTCGTGGCAGCCGTCGGGACCGCCACCACCCTGGCCGGGATCTCGAGGCTGGCCGAGTCGGCGGAGCGACCGCCCAGCCCGCTGACCGACCAGCTGAACCGGCTGGTCCGGATCATCGCCGTGATCGCCGCGGGAACCGGGACAGCACTCGGCGTGGTGGCGGTGCTCCTCGGGCTGTCGGTGACCGATGCCTTCCTCTTCGGGGTCGGGGTGGGCGTGGCGCTGGTGCCCGAGGGCATGCTGCCCACCGTCACGCTGTCCCTGGCGCGCGGCGCCCAGACCATGGCGGGTCGGTCGGCGCTGGTACGCCGGTTGGACGCGGTGGAGACGCTGGGCGCCACGACCTTCATCTGCAGCGACAAGACCGGGACGATCACCCAGAACCGGATGAGCGTCGTCGAGGTCGTCACGGCGTCCGGCTCTGTCACCATCACGGGAGAGGGATACCGCCCGGCCGCCACGATCGACGGTACGCCTGCGTCCGTCGCGGCGCTGCCCGGGGTCGCACGGGCGGCGGTCGCCTGTGTGAACGGCCGGGCGGTCGACCTGACCGCCACCCGCGGGGACTGGCAGGCGCAGGGCGACCCGATGGAAGCGGCGCTCCACTGCCTGGCGCTCAGGGTCGGAGTCGCCGACGCCGACAGCGGCGAGCGGCGGCCGTACAGCGCCGACCGGATGCTCACCTCGTCGCTGGCCGGGTCGGGCGAGGTCTCCGTCCTCGGCGCACCCGAGAGCGTGGTACCTCGCTGCATCCCATCCTCGGTGCCGGCCAGACTCGACGACGAACTGCTCCGCCTCACCACCTCCGGACGACGGGTGCTCGCGGTGGCCCGCCGGACCTGGGCCGGCGAGCCGAGTGAGGCGATGGAGCGGGAGCTGGCCTTTCTCGGACTGGTGGCCCTCGTCGACCCGCCCCGGGAGGAGGTCGCGGAGGCTCTCGCCGCCTGCCGAGCGGCGGACATCAGGGTGGTCATGATCACCGGCGACCATCCGCGGACGGCCGAAGCCATCGCGCGGGAGATCGGCCTGCTCGGTCAGGACGGCATCGTCCTCACCGGCGATCAGCTCCCCGACGACGACGAGGAGCTGGCCGCGCTCATCGACCGCCCGGGAGGAGCCGTGCTTGCCCGAGTGAGCCCGGGCGACAAGTTCCGCGTGGCGGCGGCGTTGCGTGGTCGGGGGCACGTGGTCGCCATGACCGGCGACGGGGTCAACGACGCGCCGGCGCTCCGCGAGGCGGACGTCGGCGTGGCGATGGGGGCCAGCGGCAGCGACGTCGCCCGCGAGTCCGCGGACCTCGTCCTCCTCGACGACCATTTCGCGACGATCGTGGCCGCGGTCGAGCTGGGTCGCGCGACGTTCCGGAACATCCGCCGGTTCCTGACCTATCACCTCACCGACAACGTGGCGGAGCTCGCGCCGTTCGCGGTCTGGGCGCTCAGCGGGGGCAGCTACCCGCTGGCGATCAGCGTGTTGCAGGTGCTCGCACTCGACATCGGCACCGACATGCTCCCCGCGTTGGCGCTCGGAACCGAGCCGCCCCGCGGCGGGATCATGCACGGCCGCGAGCGGAGGCGGCTGGTTGACCGGGCGCTGCTGGTGCGAGCCCTCCTGGTCCTCGGCCTGACCGAAGCGGTCATGGCGATCGCGGCCTGCACCGTCGTGCTGGTCTCCGGCGGCTGGACGTGGGGGGATGAGCCGCAGGATGCGCTGCTGTTCACGGCGTCGGGCACCGTGTTCGCAGCCATCGCGCTGGCGCAGATGGCGAACGCGTTCGCGTGTCGCAGCACCGCGCTTCCCGTGTGGCGACTGCCGCTCCTGGGCAACCGGCTGATCATCGTCGCTGTGGCCGCGGAGCTGGGCCTGCTCCTCCTCTTCCTCGGCCTGCCCGGCCTCTCGCAGCTGCTCGGCGGTGGCTGGCCCTCGGCGGAGGGTTGGGCCGGCGCCGCTTCGGCGGCAGTCGTGCTCGTCCTGGTCGACGGCGCGGTCAAGGCCGCGCGATCTGGCCACCGGCTCTGACCCGGTCCACACCGACGAGTCGCCCGTCGCGCTGGTCCGGCCCGGATCACGGGACCTTGGTCTCACCGTCGAGGGTCTTCGCGCTCTGACCCGTGCCCCGCGTGCGGCGGGACGGTGGGAGCACACCTGTTGAAGGAGTGCGCCATGTCAGTCAGCACGCAACACCGTCGACCGGCCCAGACGACCGGCACCCACAGCGACCAGAAGATGGGCCCGTGGCAGGCCACGGCCCTCGTCGTCGGCAGCATCGTCGGCGTCGGCATCTTCAGCCTGCCCTACGCGCTCGCGTCGTACGGGCCGATCAGCCTCGTCGCGATGCTCATCGCGACCGTCGGGGCCCTGGCCCTCGCCCTGGTCTTCGCCGGCCTGGCTCGCCGGATGCCCGCCGAGGGCGGTCCCTACGCCTACGTCCGCACCCAGTTCGGCAACGGCTGGGGCTTCGCGAACGCCTGGTTCTACTGGATCACGGCCTGGGCGGGGAACGCCGCCATCGCGGTCGGGTGGGTGTTCTACGTCGAGCACTTCATCAACAAGGACGGCGCCACCTGGGCGTCGATCCTGATCGCGTTGGCCGGCCTCTGGATTCCAGCCGCCGTCAACCTCACCGGCGTGCGCAACCTGAGTGCCTTCCAGGTGGTCACCACCGTGACCAAGTTCGTGCCGCTGCTCTTCATGGCGACCGTAGGCCTCTTCTTCGTCAGCTCCGGCAACTTCACTCCGTGGAACACCAGTGGTGACACCAGTCTCTCGGCCATCGGGGGAGCGGCGGCGATCTGCCTGTTCAGCTACCTCGGCGTCGAGGCGGCTGCCGTCACCGCCGCGAAGGTGCGCGACCCGGAGCGGAACGTCCCGCGCTCCACGCTCGGCGGTACGGCGGCCAGCGCCGTGGTCTACCTGCTCTCGCTGGTCGCGATCTTCGGCATCCTGCCGGCCGCGGCGCTCGCGTCCGATGCCAACCAGGCGTCGTACGCCGCCGCGACGGACCAGATCTTCGGCGGCTCGTGGTCCGGCAACATCGTGGCCGCCGCGGTCGTGATCTCGGGCATCGGAGCCCTCAACGGCTGGACGATGATCTGCGCGGAGATGCCGCTCGCCGCGGCCCGCAACGGTCTCTTCCCGCGGGCCTTCGCACACGAGTCCTCGCGTGGCATGCCATCGGTCGGGATCATCGCCTCGACCCTGCTCGCCTCTGTCGCCGTGCTGGTCAGCTACGCCGGCGCGAACGGAGCCACGGTGTTCACGACGTTGGTCCTGATGACCGGAATCACCGCCGCGGTGCCGTACGCCTTCTCCGCCGTCGTCCAGGCGATCTGGCGGGTCCGTGACGGCCATGCCACCAGCACGGCGCGGCTCGTGCGCGACCTGGTGGTCACGGTGGTGGCGGCCGGGCTGTCGCTGGCCTTCATCTACTACAGCCGCAACACCGGCAACGCCTGGTACGTCTACTGGGGTCCGTACCTCATGACCGCCGGGGCGCTGGTCCTCGGCATCCCGGTCTACCTGCTGCAACGCAAGCACATGACCGAGCCGGCCGACGTGCCGCCGTACAAGTGAGCGACACGTGACCAGCGACCAGAGGTTCACCGTCGACTCGGAGGTCGGCCGGCTGCGCGAGGTCATCGTGCACCGGCCGGGCTCCGAGCTCTCCCGGCTCACCCCCACCAATGTCGACGCCCTGCTCTTCGACGACGTCATGTGGGCCGACCGGGCCCGCGACGAGCACGACCTGTTCGCCAAGCAACTCGTCGACCGCGGCGTCACGGTGCACCACTTCGCCGATCTGCTCGCCGAGGCGCTCGAGGCCGACGGGGCACGTGACTTCCTCGCGAGCAGGCTCGCCACCCCCGAGCGGTTCGGACCGATGCTGTCGGGAGCCGTCGCGGAGTTGGTGCGCACCTATCCGGCCGCCGAGCTGGCGGACGTCCTCATCGGGGGGCTGACCAAACGCGACGTGGGGGCCTGGCTCACCACCCCGAGCCTGCTCCTGCGGAGTGCGTCGCCGGACGACTTCATCCTGGCCCCATTGCCGAACCACCTGTTCCAGCGCGACAACTCCGCCTGGATCTACGGCGCCGTGTCGGTGAACCCGATGGCCAAGGAGGCACGGCAGCGGGAGACGATCAACTCGCGCGTGGTCTACAACTTCCACCCCATGTTCCGGGCCGCCCCGCCGACGTTCCTCTACGGCAACGACTCGGCGGTGCACGTCCCGGCCACCGTCGAGGGCGGCGACGTCGCCGTCGTGGGCCACCGGACCGTCATGGTCGGGATGGGCGAGCGGACGACGCCGCAGGGAGTGGAGGCGCTGTCGCAGCGATTGTTCGAGACGGGGACCGCCGAGCGGGTGATCGTCGTCGAACTGCCCAAGTCGCGAGCTTTCATGCACCTCGACACGGCGCTGACCCAGGTCGACCGCGACGCCTACTCGGTGTATCCGTACCTGCCCGACACGCTCCGTTCGTGGCACGTGACCCCGGAGTACGGCGGCCTGGCCTTCCACGAGAACGACGACCTGTTCCGCGAGCTGTCCTATGCGTTGCAGGTCGATCAGGTGCGCGTGCTCAAGGTGCCGATGGACCGTCGTGCCGCCGAGCGGGAGCAGTGGGACGACGGCAACAACTTCCTGGCCGTCGAACCGGGAGTCGTCCTGGGCTACGAGTGCAACACCACCACCAACCGCTACCTGTCCGACCACGGCATCACAGTGCTCCCGGTCGTCGGCTCGGAGCTGGGCCGCGGCCGAGGAGGGCCGCGGTGCATGACCTGTCCGATCTCTCGAGAGGCGTGAACCGATGTCCGTCACCCACCACCGCACGATCGTCCCCGGCGACCTCGACCTCCGGGGCCGGAGCTTCACCAAGGAGTTGGACGTCAGCTTCGCCGACTGGCGTGGACTCCTCGACCTGAGCGCCCAGCTCAAGCGCGAGCGCCGGACCCGGGACGAGGCACACTGGCTCGCCGGCCTCAACTTCGCGCTCGTCTTCGCCAAGACGTCCACGCGGACCAGGTGCGCGTTCGAGGTCGCGGCGCACGACCAGGGCGCGCACGTCACCTACATCGACCCCTCCGGTTCGCAGCTGGGTCACAAGGAGTCGGTCAAGGACACCGGCCGGGTCCTCGGGCGGACCTTCGACGGCATCGAGTACCGCGGGTTCGGGCACGAGGACGTCGAGGTGCTCGCCCGCCACAGCGGCGTACCGGTGTGGAACGGCCTCAGCGACCTGTGGCACCCGACCCAGTCGCTCTGCGACGTGTTCACGATGGAGGAGCACTCGACCAAGCCGCTCACCGAGGTATCCGTCGCGTATGTCGGCGACGCCCGCAACAACGTGGCCCGCTCGCTCCTGGTCGCCGGTGCGATGTCTGGCATGGAGGTGCGGATGGTCGCCCCGCGAGCGCTCGCGACGCCGCGGGACGTCTGGGCAGTGGCCGAGGACATCGCGCGGGAGACGGGCGCCCGGCTCATGGCGACCGACGACCCGCGTGAGGGCGTCTGGGGAGTCGACTTCGTCTACACCGACGTCTGGCTGTCGATGGGAGAGTCGCACGACGAGTGGACCGAGCGGATCGACCTGCTGCGCCCCTACCGGGTGGACCATTCGCTGATGCTCGCCACCCGCAACCCTGCGGCGAAGTTCATGCACTGCCTGCCGGCGTTCCATGATGCGCAGACCGGAGTGGGGGCGGAGGTGCTCGCGACCATGCCGGGGGAGACCTGCCTCGAGGTCTCCGACGCGGTCTTCGAGTCGCCCGCCTCGATCGTCTTCGATCAGGCGGAGAACCGCATGCACACGGTCAAGGCGGTCATGGTGGCCACCGCGGGCGTATCGGGCACGGTCGCCCCGGGCTGGTCCCAGATGCTGCCGGACTGAGTGTCGTGGTGGGAGCCGCTCAGTCACAAGGTCCCGAGTGACGGGGACGTGCGGCCCTGCCCGGGCCGGGTGGGGTTCGCGAAAGGTGGGCGAAGGAGGCGGGCCCGGAAGGCTCGGCGGAAGGAGAGCAGGACGATGAGGATCGCGATCAACGGACTGGGACGGGTCGGGCGAGCGCTGCTGCGGCAGGCCGTGCTGAGCGACGACCTCGACGTCGTCGCCGTCAACGACCTGGCGGATCCCGCCACCTTGGCGGCGCTGCTCCGTCGAGACACGACCTACGGCCGGTTCCCGGTCCCCGTCGACGCCGGCGAGGACTGTCTGGTCGTCGACGGCCGCAAGGTCCCGTGGTCGAACGCCGCCACCCCCGTCGACCTGCCCTGGGCGTCGTACGCCGTGGACGTGGCGGTCGAGTGCACGGGCCGGTTCCGTACGGCGGACGCCGCGGGCGGTCACCTCGAGGCCGGCGCGCGGAAGGTCGTCATCTCGGCGCCCGGCAAGGATGTCGACGCGACCTTCGTGATGGGCATCAACGACGGTCTGTACGACCCGCATCTCCACGATGTGGTCTCCAACGCGTCGTGCACGACCAACTGCGTGGCCCCGATGGTCTCGGTCCTCCACTGGGCCTTCGGTGTGCAGCAGGGCTTCATGACGACTGTGCACGCCTACACCGGAGACCAGAACCTGATCGATGCGCCGCACAAGGACCTGCGGCGGGCGCGGTCGGCGGCGGTCAACATCATCCCGACCACCACGGGTGCGGCCCGGGCGGTCGGCGAGGTGCTGCCGGCGCTGGCCGGTCGGCTCGACGGTGTCGCGCTCCGGGTGCCGGTGGTGGACGGCTCGCTCGTCGACCTGGCCGTGCTGCTCGACCGCGAAGTCACCGTCGAGGAGGTCAATGCGGTCTTCGACGCCGCCAGTCGCAGCGACGAGCTCGGTGGCCGGCTCCGCTACGAGGTCGAGCCGATCGTGTCCGCTGACGTGGTGGGTGACCCCGCGTCGTGCATCTTCGACTCGGCACTCACCCAGGCGTCGGGGCGGTTCGTGAAGGTCTTCGGCTGGTACGACAACGAGTGGGGCTACACCTGCCGCCTGGCCGAGCTGGTCCGGCTGGTCGGCGGGTCCGTGGCCGTCCCGGTCTGATGAAGCTCGAGGTCCGCATCCACGGGCGCGGTGGCCAGGGCGTCGTCACCGCCGCCGAGCTGCTGAGCCTGGCCGCGTTCGACCAGGGGTTGCATGCTCAAGCGCTCCCGAGCTTCGGCTCGGAGCGCACCGGCGCGCCCGTGGTGTCCTTCTGCCGGATCGCGGGCCGGCCGATCCGTGCTCACGACCCCGTCAGCCATCCCGATGTCGTCGTCGTCCAGGACCCGACCCTCCTCCATGACGGCGCGATCCTGACGGGCCTGACACCCGAGGGCCTGGTGGTCGTGAACACCGGGCGGTCGCCGGATCAGCTGGTGCATGCGGGGCTGGCGCTGGCGCCTGGCCAGTGTGCCGTGTGCCTGCCGGCCACGGAGCTGTCCAGGGAAGCGCTCGGCCGCCCGCTGCCCAACACCGCGCTGGTCGGTGCGGTGGTCGCGCTGACCCACGTGGTCGAGCTCCATGCGCTCCAGGCCGCGATCAGGGAGCGGTTCGGCCACGCGCCCGACGAGGTGCTCGCGGCCAACCTGCGGCTGGCTTCTGATGCCTATGTCCTCGTGCGGGAACAGGAGCGGCACCGTGCTTAGGCAGATCGAGGGGTCCCGGGCGGTGGCCGAGACGGTCGCGAGGTGCCGACCCGAGGTCGTGGCGGCCTACCCGATCTCACCCCAGACCCACATCGTCGAACGGCTCTCGGAGCTGGTCGACTCCGGAGGCCTCGGCGGGTGCCGCTACCTCTTGGTCGAGTCGGAGTTCGGAGCCCTGTCGGCCTGCATCGGCGGGTCGGCGGCCGGCGCGCGGACCTACACCGCGACCGCGAGCCAGGGGCTGCTCTTCATGGCCGAGGCGCTGCCCAACGCCTCCGGACTGCAGCTGCCGATCGTGATGACGGTGGCGAACCGGGCGATCGGGGCGCCCATCAACATCTGGAACGACCACTCCGACGCGCTCTCGCAGCGTGACTCCGGGTGGCTCCAGCTCTTCGCGTCGTCCAACCAGGAGGCGGCCGACCTGCACGTGCAGGCCTTTGCTCTGGCCGAGCGGGTCTCCCTCCCGGTCATGGTGTGCATGGACGGCTTCGTGCTGACCCACGCCATGGAGGAGATCGACGTCCCGGAGCAGGAGGCGGTGGACGCGTTCCTGCCGCCGTTCCGTCCGCGTCAGTGGCTCGACCCGGACCACCCGGTGACCATCGGCGCGATGGTGGGACCGGAGGCGTTCACCGAGGTGAAGTGCCTCATGGTCCAGCGGCAGCGACGCGCCCTGGACGCCGTCGCCGCGGTCGGAGAAGAGTTTCGAGCGGCCTTCGGACGCGACTCCGGAGGGTTGCTGCGGCCCTATCGCACCGACGACGCGGAGGTCGTGCTCGTGGTGATGGGCTCCGCCTGGGGTACGGCGGCCGACGCGGTCGATGCGCTTCGCGTAGACGGCGTCCGGGCGGGTGTGCTCGGGGTGACCTGCTATCGACCCTGGCCGGCCGAGGCCCTGCACGACGCCTTGAGCGGCGTGCCCCGCGCGGTGGTCGTCAACCGTGCTGTCGGCGTCGGCTCCGGAGGCACGCTCGGCCAGGACGTACGTGTCAGCGCGCCGGACGGGACCGAGGTGTGCGAGGTCGTGATGGGACTGGGCGGCCGTCCGGTCACCCGAGCCGCGCTCGCCGACCTGGTGTGCGACGTCCTCGACGGCTGGGAGCCCGTCGGGGTGCTCGACTTCCGCGATGCCGACCACACCGTCGTGGCTCGCGAACTGGTCCGGGAGGAGGCACCGTCATGACCACTCCGCTGTACCAGATCGGCACCTACGCCGCCGGCAACCGCTTGCTCGACCTCGAGCAGAACACCGAGCAGTCCCGCGGCGATCGCCGCAACGCCATCACGTCGGGGCACCGTGCCTGTCGCGGCTGCGGCGAGGCGCTGGCCGCTCGGGTCGTGCTCGATGCCGCGCATCGGGCGGCCGAGGGCCGGATGGTCACGGTGAACGCGACCGGTTGTCTCGAAGTCTTCTCCACTCCCTACCCGGAGTCCGCCTGGCAGCTGCCCTGGCTGCACAGCCTGTTCGGCAACGCGGCCGCGGTGGCCGCCGGCGTCGCCGCCGCGCTGCAGGCCACGGGGCGTGGGGACACCAGGGTCGTGGCCCAGGCCGGCGACGGCGGCACCGTCGACATCGGGCTGGGGTGCCTGTCGGGCATGTTCGAGAGGAACGACGACGTCCTGTTCGTCTGCTACGACAACCAGGGCTACATGAACACCGGGGTCCAGCGCTCAGGCGCGACCCCACCGGCGGCCAGCACGTCGACCACCCGGCCCGTGGGAGCGTCGGTGGGCAACGCCTTCGGGACCGGCAAGAGCCTGCCGCTCATCGCGATGGCGCACGAGATCCCGTACGTCGCCACCGCGACGGTCGCCGACCTGCACGACCTGGAGGCCAAGGTCGTCACCGCGATGGGTCTGCGCGGGGCGCGGTACCTGCACCTGCTGGTGCCGTGCCCGCTGGGTTGGGGCGCGGACTCGGCGGCGACCATCAGGCTCGCCCGGTTGGCGACCCAGTGCGGACTCTTCCCGGTCTTCGAGGCGGAGCGTGGAACCGTGACCAGTGCGACGCCGATCCGGCGGCGGGTCCCGGTCGATGAGTACCTCCGACCCCAGGCTCGGTTCGCCCACCTGTTCGGAGAGCCCGGCCGGCCGGAGGTGGTCGCCGCTCTCCAGGACCGCGCCGATCGGATGATCGAGCGCTTCGACCTGCTTCGCGACGAGACGAGGGACGAGGCATGGACATGAAGCTGCCGTACGCAACCACGCTCGGGCCGGGCTCGAGCCGGGCCGATCACACCGGCACCTGGCGGACCGAGCATCCCGTCTACCAGACCCTCACCGCACCCTGCGGACATGCCTGTCCGGCGGGGGAGGACGTCCGCACCTGGCTCTACCAGGCCGAGAGCGGTGGCCCGGCCTACGAGGACGCCTGGCGGACGATCATGGCGGTCAACCCGTTCCCGGCCATCACCGGCCGGGTCTGCTACCACCCCTGCGAGACGGCCTGCAACCGGGGACAGCTCGACGAGTCGGTCGGCATCAACTCGGTCGAGCGGTTCCTCGGCGACCGCGCACTCGAACTCGGCTGGACGATCCCGATCGCGGTGCCCGCTACCGGCCGCAAGGTCCTGGTCATCGGCGCCGGGCCGGCCGGTCTCTCCGCGGCCTACCACCTGGTCCTGCGCGGCCACGACGTCGTGGTGCGCGACTCCGCTCCGCGACCCGGCGGCATGATGCGCTACGGCATCCCCCGCTACCGGCTGCCGCGTGAGGTGCTCGACGCCGAGATCGACCGTCTGGTGCGGATGGGCGTCCGGCTCGAGCTGGACACTCCGGTCACCTCGGTGAGCCGGCTCCGTGAGGAGGAGGGCTGGGACGCCGTGGTGCTGGCCGTCGGCGCGCAGCTGGGACGACGCACCTACCTGCCCGCGGGCTCGGCGGCCCGGATGGTCGACGCGGTCTCGCTGCTCCACGGGCTGGAGGAGGGCGAGCGACCTCTGCTCGGCCGCCGGGTCGCGGTGTACGGCGGAGGTGATACGGCTATCGACGCGGCGCGCACCGCGAAGCGCCTCGGTGCCGCGGATGCCGTCGTCGTCTACCGGCGCACCCGGGAGCGGATGCCAGCGCACGAGGACGAGGTGACCCAGGCCGAGGAGGAGGGCGTGCAGTTCCACTGGCTGTCGACGATCGGCCGGGTCGACCCGGACGGGCTGCTCGTGGAGGCGATGGAGCTGGACGACAGCGGATTCCCGCAACCCACTGGCCGGATCGAGCAGCTGGCGGCGGACTCGTTGGTGCTGGCCCTGGGCCAAGACACCGACCTGTCCCTGCTGGACGGGGACAGCGGAGTCCACATCACCGACGGCGCCATCGACACCGATCGGCTACTGGCCACCTCGGCGCCAGGCGTCTTCGCCGGCGGCGACGTGATCGCGGACGAGCGGTCCGTGACGGCGGCGATCGGGCACGGTCGGAGAGTCGCCGAGGGCATCGACGACTGGCTCGCGGGTCGCGCGGCCACTCCGCCTCCGGAGGCCGACCTGGCGCCGTACGACGCGCTGGCGACGTGGTACTACGAGGACGCTCCGCGCAGCCACCGACCCCTGCTCGAGCTGGCCAGGCGCAGCTCGACCTTCGACGAGGTCGTCCACGGTCTCGACGCCGAGACAGCGCTCTTCGAGGCGCGTCGCTGCCTGTCCTGCGGCAGCTGCTTCTCCTGCGACAACTGTTACGCGCTGTGTCCTGACAACGCCGTGCTCAAGCTGGGGCCGCCCGGGCGGTACGCGATCGATCTCGAGTACTGCAAGGGCTGCGGCATCTGTGTCGAGGAGTGCCCGGCCGGCGCGATCCGTATGGATCCCGAAGACATCTGACTCCATCCACCGACCCAGGAGCGTGACCCCCATGGAGCGACTGTTCGTCCGAGACTTCGCCGAGATCGGCGCCACCGATGTGCCGCTGGTCGGCGGCAAGAACGCCTCTCTCGGCGAGATGTACCAGCACCTCGCCGGCGCGGGGGTCCGGGTACCGCACGGGTTCGCGATCACGGCCGACGCTTTCTGGCACACGCTGGAGCACGCGCATGCGCTCGACGCCCTGCACGACGCGCTCGACGACCTGCAACCCGACGACATGGCCGACCTGCGTCTGCGGGCGGCGCTGGCCCGGGACGTCGTCGCCCGCGCCGCGTTGCCGCGCGACCTGGTCGAGGAGATCCTCACGGCATACCGGGAGCTGGGTCCGGGCACACCATCGGTCGCAGTCCGCAGCTCGGCGACCGCCGAGGATCTGCCGGACGCGAGCTTCGCCGGCCAGCACGAGTCCTACCTCGGTGTGGTGGGGGAGGAGGCTCTGCTCGACGCCGTCGTGAACTGCTTCGCGAGTCTGTTCACCGAGCGCGCCATCCACTACCGCGTCGACCAGGGCTTCGACCACTTCAAGGTGGCGTTGTCCGTCGGGGTCATGCAGATGGTGCGCAGTGACCGAGCGGCCTCCGGGGTGATGTTCACCCTCGACACCGAGTCGGGTTGCCGGGACGTGGTCTTCCTGACCTCGTCGTACGGGCTCGGCGAGAACATCGTGCAGGGCGCGGTCAACCCCGACGAGTTCTACGTGCACAAGCCGACCTTCCGCGCCGGGCACCGCATGGTGCTCCGGCGCCGACTGGGCACGAAGTCGAAGACGATGGTCCTTGGTCACCTCGGGCCGGCCAACGTACAGACGTCCGCGGACGACCGGAACCGCTTCTCCATCACCGACGAGGACGTGCTCGAACTGGCCGACCACGCGCTGGCCATCGAGGAGCACTACGGGCGCCCGATGGACATCGAGTGGGCGAAGGACGGGGTGGACGGACTCCTCTACGTCGTCCAGGCGCGACCCGAGACGGTCGCCTCGCAACGTTCCGCGACGCTGCTGGATCGGTATGTCGTGGGCAGCCACGGGCGGGTGCTCGCCGACGGCCGTGCGGTGGGCGATCGGGCGGCCATCGGTGCGGTGCGCGTCGTCCGAGGTCCGGAGGAGCTGGCCGACTTCCGCCCCGGTGAGGTGCTCGTCGCCGACACCACGACTCCCGACTGGGAGCCGGTGATGAAGACCGCTGCCGCCGTCGTCACCGATCGCGGCGGCCGCGCCTGTCACGCGGCCATCGTCGCGCGCGAGCTCGGCATCCCGGCCGTGGTCGGCGCGGGCGATGCCACGACCGCCCTCGTGACGGGCACCACGGTCACGGTGTCCTGTGCCGAAGGGGACGTGGGTCGGGTCTACGCCGGCGAGGCGGACGTGCGTGTCGAGACGACGGACATGTCGGATCTGCGCCGCCCGCGCACCAAGATCATGGTCAACCTGGGCAATCCCGACCTGGCCTTCCGTACCGCTCAGCTACCCAGCGACGGCGTGGGTCTGGCCCGGATGGAGTTCATCATCAGCGAGTCCATCAAGGCGCACCCCATGGCCCTGGTCCACCCCGAGCGAGTGCAGGACGCCGACACGCGGGCCGCGCTCGCGCGGCTCACGGTCGGCTACCCCGACGGCGCGACGTTCTTCGTCGAGCGGCTCGCCGAGGGCGTCGGCACCATCGCCGCCGCCTTCTACCCGCGCCCGGTCGTCGTGCGTATGTCCGACTTCAAGACCAACGAATACGCCTCACTCCTCGGTGGCCGGGACTTCGAGTCGCGGGAGGACAACCCGATGATGGGCTTCCGTGGCGCCTCTCGTTACGCCCACCCTGCCTACACCGAGGGGTTCGCGCTCGAGTGCCGGGCCATGCGTCGGGTGCGCGAGGAGATGGGGCTCGACAACGTCGTGCTCATGCTGCCGTTCGTACGCCGGCTCGAGGAGGCGGACCTGGTGCTCGACCGGATGGCCGCGCTCGGGCTGCGCCGCGGTGAGCACGGCCTGAAGATCTACGCCATGTGCGAGATCCCCAACAACGTGGTCCTCGTCGACGAGTTCGCCCGCAGGTTCGACGGCTTCTCGATCGGCTCGAACGACCTCACCCAGCTGACCCTCGGAGTCGACCGCGACAACGCCACCGTCGCGTTCGACTACGACGAGCGCGACCCCGGGGTGAAGCAGATGATCCGCTGGGCGGTGGAGGGCTGCCGGCGCAACGGCATCCACTCCGGACTGTGCGGGCAGGCGCCTTCCGACTACCCGGAGATGGCGGAGTTCCTGGTCGAGGTCGGCATCGACTCGATGAGCCTGAACCCCGACTCCGTGCTGAGCACGACGCGGCGGGTCCTGGACCTCGAGCAGCGGCTCGAGGAGTCCGCACCGGAACGTCGCTGACAGAGGTGGGGGCGGGCCAGACCTCCGATGTCTGGTCCCGCCCCCACCGCTCGACGACCTGGTCAGGCCGTGGCGAGGCTCATCCGGCCGCGGCGTCGAGCGCGATCTCCGGCGCGGCGACCGCGGGCTCGTCAGTAGCGACGGCCACGACGGCGAGCTCCGGTGTGATGAGGACGGGGCAGCTCGCGTGGTCGAGCGCCGCTCGAGCGACCGGGCCGAGGTGGGTCCCCAGCGGCAGCAGGTGGTGGCGGCGCCCCAGCACGAGCAGGTCGGAGGCTTCGGCGGCGTCCAGCACGGCCTCGACCGGCGGGGCGTGCCGGACCCGGACGACCACGTGGACGTCGGGGAACTCCGCCTCGAGGGGGGCGAGGACGGCCGCCAACTCCTCCCGGCTCCGGGCGGCCCATTCGTCGCGGACGGCGGTGTCGACGACGACGACGTCGAAGCCGGAGGCCAGCCACCAGGCGTGGAGCACGACCAGCTCGGCATCCCGCGACCTGGCTTCCTCGAACGCCGCGCGAAGCAAGGCCGGTGCCTCGACCGGGTCCTGGACCGCGGCTGTCACAAAACCCTTGTCCTCGCGTTGCGGGTCCCATTCCTCGGGCACGGAGATCACCGGCACACGAGCCTTGCCGGCGGCGCCGTGCACCATCGAGACGGTGAAGATCCGCTTGAGCCGGCTCATCGCGCGGTGCTGGAGGACCAGCGTCGATCCGGTGTCCCCCTTCCGGGTCAGGTTGTCGACCACCCAGCCGTTGTCGACCAGTTCGGCGGTGACCGCCACGTCGTCGCCCGCCACCTCGGTGGCCCGCGCCAGAGCCTCGTCCAGGGTCTTCTTCGCGGTGTCGAGCATGCCGCCGTACACGCCGGCGTAGGCCTCCCCCGCCGGCAACTGGAGGACGTGGACCAGGTGGAGCTCGCGACCGGTGCGCCGAGCCTCGGCGACGGCGAACTGCAGCGCAGCCTCATAGCCGTCGGCTCCGATCGCGACGACGATGGAACCGCTGGGTGTGGTGTTCATGGTCTTTCCTCTCTTCACGTGCCCTCCGGCACGACGGCGACAGTGGTGTGGGCGCGTTCGAGTACGGCGAGCGCGCAGGAGGCGTGCAGGAAGCGGGACCACCCGTGCGCGTCGGTGCGTCCCACGACGACCAGGGCGGCATCCGGTGCGTGATCGCTGAGGCACTGGTCGACCAGGCCGCGCGCCAACTGCTGCGTCACCTCGACATCGGGGTACTTCTCGGCCAGTCCGGCGACGGACTCGGCCAGGAGGAGGCGCAGGTCGGGCAGCTCCTCGACGGCCTCGGCACTGCCTGCCGGGATGACGCGGACACCGTCCGTCGCGACCGCCACGTCGTAGAAGCAGTGCATGACCGTGAGCGGCGCCGCGCGGAGCGAGGCCTGCTGGAACGCGAATTCGAGGACGGGCCGCGAGGCGGTGGTGCCGTCGGCGCCGACGACCACGCGGTCAGGCGCCGCGCTCCGCTCGCGAGGTGGGCGGCAGACCACGACCGGGCACTGGGCGTGCCGGGTGACCGACGCGCTGACCGAGCCCAGGACCGCGGAGGCAACGGGGCCACGACCACGCGACCCGAGCACGACCAGGTGGGCACGGGACGAGAGGTCGGAGAGTGCGACGCGGGGATCGGCGTCCACCACGTCGGTCACCACGTCCAGCTCCGCAGCCACGGAGAGCGCGCGACCGCGCGCCGAGGCGACGACGGCGTCGGCCGCCTGTCGCAGCGCCTTGGCCAGCTCGCGATGGTCGATGCCCTGCACGTCGAGCCAGGCCGTGTCTCGGAGCACGAGCTGGTCGGCGCCGTGCACGAGGGCCAGCGTCCGGTGTTCGAGGGCGGCCTGCTCGGCTGCCCAGTCGACGGCTCGGTCGGCGTGCTCCGAGCCGTCGACGCCGACCACGATGCTGCCTCGCGGGATGGGGTGACCGGTCATGTCTTCAGCCTCGTCGCCGACGGACGGGCCTCACATGGCCGACGTACCCGGCCGGGCGGGACCAAGGACCCTCCCGCGGGCTCGGCCGGACCCCGAGGCTGAAGGGGTGCCTGTCCTCCGAGAGCTGGACCGAGACGAGTGCGAGCGGCTGTTGCGCCGCGGCACCTTCGGCCGCGTCGTCCTCGTCAGTCCCCGCGGTCCCGAGATCGTGCCGGTCAACTACACCGTGGTCGGCGCCGTCGTCGTGGTGCGGACCACGCCGGACGGGACGCTCGTCCGGTACGGCGCCGACCGGGCGATCGCGTTCGAGGTCGACGTCGTGGACGACGCGCAGTGGCAGGGCTGGAGCGTCGTGGCCCGGGGGGTCGGGGTGCTCGTGACCGATCCGCCGGCCGGGCTCGACCGGGCCTGGTTGCGCCCCTGGGCCGACGGGGACCGCGCCGTCGAGCTGCACCTGCCGTGGACCGAGCTCACCGGCCGACAGGTCGGCGCGGCGTGGGACGGTGCCGATGCACTGTGGTCCCGGAGGACGGCGCGATGACGATGTGGCGATCTCCGGGCCCGGCCGACGTGCTCCTCGCCGATGGATCCATCGCGGTGATCCGTCCGCTCCGGGGCGAGGACGCGGATGCGCTGCACGACCTGCACGAGCAGGTCTCCGACGACGCGATCCGGATGCGGTTCTTCTCGGTGTCCCGACACGCGGCGCACGCCTATGCCGACCACGTGTTGGCCCACCCCGAGCACCTGGCGTTGGTGGCCGAGCGGCACGGCCGGCTGGTCGGCCTGGCCACGGCAGAGCCGATGAGCCCGGACCGGGCCGAGATCGCCTTCCTCGTGGCCGACGACACTCGAGGTCACGGCGTCGGGACGCTGCTGTTGGAGCACCTGGCGGCGCTCGCGCTCGAGCGCGGGATCACCCAGCTCGAGGCCGACGTGCTGAGTGAGAACCACGCGATGCTCAGCGTCATCACCGGAGCCGGCTACGCAAGGGAGCGCACCTTCGAGCCCGGCACGGTCGTGATCACCCTCGGCACCGGCGCCACCGTCGAGTCCACCGACCAGGCCGATCTGCGCGACTTCCGCGCCGAGGCGCGCTCGCTCGACCCGATGCTCCACCCGCGATCGGTAGCCGTGGTCGGTGCGCGTGCGGACGGCACCGGCATCGGCGCGACCGTGTTGCGCTCGATCGTCACCGGCGGCTTCGCCGGCCGGATCGTGGCGGTGCATCCGCGGGCCGAGGAGTTGGCCGGAGTTCCGACGTACCACTCCCTCCACGACATCCCCGACGGGCTGGACCTCGTGGTGATCTGCGTGCCCGCCGCGCTGGCTCTCGACGTGTTCCGGGACGCGGTGGCCACGGGCGTGCGCGCCGCGGTGATCGTGTCCTCGGGGTTCGGCGAACTGGGCGCCGATGGCGCCCGGATGCAGCACGACCTCGTCTCGCTGGCCCGTGCTCACGATGTGCGCATCGTCGGGCCCAACTGCCTCGGCTTGCTGCTGAACCACCCCGACCTCAGGCTCAACGCGACCTTCAACGAAGCGGTGCCACCCTCGGGTGGCCTCGCCGTGGCCAGCCAGTCGGGCGGTGTCGGCATCGTGCTCATGGATCTGGCACGTGAGCTGGGACTCGGTGTCCACACGTTCGTCTCGTTGGGCAATAAGGCCGACGTGTCCAGCAACGACCTGCTCGCGGCCTGGTACGACGATCCCGAGATCACAGCCGCGGCGCTCTACCTGGAGTCGTTCGGCAACTCGGCGAAGTTCGCGCGGTTCGCGCGGCGCTTCGCCCGGCGCAAGCCGTTGCTGGCCGTGGTCGGTGGCCGCTCCGCCGGAGGCAGTCGGGCGGGTGCATCGCACACCGCCGCGGCCGCTACCCCGGCGGTCGGGGTCGACGCGCTGTTCGCGCAGGCCGGCGTGATCGGTTGCCGGGACGCCGAGGACCTGGCCCGAACCGCGGTCCTGCTGACCCAGCAACCGCTTCCGGCCGGACGTCGGGTCGCCATCGTGTCCAACGCCGGGGGGATGGGGGTGCTCGCGGCCGACGCCGCCGCCGACGAAGGTCTCGAGGTCCCGGAGTTCTCGGCGGGTCTGCAGGCTCGGTTGGCGGAGCTGGTCAACGGGACCACCGGCACCACGAACCCGGTCGACGCCGGCGCTGGGGTCCCGCCCGAGCAGTTCGCGGCGCTTCTCGACGCGGTGCTCGCCTCCGGCGAGGTGGACGCGGTCCTGGTGCTGCCCGTGGCGACCGGCGTGACCGACGGCCGCGCCACGATGCCGGAGCTGGTGCGGGCCCGAGCGGCGCATCCGGGCCTCCCGGTTCTCGGCGTACCTCTGGGCGGGCTGCCCGACGCGGGTCCGAGCGACACTCCCATCACGACCTACCGCACGACGGCGTCCGCTCTGCGCGCCCTGGGCCGGGCGGTGCGGTACGCCGCCTGGCTCGCCGACCTCGGCCCGGCACCGGAGCCGACCGACCCGGCGGGCGTGGTGGCGGCGCGCGCGGGGGCCCACGAACTCCTCGGTCCAGCCGACAGTCGCTGGTTGAGTGCGTCGGAAGCATCCGGGCTGCTCGCGCTGTACGGCGTCGGGCTGCTCGGCTGCACCGCACACTCGGCCACCGAAGCGGTGCACGGTGCCGTCCGGGCGGGCTTGCCGGTGGCGGTCAAGGTGACCGATCCCGGCATCGTGCACAAGACCGAACTGGGACTGGTGCGGACGGGGCTACGCACGCGGGAGCAGGTGCGTGACGCCTATCGCGACTTCCGCGCGGCCGTCGGCCATGCCCCCGAGGTCCTGGTGCAACCCATGGTGTCAGGCACCGAGGTGGCGCTCGGGGTCGTCCGCGACCCCTCCATGGGTCCACTGGTGATGGTCGCCTCCGGCGGCGTGACGACCGACGTATGGGACGACCGGGCCTTCCTGGTGCCGCCGGTCTCGGCCTCCGAGGCCGAGCGGGCCATCGGCTCGCTGCGGATCGCACGGCTGCTCGCCGGCTTCCGCGGCGCTCCGGCGGGTGACGTCGCGGGGCTGGTCGAGCTCGTGGTGCGACTGGGGCGGTTGGCGACCGACGTACCCGAGGTGGCGGAGCTCGACCTCAACCCGGTCCTGATCGACGCAAGCGGCTGCGTCGTCGTCGACGCCAAGGTCCGGCTGGCGATCCCCGTCGGTCCGGACGGCTCGGCACCGCGTCAGCTGCGTCCGGTCACCTGAGCGGGTCGGCGTCAGGTGAGGTCGATGAGGTCGGCCACCGGTCGACGGGGCGTGTGCGGCAGTTGGCTGCGACTGATCGCCTGCCAGCCGATGCGGACCACGATCATGGGCAGTGCCAGCCCCCCGAGCACCTCGAGCCGC